>ERZ1645187.57-NODE-57-length-104863-cov-36.196903_pt1 | contig 104863 bp, 79 predicted proteins | sample MGYA00575352_ERZ1645187 | MGnify/ENA primary metagenome ERZ1645187 (study PRJEB40837, sample SAMN11349314) | freshwater sediment metagenome | isolation source: river sediment | host: Sediment | place: India: Wazaribad , New Delhi | collected 2017-02-21 ...
GGCCGCCCTTGACGCCGAAGTTGAGGATGCCGGAAGCGCGGCCGCCCATGTACTTTTGCACCAGCGCATGATCCTTGTGATCCGGCAGGCCGGCGTAGTTGACCCAGCTGCACTTCGGGTGGTTCTTGAGGAAATTAGCGATCTTGAGCGAGTTTTCGCAGATGCGATCCATGCGCAGCGCCAGCGTCTCGATGCCTTGCAGGATCAGGAAGGCATTGAACGGGCTGATGGCAGCACCCATGTTGCGCAGCGGCACGACTCTGGCACGACCAATGTAGGCGGCGGGGCCGAGAGCTTCGGTGTAGACGACGCCGTGGTAGGAAACGTCCGGTTCGTTGAGGCGCTTGAACTTGGCCTTGTGCTCGGCCCACGGGAACTTGCCGCTATCGACAATGATGCCGCCGATGGAGTTGCCGTGGCCGCCGAGGTACTTGGTCAGCGCATGGACGACGATGTCGGCGCCGTGCTCGAAGGGGCGGCACAGGTAAGGCGAGGGCACGGTGTTGTCGACGATGACCGGCACGCCGTGTCGGTGGGCGACTTCGGCCAGCTTTTCGAAATCGACGACATTGCCCAGCGGGTTGCCGACCGATTCGCAGAACACGGCCTTGGTCTTGCCGTCGATCAGCTTTTCAAAGGCAGCCGGGTCGCGGTAATCGGCGAAGCGGACATCGATGCCGTATTGCGGCAGGGTGTGGGCGAACAGGTTGTAGGTGCCGCCGTACAGCGTCGACGAGGTGACGATGTTGTCGCCGGCTTCGGCAATGGTCTGGATCGCGGCGGTGATGGCGGCCATGCCGGAGGCCATGCACAGCGCGGCGATGCCGCCTTCCATCTCGGCCACGCGCTTTTCCAGCACGTCCTGCGTCGGGTTCATGATGCGCGTGTAGATGTTGCCGGCGACCTTGAGGTCGAACAGGTCGGCGCCGTGCTGGGTGCTGTCGAAGGCGTAGGACGTGGTCTGGTAAATCGGCACGGCGACGGCCTTGGTGGTCGGGTCGGGCGAATAGCCGCCGTGGACGGCGATGGTTTCGATCTTCATGCGTGTCTCTCTTGTTTTGGCGGTGAAAAATGAAGTCTAGCAGGGGTTGACCGCAGCAGCGCGGCCGGAAGCGAGCAAAAACGAATGAAAAAACCGCCGGCTGATGCACGGCGGTTTTTGGCGGGCTTGTATGGCGGTTGGATCAGTTGGGCAGCAGGCTGCCATTGCTCAAACGGACGCGATCGCCGACTTGCCAGCGGTTGCCACCATCCTGGCTGACGGTGCGGGTGCTGCCGTCTTCCAGGCGGACGGTGACCTGCGACTGCTTTTCGGCGCGCACATATTTTTCCGTCTGGTGACCGGCAAATGCCCCGCCGACAGCGCCGACGATGGTAGCGGCGGTGTTGCCCTTGCCGCGCCCGATCTGGTTGCCGAGCAGGCCGCCGACGACCCCGCCGGCCACCGCGCCAAGTCCGCTGGCTTCGGCCGGCGCGCTGACTTCGCGGATCGCTTCAACGGTGCCGCAGTCGCGACACACCGGCGGCGGTGCGCTGGCGGTGCGGGCGGGAATGACGTCGATCCCGGCATCGTTACCCGGGTTCGGGTAGGCGCTCGTCGTCCGTTCGCTGGCGTAGCGCAGGTCGCCGCTCGGCTGCGGGGTGTCGCGCACGGCAGGCTGCGATTTGCTGACTTTGGGCGGCGGGGGCGGATCGAATTGCTTGGATTTTGCCGGCGCGGCCGGCGTCGCAGGTGCGGCAGAACGTGGTTGGGCAGCGGGGGGCGCGGCTTCTGCGGGAAGGGGCTCGACGCTCGCGGCCAATGCCGGTTCCGGGGCGGATTTTGTCGGCAGCAGGCCGGTAAAGCTGGCGGCTGCGGCAAGGCTGGCAACCGTCACTGCGACGGCGGCAACGATGATGGCTGGATGGGTTGAGCGTGGGGTTTCCGACATGGTGCTTGCTCCTCGACTTTGACGTTGGTGCAGAGAATAACGTCCTGCTCAGGGATTGGCGCACGCAGAAACAAAGCGTTACAGCTCTTTACGAATCGTCGGAATCGGGCATTGCATGACGGTTGCCGGGCAGCAGGAAGCGGGCGGGGTCAAGGGCGTCGACCAGATCGCTTTCCAATGGCAGTGGCGCGCCTTCCAGTTGCGAAACCAGCAGGTCGGCCAGCAATGCCGACCAGACGATCCCGCGCGCGCCGAAGCCTTGCACGCACCACAGGCCGGGTTGCCTGGGCAGGGCGGGGAGGCGGGCGTGGCTGCCGGCCGGCAACGGTTCCGGTACCCGGCCGACGATGGGCAGGCGGTCGGGCGACATCGGGCGAAAGCCGACCCGTCCGTGCAGTATGGCGGGGTCGATGCCGGCAGCGAAACCGGGCAGCGTCTGGCGCAGGCGGGCCAGATTGTCGGCATGGTCGGCCAGGCGTTCGTTCGCTTCGTCGTCAGCGTAGGAAAGCGAAGCGCCGATCAACTGGATGCCGTCGATTTCCGGTATCGCGTAGCCGCTCTGGAACAGCACGGTAGCGAGCGGTGCCAGGCCGCTTGCCGGCAGATGGCTGACCTGGCCGCGCGCCGCAAGTTGCGGCAGCCAGCTAAATTGCTCGAAGCGCGGCGCGGCCACGCCGCTGGCCATGATCAGCACCGGCGCTTCGGCGAGCACGGTGCCGTTGACGTCGAGCGCCTGCCAGGTCGTGGCGTTTTCGGTTTTTGCCCTTTTCAGGCGGTCGACCGCAGCCGACAGGCGGGTAAGGATGCGTTCCGGAAAGGCGGCCAGCGCGGCCTGGCACAGCGAAGACGGTTGCACCCAGCCGCCACCGGGAAACCACCAGCCACCGAGGCTTAGCGGCTGCCCGAGGTGGCGGCTGGCGGCGTCGCAGTCGACGAATTGCAGCAGTTCCGGTGGCCAGCCGAGTCGTTCGACAGCACGCCGTTGTAGCGTTTCGTGCGCGGTGTCGCGGGCCAGGTGCAGAACGCCGCAGGGCGACCAGCGGGCTTCGGGCAGCTCTGCGAGCAGTGCCCGGGTGGCAAAAAATCCGGCACGGGTAAGACGCGAGAGCCGGTTGTCGTCGGCACTGGGCAACGGGCGAAACATGCCGGCCAGGTTGCTGGAGGCGCCGCAGCCCGGTTCGGCGCCTTGCTCCAGCACGGTGACCTGCCAGCCGGCGGCGGCCAGTGCGTGGGCTGCGGTGCTGCCGGCGATGCCGGCGCCAACGACGATGGCACGGCGATCGTCCGGCACCGGATGGCGATCCGGACGCCGCGAACGAAAGTGGCCGACCAGCATTTGCCGCTTGCCGGCAAAGCCGGGGCGTTTTTCCAGATCGAACTCGGCCGCGCTCAAGGCTTCGCGCACCGCACCGGCCACCGACCAGGTCGCCAGTGTGGCGCCCGGCGCGGCCAGCCGGGCAAGCGCCTTGCACAGGTAGGGCGACCAGAGTTCCGGATTTCTGGCCGGTGAGAAGCCATCGAGAAAAAAGGCATCGACACTGGCGTTGACCGCGCGCAGTTGGCTTGCGGCGTCGCCGAAGACCAGGGTCAGAATTAGGCTGTTGTCGGCGAAGCGCAGACGATGGATGCCCGGCGTCGGCAGCGGCCATTGTTGCTGAAGTTGGGCGGCCAGTTCGGCGAATTCCGGCCAGGCCGCTTGGGCGATGGCAAGGTCGGCGGCGGATAAGGGGTGTTTCTCGAAGGAGACGAAATGCAGGCGGCGGCAGCGTTGCGGATCGTCGCGCCAGGCCTTCCAGGTGGTGAGAAAGTTGAGCCCGAGTCCAAAGCCGGTTTCGAGGACGACGAAGCGGTTGCGCTGCTGCCAGCGCGCCGGCAGATCGTTGCCGCCGAGAAAGACATGCCGTGCCTGCTTGGGCCCGCCGTGCGCGGAATGGTAAACATCGCCGAAGGTGGCCGAAAACGGCGTGCCGTCCGGCGTGAATTCGAGGCGTGCGGGCGCTAGCGGCATCGTCCTATTTTACCCGATGCGCCGCAATTGCCGTGAATCCGCTGGCGACTACGGAATTTCGTTTCCATCCATGCGCGCCAGGTTCATAATCAAATCAGGTGAGGACAATCATGCGCTCCAGGCTGGCTCGCTATCTGCTGACATTGATTCTTCCTTCCGGGTTGCTTTGCCTGATCTTTCTCTCTTCGCTCTACCACGGTGAGCAGGCGCGGGTCAGGCAGAATCTGGAGGTCGCGGAGAGTTTGCGGCTGTCCGTCGGGGCGCGCTCGCTGACCAGCGACATCGACCGCATCGCCAGCGATGTCCGGCTGATGGCCAGCCTGCCGAGCCTTTCCGATGCACTTGAGCAAAATGACCTGAACAGCATTTCCCGGCTGGCCGACGATCTTGTGGCCTTGTCCGCCAGTCGTCGTGTCTATGATCAACTGCGCTGGATCGACGAGTCGGGTGTCGAGCGGGTGCGTGTCGATTTCCTGCAAAACCAGCCCTTCGTCGTGCCCGACGATCGCTTGCAGAACAAGGCCACGCGCGATTATTTCAAGGCTGCGATGGCGCTGGAAGCGGGCCGGATTTACGTTTCGCCGCTTGATCTCAATGTGGAGCAGGGCCGGGTAGAGACTCCGTTCAAGCCGGTCATCCGCCTCGCAACCCCGATACGCGACAAGGCGGGGCAGCCACGCGGCATCGTCATCGCCAACTATTTCGGCAGTTATCTGCTCGACAAGTTTGTGGACGTCACCGAAGCGGGCGACGGCAGTATTCGCGTCAATTTGCTGAACGGAGACGGCTACTGGTTGCGGGCGCCGCATCCTGCCGATGAGTGGGGATTCATGCTGGGGCGCCAGGATCGTTTCGGAACCCGCTATCCCGAAGTCTGGCAACGGATCGCGAGCAGCGAGCAGGGGCAGTTTGAGGATCAGGACGGACTCTGGTCTTTTGTGACGGTACATCCCCATCGCGCCGCCCGTACCTTGCCGGCACACGACCGCGCGTCGGGCGACGCCGAAGAGTATGTCTGGAAAGTGGTGTCGCGCATTCCATCCGACGTACTGATGCGGACGGCCAACCAGAATCTGGGGGGCTGGATTCTCATTACCCTGCTGTTCATGAGCGCGCTGTTCGTCGGCAGCACGGTGCTGGCGCATGCCCAACGTCGCCGCGATGTGATGGCGGAAAACCTGCGTGCCCTCAACCGGCGGCTCGAGGAAAAGGTCAGGCAGCGTACCGAGGAACTGCACCAGCAGGCGATTCGCGATCCCTTGACCGGTCTCTTTAACCGGCGCTATCTCGACGAAACCCTGCCGCGCGAAATCCACCGCGCGCTGCGTGAAGAAGAGTCATTGGCCGTAGCCATGCTCGACCTCGATCATTTCAAGAACTTCAACGACCAGTGGGGTCACGAAGCCGGCGATGCCGTGCTGCTGGGTGTTGCCGAAGCACTGCTCGACGGCCTGCGCGCGTCCGATATCGCCTGTCGCTACGGCGGCGAGGAAATGCTGGTCGTGATGCCGGGCGCCGATGCCGAAGAGGCGGTGAAGCGAATCGGCACGATCGCCGCAGGCGTTCGCTGCATGGGCGCCAGGGTTATGGGGCGCGACCTGCCGCCGGTGACTTTTTCGGCCGGCGTGGCGACGGTGCCCGAGCATGGCGACAATGCCGAACTGCTGCTGCGTGCCGCCGACCGAGCGCTCTACATGGCCAAGGAAACCGGCCGCGACCGCGTGCTGGTGGCCAGGCCGGCGGGCGCGGAGTAATTACCGCCGGGCTAGGCGGAAGAATTTGAGGTTTTCTTTTTTTGAACGCTATCCGATGGTTGAGCGAGCGCCGCCAAGACAAGGCGCGACCGGGCGCCGCATAGCAGCGCTATGCAAGCCCGGTTGCAACGCCGTTTTGGCAAGCGCAGCCAACCATCGTTACTCGGGGCGCATTTGGGGGAATAGAATGACGTCGCGAATGGCGGGTGAATCGGTCAGCAGCATGATGAGGCGGTCGATGCCGATGCCGCAGCCACCGGTCGGCGGCAGGCCGTATTCGAGGGCGCGGATGAAGTCGGCGTCGTAGTACATCGCTTCCTCGTCGCCGGCATCCTTGGCTTTGGCCTGGTCGGCAAAGCGGGCAGCCTGGTCTTCGGCGTCGTTCAGCTCCGAAAAACCGTTGGCGATTTCGCGGCCGACGATGAACAGCTCGAAACGCTCGGTGATTTCCGGGTTGGTGTCGGAAGCGCGAGCCAGCGGGCTGACTTCGACCGGGTAGTCGATGATGAAGGTCGGCTCCCAGCACTGGGCTTCGGCGCAGGCTTCGAAGAGTTGCAGTTGCAGGCTACCGAGGCCACCCGGTTTGACCTTTTCGCCGAAGGCGACGATCTTGGCCTTGAGGAATTCGGCATCGGCGAGTTGTTCGTCGGTGAAGCCCGGCTGTTCGCGCTGGATGGCCTGATTGATCGTCAGGCGGTGGAAGGGCTTGGAAAGGTCGAGTTCGCGACCTTGATACTGGAAGACCTCGCGATCCAGCGCTTCGCGGGCGGCGTGGCGCAGCAGGCCTTCGGTGAAGTCCATCAGCGTGTGGTAGTTCGCGTACGCCTCGTAGAATTCCATCATCGTGAATTCCGGGTTGTGGCGCGGGCTGAGGCCTTCGTTGCGGAAGTTGCGGTTGATCTCGAAGACCTTTTCGAAGCCGCCGACGACCAGGCGCTTCAAATAGAGCTCGGGGGCGATGCGCAGGAACTGCTGCATGTCGAGCGCGTTGTGGTGCGTGACGAAGGGCTTGGCGGCGGCGCCGCCGGGGATCGGGTGCATCATCGGCGTTTCGACTTCGAGGAAGCCGTGGCCGCTCATGTAATTGCGGATCGACGCGACGATGCGGCTGCGCGCGAGGAAGGTGAAACGGGTTTCCTCGTTCATGATCAGGTCGACGTAACGCTGGCGATACTTCATTTCCTGGTCGGCCAGGCCGTGGAACTTGTCCGGCAGCGGGCGCAGCGACTTGGTCAGCAGGCGGATTTCGGCAGCCTGGATGCTGAGCTCGCCGGTCTTGGTCTTCATCAGCGTACCGACGACGCCAAGGATGTCGCCGAGATCCCAGGTCTTGAAGCTGGCGTAGCTATCTTCGCCGACCCTGTCGCGGGCAACGTAGATCTGGATGCGACCGGAGAGATCCTGCAGCGTGGCGAACGAAGCCTTGCCCATGACGCGCTTCAGCATCATGCGGCCGGCGACCTTGACCTCGACCGGCATCTCTTCGAGCTCCTCGGCAGTCTTTTCACCATAGCCGTCGTGCAGCTTGATTGCGGTGTTCTCGCGCTGGAAGTCGTTCGGGAAGGCTTTTCCGGTCTTGCGCCATTCGGCCAGTTTGGCGCGGCGCTCGGCGATGAGCTGGTTTTCGTCTTGTTGCACCGGGGCTTGCTGTTCGGCGTTGGCCATGAAAAATCCTCGAAAAAGGGGTCTGCTGCGGTCGACCGCGTAAAACACTGAATTTTCGCCGATTTCACCCCTGCCGGACAAGGCCGCCGGATTCCCTTCGGCAATGGGATAATCGCCGTATGGAAATTTTCATCGAAATCATTCTGAAGGCCGGGCGTTCGGCCGTCGAACTCGCACTCTTCGTGTTGCTGCCGGTGATGGTCGTCATGCTGTCGCTGATGCGTCTGCTCGAAGCGCGCGGTGTGCTCGACTGGGTCGTCGCCCGTCTGGCGCCGCTGTTGAAGCCATTCGGGTTGACCGGACTGGGCGTCTTCGCGGCCTTGCAGATCAATTTCGTCAGCTTCGCGGCACCGCTCGCCACGCTGACCATGATGGAACAGCGCGGCGCTTCCGACCGCCATATCGCGGCGACGCTGGCGATGGTCTTCGCGATGTCGCAAGCCAACGCGGCGCTGCCGATGATGACGATGGGTCTGAACATCGGCGTGACGCTGCTGTTTTCGCTGACCGGCGGCCTGATTGCCGCTGCGGCGACCTATTACCTATTCGGCAAGGGCTTGTCGACGGCCGAGGCGCAACTGGACGAATCGCTCCAGCATCCGGTGGCCGAGAACGCCAAGGGCATTCTCGACGTCATCAACCGCGCCGGAGCAGAGGCCTTCAAGATCGCCATCGGCGCCATCCCGATGCTGGTGCTGTCGCTGGTCGTCGTCACCGCGCTGCGTACCTCGGGCGCCATCGATGCCTTGTCGCGGCTGCTGGCGCCGGCGTTGAGCGCCCTTTCGATCAACGGCGTGCTGCTGTTGCCGACATTGACCAAATACCTGGCTGGCGGTACTGCGATGATGGGTGTCATGGACGAAATGCGCAAAGCCGGTCAGGTCAGCGCCGAGTTGCTCAATGCCAGTGCCGGGTTCCTTATTTCACCTTTCGACCTGCCCGGCGTGGCGGTGCTGATTTCTGCCGGCAAGCGCATTGCCGCCGTCTGGAAACCGGCAGCGCTCGGTGCCTGCATCGGCATCGCCGTGCGCACGGCTGGTCATATCGTCATTAGCTGATCTTCGGGAGATGATTTCAAGATGCAAGCACGCAAGACCCACTCGCTGATCGTCGCGCTGAGCCTGAGCCTGGTTTTCGGTCTGGCGCAGGCGGCGCCGTTGAATATCCTCGGCGTCGATGACCTGTCGTGCGCTGGCTGGAGCAAGTCGAAGGAGACTCCGGATCAGCGTGCCATCACCGTGGTATGGATGCGGGGCGTGCTGACCGGGCACAACTACGCGCTACAGAACCAGCAGGTGTCGAGCGTTTCCAGCGGCACGATCGAAAGCTATGTGAACGGTTATTGCGCCAGGAACCCGAACGGTCTGATCAGCGACGCAATCTTCCGCATGAGCGACGAATTTTCCGGGCGCAACCAGCCGATCAGGAAATAGGGAGGGTGCGGCACCAGCCGGCGCCGCACGGGCTCAGAACTTGAAGTTGAGGTTGGTGGCGAGGAAAAGAATGCCCGCCGGCTGCTCGTAGGAGCCGGCCAGGTTGCCACGTCCTCCGACAATGGGCGGCAGACCGGAAAGATTGGTCTTGAGCGAGCCGGCGTAGAGGTATTCGGCACTCAGCCCCCAGTTGAAGGTCTTGGATTCTTCGACCTGCCCGCCAAAGCCGAAGCGCCAGGCGGCATTGGCCGGGATGGCGGGCGGGATGTTGTTGCTGTCCTGGAATTCGCTGTCGTAGGCGATGCCGCCCATCAGCGTGACACGTTCGGTGGCGCGATATTGCGCACCGGCGGCGAGCTGCCAGGTGTCCTTGTAGTTGCGGTCGGCGGTCAGGGAAAGCGGGTTGTTGGTATTGTCGATGCCGACGTCGACTTCGCCGAATTTCGACCACTGCTGCCAGTTGACGCTGCCGAGCAGCGCCCATTTGTCGTTCAGCTCGTGGTAAAGGCCGGCGTTCACGCCCTGCGGCACATTCATGCCGAGATTGACATTGGCATCGCGCAGGCCGCGTGCATTCAGCACGGCGCTCAGAATGGGTCCGGTGCCGGAGAATTGGGCCGGTGCGTCGAAATCGAGCTTGATCTGCGAGTTGTAGGTCATGCCGACCCGGGTGCCTGGCGTGAATTCGTAGAGCAGGCCGAGGTTGCCGCCGATGCCCCAGACGTTGTCGTCAAGCGTGAGCTGGCCGTCCGGGCCGAAAGCGTTATTGATGCCGACCTTGGTCTTGAACGAACCGCGCATGGCATTCACCGATGCGCCGAGCGAGAGCTTGTCATTGACCTTGTAGGCAATGGCCGGCACGAAGGAAACACCGATCAGCGTTGATTCCTGGGTGCGGTAGCGACCGGCCCAGGCATCGTTGTATTTGATCGAAAGGCCGAAGTTTCCGGTCAGCGCCATGCCGACCTTGAGGTCGGGCGAAACGCTGTGCGAATAGAAAAAGCCGCCGCCGGGGAACCAGCCGATGGCATTGCCGCCGCCGCTGCTACCCAGACCCGGCGAGGTGCCGGCCTGGTCGACCGAAAAACTGGCGCGGCCGTAAAGCGCTTGTAGCCCCAGCGTTATCTGGTCGCCTTCGAGCCGCGTCATGCCGGCCGGGTTGGTGAAGACGGTAGCAGCATCCTGGGCGCGGGCGGTGTAGCCGGCCGAGGCCAGGCCGACATCGGCAGTGCCGATTTCATAAAGCAGCAGGCCACCGGCGTTGGCGTTGCCGATGGCCAGCGCCGCCATCGCCACGAGGCTGGTCAGATGTTTGATCTTGAGTTGCTTCATTGTTTCTTCCCTGTATTGATTGCTAGCTATCCAGCGGGGTGTGGAGACATCCTGCCATCGTATTTGCACCCCGGGAATTCTGCCAGCATTGCTTCGTCATGTCTCGATCCGAGTCGCTTCCTGTCCATTTGCCTGCGGTCGAGCCCGATGTTTGCGGCGGTTTCGGCAGTTGAGCCACAGCGCGAGCGGCGGCAGGAGTGAAATCTGGGTGGTGAATAGCACCGCAAGGAAAGCGGCAGCGGTCATCTGCCCCATCACCGAAGTTGCGGTGAGGGTTGCAATGGCGAGGTTGCGCGCCGGAAAACTCCAGACGAGTGCAGCGCCTTCCTTGCTTGAAAGGGAAAGCAGTCGGACGGCGAGAAAGCCCGCTGTCAGCATGGCTAACGTCAAAAGCAGCGATGCGCCGATTAGCTGCCGGAATTGTGCGCGGATCACTGCGAACTGGTCGGCCAGCACCAGGGCGAGCAACACGAGGATGGCGAACAGGCCGACGCCCTGAACCGGGCCGCGCCAACGCTCGACCCAGTTGGCCGCGTGGTGTCGGAGCAGCATCCCGGCGAGGAGCGGCAGCAGAAGTCCGATCAGGGTTTGCTGCGCCACTTTGAGCAGGGGAAGCGCCATGGCCTGCTCATTCCCCAGAAACCACCAGAATCCAAATGAAGCAGCGATGGGGGTGATGAGCGTTGCCAGCAGATTCGAAAAAGCCGCAATCGTCACGGCGAGGGCCAGATCGCCACCGGCGAGCTTGGCGTAGTATCCGGAAAGTGCCGCGACCGGTGCCGCTGCGAACAGGATTGCACCGCCAGCGATGGTCGGTGGCAGTGTCAGCACCCAGCCTACCAGGCCGGCAACGAGCACCAACAGCATCCACTGGCCGAAGACGATAGTTGGCACCAGCACCGGGTAGCGACGCATGCGCAAAAAATCGGCAAAGCGCAGATCGGTGCCGACAATCGTCATGATGAGGATGACGAGCAGCGGAATGGCAAGCGTGATCTGCTCGCTCATACCAGGCCCGCTCCCTGCGGGATGGCTGCTGCCAGTGAAATGAACATGCAGCGACCTCGATCGCTATGGCGAATAATGAATGGCCAGCCAGATCGTTGTCTGGTCGGGAGGCGTCCAGTCGACGCGGTGCTGGCGGTGCGGGGCGATGTCGATGAAGTCGCCGGCTTTCAGGTGGCGGGCTTCGGCTTCGTCGGCGAAGCGCAGCCGGGCCGCGCCCTCGACCAGCAGCACCCATTCGCCGTCCGGCTGGTCGTACCAGAAGCCGTCCGGGCTGCACTGGCCGGTGGAGACGATGCGTTCGATGCGCAGGCCGGGGCGCTGGAGCAATTCTGAAAATTGCTCGTTTTTTGCCGTCGACCGCAACAGGCCGGCAAACAGGTTGTCCATCAGGCATGCGCCTTGGGCAGATGCCTTTTCAGCCAGTTGACGGCGTCGTCGACGTAGGTGAAGACGACGGGGATGACCAGCAGGCTGAGGAAGGTCGAGGTGATCAGGCCGCCGATGACGACGATGGCCATTGGTGCCCGGAAGCTGGGGTCGGTGCCGAGGCCGATGGCAATTGGCAGCATGCCGGCACCCATCGCGATGGTGGTCATGACGATGGGCCGGGCGCGCTTGCGGCAGGCGTCGAGCAGCGCGCTCCAGCGATCCAGCCCGTGCTCTCGGCGGGCGAGGATGACGTAGTCGATGAGCAGGATGGAGTTCTTGGTGGCAATGCCCATCAGCATGATGAGGCCGATCATCGACGGCATCGACAGTGCCGTCTGCGTCACGAACAGCGCCAGGAAGGCGCCGGGCACCGACAGCACCAGCGCGGCGAGAATGGTCAGCGGCTGCACGAAATCCTTGAACAGCAGCACCAGCACGATGTAGATACAGAGCACGCCGGTTGCCATGGCGAGGCCGAAGCTCTGGAACAACTCGCCCATCGCCTCGGCGTCGCCGACTGTGGTTTGCAGGATGCCGGGCGGCAGGTTCACCAGGCTGGGCAGGGCGAGCGCCTGTTTTTCGACCTCGCCGAGCGGCTGCTGGTTGAGTTCGATCTCGAAATTGATGTTGCGCAGGCGGTCGTAGCGGTCGATTTCGGCCGGGCCACCGGCCAGGGCCAGGGTCGCCACATTGCCGATTTTCACCGGGCCGTTTTTGCCGGGTACGGTCAACTGCTCCAGCAGGGGCAAATCCTGGCGCGCTTCCGGCGGCAGCTTGACGACGATGGGGATCTGCCGCTGCGTCAGGTTGAGCTTGGCGATGTTCTGGTCGTAATCGCCAGCGGTGGCGATGCGCAGCGTGTCGGCGATGGCCGCCGAAGTGACGCCGAGATCGGCCATGCGGGCGAAATCGGGGCGCACCACGAGTTCCGGGCGCACCAGGCTGGCGGTTGAAGTCACCGCGCCAATGCCGGGGATCGTGCGCAACTCGCGCTCGACGGTGCGGGCGTGTTCGGCGAGCAGGGTACCGTTTTCGCTGGCCAGCACCAGCACGTATTTCTCGTTGGAACCGCCGAGGCCGACCTTGATCTGCACGCCGGGCAACACCGCCAGCGCCTCGCGCAGTTCGCGCTCGACCGTCTGTTTCTTGACGCCGCCACGTTCGCCGCGCGGCGTCAGGTTGATGGTCAGCGTCGCCTTGCGCACCTCGGGCGCCCCCTTCGGTGCAAATGGATCGCTGCCGGCGGCGCCGCCGCCAATCGCGGTGTAGACCATCTTGACGTTCGGATTCTGCTCGACAATGCGCCGGGCTTCCTCGGCAGCGGCGAAGCTTTCCTTGAAGGTGCTGCCCGGCGGCAACGAGATATAGACCTGCGTTTGCGAAAGATCGTCGGGCGGGATGAAGCCGGTCGGCAGCAGCGGCACCAGCGCGAAGGAGCCAAAGAAGAAAACCAAGGCGCCCAGCGTCGTCAGCAGCCGGTTCTTCAGGCACCACGCGGCCCAGCCGGTGTAGAGCGTCATCCAGCGCGGTTCGTGAAATTCCTTTTTTGGCGGTTTGAGGATGTAGGCCGCCATCATCGGCGTCAGCATGCGGGCGACGACCAGCGAGAAGAAAACGGCAATGGCTGCGGTCCACCCGAACTGGACGAAGAATTTGCCCGGCACGCCGCTCATGAAAGCGGTCGGCAGGAAGACGGCGATCAGCGTAAACGTGGTGGCGATCACCGCCAGGCCGATCTCGTCGGCGGCTTCCAGCGCTGCCTGCATCGGCGTCTTGCCCATGCGCAGGTGGCGCATGATGTTCTCGATCTCGACGATGGCATCGTCGACCAGAATGCCGACCACCAGCGACATCGACAACAGCGTGACGACGTTGAGCGAGAAGCCCATCAGGTACATCGCGGCGAAAGTCGGGATGATCGACAGCGGCAGCGCGGTGGCTGAAACGAAAGTGGCGCGCCAGTCGCGCAGAAAGAGCCAGACGACCAGGACGGCGAGGATGGCGCCCTCGATCAGCAGCGCCATCGAGCCTTCAAAGTTTTCCTGTACCGGATCGACGAAGTTGAAAGCCTCGGTGATCGTGATGTCCGGGTAGTCCTTCTTCAGCTTTTCCAGCACGGCGCGCACGCCGTTGGTGACATCGACCTCGCCGGCACCCCGGCTGCGGACGATTTCGAAGCCGACCACCGGCTTGCCGTTGAGCAGGGCGGCGGAGCGCTGCTCGGTGACGGTATCGCTGACCGTCGCCAGTTGGTCGAGGCGCACCCGGCGGCCATCGCCGAGAGAAATTTCCATCTGCCCCAGTTCCTCGGCTGACTGCACGGTGGCGATGGTGCGTACCGACTGCTCGACGCCGCCGACATCGGCGCGCCCGCCCGAGCCTTCCTGCTGGATTTGCCGCAACTGGCGCGAAATATCCGCCGCCGTGGCGCGCAGGGCGAGCAGGCGGGCGGGGTCGAGTTCGATGCGGATTTCGCGGGTGACGCCGCCAACACGCGCCACGGCGCCGACGCCGCGCACGCTCAACAGCGCCTTGCTCACGGTGTTGTCGACGAACCACGACAACGCCTCGTCGTCCATGCGCGTCGAGGCAATGGTGTAAGTAAGGATCGGCGCGCCGGCCAGATTGACCTTGGAAATCACCGGGTCCTTAAGATCGCCGGGCAGGTCGGCGCGAACGCGGGAAACCGCATCGCGCACGTCGTCGAGCGCTTCCTGGGTCGGCTTTTCGAGGCGGAATTCGACGGTGACGATCGCCGTGCCGTCCTGCACCTTGGTGTAGATGTGCTTGATGCCCTGCAGCGTGGCGACCGAGTTCTCGATCTTGCGCGCCACCTCGGTTTCCATCTGTGCCGGTGCCGCGCCGGGCAGGCTGGCGGTGATCGTCACCGTCGGCAGGTCGATGTCGGGAAACTGCTGGATCTTCATCGCCTTGAAGGCCATCAGCCCAAGCAGGGTGAGCATGACGAACATCAGCACCGCCGGAATCGGGTTCCGGATCGACCACGCGGAAACGTTCATGGCTGCGCTTTGGCGGTGGATGCGCTGGCCGATGCGGCAGCGACGATGCGCACCGTATCGCCATCGGCAAGGAAGCCGGCGCCGCTGGCGGCGACCTGCGCGCCCGCTTCAAGCCCGGTGATTTCGATGTGCTGGTCGCCGTCGCGGCGCCCGGTGCCGACCTTGGTCTGGATCACCTTGGTCGTGCCGTCCGGCCCCGTTTCGATACGGAAAACGTAGGCGAAGCCCTCGCGCAGCAGCACCGCCGATTGCGGCAAAGTCAGCGCCGGGCGTTGCCCGAGCACGAATTCGCCGCGCGTAAACATGCCGGCGCTCAGGGCCTTGCCGGCTTCCGGCGGTAAATCCACATAAACGATGCCGTTGCGCGTCTGCGGGTCGACGGTTGGCGCGACGGCGCGCACTGTGCCGCTGACCGCAATGCCGTTCGGGCTTTCCAGCGTCACCGGCTGGCCGGTCTGCAGGCGGGCCAATTCGGCGGCGGTGACTTCGGCGCGCCATTCCAGCCGGCCGCCACGAATCAGGCGGAATAGCTCCTCGCCGGATTTCGTCAGCGAACCCACCGTCGCGTTACGCGCGGAGACGATGCCGTCGTCGGGCGCCACGACGACGGCCTTCGAGCGCCGCAGCTCGGCCGATTGCAAGCGGGCCTTGGCCGCATTGAGCCGCGCCAGCGCGGTATCGGCGGCGGTCTGTGTCTGGATGCCCTGTTGCGGGCTGTAGAAACCCTTTTCGCGCAACTGGCGGGCGCGTTCGTTGATTGCCTGTGCTTCGGCCAGCGTCGCCTCGGCCTCGGCGACCGCCGCCTTGCTTTCGGCCAGCTCGCTATCGACGGCATCGCTGGCGATGCGCGCCAGCACGTCGCCTTTCTTCACGCTGTCGCCGACGTTGGCCCGCACTTCGGTAATCCGGTAATTGCTGATTTCCGGGCCGATCACGGCTTCCTGCCAGGCGGCGACATTGCCGCTGGCCGAAAGCGTTTGCGGCCAGTCGCGCAATTGCGGTGTGGTCACGGTGATGGTCAATGCCGCCTTGGCCGGCGTAGCAGCGGGCGGGGGCGGTTTGTCGCCGCAGGCCGTGAGCGTTGCAGCAAGCAGGAAGGGGAGCAGCGCGGCGATTTTCTTGTTCATTTCTCGTTTCTTGACTGCAGAATCTGCATTGAAAAAGCCGGGAAGGTTTCCTTCCCGGCTTTTTTCATGATGCTCAGACGCCTTGTTTCAAACTGGCCTCGATGAAAGGATCGAGGTCGCCATCCAGCACGCCTTGGGTGTTGCCGACTTCGTAGTTGGTACGCAAGTCCTTGATGCGGCTCTGGTCGAGCACGTAGGAGCGGATCTGGTGGCCCCAGCCGATGTCTGACTTGGCGTCTTCGAGTTTTTGCTGTTCGGCCTGCTGTTTGCGCAGCTCGAACTCGTAGAGGCGGGCGCGCAACATTTGCCAGGCTTCGTCGCGGTTGCGGTGTTGCGAACGGTCGTTCTGGCACTGCACGACGATGCCGGTCGGCACGTGCGTCAGACGCACGGCGGAGTCGGTCTTGTTGATGTGCTGGCCGCCGGCGCCGGAGGCGCGGTAGGTGTCGGTGCGCACGTCGGCCGGGTTGATGGCGATCTCGATGGAATCGTCAACTTCCGGGAAGACGAAGACCGAGGTAAAGCTCGTATGGCGGCGCGCGTTGGAGTCAAACGGCGACTTGCGCACCAGCCGGTGGATGCCGGTTTCGGTGCGCAGGGTGCCGTAGGCGTAGTCACCGGTGAATTTGACGGTGGCGCTCTTGATGCCGGCGACGTCGCCTTCGGATTCTTCCATGACCTCGACGTTGAAGCCCTTCTTTTCGCCGTATTTCAGGTACATGCGCAGCAGCATCGCGGCCCAGTCCTGGGCTTCGGTGCCGCCAGCGCCGGCCTGGATTTCCAGGAAGCAGGGCATCGGGTCGGAGGGATTGTTGAACATGCGGCGGAATTCGAGGGCGGCGACTTTGGCTTCAAGCGCCGCATTGTCGGCCTCGACCGACAGCAGGGTGTCTTCGTCGCCGTCTTCCTTGCCCATGTCGAACAGTTCGCGGCCGTCGTCGAGCCCGGCCTGGACTTCTTCCAGCACCAGCACGATGTTTTCCAGCGCTTTTTTCTCGCGCCCGAGTTCCTGGGCGCGTTTGGCGTCATCCCAGATTTTGGGATCTTCCATCTCCTGCGTCAGGAGGGTCAGGCGTTCGCGTTTCTGGTCGTAGTCAAAGATACCTCCGCAGCTCGGCGGCGCGCTGCGCCAGATCGTCGAGCTTGTTGGAGATGCTGTTGATGTGTTCGGCTTCCATGATGCTTTTCTCGGGCTATTTCAAAGATGCAATTATAGCCGGGGCGGGTGGAACGTGGATTGACTGGGGCATGCCGGGCGCGGATACTTGAAGGTTTATGCGCCGCCGGGCGCCTCTCCTTTCCGTTTGGGAATCGCCAAAATGCTAGAAAAACTTGCCTCGTTCGCCGGTATTCAAGGGCCGGTCATCACCATCGTCATGGACGGTTATGGCATGCCGAAAACCGATGTCGGCAGTGCCATCGCCGCCGCCAGAAAGCCGACCCTCGACCGCCTGTTCGCCCATTACCCGAACATCCGCCTGCGCGCGCATGGCACGGCCGTCGGCATGCCTTCGGACGACGACATGGGTAATTCCGAAGTCGGCCACAACGCGATTGGCGCGGGGCAGGTTTATAGCCAGGGCGCGGCGCTGGTTGCCAACGCCATCGCCGATGGCGCCATCTGGCAGGGCGCGGCCTGGCAGCAGATCGTGGCGGGCGCGAAAGCCGGTCGTGGCGTGATTCACTTCATTGGCCTCTTTTCCGATGGCAATGTCCATAGCCACATCGACCACCTCAAGGCCATGGTCGTCCAGGCCAAGGCCGAAGGCATCCCGACGGTGCGCATCCACGCGCTGATCGATGGCCGCGACGTGCCGGAAACCAGCGCGCTGGAATATGTTGTGCCGTTTGAAGCTTTCCTCGCCGAGTTGTCGACTGATGCCTTCGACGCCCGCATCGCTTCCGGCGGCGGTCGTCAATACATCACCATGGATCGCTACGATGCCAATTGGTCCATGGTCGAAAAAGGCTGGAAAACCCACGTCCTTGGGCAAGGCCCGCAGTTCGCCAATGCCACGGCGGCGGTCAACGGCCTGCGCGAGCAAAATCCCGGCACCATCGACCAGGATCTCCCGGAATTCGTCATTGCCGACAATGGCCAGCCGATTGGCACGATTGAAGACGGCGACTCGGTGGTTTTCTTCAACTTCCGTGGCGACCGTGCCATCGAAATTACCCGTGCTTTTGAAGAAGCCGCCTTCGACAAGTTCGACCGCGTGCGCGCGCCCAGGGTGACCTACGCCGGCATGCTCCAGTACGACGGCGACCTCAAACTGCCGGCCCGCTTCCTCGTCGCCCCGCCGGCGATCAAGGATACCTCGGGCGAATGGTTCAGCAAGCTCGGCATCAGCCAGTACGCCTGCTCAGAAACGCAAAAATTCGGCCACGTCACCTACTTCTGGAATGGCAACCGCTCCGGCAAGTTCGCGGGCGAAACCTGGGAAGAAGTGCCGAGCGATGTCGTGCCCTTCGAGCAGCGCCCGTGGATGAAGGCCGCCGAAATCGCCGATGCGATGATCGCCGCCATCCAGTCCGGCCAATACAAGACCCTGCGCTGCAACTTCGCCAATGGCGACATGGTCGGCCACACCGGCAACTTCGAAGCCGCGACCATCGCCATCGAAGCCGTCGACCTCTCGCTTGCCCGCGTCCTGCAAGCCATCGACGCAGCCGGAGGCGTCGCGCTGATTACCGCCGACCACGGCAACGCCGACGAAATGTTCGAGCTCGACAAGAAGACCAAGCTCCCGGCGCAAAACAAGGACGGCAGCTTCAAGGCAAAGACCGCGCACACGCTCAACCCCGTGCCGTTGATCCTTTACGACAACGTATCGGGCGGCAAGCTGGGCCTCAAGCAAACCGCTACCTGCGGGCTGTCGAACATTGCCGCCACCGTCGCCAATTTGCTCGGTTATGAAAAGCATCCCAAGTGGGATGAAAGCGTGCTGGAAATCCGCTAAGCCGGGCCAATGAGACAAAACGGGCGCGTTGCCGAAAGGCACGCGCCCGTTTTTCATTTTTGCTGCTTTTTGCCGGTCGACCGCAACAGGCTTATCCGGGGCCGGCTTCGGGGCACGAAACCGGCTGGCCGAGAGCTGGCGTTCAGGCGTGGTGGCCTTCCGGCTCAATCGGGTCGAGCAGCTGGCCGCGCATCAGTGCCAGCGGCGACTTGGCGTAGATATCGACGTTGTGGAACGGATCGGTCAGGATCTTGTAGGCCCAGGCCAGGCCCCAGGCCGGGCTGCGAAGGAAGAACAGATGCACGGTGCGGAAGACGAGGCCGGCGCCGCCAAGGCCCAGCCAGCCGAGGCCGACGGCATTGACATAGCCGGCGAAATCGGTGGCCGGTTCGATCAGGCCGAACAGGCTGGGGCTGAAATACAGCACGGCCGGAATCGACAACCAGATGCCGATCAGGATGCCCTTGCGCTGCATGTTGTAGCCGACCTTGATCGACTCCTTGTATTCGTCGGTTGCATGGTTGATCTGGTCATAGCAGCGCGGCTCGAAGAAGATATGGCCGGACTGGCGCGTCACCATCCCGACCAGCCAGCCGACGATGCCGGCCGCAGCGGGGTTGACGAAGAGCAGGGCATAGGCAACCAGAAAGCTGATCGCGCTGATCAGGTGCAACGTCTGGTTGATGCGGCTCTGGTGGTAGTAGCGATGGTCATCCCAGCGCAGGGTTTCGACTTTGGAAAAGAATTCACGCATGGTCAGGTTCCGTTCTGGTTGATTACGTTACCTGAATATGACAAGCATTGATGACACCCACGTAACAGAAAAATGTCAGTTTGGTTTCGCCGCCTTCGTTGGCGAAAGCGGCTGTCCTGCCGTCATCGCACGATAATGACGCCGTAATTGTGACGACACATATCTGTGCAATCTTGCAGCTTTCGATAACCCATATTCGGAGGCGCTCGATGAATACCGTACTCAAACCCCTGGTCGGCCTGCTTGGGCTGGCGCTCGCCGGTGCCGCTACGGCGGCGTGTAGCGGCAACGTGACGATAGGCGAAGGCACGGCGCTGGTGACGACCGCCGTTGTCAACAAGGCTGTCGGCGCCAGTTGCCTGAACGCACTGATCGTCGATACCGAAGCCGAGGGGGCCAACTACGGCAATCATGGCGAATTCGTCGTGCATCTGGGCCAGCGCCTGTACGGCTGGACGCGTCAGGGCATCCTGACCCCGCGCGAGGCAATCGAGTTGCAGGTCGCCGCCGCAAAATCCAGCGTCGGCAAGACGATGAAACTGCGCGTGATTGCCCTCAACGACTTTCACGGCAACATCGACGGCGCCAACCTCAACTTGACCAGTACGGTCGATGGCATTCCTTCGCGCACCCCGGCGGGCGGTGTCGATTACATCGCCGGCCTGGTCAAGCAGCTCAAGGCCGGTGCGCCGAACAACGTGGTGGTTTCGGCCGGCGACCTGATCGGCGCCAGCCCGCTCAATTCGGCGCTGTTCCACGACGAGCCGACCATCGAAACCATGAACCGCGTGGGGCTGGAATTCAACGCCGTCGGCAATCATGAATTCGACGAAGGCCGCGACGAATTGCTGCGCATGCAGCGGGGCGGCTGCCACCCGACCGACGCCAACAGCTGCCAGGGCAACAAGGTCGGCACGCCTTACCCGTTCGAGGGCGCCAAGTTCGAATTCCTGGCCGCCAACGTCGTCGATACTGCCACCGGCAAAACCCTGTTCCCCGCGTACGGCGTCAAGAATTTCAAGGGCAATCGCGTCGCCTTCATCGGCATGACGCTCGAAAGCACGCCCAGCATCGTCACGCCGTCCGGCATCGCAGGGCTGAGCTTCAAGGACGAGGCCGATACCGTCAATCAACTGGTCGGCAAGCTCAAGCATCGCGGCATCAATGCGGTGGTCGTGCTGGTGCATGAAGGCGGCAGCGTGACCGGCAGCATTAACGGCTGCACTGGCGTTTCCGGCCCCATCGTCGATATCGTCAAGCGGCTCGACGACGCCGTCGACATGGTCATTTCCGGCCACACCCATCAGGCCTACAACTGCCAGTTGCCGAACAGCAAGGGCCGCGTGATTCCGGTCACCAGCGCCGGTTCCTACGGCCGTCTGCTGACCAACATCGACCTCACCCTCGACACGCGGAGCAAGGACATTGTCGCCGTCAACGCCGCCAACAAGCTGGTCGACCGCAACAATGTGCTGCAAGCTGCCACGCCCATCGTGCCGGTGGCCGAAATCAGCGCCATCGTCGCCAATTACAACGCCATCGCCGCGCCGATTGCCAACCGCGTGATCGGCAGCATCACCGCCAACATCACCACCACGCGCAACGCGGCCGGCGAATCGGCGCTCGGCGATGTCATTGCCGACACCCAGCTCGCGGCCACGGCACCGGCGGCCAAGGGCGGCGCGGTCATCGCTTTCATGAACTCGGGCGGCATCCGTACCAACCTTACTTACGCCAGCAGCGCCGCCGGCGAGGGCGACGGCAAGGTTACCTATGGCGAAGCCTTTACTGTGCAGCCCTTCGGCAACAGCCTGACGGTCAAGAGCCTGACCGGCCAGCAGCTCTACGACCTGCTTAACCAGCAATGGGCGACCGGGCAATTCGCCGATGGCGGGCGCACCCTGCAAGTCTCCAAAGGCTTGAGCTACCAGCACACCTTCGTGCCCAACAGCAGCCCGCTGGGTGCCAACTATGTCTGCGACGGCTCGCTCAAGCTCAACGGCGTCGCCATCGACAAGGCCGCCAGCTACCGCGTCACCATGAACAACTTCCTGGCCAGCGGCGGCGACAATTTTACGGTCTTCAACCTCGGCACCAATCAACTCGGCGGCGATGTCGATCTCGATGCGCTGGAAGCCTACTTCCAGGCCAACCCCGGCGGCGTCACCCCGGGGCCGCAGGATCGCATCCAGCAAGTGGCCAGCTGCAGCTAAAGTTTCGGGCGGGCGCGCAGAACAAGACGGGGGGCACTGCCCCCCGTTTTCATTTTTGGCCATTTTTGACCGTCGACCGCAACAGGCCGCTCGTTTGCCCCGTCAGTGCGTAAAATCATGTCCGACCCCCAACCCCGAGAGAACAAAACCATGAACCCGCCCCTTTACGACATCCCGCTCAAGCGCCTCGACGGTAGCCCGACCACGCTCGCCGAATTCACGGGCCAGGTGCTGTTGATCGTCAACCTCGCCTCGAAATGCGGCTTTACCCCGCAGTACGCCGGCCTCGAAAGCCTGTTTGAAAACTACCGCGAGCGCGGCCTGCAAGTGCTTGGCTTCCCCTGCAACGACTTCGCCGCCCAAGAGCCGGGCAGTGCCGAAGACATTCAGAGCTTCTGCACCGCCACCTACGGCGTCCGCTTCCCGCTCTTTGAAAAGACCCAGATCAACAGCGAACCCCGCCACCCGCTCTACGCCGCCCTGATCGCCGCCCAGCCGGCCAGCGTCGCCCCCGCCGACAGCGACCTGCGCGCCAAGCTGGCCGAATACAAGCTGCTGCCGCAAAACGACAGCGATGTCCTGTGGAATTTCGAGAAATTCCTGGTCGACCGCAACGGCCAGGTCATCCAGCGCTTCGCCCCGGATGTGACGCCGGACGCCCCCATGCTGATCGCCGCCATCGAAGCCGCCCTCAACTGAAACACCTGCCTTTGCCAAGTACCATGCCCAACACCAAGCCACGCCCGCGCGTGCCGAAGCCCGACGTCTGCCAGCCCACCGGCACCGCCGAGCTGCCCATGCTCGACGTCTACATGCCGATGATGAAATCCTCGGCCATCGTCGCCGCCGGGCGCCTCGGCCTCTTTGAAGCCCTCGCCAAAGGCCCGCTGTCCACCGCGCAACTCGCCGAAAAAATCAACTCCAGCCTTAAAGGCACCGCCACCCTGGCCGATTTCCTGATCGCCCTCGGCTACCTGGAAAAGCAGGGCGGGCTGCTGGCCAACACCGAAAGCACGCAACGCTGGTTCACCAGCGCAGGCCAGGTCAACTACACCCCCGGCCTGCTGTGGACGCACGAAGCCTGGCCGATGATGGGCGGGCTCGCCGAAGCCGTGCGCAGCGGCCACCCCGAACGCACGCTGTGGGATGCGATGGTCGAACACTCCCACCTCGGCGAAATTTTCTCGTCTTACATGGCCGCCTTCGCCTCCGACCTCGGCCCCGACCTGCTCAAACACGTCCCCGTCACCCCCGAGCAGCACCGCCTGCTCGACCTCGGCGGCTCGCACGGCCTGCACGCCATCCGCTTCTGCCGGCACCACCCGCAACTCAGCGCCATCATCGTCGATCTGCCCAGCGCGCTCGGCGATACCGGCACCACCATCGCCCGCGAAGGATTGTCCGAGCGCATCCACCTGCGCCCCGGCGACCTGCAGGAAGAAGACTGGGGCGGCGAACACGATCTCGTCTTCTACCTCTCCGTCGCGCACAACCACACCGCCGAAGAAAACCGCCACATCATCGAGCGCATCGGCCACACCCTCAGCCCCGGCGGCCTGCTCGTCATCCACGAATACCTCACCGAAACCCCGCAAGACGCCCTCGACGCCGCCTTCCGCCTCACCCTGCTGCTCGAAACCGGCACCCAGACCTATCGCTATGACGACTATTGCGATTGGCTGAAAGCGGCGGGGTTTGGGGCGGTGGAACGCATCGATCTGAATCCGAAGGAAAAAGGGTCGTTGATTTTGGCGCGGCGGTAGGGTTTTACGTGCTGCCAAGCCGTTTCGGCAAAAAGGCATGCATGTAGCGGGTCAGGCTGTGGCTGTCCAACACCCTGTTGCGGTCGACCCGGAAAAATGGGCAAAAATCAGATTTCTACGCAGCCTTCCGAGGTATCAGTTCTTCGTAAAATGTGGTCTGTCCCTGATTTTGCGGCTTTTCGCGCAGGTCCGGTGGAATGATGGGTTGGGCGTCGGGGGCCATTTACCTTCATGATTTGATCATCGCCATGAGGGCAGCCACATCGTTCTTAACAAGATCATCGAAGGGCCAGGGGCCGCCAATGACCTCGCCGTGCACGACGTCGACAAACTGCTGAAGCATCGCGAAGTACTGAATGTCTTCGTCTCTCTCGAACTCGCCCAATGTCGCACCGCTAAGAACTGCGGCAAGGTCGTTGTGAGAAAGCGCCTTGTTTCTGACCGTACGAAGCCCCTTAGCGAAGCCGTTTAACTTTTCAGCAAGCTGGCTGAGCGTTGCGGAAGTGGCGGCATCCCATGCGCCGTACTTAACCATGTACTCGATGCCCAAAGTTACTTGACCGGCGACCACCACAGGATCGTGAAGTTTTGCGATCTGAAGAAGTGTGTACTCGTGGCTTATCGTTCTTAGCCTTGCGAGGGCATCAGCCCCCATTGATCTTTGAAGTTCTTCAGCTCTCGGATTGTCATCGAACATCGCTCTATGATTGAGCCACGCTTGGTAGGCCCAGTCGCAAAGTTTGCAGAACTCCTGCGTAACTTGAGCAGAATGCGCGGTCATAGAGACGCCCAACGTAGAAGTGACCGGCGCTGCGCAGCCTTATCGCGCAGCGTCCAGCGACCGAAGGGAGCGAGGTCGACTGCCGGGTTGGGCAGCTTAGAACTCATAGGTGATAGTGTTGTTTGACTCAGAAATCATTTTGTTGGCAAAGAGAATGTCGATGATTCTGTCGACATCGGCCTGCGCAATGTTCTTCTGAAACATGGACGAAATGTGCTGAGACAAAGTTGATCGCTTGCGAGGTCGCGATTTCTTTTCTGATTTACTCAGAAGCTCGAATACCCGTTTGTAGTTGGGTTCTTCGGTTGTGGCTGACTTAGGTTCAAGTTCTAGCAGGCTATTTATTCGTTTGCACTTCAAGCCATTCTTGTTTAGGTGCCGAAGCAGCGGGTCAAAACCTTTGTCTTTGGATAGGACGATGCAATGCGTGCTTGGAGATTTTTCAATTACGCGCCCAAGTTGGCAGGCGATGTAAAAATCAAGTGCGTTGCTACCATTTCCTTCGACTCGTTGCCATTCGACGCGCCCGCCAAGCTTTTGCGCACTGGCTACAAGGTCAATTGGAACGCTCTTCTGACTCGATCCAACGAAGATAACCACAGGGAAGTTTTCATCAAGGCGGCTCAAATCGACTTGCTGAACGTTCTCGAAATCGACAAGTAATAATTTGTGACTCAATTTAACCTCGTAGCGGAATTTAAGATGCCCAACGTGATGTAGACGGCGTTTTTGACGTATACGCCGGACGACCGCCGTATAAGCCGGCAAACGCGGCGCCCTGAAAAGCGCTTGCCTTATGGCTTTGCATGGTTATCAGGTAGATATTCACGGTGATATTTTTCTGGAAATTACGTCACAGGTAAAAATCGGCCCACAAGCTTGCCCAAGCGGGTTCGCGAGGCAATTGGTTCCATGCGTCCGAGCATAAATGTCGACGATATGCATGTCGAGTGAATTCACTGCTTTTTCGTCTCGCATAGTGCAAAACGGCGACGGCAATGGATCAGTCGGCCGTTTCCTGCCCCTGTTGCGGTCGACCCCGAAAAAGGGGCAAAAATCAAATTTTCCGGTGGGGCCAGTTTCTGCGATCACGCCCGGTATCCCACCCGTCTTCAACCCGAAACGATGCTTGCCCGTGCCCCAAATCAAGGCGTGAATGGCTTATTAACTCACTGATTTAGTGCGTGTTTGTTGACCAGGATAAGGATATGGTCATTGCTAAGCGCTTGATTAAATTAATAGTTGACGGTTTTGCTCGGGTTAGCCCGGTTATTGCTTTTGCTTGTCTGTGCATCCATTGCAAGTCGCACGCAGGTTTCGCAAGCTCACCCTCAACTCAACCCGTCATTCAGTATCGCTTCGAACGTCCTTCATCTGCTTTTCCCATATTGCTAATAAAGGAGATGTCATGCCCCACCGCCCGATACGTGAAGTCATAGGCAATCGCCCCTTCCCAACTGTTTCCCCCAATAACACGATCCGCGAATGCGCTTTCATCATGAAGGAATGGCATTCGTCTGCCGTGCTGGTGGCCGAATCCGGCAAGCTGCTCGGTATTTTTACGGAGCGCGACATCGTGTTCCGTTGCGTCGCCCTTGGCTGTCCGCTGGACGATATTCCGGTCGCCAAGGTCATGACGTCCAATGTCCAGACGATCCATGTCGATAAACCCTTTGGTCATGCGCTGCACCTGATGTACGAGGGTGGTTTCAGGCATATGCCGGTGGTTGACGACAATGGAAGTGCCGTTGGGCTGGTTGCAGCGCAGGATGCGCTGGCGCTCGATGGCTTTCAACTGGAGCGGGAACTGGTGCGACGGGAGGAAATTACCGTCTTGCTTTAGCGCCCCGGTTGATCGTGAAACTAACTCTCCTCCACCTCAATCTGTAGCACTCTCTCTCCCTGACAGATGAGGTTTTTTGGCCCGTCTTGATGGCGGGTCTTTTTTTAATCCTCTTTGCCAGGCGTTTCCTGCGGATGCGGTGTTTCGCCAAAGAGGGGGGTATCGATCTGTCGTCGCTTGTCGCGATGACTGCCGGAGACGTGATGGTTGCCTTTGACCGAATACATCATGGCGTCGGCATCGGCGATGACTTCGTCGGCGGTTTGTCTGGGCTTGGCTGCAGCAAAGCCGACGCTCGCCGAAATGACGAGTTCGCCGCCGGGAACGCCGGAGAGGATGCCGCTGAGATATTGGGCAACGGTTGCCAGCCTTTCGGCTTCCAGCCCCGGGCAGATGAGGGCAAATTCGTCACCGCCGAGGCGGCCGCAGATCCAGCCGTGGGTGCTCACATCCTGCAAGCGGCGGGCGACTTCGCACAGGGTGGCGTCGCCGGCGGCGTGCCCGTAGTTGTCGTTGACGGCCTTGAAGTCGTTCAGGTCGATCAGCATCACGGCCAGCGGTTCTTGCTGGGTATGGCTGCGACTCAGTGCGGCTTCGAGTCGCTTGTAAAAGCCGCCGCGATTCAGGAGGCCGGTGAGGGTGTCGGTCAGCGATGCGGCTTCGGCGCGTCGTTGCGCCCGGCGCATGCCGAAGAGGATGAAAATGAAATTGCCGAGCGACAGGATGAAGGCGAGCGTTTGCGCGATGCGCAGGCGGGTCACCGTTGCGACGGATTCATTTTCCAGTTCGGAGGTGAGGCGATTCATGGAGTCGAGAATGTCGCCGTTATGGTCAACCATGAAGTGTGAAAAATGTTCCAGCTCGGCGTAGTCGGTCGGAGCATTCGGCCATCGCTCCAGGGAACCGCGCACGTTGCCGACGAGCAGGGCGGCTTTGCCCTGAACGGGGTCAAGGCGTACCGCCCGCCCGTCGCCACCGACCGTTTCGCCCCCTTCGGCAAAGGCCGAGAGCGTGCGGAGAAACATCTGGTAGGCCTGGGCCACTTCGTTCGAAGATTCGATGCGCCGGGCTGTGTTGCGGGTGGTGTCCGTCGCCAGAAGCGCGGCCTTGGTGATGCGCTGGGAAAGCATGCGCTGGTGGCCGGCCAGGTTGATGGCGACGGCATCTTTTTCAACTTGCCGCGCGATGCTGTAGCTGAACGCAAGCGTGCCCAGGTCGAGCAGGACAAAGGTCGCGATGGCCAGTGCAAGAGGGGTTTTCACGGGCTTGTTGTCATGGGAACGGAATGGCGATCAGTGTATACGCAAGATCCGCTTCATTTCAAAACCCCGATAGCCTTACCAACGCCTGTTCCGCAAGTTTTGCGTATACCATCGTTCGCAGCGACATGCCTTGCCCCCGGCAGCTTGTCGCTCCATTCCGCGAGCATTGACTCGCCAATCCTTACGGCCCCCTGACCATGCGTAAAATCAAAAGCCTTCTCGTCGCCAACCGCAGTGAAATCGCCATTCGCGTTCTGCGCGGCGCTTCGGAACTGGGCATCCGGACTGTCGGCATATTTTCCAGCGAGGATCGTTTCGCGCTGCACCGCTTCAAGTCCGACGAGTCGTATCTGGTCGGGGCTGGCAAGAAGCCGATCCAGGCTTATCTGGATATTGACGACATTATTCGCATTGCCAAGGAAGCCAATGTCGACGCGATTCATCCCGGCTATGGCTTTCTTTCCGAGAATCCCGATTTTGCCGATGCCTGCGCCAGGGCCGGGATCGCCTTCATCGGCCCACAGGGCGACGTGATGCGCCTGCTCGGCAACAAGGTGGCGGCGCGGCAAGTCGCCATCGCGGCCGGCGTGCCAGTGGTGCCGGCCACCGGCGCCTTGCCCGACGATCCTGCCGAAGCCAGAAGGATGGCTGCCGAAGTCGGTTATCCGCTGATGCTGAAAGCCAGTTGGGGCGGCGGTGGGCGCGGCATGCGGGTGATCGAAACCGAGGACGACCTGGCGCCGATGATGGCGGTGGCCAAGCGCGAAGCGCTCGCGGCTTTCGGCAACGACGAGGTGTATCTGGAGAAACTGGTGCGCCATGCCCGCCATGTCGAAGTCCAGATCCTCGGCGACAAGCACGGCAACCTGGTGCACCTCTTCGAGCGCGACTGCTCGGTGCAGCGGCGTAACCAGAAGGTGGTGGAACGCGCCCCGGCGCCCTACATGGACGAAGCGAGCCGCCAGGAACTGTGCGCCTCGGCACTCCGCCTGGCGCGCGCCGCCAACTACACCCATGCCGGCACCGTCGAATACCTGTTCGATGTCGACACCGGCAAGTACTACTTCATCGAGGTCAATCCGCGCATCCAGGTCGAGCATACGGTGACCGAGCAGGTCACCGGGGTCGACATCGTCAAGGCGCAGATTCGCGTGACCGAAGGCGCACGGGTCGGCGATGAGGATGCCTTCATCCCGCAGCAGAAGGACATTACCCTCAGGGGCCATGCCTTGCAGTGCCGCGTCACGACCGAGGACCCGGAAAACAATTTCACGCCGGATTACGGCAAGATCGCCGTTTACCGCAGCGCCGCCGGCTTCGGGATTCGCCTCGATGCCGGCACTGCCTATGCCGGCGCGGTCATTACCCCTTACTACGACTCGCTGCTGGTCAAGGTCACGGCCTGGGGGCATACGCCGGACGAGGCGGCGGCGCGCATGGATCGCGCCTTGCGCGAATTCCGCGTGCGCGGCGTGTCGACCAATCTGCAGTTTCTGGAAAACGTCATCGCCCACCCGCTGTTCCGTTCCGGCGAATGCACGACGCGCTTCATCGACACCACGCCCGAGCTTTTCCATTTCCAGAAGCGCCGTGACCGCGCCACGCGGCTGATCCGCTTTCTCGGCGAGGTCACGGTAAACGGCAATCCGGAAATGAAGGGGCGCGTCCTGCCCAAGCTGCCGCTCGCCCAGCCGGTCAAGCCGGCTTGCGATCTCGGCGCGCCGGTCGCCAAAGGCACGCGTGATCTGTTGCAGGAACTCGGCGCCGAAAAATTCGCGCAATGGATGAAGGCGCAGCCGCAGGTGCTGCTGACCGACACGACGATGCGCGACGCCCACCAGTCGCTGTTTGCCACGCGCATGCGCTCGCGCGACATGATCGAAATCGCGCCGCACTACGCGCGCCTGCTACCGCAACTGTTCTCGCTCGAATGCTGGGGCGGCGCCACTTTCGACGTGGCCCTGCGCTTTATCAAGGAAGACCCCTGGGAGCGCCTGACTCGCCTGCGTCAGGCGACGCCGAACATCCTGTTCCAGATGCTGTTGCGTGCCTCCAATGCCGTCGGTTACACCAATTATGCCGACAACGTCGTGCGCTATTTCGTCCAGCAGGCCGCGAAAAACGGCGTCGATCTGTTCCGCGTTTTCGACTCCCTGAACTGGGTCGACAACATGCGCGTGGCAATGGACGCCGTGATCGAAACCGGCGCCCTGTGCGAAGGCAGCCTGTGCTACACCGGCGATCTGTTCGATAGCAAACGTGGCAAGTACGACCTCAAGTACTACGTCGGCCTCGCCCGCCAGCTTGAAAACGCCGGCGCCCACATTATCGGCATCAAGGACATGGCCGGCGTCTGCAAGCCGCGTGCGGCGCACGAACTGGTGCGCGTGCTCAAGCAGGAAGTCGGTCTGCCGATTCATTTCCACACCCACGACACCAGCGGTATTGCGGCGGCTTCGGTGCTCGCCGCCATCGATGCCGGCTGCGATGCGGTCGATGGCGCGCTCGATTCGATGAGCGGCCTGACCTCGCAGCCCAATCTCGGCTCGATTGCCGCCGCGCTGGCCGGTTCGCCACGCGACCCCGGCCTCGATCTGGCCGCCATGCAGGCGCTGTCGCACTACTGGGAAGGCGTGCGCCGCAGCTACGCGCCGTTCGAGGCGGATATGCGGGCCGGTACGTCGGACGTCTACAACCACGAAATGCCGGGTGGCCAATACACCAATCTGCGCGAACAAGCCCGCGCCCTCGGCCTTGAACACCGCTGGCCGGAAATCTCCCGCGCCTATGCGGACGTCAATATCCTGTTCGGCGACATAGTCAAGGTCACACCGACTTCCAAGGTTGTCGGCGACATGGCGCTGTTCATGGTCGCCAACGATTTGACGCCGCAGGATGTCAGCGACCCGCAACGCGAAATCGCCTTTCCCGAATCGGTCATTTCACTGTTCAAGGGAGAACTGGGTTTTCCGCCCGACGGCTTCCCCAAGGCGCTCGAACACAAGGTGCTGCGCGGCGAAGCGCCGATCTCGGGGCGCGCCGGCGACCACCTGGCACCGGTCGATCTCGCCGCCCGACGTGCCGAAGCCGAGCACCTTGTCGGGCGCAAGCTGAGCGACACCGATCTGGCGTCTTATCTGATGTATCCGAAGCTGTTCAAGGACTACGCCGAACATCGCCGCGAGTACAGCGATGTCGCCTTGCTGCCGACTTCCGCTTTCTTCTACGGCCTGCTCGACCGTGAGGAAATTGCCGTCGATATCGACAAGGGCAAGGCGCTGATCGTGCGCCAGACCGGGCGCTCAGACGCCGTCGACGAAGAAGGCCGGATCAAGGTGTTTTTTGAAATCAATGGCCAGCCGCGCACCGTGCGCGTGGCCAAGGCCGGGGTCAGCGGTACCGGGCGCAGCAAGCCGAAAGCCGACGAAGGCAACCCCGATCACATCGGTGCGCCAATGCCGGGCATGGTGGTTGCCGTCGTCGTCAAGCCGGGGCAGCCATTGAAAAAAGGCGATCCTCTGCTGTCCATCGAGGCGATGAAGATGGAAACCATGCTTACCGCCGAACGCGATGCGACGGTGCGGGCAGTTCATGTGCACGCCGGGGAGACGATCAATGCCAAGGATTTGCTGATCGAATTGAGCTGAGCGGCCTTGTTGCGGCTATTGTCGGGTCGTCGCTGGCGAACCCGCCTTTAGAACGGTGACAGTGTCGCCACCACTTTCCCCGGTTCGATCCGCACGGCTTTCAACATCCTGCGTGCGGCTGCCTCCTGCAGGCTGCCGTCTTCGCGCAGCACGTACACCGGCTTGTCGCGGAAATAGGCTTTGAGCAACTGGGTGACGGCGCGGCGGATGCTGGCTTGGTATTCCCGAGGGAGGGCGATGGATTCGACGGATTCGGCGGTCGGGTTGTCGAGGTAGAAGGCCTTGGTCTGATCGTCGTAGCGGATGCCGGCGTGGCCTTTGACGTCGACCGGGAGCGGCGGGTTGCCGAGTAGCGCGATGTCCATTCTGGCGCCGATGCCGGCGCGGCCCTCTGGGACGCCGAGGCGAATGACGGGCGGTTCGCGCAGGGCGACGGCGATCAGGCCGGGGTAGCGCATTTCGGTTTTGGTGTTGCGGGCGAGCGCGGCCTGGACTTCGGCTTCGCTGAAGGTGATTTCCTGGTCAAACAGGCCGGCTATGCAGTGCGGGGCGAGCGCCAGCAGGGCGGTGCAGAGGAGGGCAGAGGGCGTGAAGCGCATGGGTTTCCTTGTGGTCAGTCGCTAGTCTGCCCCTTTTGCAGCGGCTCATGCAATGTTCGCCGAAGCGCATGGAAGGGCATATTTTTGCCCAAACTGGGGGTAGAATGCTGAATGTTGCATTGCAGCATTCGGCCCCGGCGCCTGTCGCGGCAGAGTCGAGCTGCCCGGTCGCGTGCAGGTGGCCGGTAATATCAGGAAACGTCATGAACAAGATGCTCACCATCGACGGCAACGAAGCCGTCGCCTCGGTTGCCTTCCGGGTTTCCGAAGTGATCGCGATTTACCCGATCACCCCCTCGTCCGGCATGGGCGAACTGTCCGATGAATGGGCGGCGCAGGGCAAGACCAACATCTGGGGCAGCGTGCCCAAGGTGGTCGAGCTGCAATCCGAGGGCGGCGCCGCCGGCACGGTGCATGGCGCGCTGCAGGCCGGCGCTCTGGCGACGACCTTCACGGCGTCGCAGGGCTTGCTGCTGATGATTCCCAACATGTACAAAATCGCCGGCGAATTGACGCCGACGGTCTTCCACGTCGCAGCGCGCGCCATCGCGACGCACGCGCTGTCGATCTTCGGCGACCATTCGGACGTGATGTCGACGCGCGCCACCGGCTTCGCGCTGCTGTCTTCCAACTCGGTGCAGGAAGCGCACGACATGGCGGTGATCGCCACGGCGGCCACTTTGGCCGGGCGCATCCCGGTGCTGCATTTTTTCGACGGTTTCCGCACTTCGCATGAAGTGGCGAAGATTGTTGCGGTCGACGACGAAATATTGGCAAAAATGCTGCCGGCAGAGTTGATTGGCGCTCACCGCACGCGTTCCCTGTCGCCGGAACACCCGGTGCTGCGCGGCACCTCGCAGAATCCCGATGTCTTCTTCCAGGCCCGCGAGGCGCAGAACCCGTGGTTCGACGCTTTCCCCGGCATCGTCCAGCAGTGCATGGACGACTTCGGCAAGCTGACCGGCCGCAACTACAAGCTGTTCGATTACGTTGGCGCGCCGGATGCCGAGCGCGTCATTATCCTGATGGGTTCGGGTGCCGAGACGGTGCAGGAAACCATCGAACACATGAATCGCCTGGGCGAGAGAGTCGGCCTACTCAAGGTGCGCCTGTTCCGCCCCTGGGCGCCGGGCGCGCTGCTCGCCGCCTTGCCGGCGACGACGCGCAGCATCGCCGTGCTCGACCGCTGCAAGGAGCCGGGCGCCGAGGGCGAGCCGCTGTACAAGGATGTGCTGGTCGCGCTGGCCGAAGACCTGTCCAACGAGTCGCCGCGCTTTGCCGCGCTGCCCAAGGTAATCGGCGGGCGCTACGGGCTGGGTTCCAAGGAATTCAACCCGGCGATGGTTTTGGCCGTTTTTGAGGCGTTGACCGCAACCGCCTTGAAACGCCGCTTCACGGTCGGCATCAACGACGATTTGACCGGCCTTTCGCTGCCTTTCGACCCGGCTTTCCGCACCGCCGCCGCGCACGATACCTTCGCCGCCGTGTTCTACGGGCTGGGGTCGGACGGCACGGTGTCGGCCAACAAGAATTCGATCAAGATCATCGGCGACGAGACCGATCTCTACGCCCAGGGCTATTTCGTTTATGACTCGAAGAAGTCGGGGGCGATGACGGTTTCGCACCTGCGCTTCGGTCCCAGCCCGATCCGCTCGGCCTACCTGACCGGCGCCGGCGACGCCAAGTTCATCGCCTGCCACCAGCCGCTGTTCCTCGAAACGCACGATCTGCTGGTGCATGCGGCGCCGGGCGCGGTGTTCCTGCTCAATACCGAGGTGCCGGCCGACCGCGTGTGGGCTGCGCTGCCGCCCGCTATGCAGCGCCAGATGGTGGAAAAGCGCATCGAATTCTATGTCATCGACGCCTATCAAGTGGCGCTTGAAGCCGACATGGGGCGGCGCATCAACACGGTGATGCAGACCTGCTTCTTCGCCATTTCCGGCATCCTGCCGCAGGAAGACGCCATCGCCGCGATCAAGCACGCGGTCGAAAAGACCTATGGCCGCAAGGGCCGCCGCATCGCCGAACTGAATTACCGCGCCATCGACAAGACGCTGGCCTGCCTGAGCAAGGTCGAGGTGCCGGCGACTGCCGACAGCGCCGCAACGCAGGCCATTACCTCGCCGCAGGTCACTGAATTCGTCCGCAAGATGACGCTGCCGCTGATCGCCGGCAAGGGCGACGCGCTGCCGGTGTCGCTGTTCCCGGCCGACGGCACCTGGCCGACCGGCACCGCCAAGTACGAAAAGCGCAATCTGGCGCTGCAGATTCCGGTGCTCGAAACCGATCTGTGCACGCAATGCGGCAAGTGCGTTTTCGTCTGCCCGCATTCGGCGATCCGCGCCAAGGCTTTCCCGGCCGAACTCGCCGAAGCCGCGCCGCCGACCTTCAAGACCATGAAGATCCGCAGCAAGGATTACCCGGCGGACTGGAAGATGAGCTACCAGGTGGCGCCGGAAGATTGCACCGGCTGTACCTTGTGCGTCGAAGTCTGCCCGATCCGCGACAAGAGCAACGTCTCGCGCAAGGCGCTGAACATGGCCGAGCAGCCGCCGCTGCGCGCGCCGGAAGCGGAAAACTGGGACTTCTTCCTGAAGCTGCCGGATTACGACCGCAAGATCGCCAAGCGCAACACCATCCCCGGCTCGATGCTGATGCAGCCGCTGTTCGAATTCTCCGGCGCCTGCGTCGGCTGCGGCGAAACGCCTTACATCCGGCTGGCGACGCAGTTGTTCGGCGACCGCATGCTGGTCGCCAACGCCACCGGCTGCTCGTCGATCTACGGCGGCAACCTGCCGACGACGCCGTACACGACCAACGCCGAAGGGCGCGGGCCGGCGTGGAGCAATTCGCTGTTCGAGGACAACGCCGAATTCGGCCTCGGCATGCGCCTGGCGACCGACAAACTGGCCGATGCCGCGCGCACGCAGTTGCACGGCATGGCGCTGGAAGTTGGCGACACGCTGGTTGAAGCCTTGCTCACCGCCGACCAGAGCAGCGAAGCCGGCATTCACGAGCAACGCGAACGGGTCGCGCAATTGCAGGCCAAGCTGTCGCACCTGGCGACGCCGGCTGCCGAGCAGCTTTCGGCGATTGCCGAATACCTGATTCGGCGCAGCGTGTGGATCATCGGCGGCGACGGCTGGGCCTACGACATCGGCTTCGGCGGCCTCGATCATGTGCTCTCGTCGGGCGAGGACGTGAACATTCTGGTGCTCGATACCGAGGTTTATTCCAATACCGGCGGCCAGAATTCCAAGGCCACGCCGCGCGGGGCGGTCGCCAAGTTCGCGGCCGGCGGCCAGCCGAACCGCAAGAAGGATCTGGCGCGGATCGCCATGGATTACGAAAACGTCTTCGTCGCCAAGGTCGCATACGGCGCCAAGGATACGCACACGCTGAAGGCCTTCCTCGACGCCGAAAGCTATCCCGGCGTCTCGATCATCATCGCCTACAGCCCATGCATTGCGCATGGCGTCGACATGTCGCACAATCACCGGCAGCAGGATCTGGCGGTGAAATCCGGGCACTGGCCGCTGTTGCGCTATGATCCCCGTCTGCGCGATCAGGGCAAGCATCCGATGTCGGTCGATAGCGCGGCACCGAGCATTCCCTTCCGCGAATTTGCGCGCAACGAGGCGCGGTTCACCGTGCTGGAACGCCAGAATCCGGAAGCCGCCGAACGCTTCATGGTGCAGGCCGAAAGCGATGCCCGCCTGCGTCACCAGGAATATCTCGAACTCGCCGAAATGGCTTTGCCGGAAGCCGAAATCGCTAAGCAGGCCGAGGAGGCCAGCGCCCCACAGGAGACACCGAATGCCTGATCTCGCAACCAATTACCTCGGCCTGGCGCTGAAAAACCCGCTGGTGCCGTCGTCGACGCCGCTCAGCCATAACCTCGATCCGGTGCTGCATCTGGAAGACGCCGGTGCGGCGGCCATCGTCATGCATTCGCTGTTCGAAGAGGATGTGCGCAACGACGAACTGATGATCGACCGTTTTCTGGTCAATCCCGATTCCTTCGGCGAGGCGGCCGGCCATGTGCCTTTCGGCCACGATTACCAGAGCAAGCTCGACGGCTATCTGGAGCAGATCCAGATCTTGAAATCGCGGCTGGCCATCCCGGTTGTTGCAAGCCTCAACGGCTCCTCGCTCACCGGCTGGGTCGAGCTGGGGAAGGAAATGCAGGAAGCCGGCGCCGATGCGCTGGAACTCAACGCCTGGTTCATGCCGGGCGATCCCAAGGTTTCCGGCGAGGCGCTGGAAGACCACTATCTGGCGCTACTGCGCGAGCTCAAGCAGGTGGTCAGCATCCCGGTCAGCATGAAGCTGTCGCCCTTCTTCTCGTCGCTACCGCATTTCGTGCGCAATGTCGAAGCGGCGGGGGCGGCCGGCGTCTCGCTGTTCAACCGCTTTTTCCAGCCGGATATCGATCTCGACACCCTGAGCGTCGTCGACCGCGTTCACCTTTCAAGCTCGGCCGACGTGCTGCTGACCATGCGCTGGATCGCCATCCTGCGCGGCCGCACCGGGCTCTCGCTGGCCGCTACCGGCGGCGTGCATACCGCCAGGGACGCGCTCAAGATGCTGCTGGCCGGTGCCGATGTCGTACATATGGCCAGCGCCCTGTTGCTGAACGGCCCGCAGGCGCTGAAAGATGTGCTGGCCGGCATTGAAAGCTGGATGGAAACCCACGAATACGAGTCGGTGACGCAGCTCAAAGGCTCGATGAGCCAGCAGAACCTGCCCGACCCCAGCGCTTTCGCCCGCGCTGCCTACTTGCATGCGCTGGATTCGTTCACCCCGCCGGCGGGCGTGCGCTACTGAAGCACTGTTTTCCGCGCCTGACGCGCGGGCATACTTTCTTCTTGCGTCGCCAAGAAGAAAGTAACCAAAGAAGAAGGCGACCCTGGGTCGGTGCCGGATGCGCCGGTACCCTGCGCTACTCGGGGCTGGCGGGAGCTGCGGAACTCGGGGCTGCGCCCCTCAAACAGTCCTCGCCCTTTTTCCGCCTGCCCCTGCGTTGCTCGGCACCTCCCAAGGGGCCCGAAAGGCGTCGCGGCTCGACGGCCATGCCGCATTTCTGGCCTGTTGCGGTCGACGGCGAAAAAAGGGCAAAAATCAAATTTGTTGGTCGGGAAATTGAAAACAGGCCAAAAATCGGGGTCGACCGCAGCAGGCGCCGTTGGCCCTGTCGATTCAGTGGAAAACGATGGGATGCGCCGAGTCGTCGCAAAACTCGTCGAGCAGCGCGTCGATGCGTTCCTCGTTGCGTTCCGTTTCGGGAATGTCGCCCATCACTTCGCAGAAATGCGTGGCCAGCGGGCCGTCGAGGAATGCTGTGCGCAGCCACTGCTTGTCGAACAGCTCGAAGCTGTGTTGTTCGGGATACGCCAGTATCCAGAAATGCTTGCTGTTGTAGATGACGTTCATGGCTTGGCCTCCGGTGCTTTGCTACCGGTGCCAGTAAACGTCGGGGCGCGATTTTTCCTAAGTAACTAATTCACACTTGCCATCAAATTCCTGCGTGCGCAGGCGTAAGGCGAGGCCCGCTGTCTAGCCCTGGCGGGCGCACCATTGCGCCCACATTCCCCGCCAGGCGGATTCGAGGCTGCGGGCATGGCGCGGCGCGTCGAACAGCGGTGAATCGGCGACACGTGCCCGCAAGCCGGCCCGCATTGCCGCCAGTGCCTGGCGGTCGGCGGCGGTGTCCAGCGCCAGTTGCACGTAGGCGTCCTTGTCGGCAGCGATCATTTCGCCGAGGCCGGCGGCGTGCATCAGGCTTTCGCCCTGGTGGGCGATGAAGCGGTCGCCCTTGAGCGTGACGACCGGCACACCCATCCACAGACATTCGGAAGTCGTCGCGCCGCCGGTGAACGGGAAGGGATCGAGCGCGATGTCGATGCGGGCGTAGGTTGCGAGGTAGTCGGCGTAGGCGCCGGCGCCTTCCAGTTCAAGTCGCTCGGGGCCGATGCCCTGGGCGGCGAAGCGGGCGAGCAGGGTGGCGCGCAATTCGTCGCTGCCCAGTTGCTTTGCTTTCAAGAATAGCCGGGCCGTCGGGTCGGCACGCAGGATGCGCGCCCAGGTTGCGATCACTGCGTCGTTGACCTTGGCGAGATTGTTGAAGCAGCCGTAGGTCACGTGCCCATTTTGCGTGCTGGGCGGGGGGGCGACCGTCGGGGCGCCTTCCGGCGGGGCGTAGCAGAAGCAGCTGTCCGGTAGCCGCCACAGTTTTTCGCTGAAATGGTCGACTTCGTCTTCCGGGGCAACCCAACGGTCGCCAATCTTCCAGTCGATTTCGCGAACGCCGGTGGTGGCGAAGTAGCCGAGCCAGCTCGCCTGTACCGGTGCCGGTTTGCGGGCAAAGACGGCAAGGCGCGAGAAATCGGTGTGGCCGGAAAGATCGAGCAGGACATCGATACGGTCGTCGTGGATCTGGCGGGCCAGTTCGGCATCGCTCTTCTCGCTGACATTCAGCCAGCCGGCGCATTGCTGCTTGAGTTCATCGCTCAGCGCGTCTTCGAGCGGGAAATTGCTGTAGGCGTAAATCTCGAAACCCGCTTTGTCGATTTCCCGCAGCGGGCCGCGCAGCAGAAAGCCGACCGGGTGGCGTCGGAGATCGCCGGAAACCATGCCGATGCGCAGTTTGCGCCCGGGTTCGGGGCTGCATTGCCAGGCATTGAAGGGCATGATGTTCGCCCGAACTGCGGCGCCGTATTGCCCGGCGATTTCCGTCATTTCGGCCGGCGTGGAATCGGGCAGGTAGTTCTGGCAGAAAAGCTGGTGGGAGAGAATGTCCGGGTCGCTGGCATCCTTGGCCAGCGCCTCGCCGAGTTCGGCGGCGGCTTGCGTTACCGCACCTTTCTCCAGGAATACTTTCGCCAGCCCGCTGTGCAGCGTCGCCATGCCGGGATCGAGCGCCAGCGCGGTCGTGTAGGCGGCTTCGGCTTCGCCGAGACGGAAGAGTTCGGCCAGCGCCTGGCCGAGGTTGCCCCAGGCTTCAGGCGTGTTGCGTTCGAGTTCGATCGCCTTGCGGCAGGCGGTTTCGGCTTCGGCAAAGCGTTTGCGGCCGATCAGCGACGAGCTCAGATTGCTCCAGGCCAGCGGCGCGCTGGCGGCGAGTTCGATGGCTTTGCGCCCGGCCATTTCGGCGGCCGCATATTGTTTCTGGGCATTCAGGATGCCGCACAGGTTGGCGTAGGCCGGCGCCAGATCGGGCTGCAGCCGGATCGCGGTTCTGAACGAGGCTTCGGCTTCCTTGTAGCGCTTCTGTCGTTCCAGCAGCTTGCCCAGATTTGAATGCGGAAAGGCGTAGCCCGGCGCCAGCGCAATGGCCCGCTCGAAATAACGTTTCGCTTCCGGGTAAGCCGCCAGTTCGAGGAATTCGAGGCCGACGCTGTTTTGTGCATCGGCGGAATCGCGCGTCAGCGTGGCGGCTTTCTTGAGCGACTCCAGCGCTTCCGGGCGGCGGCCCAGCCCGCGTTGCGCGATGGCCAGGTTGAACCAGGCTTCCGGCAGATTCGGGGCGACTTTCAGCGCCTGCTTGCATAGGCCGATGGCGGTCTCGTACTGGCGATTCGTGTTGGCCGCGTGCGCGGCGCTGATCCACTGGCCCAACAGGTGGAAAGGAGCGGTCATGTCGTCAGGGGCTTCATTGATCGAGATATTCGACCATCAACTGCGGCGATTCGACGCCCATGTATTCGTTGATGGCGAGGCGGTAGGCGGCGCGGGTGCGGTTGCCGGGCTGGCTGCTGAAATTGAACTGGATGGCATCGATACGGGTGTTGCCTTTGCGTAGCCGCAGCTTGAGGTGTTTTTCCTTGAGCACGCGCTGCTGCTCGACCTCGAATTCATCCATGAACAGCGGCGCCGGGAAGCCCTGGCCCCAGACTTCGTTTTGCAGCAGGCGCGCCGTTTCCAAAGAAATGTAGCCGCCTTCCAGCCCGCCGTCGGTTTCCAGCGTGCGGGTGAGGTCGGCCGGGGCGAGCAGTTCGCCGGCAACCTGGGCGAAGAGGTCACGGAATTTCTCCAAGTTTTCGGCGTTGACCGTGACACCCGCCGCCATCGCGTGGCCGCCGAAACGGATCAGCAGGCCGGGGGCGCGCTTGGCGACAAGGTCGAGCGCGTCGCGCAGGTGCAGGCCGGGAATAGAGCGGCCGGAACCTTTGACGATGCCGCCCTCGCCGGGGGCGAAGGCGAACACCGGGCGGTGCAGCTTGTCCTTGATGCGCGAGGCGAGAATGCCGACGACGCCTTCGTGCCAGCTTTCATCGTACAAGGCGATGCCCGGCGCGGCATCGTTGGCGTCGAGCGATTCGAGCAGGATCAACGCCTGATCCTGCATGTCCGCCTCGATTTCACGGCGTTCGCGGTTCAGGGCGTCCAGTTGCTGGGCGATGCTCAGGGCGCGGCTGGCGTCGTCGGTGAGCAGGCATTCGACGCCCAGACGCATGTCGGCCAGGCGTCCGGCGGCGTTGAGGCGTGGGCCGAGGATGAAGCCGAGATCCATCGCCGTCGCCTTTTTCGGGTCGCGGCCGGCGGCCTTGAACAGCGCCGCGAGGCCCGGCTGCAACTGCCCGGCGCGCATGCGCTTCAAGCCCTGGCTGACCAGGATGCGGTTGTTGCGGTCGAGCTTGACGACGTCGGCAACGGTGCCCAATGCGACGAGATCAAGCAGGCTGGCGAAATTGGGTTCCGGTCTGTCGGCGAAGAAACCACGTTCGCGCAGTTCGGCGCGCAGGGCGAGCATCACGTAGAACATGACGCCGACGCCGGCGATGCATTTGGACGGAAAATCGCAGCCCGGCTGGTTCGGGTTCACGATGCAGTCGGCTTCCGGCAGGGTTTCTGCTGGCAGATGGTGGTCGGTAATCAGCGTCGCGATACCGTGTTCGCGGGCGCGGTTGACGCCTTCGATGCTGGCGATGCCGTTGTCGACGGTGATGATCAGGTCGGGCGACTGTTGCGCGGCGACGTCGACGATTTCCGGCGATAGCCCGTAGCCGAGCTTGAAGCGGTCGGGCAGCAGGAAATCGACATCGGCACCGAGCATTTTCAGGGCGCGCATGCCGACGGCGGTGGCGGTGGCGCCGTCGCAATCGTAGTCGCCGATGATCAGCATTTTGGCTTCGGCCTCGATGGCGTCGGCCAGCATGTGCGCAGCGTCGGTGGTGTGGGTGAGGCTGGCGGGCGGCAGCAGCGATTTCAGTTCGTAATCGAGTTCGGCGCGGTCGGTGACGCCGCGCGACGCATAAAGGCGGGCGAGCAGCGGATGCAGGCCTTGCTGCTCAAGCTGCCAGACGACGCGTGGCGGAATGCTGCGGGCAACGATGCGGGTCATAGCGCCAGTTCCTTGGCCGTCTCGGCGATGGCTTTACCGCTTTTCCAGAGTTTCCAGCGATCACCGCCGGTCAGCGTGTAGCGCAGTTCGCCATAGACGGTTGGCGCGATCAGGCTGATGCGGTCGACCTTGCCGCCGAGAGCTTTTTTGAGCGGCGCGAACCAGTCGGTATCCATTTGTTCGAAATCGCTGCGCCAGCCGTCGCCGTCTTCGTAAAGCACGCGCGGCAGCAGTTGGTCGAGAACGACCAACGGTTTGTCGCCGCCTTGGGCGAGCACTTCGGTCAGTGTGGCGGGGCGGTCGAAGCGGGGAACGCCGGATGCGCGGGCGAGGCCGGCGGCCAGCGGGTTGTTGCTGAATACCGCCGAATACGAAGGCGCGGGCGCGCTCGGCAGCGGGCCGCCACCCCACAGCCAGAGGCTGTTGATTTCGGGTTGGCCGCTGTCCCGGCGCTGCTCGTTGACCGGGTGGCCGTGCAGGAACATCTGGACTTCGTTCAGCCAGCGCGCCAGCGGCAGGCCGGAAATCTCGCCATCGACACGGCGCCCGGCGACGGCGGAAATCGGCTCCACCGGGTGGTCGACCGCAACTGCCAGTTTTAGATACCAGCGCCGGGCGCCGGCAACGTGGAACTGGCCGATGTCGGCGAATTCGGCATTGAGCGCCGCGACGATGGCATGCGCCTCGTCCTCCGCCAGTTCGAAGGCGCCGGCATCGGCGAGGATGATGCGTTCCTGATGGAAGCGCAGGTGCACCGGGTCGGCGCACAGCCAGTGGCCGCTACGCGCTTCGTCGCTGCCTTCGCCGAGCAGGCGCAGGGCGCCGCAGGGCGCCGTTTCCAGGCCGAAGCAGCGGGTCAGTGCAGTTTCGTAGGGTTGGCGAGGAAGGCGCTCAAGGGCGGCGCGGGCGAGCAACCACTCAAGGCCGGGCGCGCTGAGCTTGCCGAGGGTGAATTGGTCGGCCGGCTCGGGCCAGATCAGTTCGGGGACAAGCAGGGTGAGATGCACGGGAATTCTGGCCAGCGTCGGGGAAGGCGAAGAGTGTACCATAGCGTTTTTTCACGCTTGCCCACCGCCGCATGGCCCTGCCTTACGAATTGTTGATCGGTCTGCGCTACACGCGCGCCAAACGTCGCAACCACTTCATATCCTTCATTTCGCTGATTTCGATGCTCGGCATCGGCCTCGGCGTTGCCGCGCTGATCGTCGTGCTGTCGGTGATGAACGGCTTCCAGAAGGAACTGCGCACGCGCATCCTCGGCGTCGCCTCGCATATCCAGATTGCCGGCATCAATGGCGAACTGACCGACTGGCAGACCATCGCCGCACAGGCCTTGCTGAATCCCGAAGTCAAGGCGGCAGCCCCGTTCGTGCAATCGCAGGCCATGTTCACCGTCGATAACGGCGTCAAGGGTGTGCTGGTGCGCGGCATCCTGCCCGATCAGGAAGAGCGCGTCGCCGATTTTGGCAAGACGATCAAGAGCGGCAGCCTCGACGATCTGCGCCCCGGCGAGTTTGGCGTCGTGCTCGGTGCCGACCTGGCGCGTTCGCTGCGCGTTTTTGTCGGCGACAAGGTGACGGTGATCGCGCCGCAGGGCAGCGTGACGCCGGCCGGGGTCATACCGCGCCTGAAATCGTTTACCGTCGTCGGCATCTTCGAGGTCGGCATGTACGAATACGACAGCGGATTGGCGTTGATCCACATGGCCGATGCGCAGAAGCTTTACCAGATGGAAGATCGCGTCAGCGGCGTGCGGCTCAAGGTCGACGACCTTTTCCAGGCGCCGCGTATCGGCCGCGAACTGGTGCGCTACATCAACGCCGATGCTTACATCAGCGACTGGACGAAGAGCCACGCCAACTTCTTTCGCGCCGTGGCGATTGAAAAGAACATGATGTTCATCATCCTCTCGCTGATCGTCGCCGTCGCCGCCTTCAACCTGGTTTCGACGCTGGTCATGGCCGTCACCGACAAGCAGGCCGACATCGCCATCCTGCGCACCCTTGGCGCGCGGCCGTTGTCGATCATGACCATCTTCATCGTGCAGGGTGCGCTGGTCGGCTTCATCGGCCTCGGCCTCGGTATTGCCGGCGGCGTTGCACTGGCGCTCAACATCGACGTCGTCGTCCCCTTCATCGAACGCATGCTCGGCATCCACTTCCTGTCGAAAGAGGTCTATTACATCTCCGACCTGCCGTCCGACCTGCAATGGGGCGACGTCTGGGGCGTCACGCTGATCGCCTTCGTACTCGCGCTGCTGGCGACCATCTACCCAAGCTGGCGCGCCTCGCGCGTCAATCCGGCGGAGGCACTGCGCTATGAGTAAGGTGATTCTCGCGGCCAGCGGCCTTGGCAAGGCGTTCCGCAACGGCGGGCTGGATGTTTCGGTGCTGTCGGCTGTCGATCTTGAGGTTCATGCCGGCGAAACGCTGGCCATCGTCGGTGCCTCCGGCTCTGGTAAGAGCACGCTGCTGCACCTGCTGGGCGGGCTCGATGCGCCGACGACAGGGAAGGTGCAACTGATGGGCCGCGATTTTTCGGCCTTGGGCGAAGTCGACCGTGGCGACTGGCGTAACAAACATCTTGGCTTCGTCTACCAGTTCCACCACCTGCTCGCCGAATTCTCGGCGCTCGAAAACGTCGCCATGCCGCTGCTGATCCGCCGCCAGGAACGCAAAGCAGCGCTCAAGGTGGCCGGCGACATGCTTACCGCCGTCGGCCTCGGTCATCGCCTCGAACACCGCCCCGGCGAACTCTCCGGCGGCGAACGCCAACGCGCCGCCATCGCCCGCGCGCTCGTCAGCTCGCCCTCCTGCATCCTCGCCGACGAACCCACCGGCAACCTCGACCGCCAAACGGCAGGCGTCGTCTTCGACCTCCTGCTCGCCCAGGTGCGCTCGCAGAACGCCAGTCTGGTCATGGTGACGCACGACCTGCAACTGGCTGGCCGAGCGGATCGCGTCATGCATTTAAATGATGGCGTACTGGTCGAATAAAGCTGAACGCCGGGCTCACTGTTTTCCACCTGCTGTCGATTGACGTTACTAACGGTATTCGTTAGTATTTGCGCATGATAAAGACCTTCGCGAACAAGGAAACCGCAGCCTGTTACGCCGGGTTGCGGGTCAAGCGTTTTGCGGCGGACTGGGTGCCGGTTGCCCGGCGCAAGCTGTATCAGTTACAGGCAGCGGAGGCGCTTGAGTTTTTGCGCACGCCGCCGGGTAACCGGCTGGAAGCATTGAGCGGCGACCGTGCCGGACAATGGAGCATTCGCATCAATGCCCAGTGGCGGCTGTGTTTTGAATGGCGCGACGGGCACGCCTGGAACGTCGAGATCGTCGATTACCATTGAAAGGACAAAGAATGAGCATCCGCATGGAAGACGTGGCCGGCATGGATTTTTCAGATGTGGCCGATGTGGCCGCCGGCAAGTTGGCGCCGATTCACCCCGGCGAAATATTGCGCGAAGATTTTCTGGTTCCGCTGGGGATCACCCAGTATCGGCTGGCCAAGGAAATCGGCGTATCGCAGCGCCGCATTGGTGAAATCGTGCAAGGAGCGCGCGGCATCACTGTGGATACCGCACTTCGCCTGGCGGCGTTCTTCGGAACCGATGCACAAAGCTGGATCAACCTGCAAACCCACTACGATACCGAGCTTGCACGAGAATCCATGCGTGACGCTCTGAGCCGGATTCACCGGTTTGATTTGGCGGCGGTGTAGGAGCCACCGAGGCGTCTATTAGGGCAAGGCAGGGGTAACTTATTAAATCTGAGCCTAGGGTCTTTTGGATAATGGCGGGTGGTATTCAGACGCGGTGCAAAAAGCCGTGCCCTACCCTATGTTTTAATTAAATATAGATTGCTACTAAAATGGTTAAAAAGAACGAACGTAAAACTGAAGCCCTTGTTAGGAAAAAGCTTGGTGCATGCAATTATTTTGATAATGATAAAATAATTGTTGAAGAACAATCAACTGATAATCTAATAATTGATAAGTTGCTTAAAAATGCCTCTAAATCAGGGGGTGGTGCTGGTCGCCCAGAGTTCATAATTCAATCTAAAATTGACCGCGAGTTTATTATAATTATTGAGTGTAAGGCGGATATTAATAAACATGCTTCGAGAAATGGTGATAGACCGAATGACTTTGCAGTTGATGGCGTGCTCCACTATGCAAACTATTTATGTAGGAGCTTCAACGTACTCTCGATAGCAATTTCTGGCCAAACAGCTTCAGAACTTAAGATTTCGAATTTTATTACCAGAAGGGGTAAGTTTAATAAACATGACAATCTTACCGACCAATACAATAATGAAGTAACAGAAATATTAGCATTTGAAAACTACTTTAACTTATTTATTTATTTATGATCCGATAATTCATGCTCAAAAAGAGCGTGATGTTTTGGATTTTTCAAAATCACTTCATAATTTTATAAGAGATTATGCGCACTTGGGCGACACAGAGAAGCCGTTAATCGTTAGTGGAATACTTCTGGCACTAAAAGATGTTGTATTCTTCAGAACATATGACACATATCCCGACGATAGGCTTCCCAAATTTATTCTCGATACAATAAAACAAGTGGTTGATGCTCAAGATATTCCAAATTCGAAAAAATTGGGAATAAAACAACAGTACGGATTTTTTCAAACACATACGAAACTTATTGAGTATGAAAATTCTATTGGAATGTCCCCGTTAAGAAAAATAATCAATGACCTTGGTGAACACGTTTTTCCGTTTGTAAGTATTTATCACGACTATGATATTGTCGGCAAGTTCTATAATGAGTTTCTTCGATATTCGGGTGGGGATGGAAAACTTGGAATCGTACTAACACCGAAACATATAACGGAGCTATTTTCTGACCTGGCGCAAGTTACAAAAACCGATACTGTGATAGACCCCTGTTGCGGAACAGGCGCTTTCTTAATTTCCGCTATGCACAAAATGATATTAGATTGTGCGGGTGATGATGATGCAATTCGTCGCGTAAAACAACACGGTCTTGTTGGAATTGAAAGTCAGCCAAAAATGTTCGCGCTGGCAGCTTCAAACATGATTTTGCGTGGTGATGGAAGCTGTCAGTTATTTGAAGGAAGTTGTTTTAATGAGTCTCACGCGAGAGATATTTCAAAATTAAAAGAGATTCGTGGGGGGAAAGAATTTTCAAATAGGCCAAATGTTGGCTTTATAAATCCGCCATATTCACTGAAAGGTGAGGGTCTTAGTGAACTCCAGTTTGTTAAAACAATGCTGGATTACATGGAACGGGGTGGAATTGGAATTGCGATTGTGCCGATTGGGTGTGTTATCGAATCTTCGGATTTGAAGCGTCAGATATTAGAAGAACATACTCTTGAAGCTGTCATTTCAATGCCTGATGATCTTTTCGGAAAATCTGCAACTGTCGTGGCTTGTATCGTTGTTTTTACAGCGGGCAAGAAGCACCCAATGAGAAAGAAGGTTTGGTTTTCACGTTGTAAAAATGATGGTTTTGTTACGCTTAAACATATTGGACGAGTCGATCACTTTAACAAATGGTCGAAAATAAAATTAGAGTTATTGGATAGTTACGCTACTAAAAAGGAGGTTCCCGGAGTTAGTGTTTTAAAAGAAATTGCACATGATAGTGAATGGTGTGCAGAGGCTTATATCGAGACTGATTATGATGATGTTCATGAATTAGACTTTGAATCAACAATCAAAGATTATTTGGCTTTTTTGCACCCGGAAGTTGAACCAGAAACCAATAAAATAGATTCGAGTGGCTGGGGTGTTTTCACTTACGAATCGCTCTTTAAGATATCAAGGGGTATGCGTGTCCTGAATCGAGATTTGGAGCCCGGTGAAACGCCTCTGATAAGGTGCATTAAAGATAATAACGGTGTTACTGATTATATAAACTTGCCGCCAATATTCGAAGGGAATTTAATTTCGGTAAATTATAATGGGAGCGTTGGTGAGGCGTTTTATCAACCTATCCCGTTCTTTGCTACCGATGATGTTTTAGTTCTTGAACCATTGTCGAAATCTTTTCCAAGATTTAATATGAAAATAGGTCTGTTTCTGTGCTCAGTAATTAAGCTTGAACGATTTAGATTTCATTACAGCAGGAAATGGAATATTGAGCGAATGAAAAAATCTACGATGCGCCTTCCAATTTTGCCTAATGGGGATATAAATATAACATTTATCGAGACGGCTATTGATAATTTTAGATTTGGTGATAAATTGTAGATTTAATATTAGCTGGCAGCCAACGATTTTTGATGGGTGATTGAACGCGATTTGTCATCGCCTTGTTGCGGTCGACCCGCAAAAAAAGCAAAAATGCTGGTGCAGTTCCGATGCCGCTTTCACAATGGCGGCATTGCCGTATTCTTGCTATTTTTGCAGCTTGACGCCTGCCTCAACGCCTGCCAGGGAACGCCCCGATGAAACCCAGTGAAATCGTCGCCCAGTTGAACCGTTTCGTGATCGGCCAGGATGAGGCCAAGAAGGTGCTTGCCGTGGCCGTCTATTCGCATTTCCGCAAGGTGGAGATGGTTGCGGTCGACCGGCTGGAAATGCTTAAAAGCAATATTTTGCTGATCGGGCCAACCGGTACCGGCAAGACCTTGCTCTGCGAAACCTTGGCGCGGGTGCTTGGACTGCCTTTCGTGACGGCCGATGCGACGTCGCTGGCGCAGACGGAATATGTGAACGAGGAACTCGACGCCATTCTCCAGCGTTTGCTCGAACGGGCTGGCGGCGACACCGGGAAGGCCGGGCGCGGCATTGTTTTCATCGATGAGGTGGATAAGCTGAAGTCGATCAGCGGCCAGGCGCGCGCGGCTTCCGGCGAGAACGTCCAGCATGCGCTGCTGAAGATCATGGAGGGGGCGCTCGTGCGCCTCAAGAGCGGGCAGACCATCGACACGACGCAGATTCTGTTCATCTGCGGCGGCGCTTTCGTCGGGCTGGAGAGCATCCTCGCCGAAACGCAGGCATTCGGCTTCATCGCCACGGCGGCGAGCGACGACCAGAAGGTGCTCGACCGCCTGAATGCCCGTGTCAAGCCGACCGATCTTTTTCGTTTCGGGCTGATTCCCGAATTCGCCGGCCGCCTGCCGATCATCGCCCGGCTCAAGGAATTGTCGAAGGACATGATGGTACGCATCATGATCGAGCCGCAGCATTCAATCTACCGGCAGTTCCGCGCCATTTTGCAGAACGAGGGCGTGGAACTGGTGATCGAGCCGATGGTGTTTGGCCAGATCGCCGATCTGGCGCTCGAATTCAAGGTTGGCGCACGCAGCCTGCGCGGCATTTTCGAGGAAATGATTACCCCGGTGCTCTACGCGGTGCCGGATCGGCCGGAGATCAAGAAGGTCGTGATTCGCTCCCTGTTCGAGGAAGCGGTTTTTTCCTGACTGGCCGGATTCAGCGCGTCTTGCGCTGGCGCCACGCACGGATCAGCCAGATGCGCCAGACGGCTTTGGTCAGGAAATAGCCAGCCACAGCCAGCATGATGGCGAGCAGCACGAGCCCGATGCCGAGCGGCTTGCCGACGCCGATCATCCAGGTCTGCATGGCTTCCGTCCAGGCGATGAAGCGGGTTGGCTCGAAGGCTGGCGGCTCGACGAAGCCGGCGCTATCACCGGTGGCAAAGCGACCGATCTGGTAAGCCAGCACGTAGAGCGGCACGATGGTGAACGGGTTGGTGTAGAGCGTCATCAACAGCGCCAGCGGCAGGTTGACGCGAAAGACCAGGGCACAGATGGCGGCACCCAGCATTTGCAGCGGCCCCGGAATCAGCCCGCAGAACAGCCCGGCGGCGACGGCGCCGGCCGCCGAGTGGCGGTTGAGGTGCCACAGGCGCGGGTGCAGCAGCGAATTGCGGAACGGCCGCAGCCAGCGGTTGCCGTGGATCGCCTGATGGTCGGGCAGGTATTTTTTCAGGTGCTTGCGCATGGTGTCGTCGCTATTATTGCAGGATGCGCCTCAACATTCTCGCCTTCGCCGCCGGCATCGTCGCGCTCCAGATGCAGCCGGAACTGCCGACGGTGTGGCCGTGGGCCTTGGCCGGGGTGCTGCTGGCGCTGCCGGCGTTCTTCTGGCGGGGCGTTTGGCCGGCGCGGCTGATCGGCATTCTGGCGTGCGTGGCAATCGGCTTTGCGTGGGCGGCATGGCGGGCCGAGATTCGTCTTGCCGACGCGCTGCCCGCTGCGTGGGAGGGGCGCGACATCGAGTTGGTCGGCGTCGTTGCCGCGCTGCCGCAGGAATTCAGCCAAGGCAGCCGTTTCGAATTTGCCGTTGAAACGGTGTCGACCGCAACTGCCGTCGTGCCGCCGCGCATCATGCTTTCCTGGTACCAAGGCCAGCGCGATGGCGAGGAGTTCGTGCGCCAGCCGCTGAAGCCCGGGGAGCGCTGGCAACTGACGGTGCGCCTGAAACGCCCGCACGGCAATGCCAACCCCAATGGTTTCGACTACGAGGCCTGGCTACTCGAACGAAATATCCGGGCGACCGGCTATGTTCGCCAGAATCCGCCGCAACGCCTGACGGAGATGGTCTGGCAGCCGGACTACGTGATCGAGCGCCTGCGCTATCGGGTGCGCGCCTCGTTCGCCGAGATGCTGCCGGCTGCGCAGTACCCGTGGGCGGGCATTCTGGTGGCGCTGGCAGTGGGCGACCAGCGGGCGATCCAGGGCGATTTGTGGACGACCTTCAACCGCACCGGAACAACGCACCTGATGTCGATTTCCGGGCTGCATGTGACGATGTTCGCGGCCTTGTTCGCGCTGCTGACGAGTGCGGTGTGGCGCCGGGTACCGGCGCTGGCCCTGCGTCTGCCGGCCCAGAAGGCGGCGTTGCTGGCCGGCTGTCTGGCGGCGTTGTTCTATGCCTTGCTCGCCGGCTTTGCAGTCCCGGCGCAGCGCACGCTGTATATGCTGCTGGTCGCCGCGCTGGCGCTGGGCTCGGGGCGCATCGTGGCGCCCAGCCGTACGCTTTGTTTGGCGTTGCTGGTGGTGCTGCTGATTGACCCCTGGGCCGTACTGGCGGCGGGGTTCTGGCTATCGTTCGGCGCCGTTGGCGCGCTGCTGTATGTCGGCTCGGCGAGCGTCGGCGAAGCCACAGACTGGCGCGGGAAAATTCGCGCCTGGGGTGTTGTCCAGTGGGCGGCGACACTGGCTTCGCTGCCGGTGTTGCTGCTCGTCTTCCAGCAGTTTTCGCTGGTTTCGCCGCTGGCCAATGCGGTGGCGATTCCGGTGGTCAGCTTTGTTGTCACGCCGCTGGCATTGCTGGCGGCGGTCGTTCCCTGGTGGCCGATTGCGGCGTTGGCCCATGCCGTGCTCGGCTGGCTGATGGTGTTCCTCGATTGGTGTGCCACCTGGCCGGTCTGGCAGGCACCGGCACCGCCGTTGTGGGCGGCTGTCGCGGCGGCGTTCGGTGTGGCGATTTGTCTGTTGCCACGGGCCATGCCGGGGCGGTTGCTGGGCTTTGTCTTCATCCTGCCGGCCTTGTTCTGGCCCGTCGAACGTCCGGCCGAGGGGGAGGCCTGGGTAACGCTACTCGATGTCGGCCAGGGGCTGGCGGCGGTGGTGCGCACGCGCGAACACACGCTGATCTACGACCCCGGCCCGCTGTACAGCGCCGAATCGGATGCCGGGCAGCGCGTGGTGGTGCCGTATTTGCGTTCGCTTGGAATTGGCCGGGTGGATGTGTTGATGGTGACGCATCGCGACAGCGATCATGCCGGGGGAACCGCGTCAGTGAAGGCGGCGGTGACGGTGGACAAGGTGCTGGCGTCGACCGGCGAAGCCGATGCCGAGCCCTGCAGCACCGGGCAGGAGTGGACATGGGATGGTGTGCATCTGGAGATATTGCATCCGCTGCTTGATGACTATGACGAGAAACGCAAGAGCAACAACCTGTCGTGCGTGCTGCGTATCGAGGCGGGGGGGCGGCGCATGCTGCTGACTTCGGATATCGAGGCGCGCGACGAAGCGGCCTTGCTGCAACGCGATCCGGCGCGGCTGGCGGCGGACGTGTTGCTGGTGCCGCATCACGGTAGCCGTACCTCCTCGACACCCGAATTCATCGCGGCGGTGGGCGCACAGCATGCGCTGATTCCGGTCGGCTATCGCAATCGATTCGGGCATCCCAAGGCGGATGTCGTCGAGCGCCACGAAGCCAGCGGCGCTCGGCTATGGCGTACAGACCGCGATGGCGCGTTGCGGGTCGTCATGGCAGGCGAGGCGTTGAAGGTTTCAGCGTGGCGGGGTGAGCGCCAGCGGTATTGGCAGGTGCAGCGGCTGGTGGATTAAATGCCGTGTCTGTTGCGAAAAAGCAAATTTGCATGGAAATTCGCGTTGACCGCGATACACATCCCGCGCGCAGGAGTATCGTGCAATTTGCATGAAACAGTGCATGGCTAGGGTTTCGCATAAAACTGTGGAGGAGACAATCGATGAGTAAAAAGAGAGTGAGGGGCAGTCGTCGGGTCGGCGTACTGGGAGGCGTTGCGCTGGCATCCATGCTGGCAGCGGGCACGGTGGGGGCGCAGACGCAAGCGCAGGAGCAGAACGCGGCGCCGACGCTGTATGAGGAAAACCAGAAGGCTGGCATGCCGTTCTGGGATGATGCGACGGTCGGCTACATGTTCCGCACCGCGTCGTTCAATCGCTCGTCGAGCGGCGACCCGAGTGTGCCCGGGCGGGCTTTCAAGCAGGCGGGCGCCGGTATCGGTGGCTGGCTCTACGGGACGACCGGTGAAATTGCCAACTTCCTGTCCTTCGGTGCGACCTACAACTTCGTGCAGCCGATCTGGGCGCCGGAGCAGTATCCGTTCAACTTCATCCTCAAGGACACCAGCCAGTCCGGTTACGGTGTCGTCGGGGAACTGAACGCCCGCCTGCGTTACGAAAACAATACGTTCGTCATCGGTCGCCAGACGATCCGCAACCAGTGGTTCATGGATGGCGTCTATCGCTTCTTCAACAAGCTCGACCAGAGCATGGTCGGCCCGCGCGACATTCGCGGCATGAACTGGATCACCTACGAGGCGGCGACCTTGCAGGGACGCGCCTTCGACAACTCGCTGCGTTATTACGGCGGTTATGTGACGGACATGAAGCAGGTGAACGACGACAAGTTCCGCAACCTGTATCAGGGGGGATGGGACGTTTTCCGCTACCCCTCAGCCAGTCGCCGGGGCGACGTTGACGGCATGGCCTACGTGGGCATGAACTGGAAGCCGACCAATGACAACATGATCTCCACGTCGTACCACAACGTGCAGAACATGCTGAACATGTTTTATATTGATTACGATCATGTGTTCCGCATGGATGATGGCAAGTACTTCCGCTTCGGCGCCCAGTGGATGTATCAGGAATCGAATGGCCAGAGCCTGATGCGCGGCGTCAATGGTCAACCTGGGCCGACTTTCAATACCAATTACGGCGGCATCTATCTTGAAGCACGGCCGATTCGCTGGTGGATTCCTTATTTCGCGGCCGGCCTGACTTCCGATCACAACCAGATCTACTCGCCGTTCTCGATTGGCCCGTCCTACCTGATCCAGCGCGTCGGCGAGAACTCGGCGGCGGGCGAGCGTACCTGGATTCTCGGCACGACTTTCGATTTCGCCAGCTTCGGCGTGAATGGCCTGTCGTTCGATGTGACCTATGGCTCACGCACCAACCGCAACGTCAACGGCAGCCCGAATCTGCCGTTGCCGGACTGGACGGAAGTGGCGACCGACCTGATCTACATCTTCCCGCAGGACGGGTTCTTCAAGAACCTGCGCGCTCGCGCACGCTATGCCAAGGTCTGGCAGCAGGGAGACAACTGGAATCCTGCGCTGGGTACGACGCAGTATATCGATGACTCGATCAACGACGTGCGTTTCGACGTTCAACTGAACATACCGTTCAAGTAAACCGGAACAAGAAAAAGGCGGCCAAAATTGGCCGCCTTTTTCACGTCGACCGCAACCGCCTCAGGGGGCGGCCAGCCAGCGCAGGAATTCGTTGAAAACGCCGTCGACAAGCTCCTGATCCTGCTCGACCAGCGCTTCGCGTTCCTCGATGGGGATCTCGGTGCCGATATTCTTCAGCAGGCGAATCTGCGTTTGCAGCATGCGCCCGTTTTCCTGCTCGATGCGTTGCAGGGCCACGACGAACGGGTTGAGCGGGTCGGCATTGTCGGGAATCACCGGCAACAGGCGGATGCGCGCCAGCTGTGCATGCCCCAGCGAGATGCCCCGGTAGGCGGCCTGCGGATTCATCATTGGCCCCGGCGGCATCATGATCTGGCCCCAGGCCAGCATCAGCGGTGCGACGATGCGGCTGCCTTCCATCGCCAGCGCCGGGTCTTTCGACCATTGCGTAGTGCGGCTCAGCAGCGTGACGGCTTCGAGCTCGCGGGAATACTGCGACAAAATGAACTGCTGAACGACGTTAAGGCTCTGCATCCACTGCACGCCGGAATGAAACATCAGGTTGCCGTTCTTGGCGGTGCATAGCAGTAGCGTGATCCGGGTCTGGATTTCCGGCGTGAATCCGCTGGCGGCGATGCGGTCGCGGGCCTGGTCGTAGAGTGCGGGATCGATCATGGCGTTTTCTTTCTGGTCGGAGCCTTGCGGCGGGCTGGCGCGGGAGCGACGGGTTCGGGCGTGCCGATCTGGATCGCGCGCATCCAGTCGCTCGCACAGGGCAGCCATTGCGTTTCAGCGGCCGGGTCGTCGGCCGCAACCCAGACGCTCTGGTTGCCCTGCCAGGTGCCCGCAGTAACCTGATCCAGGAAGACTTCGAGCTGGCGCATCGTTACCGCCGGCATTTCCAGCGTGAAGGCATGGTAGGCGCGCTGGATAATGAGCAGGCGCGAATTCTTGATCTGGCTGCGGATGACTTCATGGCATTCGCGCGGCGTAAAGAAGTCGAATTCGCCGTTCATGATCAGGGTCGGCACCTTGATCTTGTGCAGTTCGGGGGTCAGCGGTTTGAACTCGACGAAGGATTCCATCAGGTTCTGCATCGCGTACCCGTCGTTGCCGATGTAGCCGGCGCGCTTCATCGCCGGAATGCGCTCGCGGTTGGCGGCGATCCAGGCGGAACTCATGTTCATCGGGTAGAGCATGCTTTGCAGGTAGGGCAGGCCGACCTCGGCCAGACCCTGCAGCATGACCGCCCCGAGCAGTTCGAGTTGCGGAGTCTGCTCGGCAAAAGTGCTCATCGCCGTCAAACTGTGCAGGCGCTGGCCGTAACGGATCGCGAAATCGAGGGCGATGATGCCGCCGAAGGAAATGCCGGTCAGGTGGGTTTTTTCGATCTTCAACTGGCCGAGCAGGTTGTCCAGCATGTCGGCATGCGTGGCCAGCTTGATGTCGATGACAGGCTTCGACGACCGTCCCTGTCCGAGCATGTCATAGGCGAGTACCCGATACCCGCGTGGTACGAAGTATTCGGCATAACTCTTCCACAGATTGGCGTTCTGGGTCAGGCCGTTGAGAAAGGTGATGACGGGCTTTCCGGGCGGGCCGGCTAGTTCGTAATGCACCTGATGGTGACCGAATTGGATCGTTGGCATGGCGCTCCCGAAGAAAAAGGCCGGGTCACCAAAATATGGATTGACCGGCTATTCAATACGGCTATTATGAACGTTCTGGCCGCGCGCCGGCATGGCCAGTGAAACAAAAAATCATCCCTGGAGGAACTAGACATGACAAGGAGCCCATTGGGTTGTCGCAATGTCGTGAACTGGCTGGCGTCGGCATTGCTGATGCTGACCATGGCTTGCGCGGCGCATGCCCAACAACCCGTGACCGAGCGCTCAGCGGTGGCGGCGCTGGACAAGATGAAACAGACCTACGAGGTCAGGAATTTCCGCATCGGCGGCAAGTACGACCTGGCGAATCCGAAGGCCTGGGAAAACGGCGGCGAAGGCGGCACGACGCTCGAATCGCTTGGCGCTGCGCCGGCCCGCACCGCCTATATTGCCGTCGGTACGCCGCAGCGCAATGAAAAGGGCGAGATCACCAACGCCATCGTGATCAGCACCTTCTTTTCGGGCGATGCGACTTCCACCTACAACAGCTGGTATGCCGGGCAATCCGGCAACGGCTTCGCGGGCGGTGCGCTGGTCGGGCCGGGGTTGATGTTCGATACCAACCGCTTCTATGTCGTCTTTCTCGACGGCCTCGGCCTGTGGGGCGCGTCCAAGCCATCGGACGGTCTGGGGCGCAAGTTCCCGGTCTATAGCTATTACGACATGGTGCATCTGAATTACCGCCTGTTGCGCGATCACCTGAAGATCGGCCAGGTCGTGCTGGCTACCGGCGTCTCGATGGGCGGCACCCAGTCCTACTACTGGGGCCTGATGTATCCCGACTTCGTCAAGGCGGTGATGCCCGTCGGCGGTGCCTCGGCAACCGATGGCCCGGGCGGCCAGATTGCCGCGTGGACCTTCCAGCTGGCCAAGGCCTCGCTGGAGTCCGATCCGGTGTGGATCGACACCCAGGCAAATTACTACCATCTTCCGAAAGAAAAGCACCCCAACAAGGGCGTCGAATTCCACTGGTCCAACCTGCTGCTTACCGGCTTCGACCTGAATTTCCGCCAGACCCTGGGCTGGGAGTCCGTGTCCAAGGAAGTTTTCGCCTGGAAGGCCGATCCGCGCCTGGGCAAGGAGTTCGGTACCACGCTGCAGCGCATGGCCGGCCAGTTCGACGCCGTCGATCTCTGGTACCGCGATACGGTCGGCGAACTGCACAACGTCGACAAACTGTTGCCGGGCATGAAGCCACGGACGCTGGTGGTGCATGTCGACAACGACATGTGGCTGATGAGTAGCGACGCGCGCAAGGCTTCCGAAGAAATTCCGGGCGGCCTCTATGCCGGCTTCTCCGATCCGATTGCCCACTATGCCGTGTTCAAGGCGCCCAACGTACTCAAGGGCAACCAGACCTTCGACTCCTTCATCCGCTCTGCCGGTATCACGCCGACGGGCAAGGGCATCGTTTGCGAGGCGAAGAATTACCGTCGTCCGCGCATCAACATGAATCCGGATCCGAAGAAGTCGTTCTGGAAGGATGAAATGGTTTCGCCCTTCCCGGTCAAGTATGCCAATGCCAGGGATCGCAACGGGGTCGACTGGCAGATCGGTTACATGGACGAATACTGCGGCAAGGAGGCCAACCCGACGACGCTGGTCATGGTGCACGGCAAGGGGGCGTTCGGCGCCCACTACGGCAACGTGATCAAGTACGCCGTCGAGCGCGGTTTTCGCGTAATCGTGCCCGACATGCCGCTGGCCGGTACGTCCGGGCCGGGCAATCTCGACAAGCCGCAGGCGCGTACGCTGGACGACATCCGCGACGCCTTCAATAACCTGGTGGTCGGCAAGCTGGGCGTGAAGAAAGCCTATTACTACGGGCACTCGCAGGGCGGCCAGGTGGTTCTCGGCTATACGCTGCGCTACCCGGAAGCGGTACGCGGGCTGATCCTCGAAGGCCCGGCCGGTCTTGAGGAGTATCCGAAGAACTTCAAGATGGGCGACAAGGAACTGCCGATCTGCGACAAATCGATTGGCCGTGACCTGAAGCGCTGGCAAGAAGCCTGGGGGCCGTTTGGCCTGGTCGAGTCCGAATTGAAGCGTACGCCGCAGCAGGTACGCGACTTCTTCTACTGGAAGCGTCGCGACGCGGCCGGCAATGCCGTGCCCGCACCGGCCGGTTATTTCGTCAACGACACCCAGTACTCACGACTGCACACCGATCAGCGTATTTCGATGATTACCGGCAACCGGCGCGAGTTCGAGCAATGGGCCTTCCTGTTCCACTATGACACCTTCTCAATGTGCTCGGAAAACGCGCGTGAGGACGAGAACTCGCTGTACAAGCGTCTGCCGCAGATCAAGACACCGATCTTCCTGGCCTTCGGCGCGATCGAGCCGTTCATCCCGAGCACCGCGCTGAACGGGCTGACCGACAAATCGAAGCAGGTCATCCTCCCGTTCATGGAACGCATGACAGCCGTGGGGAATCCGCCCGAGGTCAAGATTTATCCTGGCGTCGGTCACTTCATCCATACCGATGTGCCGAAGGAGTTCGCTCAGGATGTCGTCTCGTTCATGAAGACGGGTCAGGTTAACGGGGTGACGCCGGAGGTGGTCGACGCCCTCATCAACGGTGCGAAGCCGCAGGCAGGTGCTGCACCTGCCGCCGCTTCGGACAAGCCTGCCGGTCTGGCCAAGTGAGGTGCACGATGAAATCCGAGATGAGGATCGCGAACGTGAAAAAACAATTCGTTGCCCTGACGCTGGCTTTGGCCTTTGCCATTCCCGGCGCCGCCCTGGCGGCCGATGCCGCCAAGTTCCCGCTGACGCCGAATTCCTCGGTGATGACGCAGGATTCGTTGAAGCGTTATTACGAGATTCCGAATTTCCGCATCGGCGGCAAATACAACCTCGATGCCGATCCGGAAACCTGGCGCAATGGCGGCGAGGGTGGCACCACCCTCGAATCGCTGGGCGCCGGCCCGCTCAAGGCAGCCTACATCGCCGTCGGCACGCCCAAGCGCAATGACCGGGGTGAAATCATCAATGCCGTGGTGGTGAATGCCTTCTATTCGGGCGATTCGACCTTCATGTACAACACCTGGTACACCGGGCAACCGGCCAACGGCTTTTCCGGTGGCGCGGTGGTCGGCCCCGGCCTGGCCATCGATACCGACAAGTATTACGTCGTCTTTCTCGATGCCATCGGCCTGTGGGGCGCCTCCAAGCCTTCGGCCGGTCTCGGCCGGAAGTTCCCGGCCTACAACTATTTCGACATGGTGCAGGCCAACTACCGCCTGCTACGCGATCACCTGAAGGTGGCGCAGGTCGAAGTGGCCACCGGTGTATCGATGGGCGCCACCCAGAGCTGGGTGTGGGGCGTGATGCATTCGCCCAGCGGTTACGTCAAGGCGATCATGCCGATTGGCGGCACCACCGCTTCCGATGGCAACGATCCGGTAGGGGCGTGGACCTTCATGCTCGGCCAGGCGGCGCTGGAGAGCGATCCGCTGTGGCGCAAGACGAACGGCGATTATTACCATCTGCCGCTCGATCAGCATCCGAAACAGGGCTTGCAGTTCATGTGGTCCCGCCTGCAGCTGACCGGCTTCACCTTCCCGGTGCGCTCGGCGACGCCGTGGGACAGGATCGAGCGCGAAGTGTTCTTCTGGGAACCGAAGGGTAACCAGACCGCAGCCTGGATCACCCGTACCAAGGACGAAGATGCTGTCGATTACTGGTATCGCAATGCGGCCGGTTTCGACTACAACATCAATGCCGATCTCAAGCGGATCAAGGCGCGGACGCTGGTGGTGCACGTCGATACCGACATGTGGCTGATGGTCGAGAACGCGAAGAAGGCCGCCCAGGATACCCCGGGCGCCGTCTTTGCCAGCTTCCCCGATCCGACGGCGCACTACGCAGTATTCAAGGCGCCGAACGTGATCAAGCCGACGATCAAGTCCTTCGTCGACAACACCTTCACCACCAGTCTGCCCGGCATTGCCGGTGCCAGCAGTGGCGGTGGCGGCCCCAAGGCTTCGGGCGAAAAGCCGGCGGGCCTGGCGAAATAGCCGGCACGCCAAGACTAGTCAAAGGTCGCCTGCGGGCGACCTTTTTTTCGTCTGGCGCTTATCCCCTGAAAGTCTTGCGCCAGGCGTTTGGGGCCACGCCGAAGGTTTGGCGGAAATGGTGGCGCAAAGATTCCGGCGAGCCGAAGCCGGCCAGGGTGGCGACGCTTTCAACCGGCTGGTCGGTCGTTTCGAGCAGGCGTTGGGCATAGGAAAGGCGTTCGCCGAGCAGCCAGTTTCCCACCGTGTCGCCGGTCAGCAGGCGGAAATGGCGGGTAAAGGTACGGCGGCTCAGTAGCGATCTTTCGGCCAGGCTGTCCAGCGTGTGCGGCAACTGCAGGTTGGCGCGTACCCATCCCAACAGGTCGGTCAGGCGCGAATCGCGCGCTGTCGTCGGCAACGGCTGCTCGATGAATTGTGCCTGGCCGCCCTGGCGGTGGGGCGGGGTGACCAGGCGCCGTGCGACGATGTTGGCGATTTCGGAACCGTAATCCTGGCGCAGCAGATGCAGGCAACAGTCGATGCCGGCGGCAGTGCCGGCCGAGGTCAACACGTTTCCGTCATCCACGTAGAGCACGTCGGCGTCGACCTGCACTTGCGGATAGCGATGGGCGAACGTTTTTGCGTAGGCCCAGTGAGTCGTCGCCCGGCGCCCGTCGAGCAGGCCGGCCTCGGCCAGCACGAAGGCGCCGAGACACAAGCCGACTACCCGCGCTCCGCGTCGATGGGCGGCACCCATCGCATCGAGCAGGCGTTGCGGCGGGCGAACCGCCGGGTCGTGCCAGCTGGGAACGATGATCGTGTCGGCGTCGTCCAGGGCTTCCAGTCCGTGCCTGACCGTCACTTCGAAGCCGGCGGTCGTGCTCAGCGGGCCCGCTTCAATCGCGCAGACGCGAAAATCGAAACGCGGGAGCCCGGGATGGGCGTCGCCGAACACGACGCAGGGCACCGCGAGATGAAAGGCGCTGATGCGGTCGAAGGCGACTACGGTCACGATATGGGGTGTCAACGCCGATCTCCGTGGGGTGAAAACAAATTGGCCCGATATTAACGAAACTTGTCATTCGGGTCACTGACCGATTCGGGCGTGGGCGCGAATAATCCAGCCATCGACAAGCCAAGGAGAAACCGCCATGTCCAGCCAGCCAAAACGTGCGCTGATCGTCATTGACGTCCAGAACGAATATTTCACCGGCAATTTGCGCATCGAGTACCCGGATGTCCGCCAGTCCTTGCCCAATATCTGCCGGGCCATGGACAGCGCGCATGCGGCAGACGTGCCGGTGGTGGTCGTCCAGCACCTCTTCCCGGAAGGTTTCCCGGTGTTTGCGCGCGGCAGCCACGGGGCAGAGCTGCACCCGGAGGTGGCGCGGCGTCATCGCGACCATCTGGTCGAAAAGGGAATGGCCAGTTCGCTGACGGCGACCGATCTGGGGCCGTGGCTGCGCGAACGCGGGATCGATACGCTGACCGTGGTCGGCTACATGACCCACAACTGCGACGACGCCACGGTGCGCCAGGCCATGCACGAAGGCTGGAAGGTCGAATTGCTGCACGATGCCGCCGGTTCGCTGCCCTATACGAACGCGATGGGTAGCGCGACTGCCGAGGAAATCCACCGCGTTTTCACCATCGTCATGCATACAGGTTTTGCTGCCGTGGTGAGTACCGATGAATGGCTGCGGGCGCTGGCAAGCGGCGAAGCGCTGGCAACGGACAATGTGTTTCTCTCCAACCAGCGGGCGCTGGCCGGGCAAGGCACGCCGTAACCCGGGAACGAAAGATTCGCCGCGCACGGCGGCGCCTTTTTTCTCAGCGCGGATTATTTGATTTTGGCCTTGTTTTGGCCGTCGACCGCAACAACCGGGCGCATCTGCGGCGAAGAGGGCATTGGTGGTGTTTCCCGGATAGGCTATCTTAGAAAAGCGACCGATGCGGCGATTCGCGAAAGATAGCCCGGTTTGTCGTGAGCCACGGGAGGAAGGGCCATGAACGTCAAGGTTTCCAGTGCGGTTGCCGCATCTGCGGGCGGGGGCCTGCGCTTCGACGTGGTCGCCGGCCTGATCGCCGCTGCCGTCGTCGTGCCGAAGGCGATGGCCTATGCGACGGTGGCCGGCTTGCCGGTGGCGGTCGGTCTGTATACCGCCTTTGTGCCGATGATCGTCTACGCGCTGCTGGGTTCGTCGCGGGTATTGAGCGTCAGTTCGACGACCACGCTGGCCATCCTGGCCGGCACCCAGCTCGGGTTGGCGGTGCCCGACGGCGACCCTGCCCGGCTGCTCGTCGCGGCGGCGACGCTGACGGCCCTGGTCGGCGCGATGCTGGTGCTGGCGGGCGTATTTCGCCTGGGCTTCGTCGCCGACTTCATTTCGCTGCCGGTGCTGACCGGGTTCAAGGCCGGTATCGGCCTGGTGATCGTGCTTGACCAGGTGCCCAAGCTGCTCGGTATCCATATCGACAAGCAGGGGTTTTTCCGCGACCTGCTCAGTGTGCTGCAACATTTGCCGCAGACGTCGACCGTGACGCTTGCCGTGGCGCTGGCGACGCTCGCGGTGCTGATCGGCATGGAGTGGAAATGGCCGCATTCGCCGGCACCGCTGGTTGCCGTCGGCGGCGCCATTACTGCGGCCTGGCTGCTGGGCTTGCCGGATCTGGGTGTTGCGACCGTCGGCTTCATTCCGCGCGGCTTGCCTTCGCTGACGCTGCCCGATCTGGCGCTGGTGGAACAACTCGCGCCGGGGGGCGCTGGGCATTGCCTTGATGAGTTTCACCGAGTCGATTGCGGCCGGGCGGGCGTTCGCCACGCGCGGGGATCCGCCGATCAATGCCAACCGGGAACTGCTGGCGGGTGGTGCGGCCAATCTGGGCGGCGCGCTGTTCGGTGCCATGCCGGCCGGCGGCGGAACTTCGCAGACCGCTGTGGTGCGCGCGGCTGGCGGGCGCACGCAGAAGGCGTCGCTGGTGACCGCAGGCATCGCAGCGGCGACGATGCTGCTGCTGGCGCCGGTGCTCGGCTTGCTGCCGCATGCGACCCTGGCGGCCGTGGTCATCGTCTATTCGGTTGGGTTGATCCAGCCGGCGGAATTCGCCGCCATTCGCCGGGTGCGGAAAATGGAGTTCCGCTGGGCGCTGATCGCCTGTGTCGGGGTATTGGTGTTCGGTACGCTGAAGGGGATCGTGGTGGCGATCATCGTTTCGCTGATCGGCCTCGCCAGCCAGGCCGCCCACCCCCACTTGTACGTGATCGGGCGCAAGCGCGGGGCCGATGTGCTGCGCCCGCTGTCGCCCGAACATCCGGACGACGAAACCTTCCCGGGCCTGCTGATCGTTCGTCCGGAGGGGCGCATTTTCTTTGCCAATGCGCAGCAGGTGGCCGAGGGTATCAGCGCTCTGGTCGACGAGCACCGGCCGCAGGTACTGCTGCTCGACATGAGCCGGGTGCCGGACATCGAGTATTCGGCCTTGCAGGCAATGATCGACGGCGAGCGGCGGGCCGCCGAACGCGGGGCGACGCTCTGGCTTGCCGGGCTCAATCCCGGGGTGCTCGATGTCGTGCGGCGCTCGGGGCTGGCCGACCGCCTGGGGCGGGAACGGCTGCTGTTCAACGACCGCGTCGCCATCGAGCGTTATCAGGCGCTGGCGGCCGAAGGGGCACTAGCGGCCCGGGAATGAAAAGTGATTTTTGCCCTTTTTTAGCGGTCGACCGCAACCGGCGTCGGCTGCTTTGCCGGGCAGCCGGCCGGAAACGCCAAGGGCAGCCCGAGGGCTGCCCTTGGCTTTGTCAGCAAGCGTCGTTTCAGTTGCGGAAGAAGTCGCCGAAAACGCGGGCGAACAGCAAGGGTTGTTCGAGATTCATCGAATGGCCGACGTAAGGGAAGATTTCAAGCTTGGCATTGGGCAGCTTTTCGGCCATCACGTCCAGGTGCTCGCGTGGAATCCAGTAGTCGACCTTGCCGAACAGGATCAGGTGCTCGTGGGTCATTTCCGGCATGCGCCTGGCCAGGGCGCCGGAATCCCATTCCAGCCCGAGGTTGTGCGGCGTGCCGAACCAGATGCCGTCGGATAGCACGCGGGTGCGTTCGATAATCTTCTTGAACAGGTCACGCTGCGCGGTGCTTGTGGCATCGGCAAACTGCGGCATCATCCCGGCGACCATGGTCTCGGGACGGAACAGGGTCGGTGCCGCGCTCGCCAGGCCGGCGAAGCAGACGTCGGGATCGGTCTTCATGGCGGTGATTACGCCGACCTGACTGGAATTCATCTGCAGGCCGAGCGGGCTGACCGGGTCGAGCATCAGCACCTTGCCGAAGCGCTCGGGGGCCATGAGCAACATGTGAGAGATGATGATGCCGCCGGTCGAGTGGCCGTAGACATGGCATTTTTCGATGCCGAGGGCGTCGAGCAACGCGAGGTGATCGCGGGCATGAATTTCCATCGTGTAGTTGGAGTAATCGGCCGTCGGCTCCGGCTTGTCGGAGTCGCCACAGCCGCGCCATTCAGCGGCGATGACGCGGATATTGGCGGGCAGCAGCGGCATGGCGAGGTCGAGCCAGTTGGCACAACCGAGATTGCCATGGACGGCGAGAACGACATTGTCGCCGCTCCCGTGTTCAAGATAGTTAAGGGAAATTTCTCCAACCTGGACGCGCGGCATGTCGGTCTCCTGTGATGTTGTGCATGCATTATAGATTGTGCCCCCGGCGAGGTGCTACATTGGATGCCGAGGAGGAAGTTCATGGAATTCAGACAGCGCAGCGTACAGTGCGTCGGCCCGGCCGGGCTGCATCGCATGGCTTATACGGAGTGGGGCGATCCGCGAAATTCGCGGGTACTGGTTTGCGTCCATGCGCTGACCCGAAATGGCCGCGATTTCGACTATCTGGCCCGCGCCCTGGCGTCGCATTATCGCGTCGTCTGCCCGGACATCGCGGGGCGCGGCGTCAGCGAGTGGTTGCGGGAGCCGACCGGCTATGCGATCCCCAATTACGTGGCCGATATCGTCACGCTGCTCGCCCGGCTCGATGTCGAGAGGGTCGATTGGGTCGGCGTCTCGATGGGCGGGCTGATCGGCATGGCGCTGGCGAGCATGGACAGTACGCCGGTGCGGCGCCTGGTGCTCAGCGATGTCGGCCCGGAAATCACTACCGAATCCATCCAGCGCATCGTTTCCTATGTCGGTACCGACCCGCGCTGGGCGAGTATCGACAAGGCGGAGGCCTACATTCGCGAGGTCAGCGCCCCGTTCGGAAATCTCTCCGACGACCAGTGGCTGCATCTGACCGAGCATTGCGTTTGCCAGGACAGCGACGGTAGCTGGCGCTTCCGCTACGACCCGAAAATCGCCGAGCCCTTCAAGGCCTCGTTTGCCGGCGGGCCGATCGACCTGTGGCCATTTTACGAGCGGGTGAGCTGTCCGACGCTGGTCGTACGCGGCGCCGAGTCCGATTTGTTGACGCGCGAAACCTGGCTGCGCATGGGCAGTTGCGGTCCACGCGCCAAATTGGCCGAAATTCTCGAGGTCGGCCATGCTCCGCTATTCCTGACCGACGAGCAGATCGCCGTCGCCCGTGATTTCCTGCTGGCATCATGACCATGAAACATATTGTCGTCGGCGGCCTGCGCCTCGAATATCAGGATTACCCCGCGCACCGCCCGGGCTTGCCGTGCATCGTGCTGCTGCATGAAGGCCTGGGCTGCGTTGCCATGTGGCGGCATTTTCCCGAGCGCCTGGCGGCGGTGACCGGCTGCCGCGTCCTGGTCTGGTCGCGCGCCGGCTATGGCCACTCGCAGGCTTATGCGGAAGCGCGCACGCCGCGCTACATGCACCGCGAGGCCTTGGAGGCGCTGCCGGCCCTGCTGGCCGAACTGGGTATCGAACGGCCATTGTTGTTCGGCCACAGCGACGGCGGCAGCATTGCGCTGATCTTTGCTGGCGCCTTTCCCGAGGTGCCGGTCGGGGCCATCGTCATGGCGCCGCACGAGTTTGTCGAGGAGGTGACGCTGACCGGTATTCTGGCCGCAAAAACCGCGTGGACCGCGACCGACCTGCCGGAGAAGCTGGGTCGCTATCACGCCGATGTCGAGCAGGTGTTCGCCGACTGGAACGACACCTGGCTGTCGCCGGCCTTCCGCGACTGGAATATCGAGGAATACCTGCCAAAAATCCGCTGCCCGGTGCTGGCGATTCAAGGTGAGGACGACGAGTACGCGACGATGCGCCAGATCGAGGCGATTGCCGAGCAGGTGGCCGAGACCACGTTGCTGAAACTGCCCGAATGCGGCCATTCGCCGCACCGCGATCAGCCGGCAGCAGTGCTCGGGGCGGTCGATGCCTTCGTCAGACGGCTGAGCGGGTCTTGACGGTAGTAGTCGCGCAGTAGCGCGTAGAGGGCCGGGTATTCGCGGTCGACGACGTCGGGCAGTTCGAAGAAGTTTTCGGATAGCACGGCGAAGAACTCGGCCGGGTCGTCGCTGGCGTAGGGGTCGATGATGGTTTCCTCGCCGCTGTCGACGCGGCGGCAGAAGTCGTCGTAGGCGGCGAAAAACACGTCTTCCCAGGCTTGCCGGGTGATGCCGGAATGCAGTGCCGGCATGCCGTCCGCCTCGCCGTTGCGCATGTCCAGCTTGTGCGCGAATTCGTGGATCACCACGTTGTAGCCGTCGCCGGCCATCTGGGCGTCGTGCCAGGAAACGATCAGCGGGCCGCCTTCCCAGGCTTCGCCGGAGAGCACGTCGTCGAATTCGTGGACGATGCCGGCTTCATCCTCGATGCGGCGCGAGACGACGAATTCGTCGGGATAGACGACGATGCCGACCCAGTCGCGGTACGCGGCGAGTCCCAGTTCAAGGATGGGCAGGCAGCCTTGGGCGGCAATCGAAACGCAGATTTCGTCGCTCAGTTCGAGGCCGCCGACGGCGCTGAATTCCTTTTCCGCCAGGAAATCTTCGACCAGCGTTTTTAGCCTTTTTTTCTCGTCGACCGCAAGCAGGTCGAGAAAGGGCAGGGCGCCGAGCGTCTGCGCCCACAGGGTGTCGGAAACGACGGATTTCTGCTTGCCGCCCAGCCAGTCGAAAAGTCCCATCGTCTATTTCTTCATCGTCAGCCAGATGCCGCTGAAGATCAGCACGATGCCGAGATAGTGGTACCAGTGCGGGATTTCAGCCAGAAAAATGGCGGACAGAATGGTGCCGAAGACCGGCATCAGGTGGATGAAAAGGCTGGCTTTGCTGGCACCGATTTCGGCGACGCCCCGGTTGTAGAAAATGTAGCCGAGGAAACTCGGAAAGATGCCGACGTAGGCGAGCGAAGCCAGCGCCCCGAGGTTGACGTTCATCTGCCGGCCTTGGGTCATTTCCCAGGCGTAGGCGGGCGCGAGGGCGCAGAGGCCGACGGCGGTCATCGCCGCCAGCATCAGCATCGGGTGTACGCCGGCCGGGCGCCAGGCGAGGCCGACGGTGTAGATGGCCCAGGACAGCACGGCAGCCAGCATCCAGACATCGCCGACATTGAGGTTGAGATGGGCGAGGACGGCAGGGTCGCCACGGGCGACGATGGTCAGCGCGCCGCCCAGCGAGATGAAGACGCCCAGCCCTTCCAGCCGCCGCAAGGCCTTGCCGAGAAAGGCCCAGGAAATGGCGATGGTGGCGACCGGAACAAAGGAGTTGAGCAGCACGGCATTGGTTGCCGAGGTGAATTGCAGTCCGATATAGGCGAAGGTGTTGTAGCTGCCGACGCCGAGCAGGCCGAGGATGACAAGCGGCTTCCAGCCCTGGCGCAGCAGCGGCCATTGCGTTTTGAAGTGCGGCCAGGCCAGTGGCAGCACCAGCAGGAAAGCAATGGCCCAGCGCCAGAAGGCCAGCGCCAGCGGTGGCACATCGGCGCGAATGCCGCGCCCGACCACCATGTTGCCCGACCAGAAGAGGACGGTCAGTGTCAGCAGCAGGTAGGGGTTGGCGAGGAATCGGGTGGGTTTTTCGGACATCCGGCGGATTATGCCTCAGCAGCGATACCGGGGTCAGACGGTATAATCCCTATATGGTTTCCGTCGTCCATTCCGTCGCCGCGCAGAGCGATTTCGATCAATTTTTCTCGGTGCTCGCCGAAGGCTTGCCGCCGGAAGAGGCGTCTGCCCTCAAGGATGTAGTCGCCTACGCCTGGGAAGTCTATGGCGACGCCGTGCTCGGCAGCGGCGAGCGCATCTGGTCGCACGCGCTGGGCATGGGCGTCATCATTGCCGGCTTGCGGATGGATGTCGAATCGCGCATGGCTGCCTTGCTGTTTGCCGTGCCGGCGAGCAACGAAAACGGCATCGCGGTCATCGAAGAGCGTTTCGGCAAGCCGGCGGCGCAACTGGTGCATGGCATCTCGCGCCTCAATCGCCTGCGGCCGATCACCAAGGGCTTCGTTGCTGCCAACATCGAGGCCGGCGAAGTCAATCCGGCGGAGATGAAGGCGCAGATCGAAGTCCTGCGCAAGATGCTGCTGGCGATGGTCGAGGATATCCGCGTCGTGCTGCTGCGCCTTGCCAGCCGCACGCAGACACTGCGCTTCTACGCTGCGCATCAAGACGACCTGCGCATCCAGGTCGCGCGCGAGACGCTGGAGCTCTATTCGCCGCTAGCCAACCGGCTCGGCGTCTGGGAACTGAAGTGGGAACTCGAAGACCTGTCCTTCCGTTTCCTGCATCCGGACATCTACAAGAAGATCGCCGGCATGCTCGACGAGAAGCGGCGCGAGCGGGAGCAGTTCATCGCCGACGCCGTGGCCAAGGTGCGCGAGGAACTGGCGGTGGCCGGGGTGGAAAAGGCCGAGGTGTACGGCCGGCCGAAGCACATCTACAGCATCTGGAACAAGATGCGCAAGAAGGGCGTCGAGTTTTCGGAAGTCTTCGACATCCGCGCGCTGCGCATCATCGTGGGCGACCTCAAGGACTGCTACACCGCGCTCGGCATCGTGCATAACCTGTGGTCGCCGATCTCGAAGGAATTCGACGACTACATTTCCAACCCCAAGGGCAACTATTACCGCTCGCTCCATACGGCGGTGCGCTGCCCGGACGGACGCAGCCTGGAAATCCAGATTCGTACCTGGGAAATGCACAAGCACGCCGAGCTCGGCGTTGCCGCGCACTGGCGCTACAAGGAAGGCAGCAAACGCAGTACCGAGGACGACTACGACGAAAAGATCGCCTGGCTGCGCCAGTTGCTGACCTGGAAGGACGAAGTCGCCGACAGTTCCGACTGGATCAGCCACTACAAGCAGGCGGCGCTCGACGAAACGCTGTACGTGATCACCCCGCAGGGCAAGGTTGTCGATCTGCCGCAGGGGGCGACGCCGGTCGATTTCGCCTACCGTGTGCATACCGATCTCGGCCATCGCTGTCGCGGGGCCAAGGTCAACGGCCATCTGGTGCCGCTCAACACGCCACTGGAAACCGGGCAGCGCGTCGAGATCATTACCGCCAAGCACGGCGGGCCGTCGCGCGACTGGCTGAACCCGACGCTGAACTACATCCACACCAAGAGCGCGCGGGTCAAGGTACGCACCTGGTTTTCCAATCTGGCGCTGGAGGAAACGCTGGCCGAGGGGCGGACGCTGGTCACCAAGGAATTGCAGCGTGCCGGGCAGACCGGTGCCAATATCGAGGAACTCTCGCACAAGCTGGGTTTCTCGCGTGCCGACGACCTTTACATCGCAGCGGTGCGCGGCGAACTCAACCTGCGCCAGTTCCAGCTCGTCGCACGCGGCGGCGATCTGCTGGCCGAAACGCAGTTGCCGGACGAAGTGCAGGCGCGGCCGAGCAAGCCGGTGGCCGGCAACCAGGGCATCCTGATCGTCGGTGTCGACAAACTGCTGACGCAACTCGCCCGCTGCTGCAAGCCGGCGCCGCCCGATCCGATCCAGGGCTTTGTCACGCGCGGCAAGGGCATTTCCATCCACCGCATGGATTGCCCGAATTTCGCCAATCTGGCGGCGCTGCATCCGGAGCGCGTCATCGAGACCGACTGGGGCGGCCAGACCACCGGCGTTTTCCCCGCCGACATCGTCGTCGATGCGCACGACCGCCAAGGCCTGCTGCGCGACATTTCGGAAATCTTCACCCGCGAAAAGCTCAACGTCATCGGCGTCAATACCCAGTCCAAACAAGGCAAGGCGCATATGAGTTTCACCGTCGAGATCACCAATCTGCAACAACTGCAGCGCACGCTGGCGCTGATCCACGAGGTAGAAGGCGTGGTCGGCGTGCGCCGGGCATGAAAGTCAGCCGGTTGCGGTCGACCGCCAAAAAGGGGCAAAAACCATGAAAGGCAATTTCATCTCCATCGCGCTGATCGTCATCGGCGCCATCGCGCTGGCGGTCAATCTCGACCTGATCGAGTTCGATCTGGTCGCCCTGCTGCGCAAGTGGTGGCCGCTGGGGCTCATCGTTATTGGCGCAGCGCTGTTTTTTACCCCGGAAGACGGGGCGAAAAAGAAATAGTTTTGGTTCCATGAAAAATGCGGCCTCTTGGCCGCATTTTTGATTTTTGCCCTTTTTTTCGCGGTCGACCGCAACAGGCGCTCAAGCGTCGCCCAGCGTCACCATCAATTCGCCTTGTGCGCTGTGCGACTTGGCCCGGGCATTGCGGCGACGCTGGTAGACGCCGTCGCCGTTCATGTCCCAGCTTTGCTGGTTGTCGGCCAGGTAGAACTTGAGGCCTTCGTTGATGACGCGCTTCTTGAGTTTGGGGTCGAGCACCGGGAAGGCGAGCTCGATGCGGCGGAAGAAGTTGCGTTCCATCCAGTCGGCGCTCGACAGATAGACCTTTTCCTCGCCACCGGCGTAGAAGTAGAAAATGCGGTGATGTTCGAGAAAGCGGCCGATGATCGAGCGGACACGGATGTTGTCCGACAAACCGGGCACGCCGGGGCGCAGCGCGCAGACGCCACGCACGAGCAGGTCAATCGTCACGCCGGCGCGCGAGGCTTCGTAGAGCGCGTGGATGGTTTCCGGCTCCAGCAGCGAATTCATCTTGGCGACGATCATCGCCTTGCCGCCTGCGCGCGCCGTTTCCGCTTCGGCCTGGATCGCCGCGACGACGTTGGGTTGCAGCGTAAAGGGCGCCTGCCACAAATGTTTGAGCGTGCGCGCCTTGCCCAGTCCGGTGAGTTGCTTGAAGACTTCGGCAACGTCGTTGGTGACTTCTTCATTCGCCGTCATCAGGCCGAAGTCGGTGTACAGGCGGGCGGTGCGCGGATGGTAGTTGCCGGTGCCGAGGTGGGCGTAGCGCTTGAGGCCGCCTTCCTCGCGGCGGACGATGAGCAGCGCCTTGGCGTGCACCTTGTAGCCGACCACGCCGTAGACGACATGGGCGCCGACTTCTTCCAGCTTGGTGGCCCAGCCGATGTTCGCCTCTTCGTCGAAGCGCGCCATCAGCTCGACGATGACGGTGACTTCCTTGCCGGTCTGCGCGGCGCGAATCAGCGACTGCATCAGCACCGAGTCGGTGCCGGTGCGGTAAACCGTCATCTTGATCGCCACCACCTGCGGGTCGGTCGCCGCCTGGTTGAGAAACTCGATGACCGGCGCGAAGGACTGGTAGGGATGGTGCAGCAGGATGTCGCCGCGCCGGATATTGTCGAAAATATTGGCGCCCTTGCCGACCGCCTTGGGCACGCCTGGCGCGTAGGCGGAAAACTTGAGGTCCGGGCGATCGACCCAGTCGGGCACCTGCATAAGTCGAACCAGGTTGACCGGGCCTTCGACGCGGTAAAGGTCGGCGGCGCCGAGGCCGAACTGCGCAAGCAGAAACTCGGTCATCGACTGCGAGCAGTTCTCGGCGACTTCGAGGCGCACGGCGTCGCCGAAGTGGCGGTGCGGCAATTCGCCCTGCAGCTTGGTGCGCAGGTTGGTGACTTCTTCCTCGTCGACGAAGAGGTCGGAATTGCGCGTGGCGCGGAACTGGTAGCAGCCGAGCACCGTCATGCCGGTGAATAGTTCGCCGACAAATTCGTGCAGGATCGACGACATGAAAACGAAACCGTATTCGCAGCCGGCAAGTTCGGCCGGCAGGCGGGTGACACGCGGCAGCACGCGCGGTGCCTGGACGATGGCGGCGTTGGAACTGCGGCCGAAGGCATCCTTGCCTTCCAGTTCGACGGCAAAATTCAAGCTCTTGTTGAGCACCTTGGGGAAAGGGTGCGACGGGTCGAGGCCGATTGGTGTCAGCACCGGCACCATTTCGCGCACGAAATAATCGCGAATCCACTCGCGCTGCGCTTCCGTCCACGTTGAGCGGCGCAGGAAACGGATACCTTGCTCCGCCATCAGCGGCAGGATCACATCGTTCAGGTGGCGGTACTGCTCGGTAACGATGGCGTGCGCCTCGGCAGCCACCAGGCGGAAGGTTTCGTGCGCCGTTTTGCCGTCGGTGGTGATCGCCGCCACATGGGCCTTGATCTGTTCCTTGAGTCCGGCCATCCGGATTTCGAAGAATTCGTCGAGATTGCTGGAGACGATGCACAGAAAGCGCAGGCGTTCGAGCAGCGGCATGCGCTCGTCCTGCGCCTGGGCCAGCACGCGCCGGTTGAAGGCCAGCATGCTCAGCTCCCGGTTCAGATATTCCTCGGCCGGAAAACGCGGGGTCGGATGGTGTCGGGTCATTTGAAGTCTCCTCTTTTTCTTGAAGTATATGCTTCAAGTCCGTCATTTTGTTGCACTTGTGTTACGAACTCATGACGTGGCTGCGCGTCCGGCTTAGCCGAGAATGCTTCTTTCCAGCGCTGGCGGCGGTGCTAGGGCGGCGAGCAGCGTTCCGAACTTGGCTTCGGTCTCCGCCAGTTCCTGAGCCGGGTCGGAGCCGGCGACGATGCCGGCGCCGGCCTGCAGTTCAATGCGACTGCCTTCGATCAGTGCCGAGCGCAGGGCGACCGAGAATTCGCCGTCGCCGTCCGGGGTCATGCTGCCGAAGCCGCCGCTGTACCAGCCGCTGCGCGGTTCGCCGTGTTCGGCCAGCCAGTCGAGCGCGGCGGCGGCGGGAAAGCCGCCGACAGCCGGCGTCGGGTGCAGTGCGCGAAGCAGATCGAAGAGCGTGATGCCTGCGGCCGCGCGGCCGCCGACCCGTGTGCGCAAATGCTGGATTTCGCCCGCCGCCAAAACGTCGGTCTGGCCAGTCTGCAAGGGGCCGTAGCAGCATTTTTTCAGGCCGGCGGCGATGGCGGCGACCACCAGCGATTGTTCGTGCCGGTTTTTCGGCGCGTCGAGCGTCGGTGAGCCCGGCCACGCCGTGCCGGCCAGGGCGTCGGCCTCGATGCGCCCGGCGCGAAGGCGGACCAGCCGTTCCGGGGTAGCGCCGAGAAACACGCTGCTGCCGTTGCCGTGGGCATAGATCAGGCTGTCCGGTTGCTGCCGGAGCAGGTTGTCCAGTAGCCGGACGGCCGGAATCGGGCCGGCTGCCTGCAACAGCCGTTTGCGGGTGAGCACGACCTTTTCCAGCCGCTGTTGCGCAATGGCGCGCAGGGCGGCATGAACCCGGGCGATCCAGGCGCGGTCGGCGAGCGTGCGGTCGGCGGTAGGCAGCAAGCGGTAGCCAGGCGGCGGTTTGGCTGGGACAAGCAGACTTTGCCAAGTGGCAGTTGCCTGCGCGATCTTGCCGGCCGGCGTAGTGAGCGTGACCAGGTTATGCCCGGCGCGGCTTTCAAGAAGGATGGCCGGTATCGCGAGCAAGGCGTTGGGTAGCGCATTCGGCTGCAGATCGGGGCTTTGTTCGGCGAAAGCGAAACCGCAAAAGGCACTTGGCAGGGCGTTGTATTGCCAATGGCCGGCGAGCCCGGCGAAGGCGTTGTCGAGCGCCGCGAAGCGGTTGGGGCCGGCGCTGCTGACTTGCAGGGCGTGACCAATACCGAGCTGGAAGCTGCCCAGCGCCGGCTGCGCCTGATACCAGAACGGGCCGCTGGCGGGCAGGGCGGCGAGCCAGTCGCTGGTCGCGTTGTGCCCGATTTCCAGGGTCAGGCTGAGCGGCGCCGAGGCCGGCGCGCCGGCGGCGAGCGCCTGCAACTGCCGGGCAATCTCCGGGCCGGCGAGGCGTTGGCGCAGGGCGTCGATCATCAGGTTGACTCGCGCGCCAGACGGCGCAGCGCGGCGCGTTCCAGCTTGCCGGCGGCATTGCGCGGCAGGGCGTCGAGGTGCACGATGCGGCGCGGCTGGGCGGCGCTCGGCAGGTGTGTCTTGCACCACGCCAGCAGGTCTTTGCGCGGGGCGTCGCCCACCACCAGCGCGACGATCAGGTCGCCCCAGACCGGGTCGGGCAGGCCGGTAACGGCTACATCGCGCACGCCGGGGCAGGCGGCGAGGCAGGATTCGACCGCCAGCGGGTGTACGTTGGCACCGCCACTCACCAGCATGTCGTCGGCGCGACCGGTGACGGTCAAGCGCCCAAAAGCATCGATTTTCCCGAGGTCGCCAGTGCTCAACCAGCCGTCTTCGTCGACGCCGCCGCCGCTCAGGTAGCCGAGCATCACCTGTGGCCCGCGAATGCGAATGCGGCCATCGGCGGCCAGCGTGAATTCGCTATTGCCCAGCGAGCGCCCGACCAGGCCTTCATGCCACGGCCCGTCGGCGGGCGTCCAGGTGGCGATCTGGGCTGCCGTTTCGCTCATTCCGTAGCTCGGGTTGAGCGGCCAGCCGTCAGCGGTGGCCCGGTCGTAAAGTGCCTGTGCCAGCGCCGCGCCGCCGATCAGTACATGGCGCAGGCTGGCCGGTGGCGTTGCCCCGGCATCCAGCAGTCGGGCGAGCATGGCCGGCACCAGCGAGAGATGGCTGACCGGGTGGCACCGCAGATCGGCGGCGACCGCTTCGGCATTGAAGCCATCGTGCAGCAACACGCCCGCTCCGGCGCGCGCGCAGCGCCAGAGAATGGCCTGGCCGCCGATGTGGTAAAGCGGCAGGCAGTTCAGCCAGAGATCGCCGGCGCCCAGCGGCAGAAGCTGATTGGAAGCGGCGGCCGCCGCGTCGAGATTGGCATTGCTCAACATCACCCCGCGTGGCTCGCCCTCGCTGCCGCTGGTCGAAATCACCAGCGCGACACCGGGCGGCAATTCCGCCGTCCAGTGAATCGACCGGTTGCGGTCGACCGGCCAAAATGGCCGTTTTTCAAGACTGCATGCATAAGCGTGGCGGGCCAGCTCGAGGCTGCCGGCAGGCAGGATGAAGGGCTCGCGTGAGCCGGAGATGCCATCGTTGAGCCTGGCAGCATCGGCCAGCAACTCGGCGAAAGTCCAGCATTGTTCGCCAAAGCGCAAGGCTAGCCCGCGCGGTGTGCGGCGGGCGGCGATGGCGAGATGATGGGCAAGCGATCCGGCGGGCTTCATAAGCCCAGATTATAGATAGCGGGGCGCGGTACGGCGGAGGGAGTGTCAAGAAAATTGGGCGTGGATGGTTTGTGTGCCTTGCGGGGAAAGCCGGGGACTCAAACGGATATCCAATTGGGATGTATTTAGACGGCTGTTTCCGCGCCCCACTCGAAGCGAGTGTTAGGAATGAGTGTCAAGAAATGCCAACGCATTCTTGTACTTGCTCACTGCTTCCTGCGGCGTCGTCTGCTGCATGGCCTGCAGTGCAGCCCGATAGGGGTTCTTGCCATTGACTGTCCCATTATTGAAGGCAAAGGCATACAAATGATCGACTTGGGCTTTTCTGAGGACTTTCCTATCGGTAATCTTCCGGTAAAACGCGCGTTGCTCTACTGGCAGTTTGTCTTTTAGTTTTTCCTCAACGCTTGGCGCAAGACAGAAACCCACCCAATCTAGTGCCTCACCGTAGGTGTGTGCTTCGATCAGTGCTGGGCCGACAAAAATGTTGCGCTTCGACTGGGAGTACAGCTTGCCATGGCTTATACAACCTCGAACCGGAATGTGCTTCATAATCAGAAGCTGAAAAAAGATTCTCGCTGCGCTTTCGACGTGCGCAAAATCTTCGAGGCTATCGGAGCCAGAGTAAATGATGAACGTATCTGAAAACCATGAATTAATTAGGCCAGCCTGTTCTCGCCCAAGTTTGCATGCAGTACGCATCCGTTGAAGCGCCTCTGAGTAGACGGGAAGTACGTCTTCGATAGATTTCGTTTTAACGAGGTCCGTGAATCCGAGTAAATCAAGATAGGCGAACCACCGGTCTCGGTATCGGAGAGCACGGTAACTGACCTCGAACATTTCTGCTGCCTAACAGTGTTTACACGGACACTTGGGTCCGTGTAACAGATGATATTGGAGACTCCGTAAATACGGCTCTAAGTGCATAGCTTTCAGTCGGTTGGTATTTTTGCTGTCAGTATAACAACTCCAACATGCCGGACACCTGTGGAGACAGGTAGGCGCGAGTGTCCGCTTTCGGGTGCAAACTCGAAAGCCCGCTTCTGGCCGAAGGCTGAAGTTGGGTTCAGAAGAGGTTTTCTATACTTCCAACTTGCGAGCGCTCCTACACGGCGCCTGCATCAGCCGAAATTGGTCGATACGGTAAATCCCAGTCCGCACCTCAGCGGCAAAAGCTGCCGGCCACCAACGATGTCCGGCAGCGCGCCGGTGTCGGTTGCGAACCAGGCGGCGGTGGCCAGTCCGTGGCAGGCTTCCGGGGCGATGGCGGCGGCGAGGTGGGCGCAGGCGGTCAGGCCGCAGGCGCTTTCGAGGCTGGAGGTGACGATGACTTCGAGGCCGCTGGCGCGGGCGCGCAGGGCGAGCTGGACGCTGGCGAGCAGGCCGCCGTGGCGGGCGGGTTTGAGGACGAGGCGGCGCACGGGCGGGTGGCGGAAGAATGGGGCGTCGAGCAGGTGAATCGATTCGTCGATGGCGAGCGGGAAAGCGGCGCTCGCTTGCAGGCGGGCTAGCAGGGCGTGAGTAGGATCGGCCAGGGGTTCTTCTAGGCCGTCGATGGGCAGGCCGGCACAGGCGGCGATGAAGCGTTGGGCGGTGGCGAGGGGCCAGGCGCGGTTGGCGTCGAGGCGCAGGCGCAGCGTGCGGGGCAGGGCGGTGGCGAGCCGGTGCAGGGCAGCGATTTCGTCGTCGACCGGGGCGATGCCGACTTTCAGCTTGGCGACGGTGAAGCCTTTGGCAGCGGCCTGAGCCAGGCGGTTGCGGTCGACCGCCAAAACAGGGCCAAAATTGACGTTGACCGCAACCGACGCCACCGATGCACGGCCGCTGAGCCATGCGTTGAGCGGCAGGCCGGCGCGTTGGGCGGCGAGGTCGAGGGTGGCGCATTCTTCAGCAAAAGCGCGCGCTACAGCCTCGTCGATGCCGAATTCCGGCAGCGGGGCGCAATCGCCCCAGCCGGTGCGGCCGTCGGCGTCGGTCAGGCGCAGCAATTGGCCGCGCCGCTCGGTGTGCGTGCTGCGACTGGTCTGCCAGGCCCGCCGCAGCGGCAGGCAGTAGGGAATCCAGTCGGCGGCGACGATGTTCATGGGCGTTTGCGGTATTTGCCGAAATTCGGCGGACGGCGTTCGAGCCAGGCGTTGCGGCCTTCCTGGCCTTCTTCGCTCATGTAGAACAGGCCGGTGGCGTTGCCGGCGAGTTCCTGGATGCCGGCGAGGCCGTCGGTGTCGGCGTTGAAGCCGGCCTTGATCATGCGCAGGGCCATCGGCGACAGCTTGAGCATGTCGCGGCACCAGTTCACGGTTTCTTCTTCCAGCTTGTCGACCGGCACGACGGCGTTGACCAGCCCCCAATCGAGCGCGGTGGCGGCGTCGTACTGGCGGCAGAGCAGCCAGATTTCCTTGGCGCGCTTCATGCCGATGGTGCGTGCCATCAGCCCGGCGCCGAGGCCGGCGTCGAAGCTGCCGACGCGCGGGCCGGTCTGGCCGAAGCGGGCGTTGTCGGCGGCGATGGAGAGGTCGCAGACGAGATGCAGCACATGGCCGCCGCCGATGGCAAAACCGGCAACCATCGCCACCACTGGCTTGGGCAGGCGGCGAATCTGCATTTGCAGGTCGAGCACGTTGAGATGCGGGGTGCCGCCTTCGTCGATGTAGCCTTCGTCGCCGCGCACCTTCTGGTCGCCACCGGAGCAAAAGGCTTCGCTGCCGGCGCCGGTCAGGATGATGGCGCCGATGGCGTTATCGCGGTGGGCGCGGTGGAAGGCGTCTATCAGCTCATTGACCGTTTCCGGGCGGAAGGCGTTGCGGCGTTCCGGGCGGTTGATGGTGATCTTGGCGATGCCTTCGGCGGCTTCGTAAAGGATGTCGGAATAGTCGGCCTGGGGCTGCCAGGCGGGGAGGCGGTCGGGCATGGGTTTACTTGGGGGTTCGGACAGGCAGCGAGTATAGCCGCATGCGCTGCCTGCCGATTTGATGCCTGTCGGGCTTACGGCCGGAAGAAGTCTTCCAGCTCGCTGAACACCGCGTGATCCGCATGGTGGCGGCGCACGGCGATGACGTCTTCGAGCTTTTCCGCCTGCTTCATCATCTGCGGCAGGCGGGCGTCTTCGTTGACCAGCAGCCAGATGCGGCTGCAACTGCCATCGCCGACCGGCAGGCAAAGGATACCTTCGACGTTGTAGGTGCGGCGCGAGAAGAGGCCGATGACGTGCGACATGACGCCGGGGTGGTTATTGACGTCGATTTCCAGCACGGCGCGGGCGAGGGCGCGTTGTTCGTTACGGTTGATGGCGTTCATTTCAGGCTCCGATCATGTCGCGGTTGGCGGCACCGGGGGGCACCATGGGATAGACTTTTTGTTGCACGTCGATGCTGGCGTGGATCAGGCAGGGGCCGGGGCGGGCGATGGCCTCCATCAGCGCGGCGCAGGGGTTGGCGGCGGTGTCGAGATCGACGGCGGCGATGCCGAAGCCCTGGGCGACCTTGATGAAATCCGGTGAGGCCTTGAACTGCGAGGCGAACAGCCGCTCGCCGTAGAACAGCGTCTGCTGCTGGTGCACCAGGCCGAGCGAGGCGTTATCCATCAGCACGATCTTGACGTTGACGTTCTCCTCGGCGGCGGTCACCAGTTCCTGGATGTTCATCAGGATCGAGCCGTCGCCGGTGAAGCAGACGACGGTGCGCAGCGGTTCGGCGAGCGCGGCGCCGATGGCCGCCGGTACGCCAAAGCCCATCGTGCCCAGCCCGCCGGAAGTCAGCCACTGACGCGGGCGGCGCAGCGGGTAGCCCTGGGCGACCCACATCTGGTGCTGGCCGACGTCGGTGGCGATGATGGCTTCGTCGTCGAGGCAGGCGGCGACGCTGCGGATCAGGCCGAAGTGCGACAGCGGCTGGTCGAGGTCGGGCATATGCTGCGGGAAATCGCGCTTTAGCGCATCGGTGCGGTCGACCCAGATTTTCCGGGCATTTTCACTGACCAGCGGCAACAGGCGCTCCAGCGCTTCCTGCACATCGGCGGCGATGCCGACGTGGGCGTTTTTGATCTTGTCCAGTTCAGCGGCGTCGATGTCGATGTGGATGATCTTCGCCTGCGCGCAGAAGGCGGCGACCTTGCCGGTGGCGCGGTCGTCGAAGCGGGCGCCGACGGCGATCAGCAGGTCGCATTCATCAAGCGCGAGATTGGTGCAACGGGCGCCGTGCATGCCCAGCATGCCGAGCGACAACGGGTGGTCGACCGGCATCGCGCCGAGCGCCATCAGCGTCATCACGGTGGGCAAATTGGCCTTGTTTGCGAGGTCGACCGCAACCGACGCGGCGCCGGAATGCACGACGCCGCCGCCGAGATAGAGGATCGGGCGCTTGGCCGCGTTGATCATTCCGGCAGCTTCGGAAATCGCCAGCGCATCGGCAGGCGGCGGCATCTGGCGCGTGCCCGGCGCCGGCCAGTCGGTGATTTCCATGGCTTGCATCTGCACATCCTTGGGAATGTCGACCAGCACCGGGCCGGGGCGGCCGGAGGCGGCGATCTCGAAGGCGCGGGGAATCACTTCCAGCAATTCCTCGGCCGAATTGACGAGAAAGTTGTGCTTGGTGATCGGGATCGACAGGCCGTAGGTATCGACTTCTTGAAAGGCATCGGTGCCGATCATCGCGCGCGGCACCTGGCCGGTGATGGCGACGAGCGGGATCGAATCCAGCTTGGCGTCGGCTATGGCGGTCAGCAGGTTGGTCGCGCCGGGGCCGGAGGAGGCCATGCACACGGCAGGCTGACCGGTGGCGCGCGCCATGCCCTGGGCCATGAAGCCGGCGCCCTGTTCGTGGCGGGCCAGCACATGATGGATGACGGTCGACTGCCCGAGCGCATCGTAGATCGGCAGGATGGCGCCGCCGGGAATGCCGGCGACGGTGCGCACGCCCTGGCGTTCAAGCAGGCGGATGGCGATCTGGGCGCCGGTGAGAGTTTCGGTCATGCAATGCTCCTTTGGGTAGCTGACGCTATCGGCGGAGTTGCAAAACAAAACCCCCGCCGGTTTGCGCCGACGGGGGTTTGGGAAATCTGCTGTTTGGCTTGCTTACCCGATCCGCGACGGCGCGTGCGATACGACGCCTACGATGACGACGCGTACGACGACCGGTTTCGCGGCAATAGCTGCGGCAGAGCGGAAGTTGTGGGCGGCGTTCATGGGGATGGGGTGAGGGCAAAAATTAAACGAGGTTGAACTATGGCCGAGAAGCTCAAGAAAATCAACCCCTTGAAAAGCGTGGGTATTTCTGCGCCGGCTTTACTGCGGTTCGAGTCGGACGATACGCCCGTTCTTGCTGTCGATCAGCAGGTAGAGCAGGCCATCGGGGCCTTGGCGTACGTCGCGGATGCGGCCGAGGGCGCCTTCGAGCAGGCGTTCCTGGTGGACGATGCGCTCGCCGTCGAGTTGCACGCGCACCAGCATCTGCCCGGCCAGGGCGCCGACGAACAGGTTGCCGCGCCATTGCGGGAAGTGGTTGCCGGTGTAGAAGGCCATGCCGGACGGGGCGATGGAGGGCGTCCAGTAGAGCAGCGGCTGGGCCATGTCCGGCTTGGCCGTGCCTTCGCCAATTTTGGTGCCGGTGACGTAATTGCGGCCATAGGTGATCACCGGCCAGCCGTAATTCACGCCGGCACGAATGATGTTGATCTCGTCGCCGCCCTGCGGGCCGTGCTCATGCGTCCACAATTCGCCGCTCTGCGGGTGCAGCGCGGCGCCCTGCATGTTGCGGTTGCCGAGGGTGAATTTCTCGGGCAAAGCGCCCGGTTTGCCGACGAAGGGGTTGTCACGCGGCACACGGCCGTCGTCGTGCAGGCGGATGACCGAGCCGGCATGGTCGTCGAGACGTTGCGCGCGCGCCATATCGCCCCGGTCGCCGAGGGTAATGTAGAGGTAGCCTTTGCGGTCGAAGACGAGGCGCGAGCCGAAATGATGGCTGGTCTTCGACTTGGGCTGCATGCGGAAAATCACCTGGATGTCGCGCAACGTGTGGGCATCGAGCCTGCCGCGCAGCACTTCGGTGCCGTAACCGCCCGGGCCTTCGGCGGCAAACGACAGGTAGACCAGCGCATTTCTGGCGAAATCCGGGTGCAGTGCGACATCGAGCAACCCGCCCTGGCCGATGGCGGCGACCGGCGGCAGGCCTTCGACGGGTTGAGGGTCGAGCCGGCCGTCGGCGGCCACCAGACGCAGGCGGCCGGGTCGTTCGCTGACCAGCAGGCGGCCATCGGGCAGGAAGGCCAGTCCCCAGGGAAATTCGAGTCCTTCGGTGAATGTTTGGGCGCGAAAACGCTGGGCTTCGCTGTTGAATACCTGGGCGCTTGCCAGTGGCGACAGCAGCAATACGGCCAGCGCCATACCGCGAGTCAGCACCTGTCGACGCCAGCGGAAAGGTGCAGGCTGCCGCACAAGGCGTTGCAGAATTGGCAGAAGTGTCGATGAAAACATGGCGTCGATCTTATGCCTTTCGCGACGAGCCGGCATGGGCAATGCGGTCGGGTTTTGAAATTTGGCCTGTTTACGGCGTCGACCGCAACAGGCCGATTTCCTTTGCGGTTTCGCTGCCGATCAGGGTGTCGCCGAGGCTGGCGGGAATCTCGGCACGCTGTTCGTCGAGCGGAACGCGACCGCCCATGATTTCGGCCTTGCTTTGCGGCAGGCGGGGAGTTTTTTCCGGTTCCGTATAGCCCTGTGGCCAGATCGGCAGCCCGGTGGACAGGTCGTACTTGTCGCTGGCGCCGAAGGTATGCAGCAATTCATGGGCGACCACGACGGCGTTCTGGCGCCGCTGCGTCCGGCTGGCGAAGGCATGGATGACGCCGATCTGGCCCTTGCTGAGGCCGGTTGAATGCGGCAGGTGGCTGCTGCGGTCGGGATCGTGGAAGAGCACAAAGAGACGGATGTGCGGTTTCGGGCCGGCGATCCGATCGTGCTGCGAAGCCCACCAGCGCATTTGCAGACTCCAGACAATGGCATCAAGCGCGCTTGCCCGTTCAGGTGCCGGCGGCGGCCGGTCGGCAAGCGGTGGTGCGACGTGAATGACGATGGGTTGCAGCACCGTACGCCCGTGGCGATTGCTTTGTTCCTGCAGCCATTCGGCGATTTCGGTAAAGTCGTCGTGCTTCAGCTCGCCGACAAAGCGGGCGGTGGCTGGCGAGTCGTCGGCGGCAATCGGGTAGATGGCGACGTGGATGCTGTGTTCCCAGGCTGTCAACCGGGTGTTGGCGCGCCAGGCGCCGAGGGCGACGGTGGCGAGAATGAGCAGCAGGATCAGGATACGGAATTTGCGGAACATGCGCTTGGAACCGGGAGGGGGTGGCCGGGCTGGATGAATTCTGTTGGCGGGATTTCAAGGAAACCGGCGGTCAGGGAGATAGAATATCGCCCTGCAAACCGATTGTCTTTAAATCTACTTGGACTGGAGAATGGAACGATGAAAACAACAAACCTGATTCGTGCGCTGGTGCTTGGCGCTAGCTTGGCCGCACCGCTGGCCGCGACGACCGCGCAGGCCCAGACCGGCAGTTCTGCCGCCCAGTTCGAGGGACGAGTTGGCACCGTCGAGTTTGTTCGTACCCGGGCTGTGCCGACTTCCGGTACCACCATGGGCACCGTCGGCGGCGCGGTCGTTGGTGGTGTTCTTGGCAACCAGGTCGGGCAAGGTCGGGGGCGCACGCTTGCAACCGTGGGCGGTGCCGCCGCCGGGGGCATGGTGGGCAACCGCATGACCGGCGGCACCGAGACCGTCTGGGTCATCAATGTGCAATTCGATGATGGCGTGAACGCCAATATCGAGCAGGCTTCTCAGCCGCCGGTAGCGGCCGGCGATCGTGTTCGTGTCACGAATGGCGCGCTGGTTCGGATTCGCTGATTTTCCGGATTTGATTTTTGCCCCTTTTTTGCCGTTGACCGTAACAGGCGGCAAAATAGGGTCAAAAAAATGCCCCCGGCTGGCGGGGGCATCGCCAACCGGCCCGAGGGCCGGTTTTCGTTTCTGGAATCAGGCGCTGACGGGAATTTTGCCGATCTTGATCTGCCATTCCTTCGGCCCGGTGTTGTGCACCGAGACGCCTGACGAGTCGACCGCGACCGTCACCGGCATGTTCTCGACATCGAACTCGTAGATCGCTTCCATGCCCAGATCGGCGAAGCCGACGACCTTGGCTGACTTGATCGCCTTGGCGACCAGGTAGGCAGCGCCGCCGACGGCCATCAGGTAGGCCGACTTGTTGTCCTTGATCGCCTCGATGGCGACCGGGCCACGCTCCGACTTGCCGATCATCGAAATCAGGCCGGTCTTTTCCAGCATCATGCGGGTGAATTTGTCCATCCGCGTGCCGGTGGTCGGGCCGGCCGGGCCGACGACTTCGTCACGCACCGGGTCGACCGGGCCGACGTAGTAAATGACGCGGTTGGTGAAGTCGACCGGCAGCTTTTCGCCCTTGGCCAGCATGTCGGCGATGCGCTTGTGCGCGGCGTCGCGGCCGGTCAGCATCTTGCCGTTCAAGAGCAGTTTCTGGCCGATCTTCCAGGAGGCGACTTCTTCCTTGGTCAGCGTGTTGAGGTCGACGCGGGTGGCGGCCTTGAGGTCGGGCGTCCAGATCACGGCCGGCCAGTCTTCCAGCTTCGGCACTTCCAGCTTGGCCGGGCCGGAGCCATCCAGATGGAAATGGCAGTGGCGGGTCGCGGCGCAGTTCGGCACCAGGGCGACCGGCAGGTTGGCAGCGTGGCAGGGGTAATCCAGCACCTTGACGTCGAGCACCGTGGTCAGGCCGCCGAGACCCTGGGCACCGACGCCCAGCGCGTTGATCTTTTCCATCAGTTCGAGACGCAGCTCTTCCGGGCGGGTCAGCTTGGCGCCGGTGGCGGCCTTGGCTTTCAGTTCGTGAATGTCGACCGGCGCCATGATCGATTCCTTGGCCAGCAGCATGGCTTTTTCCGGCGTGCCGCCGATGCCGATGCCGATGATGCCGGGCGGGCACCAGCCGGCGCCCATTTCCGGAATCTTGTGCAGCACCCAGTCGACCAGATCGTCGGACGGGTTGAGCATGGCGAACTTGGACTTGGCTTCGGAGCCGCCGCCCTTGGCGGCGCAGATGACTTCGACGTGGTCGCCTTCGACGATCTCGAAGTGCACCACGGCCGGGGTGTTGTCCTTGGTGTTCTTGCGGGCGCCGGCCGGGTCGGCCAGCACGGAAGCGCGCAGCGGGTTGTCCGGGTTGGCGTAGGCGCGGCGGACGCCTTCGTCGATCATCTTCTGGATGCTCATGGTGGCATCCGGCCAGGTGACCTGCATGCCGACCTTGATGAAGACCATGCCGATGCCGGTGTCCTGGCAGATCGGGCGATGCCCTTCGGCGGACATCCGCGAGTTGGTCAGGATCTGGGCGATCGCGTCCTTGGCAGCCGGCGACTCTTCGCGCTCGTAGGCTTCACCCAAAGCCTTGATGTAATCCAGCGGGTGATAGTAGCTGATGTACTGGAAAGCATCGGCGACGGACTGGATCAGGTCTTCCTGTTTGATGGCGGTCATGCGCAACTCCGGAATTAATGATGTTTTTGATGTTGCAGTGCGAGAGTCTGGGTCATGGTCTTGTCGACATAAGCCATGGCCAGGGCGGAGAAAAGGAATACGACGTGAATGATGACCTGCCATTGCAGCGTGTGCTCGGCAAGATTGTTGGCATTGATGAAGCTCTTGAGCAGGTGAATCGACGAAATGCCGATGATGGCGGTGGAGAGCTTGATCTTGAGCACGCCGGCATTGACGTGCGACAGCCATTCCGGCTGATCCGGATGGCCTTCGAGATCAAGGCGGGAAACAAAGGTTTCATAGCCGCCGATGATGACCATCACCAGCAGATTGGCGATCATGACGACGTCAATCAGGCCGAGGACCGACAGCATGACATCGGTTTCGCTGATGTGGGCAGCATCGATGGCGTTGTGGACGAGGTGGCTCAGTTCGACCATGAACAGCCAGCAATAAACCGCCTGGGCGACGATCAGGCCGACGTAGAGCGGCGCCTGCAGCCAGCGGCTGGCGAATATGAATGTTTCGAGGGATTTGACAGGTGAATTCATTTTGGATTGGGTGGTATTGGGGATTCAAAAGTTTATCACGGACACCGGAGCCGCCGGGATGCCCCGGGATTGCTGCGCCGCAGCGTGATTTCGTAAGGACTTTGTAAGATTATCAACGTCTAATGCCGCCCAACCGCTGGTGAGGGGAATGTTGTTTCTCCAGCTGGCGCGGCATCACCTGTTCCGGGGCGTGCCCGGAATCCGATCGGTTGTTTCAACATAAATTGCGAAGTACCGCAGAGGAGAAGAATATGTCGAATGAGTCCGTGCAGCTAATTTATCCGTCCGAAGAAATGGTCAAGAACGCGGCGGTTTCGGGGATGGACGCCTACCGGGCGCTGTGCGCGGAAGCGGATGCCGACTACCCGGAATTCTGGGCCAAGCGCGCCCGTGAATTCATCACCTGGAAGCAGCCATTTACCCAGTCGCTTGATGAATCCAACGCTCCGTTTTTCAAATGGTTTGCCGACGGCAAACTGAACGTTTCCTACAACTGCCTCGACCGTCAGGTTGAAGCCGGCCTCGGCGAAAAGGTCGCCATCATTTTCGAAGCCGACAACGGCGAAGTGACCAAGGTGACTTACAAGGAAATGCTGTCGAAGGTTTCCAAGTTCGCCAATGCCCTGCGCGGCATGGGTGTCAAGAAGGGTGACCGCGTCGTCATCTACATGCCGATGACCATCGAAGGCATCTGCGCCATGCAGGCTTGTGCCCGCCTCGGCGCCATCCACTCCATCGTTTTCGGCGGCTTCTCCGCCCAGTCGCTGCGCGATCGTATCAACGATGCCGGCGCTGTTGCCCTGATCACCTCCGACGGCCAGTTCCGTGGCGGCAAGGCCATTCCGCTCAAGCCGATCGCTGACGAAGCCTTCGCCATGGGCGGTTGCGAGTCGGTCAAGAACGTCATCGTCTTCAAGCGCACCGGCGCTGAAGTGAATATGGTTGCCGGCCGTGACTCCTGGCTGCACGACGTGGTTGCCAACCAGTCCGACGTTTGCGAACCGGAATGGGTCGAAGCCGAACACCCGTTGTTCCTGCTCTACACCTCGGGTTCCACCGGCAAGCCGAAGGGTGTTCAGCACTCCACCGGCGGCTACCTGCTGCACGCCATCATGACCATGAAGTGGACCTTTGACATCAAGCCGAACGATGTCTTCTGGTGCACGGCCGATATCGGCTGGGTCACGGGTCACACCTACATCACCTACGGCCCGCTGGCCTGTGGCGCGACCGAAGTCGTCTTCGAAGGCGTTCCGACCTACCCGGATGCCGGCCGTTTCTGGAAGATGATCCAGGACCACAAGGTTTCCATTTTCTACACGGCTCCGACCGCCATCCGTTCGCTGATCAAGTCCTCCGACACCAACCCGGCTGTCCATCCGAAGAGCTACGACCTGTCATCGCTGCGCATCCTCGGTTCCGTTGGCGAGCCGATCAACCCGGCTGCCTGGACGTGGTACTACGAAAATGTTGGCGGCGGCCGTTGCCCGATCGTCGATACCTTCTGGCAAACCGAAACCGGTGGTCATATGATCACCCCGCTGCCTGGCGCGACCCCGCTGGTTCCGGGTTCCTGCACCCTGCCGTTCCCGGGCATCCAGTTCGCCGTGGTCGATGAGACCGGCGCCGATCTGCCGTGGGGCCAGGGCGGTATCCTGGTTTGCAAGAAGCCGTGGCCGTCGATGATCCGCACGATCTGGAATGACGACGAGCGCTTCGTCAAGTCGTACTACCCGCAAGACTTCCAGGGCAAGTATTACCTGGCTGGCGACGGCGCGATCCGCGACAAGGACACCGGTTACTTCACCATTACCGGCCGTATCGACGACGTGCTGAACGTTTCCGGTCACCGTATGGGTACGATGGAAATCGAATCTGCTCTGGTTGCCAATCCGCTGGTTGCCGAGGCTGCCGTTGTTGGCCGTCCGGACGACCTGACCGGTGAAGCCATCGTCGCCTTCGTGGTGCTGAAGGGTCAGCGCCCGACCGGTGACGACGCCAAGCGCATCATCAAGGAACTGTCCGACTGGGTGGGCAAGGAAATCGGTCCGATCGCCAAGCCGAAGGACATCCGTTTCGGTGACAACCTGCCGAAGACCCGTTCCGGCAAGATCATGCGCCGTCTGCTGCGCGGTTTGGCCAAGGGCGAGGAACTGACGCAAGACACCTCGACGCTCGAGAACCCGGCGATCCTGGAACAACTGAAGGGCTAATCACCCCCGGTTGTCCGGTTGTGCCAAGGAGGCGGCGAGCTTGCCACGCCGCCTCCAACCAATAAAGGCAAGGAGGAGACAATGGTCGCCCATAAGGTGGCCTTCCGTGTAGTCGCAGTGGACTGCATGCCAAAAATGGCCGGCACGCTTGGCGTGTCGGCCGTTTTCATTTTCGGGGAGGGGTCATGAGACGCGCAAACCCGTTGCGACAGCGCCTGGCGGCGATTGGGCTGCTGGGTGTTCCCTTGCTGACTTTTCCCATGCTCAGTTTGCCGAACGGGGAACTGGGCGGCATTCCTGCGTCCTATCTCTACTTGTTCGGGGTGTGGGCGTTGCTAATCGTGCTGGCCGCAACGGTCGCCGAACGGCGAGGGCGCTAGTTGCTGTCGGCCGGATTCGTCCTGTTCCTGTCGGCAGCCTACCTCGGGCTGCTGTTTGCCGTCGCCCGTTTTGGCGACGCGCGGGCCGATGCCGGCAAGTCGATCATTTCGGCCAACGTCTATGCACTGTCGCTGGCGGTCTACTGCACGTCATGGACTTTTTTCGGCAGTGTCGGGCGGGCCACCTCGGGTGGCCTTTCGTTTCTCACGATTTATATCGGGCCGACGCTGATGTTGCTGTGTGTCGGCGTCATCATCAAGATGATCCGCATCAGCAAGGCACAGCGGATTACCTCGATTGCCGACTTCATCGCCTCGCGCTACGGCAAGAGCCAGTTGCTGGCCGGTCTGGTAACCGTGATTGCAGTGGTCGGTGTGGTGCCTTACATCGCGCTGCAACTGAAAGCGGTTTCGGCCAGCCTGGAGGTTCTATTCCAGACCTCGGGCGGTGGCTTTCAGTCGGGTGTGATCGATTCCACTTTTGTCATCGCGGCCTTGCTCGCGCTGTTTACCATTCTGTTCGGAACCCGCCATCTCGACGCGACCGAACGCCACGAGGGCATGGTGGCGGCTGTGGCTTTCGAGTCGGTGGTCAAGCTGGTGGCTTTTCTCGCGGTCGGGGTGTTCGTAACTTACGGCATGTTCGGCGGCCTATCCGATCTGTTCCAGCAAGCGGCAGCCCGCCCGGAGCTGGCGCGCCTGCTGCAACTGGATTCCAGCCGGGCCGGCACGTGGACCGCGCTGATCCTGTTGTCCGGACTGGCGATTCTTTTCCTGCCCCGCCAGTTCCAGATCATCGTCGTCGAAAACGTCGACGAAGCCCATTTGAAGCGGGCAGTCTGGCTGTTTCCGCTCTATCTGGTGCTGATCAACCTGTTTGTCCTGCCGCTGGCGCTGGGGGGGCTGCTGCATTTTGACGGGCAGGGCTTCAATCCCGATACCTTCGTGCTGACGCTGCCGCTGTCGCGCGGTGCGGAGTCGTTGGCGCTGCTGGTGTTCATTGGCGGTCTTTCCGCAGCGACCGGCATGGTCATCGTCGAAACCATCGCCTTGTCGACCATGCTCTGTAACGATCTCGTGATGCCTTGGCTATTGCGGGCGCAGTGGTTCGGGGTCGGTGAGCGGAAGGATTTGTCGACGTTGCTGTTGCGTATCCGGCGCGCGGCGATTGTGCTGATCCTGCTCCTTGGCTACATCTATTTCCGGGCCGCTGGCGAGGCTTACGCGCTGGTCGGCATCGGGCTGATTTCATTCGCTGCGGTCGCCCAGTTTGCCCCCGCCATGTTCGGCGGCATGTACTGGAAGCAGGGAACGCGAGCCGGCGCCGTGGCCGGTCTGCTTGGTGGTTTTGCCGTCTGGCTGTATACGCTGCTGCTGCCATCGTTTGCCAAATCGGGCTGGATTGCCAACGGGTTTGTCGAGCAGGGCCTGTGGGGCATTTCGGCGCTCAAGGCGCAGGCGCTCTTCGGCCTCGTCGGGCTGGACGAAATTTCGCACAGCCTGTGGTGGAGCTTGCTGGTCAATATCGGTCTCTACGTGCTGGTGTCGCTGTATTCGAAACCCGATGCGCTGGAGGCCGGTCAGGCGGAGCGTTTTGTCGACGTTTTTCGCCATGCGGGGCGCGATACGGATCCCCGTCTATGGCGTGGTACGGCCTCGGTCGATGAGTTGGTCGGCCTGCTCGAGCGTTTTCTGGGTTCGCAACGGGCTCGCCAGCAACTTGCCGCCTATGCGGCAACGCAGGGAGTGTCGAACTGGCAAGCCTTGCCGGCCGATGCCAGTTTCGTGCGCTTTGCCGAGGCCCAGTTGTCGGGCGCAATCGGCTCGGCCAGTGCGCGGGTGATGGTTGCGTCGGTGGCGCGTGAGGAAGACCTGGGGCTGGAAGAGGTGCTCGACATTCTTGACGAGGCAACCCAGGTGCGGGCCTACAGCCGCGAGCTGGAGATCAAGTCGCGCGAGCTGGAGGCGGCGACCGCCGATCTGCGCGAAGCCAACGAGCGTCTGCGCGAACTCGACCGGATGAAGGACGATTTCATTTCGACGGTGACCCATGAATTGCGCACGCCGCTGACTTCGATTCGCGCCCTGTCGGAAATGCTGCACGACGATCCGGAAATGGATATTGCCGACCGCACGCGCTTCGTCGGCATCATCGTCAGCGAGGCCGAACGATTGACTCGCCTGATCAACCAGATTCTCGACATGGCCAAGCTCGAATCGGGGCGTGCGGAATGGACGAGCAGCGAAGTTGATATCGGCGAGGTGGCGCGCGATGCGATGGTATCGCTCGGTCAGCTCTTCCGCGAAAAAAATGTTGCGCTGGAGGGTGAAATCCCGCCCGAGGGGCCGGTAGTGCTGGCGGATCGCGATCGTTTGATGCAGGTGATGATCAACCTGTTGTCCAATGCCGTGAAATTTGTGCCCGGCGAATCCGGGCGGGTGCACGTGCGGGTGGCGTCCGATGACATTGCCGTAAGGGTGGAAGTGGTCGACAACGGTCCGGGACTGACCGCCGAGGAATGCGTTGTCATTTTTGAAAAATTCCGTCAGGGTGGGAACACCATGACCGACAAACCTCAGGGAACGGGGCTGGGACTGCCGATCAGTCGGCAGATTGTCGAATATTTTGGTGGTAATCTGTGGGTTGAAAGTCAGCCGGGCGCCGGTGCGAAGTTCATCTTCACAGTGCCTTTTCAGACATGCGAAAAATAAGGGAGACTAATGAATGTCGCATAAAATTCTGATCGTCGACGATGAGCCGAACATCGTCATTTCACTCGAGTTCCTGATGAAGAAGGAGGGGTTCGAGGTTGCCGTCGCCGGCGACGGCGAGGAAGCGCTGACCAAGGCGGCTGCCTTCGCTCCCGACCTCATCCTGCTCGATGTGATGATGCCCAAAAAATCGGGCTTCGAGGTTTGCGAAGCCCTGCGTGCCGACCCGGCCCGCGCCGGTCTGCTGATCGTCATGCTGACCGCCAAGGGGCGCGATACCGAAGTGGCCAAGGGGCTGGCGCTGGGCGCCGATGCCTATGTCACCAAGCCGTTCTCGACCAAGGATCTGCTCGCCAAGGTCAAGGAAATGCTGGCGCGCTGAGTTTCAACCCCTGTTGCGGCCGACGGCCGCAAATGCCCAAAATTCAAACGGATAGTCGCCATGAAGGCAAAACACCGCTTTATTCTCGCCGTGATCGTGCTCGGTCTGCTGATGACCGGCCCCTTCATGGTTACCTCGCTGCTGGTCTGGCTCGACATGAAGGACGCCGAGCGCGAGATGCTGACCGGGCTGCTCCTTTCGCGTCTTCCAGTCGGCACCATGATGACGATATTCGGCTTCGCGATTGGCGTGGTGGTGCTGCACAAGCTGTTCAAGCAGTATGTCGAGGGCCTGCTGCGCATGGCCGAAACCTTGCGCCTGATGCTGAGCGCCAACCGTAATTTCCGCGTTACCGCCGAAGGCCCGCCGGAAGTCCAGCAACTGGCGCGCGCTGCCAACGATCTGGCGCAGCAGCGCGATGCCCTGATGGACGACGTTGAGGCACAGATCGCCAAGGCCAAGGCCTCGGTTGAGGAAGAAAAGAACCGGCTGGCGGCATTGATGTCCGAACTGGCCCAGGCGGTGGTCGTCTGTAATCTCGACGGTCGCATCCTCCTTTACAACAACCGTGCCCGTCTGCAATTCAAGGCGTTGGCCCAGGGGCCGACCTCGGTTTCCGGCGGCGCGCTGATCGGCCTCGGTCGCTCGATCTTCTCGATTCTGGAAAAGAACCAGGTGCAGCACGCGCAGGAAGTCATGCGCCAGCGCCTGTCAGCCGGCAAGACGGCGTTGGCCAATTTCATCACCACCACGCGCGGCGGCCAGCTCCTGCGCATCCAGATGGTGCCCGTGCTGGGGGCGCCGGGCGAGGGCGAGGCGGCGATGTCCGGTTACGTGTTGACCGTTGAAAACATCACCCGCAGCATCGAGCAGGAAGCGCATCGCGACCAGTTGCTGCACACGATGACCGAAGGCAGCCGTTCGGCGCTGGGCAACATTCGCGCTGCGGTGACCAACCTGATCGACTACCCCGACATGGAGCCTGAACTGCGCGAGCGTTTCCTGCGCGTGATCGAGGAAGAGGTTGCCAAGCGCAGTCACAGCGTCGATCAGACGATGGCCCAGTTCTCCGATTCGATGAAGACGCGCTGGCCGCTGGAAGACATTCTCGGCATCGACGTCATCGCCGCCGCCCAGCGCCGCATCGAGGACAAGCTGAAGCTGCCGATCAAGACCGAAGAACTTGACGACGCCCTGTGGATCAAGGCCGACAGCTTCTCGCTGGTTTTTGCACTGGTCTTCCTCGCTTCCCGTTTGCAGGATCACTACGAGCCGCGCGAACTGCGTTTCCGCCTGTCTTCCGAAGGCAAGCTGGCCTACCTCGATCTGATCTGGGCCGGCCCGGCGATGTCTTCCGAGACTTTTTATACCTGGGAAATGGAATCGATGCAGGTGGCCGGGGATACCTCGCCGCTAACCCTGCGCGATGTCATTGACCGGCACGGCGGTGAAATCTGGTATCAGCGCGAAAAGGCCGCGCATCGCGCCTATTTCCGCTTCGTGCTGCCGGTGGCGGTGCCGGAAGTCAGCCATGACGAAGAGCGTGCGCGCGGGAATGGCCGCCCGGAATACTACGACTTCGACCTGTTCAATTTCGAGGACAAGTCGATTGACCTCGACCGCAAGCTCTCTGAACTGACCTACACCGTTTTCGATACCGAAACCACCGGTCTGGAGCCCTCCAATGGCGACGAGATCATCCAGATCGGCGCCGTACGCGTCGTCAACAATCGCCTGCTGCGTCAGGAAGTCTTCGACCAACTGGTCGATCCGGAGTGCCCGTTGAAGCCGGAGTCGATTCCCATTCACGGGATCACCGAGGACATGGTGCGCGGCCAGCCCAACATCGATGTCGTCCTGCCGGCCTTCCACGAGTTTTGCGAAGACACCGTGCTGATCGCCCACAACGCCGCCTTCGACATGCGCTTCCTGCAACTCAAGGAAGAGCGTACCGGCATCCGTTTCTCGCAGCCGGTGCTCGACACCTTGCTGCTGTCTGCAGTAGTTCATCCGAATCAGGAATCACACAAGCTGGACGTGATCCTGGAACGTCTCGGAATCCATATCGATAGCCGCCACAACGCCCTCGAAGACTCACTGGCGACTGCGGAGGTCTTTCTCAAGATGATTCCGTTGCTTGAGGAGAAAGGCATCGTCACCGTACGCCAGGCGCTGGAAGCCTCCGAGAAGACTTACTTTGCCCGGGTGAAGTACTGACGTGCCCTGGTCACTGGAAGGCGTTCTGCCCTGCCGTCGGCAACTGGGGCTGGAAAACGAGCTGAATTCGCTTTCCGCCCTGGACGACGCGCCGCAGCTTGCCGGGCGCATCGACGAGTTTCTGCGCGACCTGACGACTCGCGGCATCGGTGGCCGTCTGCTGACGCGGCTGGTTTCCGCCTTCAACGACCGCCTGTCCTTGCGCATCATCGAGCTGTCGGCAAAACGCCATCGTCTGCCGGCGGTGCCCTGGTGTTGGCTGGCGCTCGGTTCCGAAGGGCGCCATGAGCAGACCTTCGTCACCGACCAGGACAATGGCCTGATCTTCAGCGCGGCCGATCCGCAGGAAGCAGCCGCGCTACGCGAACTGTTTCTGCCCTTCGCTCAGGATGTCAATCGACACCTGGCCGCGTGTGGCTTTACCCTGTGTAGTGGCGGCATCATGGCCGGCAACCCGATGTGGTGCCTGTCGCTCGACGAGTGGCGGGCGCAGTTTTTCGAATGGGTGCGCCGGCCGGAACCGCAGGCGCTCCTTAACGCCTCCATCTTTTTCGATCTGCGACCGTTGTATGGCGACCTCGATCTTGGCGAGTCCCTGCGCAGCCTGTTGCTGGCGCTGACCGTCGAGACGCCGGCCTTCCTGCAGTTGATGGCGGCCAACGCGCTACAGGCGCAAGTGCCGCTGAATTTCCTTGGCGAGGTCGTAGGCGAAGGAGGCGACGGCGGCGAAGTCGATCTCAAGAAATTCGGCAGCCGGATATTTGTCGATGCCGCCCGAATTTTTGCATTGTCCAGCGGCGCCCGCTCGGTCAATACCACTGCCCGCTTGTACGATGCCGGCCCCGCTGTCGGTTTGCAAAAGGACGAGATGGCTGCGGTCGACGCCGCTTTTTCGCATGTTTTGCGCATGCGTCTGACGCATCAGATCGCCAGCGGTCAGGCCGGGGGCAACAGCGTTCCGCTGAGCCGGCTGAACGATGTCGACCGGGCAATATTGAAGGAGTCGCTGAAGCAGGCCAGAAGACTGCAACAGCGTCTCAAGTTAAACTATGCACTTTGAAGAAAACGAGGTTGTCGTGAGCAGCGAAGAACAGGCCATTGGTCAGGCAGAAATGGAATTGCGGCAGCAGGGAAGTCGCCGGGTCGCAGGCAGTACGCAGAGCTTTCTGAAACTGCACGCACCGTTCAACAAGATGAAAGCGGAGGCGCTGCAGCTATTCGCCGACAAGTCGAAGTTGATGTTTCATGCGGCGGGGAGCGAGCTTCTTGGGCCGGATTCAGGCAACGTCCGCTACTTCTACCTGATCGAGAGCGGCAAGGTGCAGGCCCGCCAGGCCGGTGAAGTGACGGTGACCGAGTATTCGATCCTCAGTCTCGGCCCCGGTGAAAGCTTTCCGATCGGCGCGGTGACCGCCGGCCGCCCATCGACCAATACCTACACTGCGGTCGAGGACACCTTCTGCTACCAGCTGCCGGCCGAAGATTTCATGACGCTGATGACAACCAGCCGTGAATTCAACCTGTTCTGCACGCAGTACATTGCCAGCCTGCTCAACCAGTCGCGTGTGCAGTTGCAGCAGCAATTCGCCCAGCGCGCCAGCGAGCAGCAGACGCTCAACTCGCCGTTGGCCGGCATCGGTTCCCGCTCGCCGGTTTCGGTACTGCCGGACACGCCATTGCGTACGGCGCTCGAGGGCATGTCGAAAGCGAATGTCGGCTCGCTGGTCATCGTCAGCGAAGACCGCAAGCCGCTTGGCGTATTTACTCGTACCGACCTGCTCGATCGCGTCGTTCTGGCCGACCTGCCGCATACAGCGCCGATCAGCCAGGCGATGTCGCCGACTCCTTTCATGCTCGAAGAGAATGCGACAGCCTATGACGCGATGCTGGCGATGGCGACCAACGGCATCCGCCACGTGCTGGTCACCGATGCCGAGGGGCGGTTGACCGGTGTCGTTTCCGAACGCGACCTCTTTGCCCTGCAACGCGTCGGCCTGCGCCAGATCCGCCAGACCATCGAATCGGCAGAGAATGTCGAGGCGCTGCAGCAATCGGCGGCCGATGTTCGTCAGCTATCGTTCAACATGCTCGCCCAGGGTATTGGCGCCGAGCAACTGACGCAGTTCATCTCCGCCCTGAACGATGCGATTACCCGTCGCGTGATCCAGCTCAACCTCGCCAACCACAATTTCGACGGCATCGAGTGGGCCTGGCTGGCCTTCGGTTCGGAAGGGCGCGACGAGCAGACCTTCAGTACCGACCAGGATAACGGCATTGTCTTCGCCTGCACCGACCCTGCTGCGGTCGACGCCCTCAAACAGCGCTTTTTGGCTTTCGCCCTCGATACCAACAAGGATCTCGACCGTTGCGGTTTTCCGCTGTGCAAGGGCAACATCATGGCCAGCAACCCACAGTGGTGCCTGACGCTGGACGAATGGAAGGAGCAGTTCTCGGATTGGATACGCATACCGCAGCCCGATGCGCTGCTCAACGCGACGATCTTCTTCGATTTCCGCTCGCTGTTCGGCAAAGCCGAACTGGCCGATACGATGCGCCGCCATCTGCTCGTGCAGACGACGTCCAACCCCATGTTCCTGCGCTGCATGGCGAAGAATGCGCTGGATGTCGAGCCGCCGCTGGGGAAGATTCGCGACTTCCTCACCGATCTCGAACCCGACCAGCCGGGCAAGATCGACCTCAAGAAATACGGCTCGCGCATCTTTGTCGATGTCGCCCGCATCTATGCGCTGGCGGCCGGTGTGCATAACACCAATTCCGTGCAGCGCCTGCGTATCGCCGCCAAGCGCCTGTCGATCCGCGACGAGGAAATCAACGCCGTGCTCGAAGGCCTCGATTTCATCCAGTTGCTGCGCCTGCGCCACCAGTATCTCGAAGGCGAACCGGGCCGTCAGGGCGACAATCTGATCAATCCGGACAACCTCAACGAACTTGATCGTCGCATCCTCAAGGAGTCTTTCCGTCAGGCGCGCAAGATACAGACCCGTCTCAAACTCGATTACCAGGTGCAGTGATGGTATTCGGACTCAAGAAGTTCCTTTTCAAGGGTGGCGCCGGTTCGCCGGCGAATCTTCCCGAGGACGTTCGCCTGGCGCTCGAAGCCTGGCGTGCCAGCAAGGCACCCGGGTATGACGAACCGCATTTTCATACGCGCTATGTGGTGATCGATATTGCCACTTCGGGATCGAACCCTGCCGAGGATGAACTGCTGGGTATCGCTGCCGTTGGCCTGCGCAAGGGGGCCATCCAGCCAGCCGATGCTTTTGCACTCGATCTCGGTGCCGAAGAATCGGAAAAAATCGATGCTGCTGCGGTCGACCGCCATTTGATGGCATTTTTGACCTATGCCGCCAAAGCCCCTTTGGTGACCTACCATGGACCGTTTGTCAGCGGTTTTTTGCAGCGTGCCTTCAAGGAGCGTCTGGGTGTCGATTTCCAGCCGCAGTGGATCGATCTGGCCTGGCTACTGCCATCGCTTTTCACTGAAAAGTCGCAGGTCACGGTGCCGCTCGACGACTGGCTGGAGATGCTCGGCATCGCCGGAACCGAACGGCGCGACACGATGGCCAATACGCTGATGCTGGCGCGTCTCTTCCAGATGCTGCTGGTGCGCGCGACGGGCCGGGAAATCACCACTGCCGGCAAGCTGGTCGAAGAATCGCAGGCTGCCACCTTCCTGCGCCGCAATCATTAAGACGCGGCGATGCCCGGCGGTTTGACCAGGCTACAGCGTTATTACCTGTTATACACCGGCGGGTTTATCGTATTCGTCGCGGCGCTTGCCCTGCTCGAAGAGCATGGCATGCCGCCGCGCTGGATCGGCTACTCCTTCCTGATTTTCACCATCTCGATGTACGCGGTGATCGGCATCATGAGCCGCACCTCGGACGTTTCCGAGTTCTACGTTGCCGGCCGCCGCGTTCCGGCTTTTTTCAACGGCATGGCGACCGGTGCCGACTGGATGAGTGCTGCGTCGTTCATCGGACTCGCCGGCACGCTCTATGTTTCCGGCTACCAGGGGCTAGCCTTCGTCCTCGGCTGGACTGGGGGCTTCGTACTGGTCGCCCTGCTGCTGGCGCCCTACCTGCGACGTTTCGGCGAATACACAATCCCCGATTTCCTGTGCGCGCGCTACGGGGGGAATGCGATCCGGCTGGTCGCTGTCGCGGCGGCGATTCTCGCGTCCTTCGTCTATGTCGTCGCGCAGATTTACGGGGTTGGCGTGATTACCAGCCGCTTCGTCAGCCTGCAGTTCGAGATCGGCGTCTTCGTCGGTCTGGCCGGCATTCTCGTCTGCTCCTTCCTCGGCGGCATGCGCGCGGTGACGTGGACCCAGGTTGCGCAATACGTGATCCTGATCTTCGCCTACATCACGCCTGTTGCAATCCTTTCGTGGTCGGTGACCGGCAATCCCGTGCCGCAGGTGGTCTATGGCCAAGTGCTGCAGCAAGTGCGGCAGATGGAAGATAAATTGTTCGACAGCCCGGCCGAAATGCAGTCCCGCCACCTCTACCACGAGCGTGCCGACGAATACGCGCAGAAAATCATGCAGTTACCGAACTCGCTTTTGCTGGAACGGGAACAACTGACGGCCAGAATCAACGAGCTCAAGGCCAGCGATGCGCAGATGAAGGACATCGTCGCCCTGGAGCGGCAGCGTCGGGATCTGCCGCACGATCCGGAGCAGGCGCGCCTGCGCTGGGAAACCGCCATGTTCGCAGCAGCCGAGCGAGCGGCACCGCCAGTCCACCACGCTTCCGCCTTCCCGGGTGACGAGGCCAGTGGCGGTTGGGTGCAGCGTATCAATTTCCTGGCACTCGTATTTTGCCTGACGGTAGGCACTGCAGCGTTGCCGCATGTGCTGATGCGCTACTACACGACGCCCAGCGTGCGCGAGGCAAGAGAGTCGGTGTTCTGGTCGCTGCTCTTCATTTTGTTGCTCTACATTACGGCCCCTGCGTATGCGGTCTTCGTCAAGTACGAGGTGTTCACGCATCTGGTCGACATCCCCATTGCCAAACTCCCAGGCTGGGTTGCGGCGTGGAGCAAGGTAGGTCTGGTCAGCATCGAGGACATCAATCGCGACGGCATCCTGCAACTTGCCGAGCTTTCCCTGAATCCGGATGTCATCGTATTGGCGACGCCCGAGATTGCTGGCATGCCCTACGTTGTTTCCGGGCTGGTTGCCGCAGGTGGACTGGCAGCTGCGCTGTCTACCGCCGATGGCTTGCTCCTGACCATTACCAGTGCGCTTTCGCACGATGTCTACTATCGGATATTCCGGCCCGACTCCTCTACCCAGTTCCGCCTTGTAATCTCCAAATCGATGTTGCTGGTGGTTGCGGTGCTGGCCGCTACCGTCGCCGCCCAGAAGCCCGGTACCATCCTGTCGATGGTCGCCTGGGCGTTTTCAATTGCTGCCTCTGCATTCTTTCCCGCGCTGGTGCTCGGTATCTTCTGGCGGCGGGCGACGCGTGCCGGTGCCCTGGCGGGCATGCTGGTCGGCTTGTTGATCACGGTCTACTACATTTTTCGTGTCGAATTCGACAGCATTCCCTGGCTGGGGATTACCGAATTCCGCATCGAACCATGGTTTCACCTCCAATCGACATCGGCCGGTGTTCTTGGCGTAGCGGCCGGCTTCGCCACCATTGTCGTGGTCAGTCTGCTTACCAAGCCTCCGGGCGAGGATGCCGGGGCATTTGTCGACGGCATCCGCCGTATCGGGCGGCGACCGGGGGCGTGATGATTCCCGACCTATACTGGCGAAAGACGCGGCGCCTGACCTTAAGCTTGCTCGTCGTCTGGTTGCTGATCACCTTTGGACTTGCCTGGTTCGCCAGGGAACTCAACGAAATCAGTATTTTTGGCTTCCCGCTTGGGTTCTACATGGCAGCGCAGGGAACGCTGATCATATATCTGCTCTTGATCTGGTATTACAACCGGCGCATGAGGCGCCTGGAAGAAGAGTTCGGCATCGATGACGAATAGGTGTCCATGCTCGACTTTCCGATAGGCGCTCTACGAGCCATTATTGAAATGCTGGGTTTGTGCCTGATCGGCCAAGGCGTTCTCTATCTGTTGGCGGGAAGGCATCGGCAGGAAAATGTCATCTACCGGCTTTTCGACCTGCTCACCGCACCACCGCGACGAGTAGCCGCCATGCTGCTACCCAAGCATGCATCGGGCAGGGCGGCAGCTATATTCGCATTTTTGTTGCTCTTCATAATTTGGATAGGACTCGCCTGGCTGCGAAAGTTCCTTTGACGAACGGCGCCCCTCTGCTACAATGCGCGCCTCCCGGAGAGGTGGATGAGTGGTTTAAGTCGCACGCCTGGAAAGCGTGTTTAGGGTAATACCCTAACGCGGGTTCGAATCCCGCCCTCTCCGCCATTGGAATTGGTCTGGTGTTGTTTTTTACTATAAACAGCAACTTAGCCGCACTAGTTTATAAGTTAGTGTAGTATTCCGATGCAGATCCCTAATATTATTCGGAACGATATGTGCCATTGCTGGCGATTTGGCGTCGCCAGGTTCGCTTTTGCGCGTCGGTAATATTTCATCTGCGGCCCGATTTCGTCATGTTCAAGGACTTTGATTCCTCCTGCTCAGTGTGCGCTCGGCCTTTGAGGCGAGCGGTATCCTCGCCTCGCACCTTGGTGCTGGCAAAGCTGGGCCTCCTGCTGACGTTGATGTTTCCTGGCATCGCTGTACTTGCTGACGCGCCCAGCTTGCGACGGCCCGACGCAGGAAGCTTATTCAATCAAGCGACGCCGACGGGTGTCGAACCCAGCCTGCCAGCCTCGACTTTGCCGGATTTGCTGGACGAAGCCTCCGAAGCGGCGGCACAGGATGGCGCAAAAATCCATGTTTCACGTTTCGTGATCGACGGCGCCAGCCTGTTGCCGGAGGCAGAGCTACTGGCCATGCTTGCCGATCTGATTGGGCAGGAGCTTAATCTCGCGGGTTTGCGCAAGGCGGCGACGAGAATCACCCGGTATTATCGGGAACGCGGTTATTTTCTTGCCCGGGCTTATATTCCTACGCAGGAAATCGTCGATGGTGTGGTGCACATTGCAGTCATCGAAGGACGCTACGATACGGTCGAGGTGGGTGCCTCTCCGCGTCTTGGGCAGCAACACGCACAAGGCATTCTGGATGAGCAACAGGTTACCCAAGGGCACCCCGTCGAACGCGCGTCTCTGGAGCGCAGCCTGATCCTGCTGGAGCAGCGCAGTGGCGCACCTGTTCAGGCGTTGATGCAGCCTGGGGCTACGGTCGGCACGTCGCATATGGTGGTCGAGGTGCCGTCGGGGCCGTTGTTCACCGGGTATCTGGGTGCCGACAATTATGGCAATCGCTATAGTGGCCAGAATCGCGCGACGGCTCAGCTCAACCTCAACAGCCCGCTTGGCATCGGGGATCTCGCCAGCATCTGGTTGATGGGTACTTCAGAATCCGACGCTGTGTTCGCGTCGTATCAGGTGCCAGTCGGTTATCAGGGTCTGACGCTTGGGGTCAGTTATTCGCAGTTCAACTACCAACTGTGTTGCGATTTTGCACCACTGGAGCAACAGGGTTACGCCAAGGTTTTCGGTGTCCAGGCGCGCTACCCGCTGCTACTGACGCAGCGGGCAATCGCCAACATCGGGCTCAGTGCCGAACACAAGCATTTGAACGACCGGTCGGTTGTCGGCGAACTGGATGACAAGGACGCGAACGTCGTCACGCTGTCGTTCGATGGCCTTTTCGCCACCGAACGAGGACAAAACCGTTACCAGGCCATGCTGTCTGCCGGCGACTTGAATATTTCCGGGCCGCCGGCCTATATTCAGGCAAACGCCGCCACGGTGGATACGGCAGGGCGCTACCTCAAACTGCGTGGCGAATACCACTATCTGCATTTTCTGGAAAATGGACACCGGTTCATGATTCGCTTGTCGGGCCAGGCCAGCGACCGCAACCTCGATTCCTCTGAGAAATTCCTGCTCGGCGGGGTGAATGGCGTTCGCGCCTATCCCGAAGGCGAAGCGGCGGGCGATCAGGCGTTGCTCGCCAGACTGGACTGGATCGTTCCCATCACCGCCGGCGATTTGCCCGGGAACCTGTCGGTACGGGCTTTTTTCGATGCCGGCACGGTCTGGCTCCAGAAAGATACGCGCGGCGGACTGGCCAGCTTTGGCGTTCCGAATAATTACAATCTGTCCGGTGTCGGCCTCGGCCTCAACTGGAGTCTGCCCAAGGGCGTGAGCGCAAATCTCGAGGCGGCGACCAAGATCGGCAGCAATCCCGGTGCCTCAGCCAAGGGCTATGACGCCGATGGCAAGGACAACAGTTCCCGTGTCTGGTTGGGCCTGGGCTGGGCATATTAGGAAATTGATCGGAAACACAATATGAACAGCGCTTACCGTTTGATCTGGAATGATCGTCTCGGCGCCTGGTGCGTCGCTCCCGAGATCGCTTCGGCCCGGGGCAAGCGCAGCGGTGGCATCAAACATTGTGCGGCGACACTGTTGCTGACGCTGGCAGTCGGCAGCCCTGTTGTCAGTGCCGCCGACCTTGCTGCCACCGCCCTGCCCGGTGGCGGGCAGGTCACTGCCGGGCAAGCCAGTATCAGCAGTACCGGCGCAGCCATGACGATCAACCAGGGCTCTCAGCGTGCCATCATCAACTGGCAGAATTTCGACATCGGCAGCCAGGCATCCGTCAGCTTCCGGCAGCCCGATGCATCGGCGGTCGCGCTCAATCGGGTCAGCGGGCCCACTGCGTCACGCATCGAGGGTCAACTCAGCGCCAACGGGCAGGTATTTCTCGTCAATCCGAACGGCGTTTTGTTAGGCAACGGCGCGCGCGTCAATGTCGGCGGGCTGGTGGCTTCGACACTTAATATCCGCGACGACGATTTCCTGTCCGGTAATTACACCTTCAGCGGCAATGGCGGAAGCATCGTCAACCAAGGCCAGATCGCTGCCGCACCCGGTGGCTATCTGGCGTTCATTGCCCCAAACATCACCAACAACGGCACCCTCAACGCGCCACAGGGAACGGTCGCGATGGGCGCCGGCGAGCGCGTCCGACTCAATTTTTCCGGTGACCGACTGGTTGGCATGGATGTCAGTGCCGCCACCATCGACACCCTCATAACGAACAGCCAAGCCATTCGCGCCGAAGGTGGCGCCATCCTGCTAACGGCCGCCGGTGCCGAGGCCGTGACGCGCGGCGTCATCAACAACAACGGCGTGCTGGAAGCTTCCAGCCTGACTTCCGACGGTGGTCGCATCGCGCTGACCGCCGGTAGTGACATCAATCTCGGTGCGGGATCGTTAGTTGCGGTCGACGGCCAAAAAGGGGGCAAAATCAAAATCCAGGCGGCGGCCGGGACATTGCTTGCCGATGGTCAGGTGACGGCGCGCGGTAGCAGCGGGGCGGGCGGCAGCGTTGATCTGCTCGGCCACCAGGTTGGGTTGATCAATACGGTGTTGGTCGATGCTTCCGGTACAACGGGCGGTGGCACGGTGCTGGTCGGTGGTGACTATCAGGGGAAAAACGCCGAAATTCAAAATGCGGCGCGTACCTATGTAAGCAGCAATGCGACAATCAAAGCCGATGCAAGTGAGCAGGGCGATGGTGGCAAGGTCATTGTCTGGGCGGACGAAATCACCCGCTATTACGGCACGATTTCGGCCAAGGGCGGCGCGCAGGGCGGCAATGGCGGATTCGTCGAGGTTTCCGGCAAGCAGAACCTTGAATTTCTGGGTACGGTTGACGTCGCCGCGCCAAAGGGAAGCGGCGGGCGCGTATTGCTCGACCCGCAGGACATCGTCCTCAATACCACGACCCAGACGGCGCCGCCCAACAACCCGAATGGCACACCGGATGTGGCTTTCAGCGACCCACCGGATCCCGGCACACTGACCATCCAGATTGCCGACATCACCGGTTTCTCGGAGCTATACCTTCAGGCGACACGCGATATCACCGTCAGCGGCCGGATTACGATGGCGGTCAACAACAGCATCCGCCTGGAAGCCAACAACAACATTACGCTTGCATCTGGTGCTACTGCGGCAACCCGGGGTAGCCTCGCAACCTCAGGCACAGGTTCAATTTCTTTAAAGGCCGATGCCGACAACAGCGGTTCGGGCGCCATCGCCATGAACAACGCCACGCTGACAAGCGATGTCGGCGGCATCACGCTTTCCGGCGCCAGCATCAGTGGAACCGGAACGATCAATTCGACCGGCGGCACCAGTGGGGACGGCGGCAACATCAGCATTACTGGAACCAGCGCGGCAGGCAGCATCAGCCTGACCGGCGCCATCACGGCGAGTGGTGGCACGGCAGGAGCGGGCACGGCCGGCCGGAATGCCGGCAACGTCACAATCACAGGGGCAGGCGCAGTGACGACCGGGGCGATCACCGCCAGCGGGAGCAATGGCAATGGTGCCGGTCAGGCGGGTGGGAACGCCGGTGTGATCACCGTGACCAGCAACGGTGCGTTGAAGACCGGCAACCTTGCCGCCAGCGGCGGCAACGGCGTGGCTACGGCAGCAGGCGGCAATGCCGGTACCATAGCAGTCACCAACAATTCGACAACGGCCGGCACACTGACCACTGGCACCCTTGCCGCGCGCGCCGGCGCCGCAGCCGGCGCCATCATCAGCGGCGCAGCGGGCAGTATCAATGTCACCAACAAGGCGGCAACCCTGCTCCAGATCGGTGCCATCGACACCCGGGGCCAGGCGGGCGGCGCGGGCGGCAACGTCGCCCTGACCTCGGCGGGCGGCGTGACTGTTACCAGTTCCATCCAGACCAGCGGTGGCACAGTGAATACCGGCACTTCCGCCACCGGGCGCAATGCCGGAAACGTGTCCATCAAGGGCGTCAACCGCAGCATTGCCGGAGCGATCGCCGCCAGCGGCGGGGCGGCCATTGTTTCCGGCCAGGCTGGCGGCGCTGGCGGCAACGTGCAGATCACCGGAACGGATGGCACCATCGCCACCGCCGGCACACTCGGCACGACAGGGGTTACTGCCAGGAACGGCAATGCGGTCGGTACGGTCGCCAGCGGCACGGCGGGCAGCATCACGCTGGAGGCAACACAAATCAACGCCACGGGTGTGCTGAATACAACTGGCGGGAGCAACGGCACTGGCGGAGCGATTACTGCGATCACTTCGACTGGGCCGCTGACAGTTAATGGTGCCATTACCACTAACGGTGGTACGGCGCTTACCGGAAGCGGAGGCCGCAATGCCGGCAATGTAACGCTTATTAGTGCAGCTGCGCTAAGTACGAGTAGTGGGATAACCGCAAACGGATCGACCGGTGTTGGCACCAACCAGGCCGGGGGCAATGGCGGCAACATCGCACTCGATGCCGGGGGGGGGCACGCCGCTCGTCACCATAGGCGGCAATATCTCGGCCACTGGTGGCAATCGGACGGGAACCGGCGTTGCTGGTGCCGGCGGCAACATCACGGTGGCTGATACCCTCAATATCGGCGGTGCCGATCGTGCCATCAGCAGCCGTGGGGGCAGCACAGGTGTTGGTGCCGGGGGCAACATTACGTTCGGTGGGGCGATTTACGACAATGGCGTGGGGCGCTTGTTGACCGTGACCGGTGGTAGTGGCACGGTGACGGTTGCCGGCGGGCCGGCCAATGCCACTCTTGCCAACAATCTCGATAGGCTCACCGTAAGTGCCTCGGATGGCGCCGGGAAGATTCGGGTAGGTTCGGTCAATACCGTGGCCGCGCAATCTTACGATGCCGGAACCGGCGGCATTGAGCTCAACGGCAATGTCGTCACGCTCGGTTCGGCGAACGCGGATACCGTGACTTTCAGCGATCCGCTGACGCTGACCGGCACCTCGTTGATCACTACGGCCGGCGGCAGCGGCGACAATATCGTCATCAACCAGACCGTCAATGGTGCCTATGGCCTGACGTTGAATGCCGGTGTGTTGGGGAATGTGACCGCCAGCGCAGCAATTGGCAGCAGCACGCCGCTGACGGCCTTTAGCGCCACCGGCGCAGCGGTTTTCTTTGGCGCACCGGTCACCGCCGGGTCGATTTTTGCCAGGAGTACCAGCAGCGATTTGACACTGAATGCCGGTTCCATGCTGACTGGCACGGGTACCGGGAATGCTATTGAACTGGTGGCCGGCGGCGCGAGCAGCCGCTTCATCAACAACGCCGGTGCGACGGCTCTCAACGCCAGCAATGCGGCGGGTCGCTTCTTGGTCTGGTCGCAAAACCCGGCCAGCGACACGCGAGGCGGCCTGGCCTATGCCTTCAAGCAGTACAACGCGACCTACGGCAGTACGCCAGTGGCCGACACCTCCGCCAACAACGACGGTTTCCTCTACACACTGGCGCCCACCATCACTGCTGGGCTGACCGGTAGTGTGGTGAAAACCTATGACGGCACGATTGCGGCAACGCTGGCGGTGGGCAATTTCACGGTGGCTGGTGCAGTCGATGGCGATACTGTGTCGCTGAGCGGAAGCGGTACCTTCGACAATAAAAATGTTGGCACTGGAAAAACGGTGACGGCCTCTGGCATTACTGCCAATGTCACGAGTGGCGCTGCCACGGTCTACGGCTATCAGGTTAGCCCGACATCGGTTTCGGCAAATATTGGCACCATTACCGCAGCGGCCCTCGACCTGAACGCCGTCAGCGGTAGCAAAGTCTATGACGCCACCACCGCCTCGAGCGGCGTCGTCAGCATCGTCGGCCTGCAAGGCAGCGACAACGTCAGCGGGCTGAGCCAGAGCTACCTCAGCAAGAACGTGCTGGGCGCCAACAACAGCACCCTGCAAGTCAATGGTGGCTACACCATCAACGACGGCAACGGCGGCGCCAACTACACGGTGAGCACCAACACCGCGAGCGGCACCATTACCGCAGCGGCCCTCGACCTGAACGCCGTCAGCGGCAGCAAAGTCTATGACGCCACCACCGCCTCGAGCGGCGTCGTCAGCATCGTCGGCC
>ERZ1645187.58-NODE-58-length-104160-cov-96.492839_pt1 | contig 104160 bp, 103 predicted proteins | sample MGYA00575352_ERZ1645187 | MGnify/ENA primary metagenome ERZ1645187 (study PRJEB40837, sample SAMN11349314) | freshwater sediment metagenome | isolation source: river sediment | host: Sediment | place: India: Wazaribad , New Delhi | collected 2017-02-21 ...
TCGGCGCCGCATTCGCGGCTAAACCGGCGTCGTCGCCGCCGGTCGCTGCGTTTCGCCGGCGCGCGAAGCATTGATTTGCGCGCTGCCTTGCGCGCGCCATGATCGGCCTTAAACAGGCGACATGGCCAAATCCCCGCAGAAGCCGCACCGCACGATTTCCGACCCATTGACGGACGCGACCGCCTTGCCGTCGCGCGTGGCGGCGATGCGGCGGAAAATTCTCGACGCCTGCGCCGGGCGCGATATCGAGGCGCTGCGCATTCCCATCGACTGGAACGAGGTGCGGCCGCTGTTCGAGCGCGGCGCGCAGCGCGCGGCCGGCGCCGATCCGATCGCCGTTCTCAAGGCGCTCGCCGCCGACGGCGACGGTCTGGAGAACCTGACGTTGCTGCGCAACGTGCTGCGACAGGCCTGCGTGCGCGAGAGCGTCGGCGGCCACACGAATTACGTCTGGCCGGCTTTCGCCTTTCATCCGCCGAAAGATCCCTCGCCCGAGGAGCGCCAGACTATGCTCTCCTGCGTGCGTTTTTCCGATCTGCGACGGAGCGGCGACAACGGTCTGCCGCCGCCGATGCGCGTCGGCATCGGCGCCGACGGCGTATGGCACTATTTCTGGTCGCACGACTGAAGCGCCGTCGCGCGACGTGGAGCAGGTTTGACGGCGCCTCACGCGATCTCGAGCGCGAAGGGTTCGCCCTCGAAACAATCCTCGCCGCGGCCGATGCCCTCGATGGCGGCGCGCATGCGCCCGCCGCGCCCCAGCAGCCCGTCCGCAATGGTCACGAAACGCAAGTTGGGCGTGGCGGTCGGCGATGCGTTGCGCAACGCGCGGGCGACGTCCTGTTCGTCGCGCGCCGGGTTGAGCGCGCAGACCGAGACGAACGCCGCCGCCGTCGAGCGGCTGACGCCCGCCCAGCAATGGATGATGACGGGCGCCCGCCGGTCCCACGCGCGCACGAAGGACAGAAGCTGCGCGACATGATCCTCGCCCGGCGCCACGTGGCCGTCGCGCGCCTCCAGAATGTCGGACATGCCGATGAATAGATGGCGCTCGATGGCGGGCGGGCGCGCGACCGGCGTGCCCACGTTGATCAGCGTGACCAGATCGCGCGCGCCGGTCGCCAGCGTCACTTCCTCGATCCGGCTGAGGGGCGCAACATGCACGCGCGGCATCACATTTCCTTCGCGAGCGCGGCGTACCGCGCGAGAAACCGTTGCTCGGCCTCGGCCGACGACACGGGCGCCAGCATGGCGTCGAGATCGCGCGGGCGAAAGTCCGGCCGGCCGAAAAACCTGTGCGCTTCCGCCAGTTCGAACCCGGCCAGCGCCGTCGCCTCGAAATAGGCCGCCGCGCGGTCGGCCTTCTTGACGCAGGCCGCAAGCGCGGCGGCGGGCCTGGCCGGCAGCCCGAACCGCACGAGAATGGCCGAGAGAATGCGGCTCTCCACCTGTTTGTAGCTGTCGCCGATAACCGCCTTGAACGGCGATATCATGTCGCCGATCACGTATTCGGGCGCATCGTGAAGCAGCGCGAACATCAGCCCGCGCGGCTGCACGCCGAGATCGCGCGCCACGATCGCCTCCACCAGCAGCGAATGTTGCGCGACGGAGAAAATATGCGGCCCCTGCGTCTGACCGTTCCAGCGCGCGACGCGCGCGAGCCCGTGCGCGATGTCCTCGATCTCGACATCGAGCGGCGACGGGTCGAGCAGGTCGAGCCGCCGTCCCGACAGCATGCGTTGCCAGGCTCTCGTGCACGTCATTTTTTCAGCGCGAGTTGTGCGCAGCGCGCGTGACAATGACAGCCGACGAGATGGTCGTTGACCATGCCGGTCGCCTGCATGAACGCGTAGACGATGGTCGGCCCGCAGAACTTGAACCCTTCCGCCTTCAGCGCTTTCGACATGGCGCGCGAAACATCCGTCTCCGCCTGGATTTCGGCCAGCGTCCTGAGCTTGTTCTGCACGGGGCGCCCGTCGACGAATTTCCAGAGGAACGCAGAAAAGCCCTCGCGCGCCTCGATTTCCAGGTAAGCGCGCGCGGACGCGACCGCGCCCTCGATCTTGGCGCGATTGCGCACGATGCCTTCGTTGCGCATGAGCCGCTCGATCCTGCGGCCGTCGTAGCGCGCGATCTTCTCAGGATCGAACCTGTCGAAAGCGAGCCGAAACGCATCGCGCTTGCGCAGGATGGTGATCCAGGACAGACCGGCCTGAAATCCGTCGAGCAGCAGCTTCTCGAACAGCGCGCGCGAATTGTGTTCCGGCACGCCCCATTCTTCGTCGTGATAGGCCACGTAGAGCGCATCCTCGCCCGGCCAGGGACAGCGCGCGAGACCATCCGAATGGCGCAGGACAGTCAGTTGCCGGGAGGCGTCCGCCATCATTCAACCCGCCCGCAGATGAGCGAACGGTCTGGCGCGCACGGTCGCGGCGCCCGCCTGCAACGGCGCGCCGCTGTCGAGCGCGTCCTGCAAACGGTCGAGCCGCACGAGCGCAAGCCCCTCGCCGCCGAGCGTCGCGCCGAGCGCGCCGATGGCGGCGGCGCCCGCGAGAATGGGCGTGGCGGGAGCGGCCGCGCCTTCGACCGCGACCGGCGTCACGCGCCGGCGCAACAGCCCGCGATGATGCATGCGCGAGACGACCTCCTGCCCGACATAGCAGCCTTTCGCGAAATCGACGCCGTTGAGCAGGTCCATGTTGACGTCGTGCGGAAACACGTCGCCATAAGGAAAATCCGCGCCACCCAGCGGCACGCCGGCGGCGATGCGCACGCGCTCGTAGGCGGCGGCGGCGTCGCGCGCGAAAGCCGCATCGCGCGCGGGAAGAATGGCGCGCTCGCCGAGCGCGGCCGCGCGCGGATCGGGATAGACGATGGCGCTGGCGGGCGCCGGCGCATGTGCGCCCGGCAGGGCCACCACGCACAGCCCATCTTCGCCCGACGACAGGTCTGCGAGCGAGACTTTCGCACGCAGCTTGTAGAAGCCGAGACGCTTCAGGAGATCGGCGCCGAGCGCGCGCGGCGCATCGAGCAGGAAGCGTCCCGCATGTTCGACCACGATGAAGTCGAACAGTATCTTGCCCTGCGGCGACAGCAGCGCGCCGAAAGCCGGCGCCCCCGGCGCGACCTTGTTCATGTCGCAGGTGACGAGCCCTTGCAGAAAAACGCGCGCATCCTCGCCGGCGACGGCGACGACGCTGCGCTCCAGCAAAACGGCCGGCATGGTTTCAACTCCCGTTCTGGCCCGAACCTAGCGAAATCGCGTCCGCGGCAAAAGTCAGACGGGCTTTTCGCCCCACGGCGTGAGCGCGACCGCGGCGGCCACCGCCACGCCGTAGGCCGCGAGCGAAAAACCGACGACGGCGAACATCTGCCATTGCGGAGCGTCCATCGCAACCAGCGTCGCGCCGCCGACGATGACGATGACCAGGCGCACCGTTTGCGCGAGCACGGGCCCAAGCATCCTGCCCGACCCTTGCGACGCGAAATAGAGACACAGCGCGAGGCCGTAAAACGCGAAGGACGGACCCGACAGCCGCAGATAGGAATGCGCGGCGGCGAGCGCGCCGGGGTCCCTGGTGAACAGGCCGGACCAGGCCTGCGGAAACAGCGCGAAGAAAACGCCCGTCGCGCCAAGCAGCGCCGCCGACAGCGCGCCGCCCGTCCACGCCACGCGGCGCGCGCGGGGCGCATCGCCCGCGCCGATCGCCATGCCCACCATCGGCACGCAGGCGACGCCGATGGCGAAGGCGATGGGAATGAGCAAGAACTCGAGCCGCGCGCCGATGCCGTAACCCGCGAGCGCCTCCGGTCCGAAATGCGCGACCACCCGCGTGACGATAAGCACGGTCGCCACCGATTGCACGGGCGAGGCGCAGGCGAGCGCGCCGACTTTCAGAATGTCGGCGAACAACGCCTTGTCCAGGCGCTGGCCCGCAAATGTCAGGCGCGCGCGCGAACGCCCGGTCGAAACGTAATGAAGGAGGAATAGCGCGGCGCCGCAATAGGCGGCCACCTGCCCGAGCGCGACGCCCGCCATGCCCAGCCGCGGAAACGGCCCGAGCCCGAGACCGAGCGCGCCGCCGACCACGATCTGCGCGGCCGCCGCCACGAACAGCGTGGCCGAGGGCACGCGCATATTGCCGCCGCCGCGCACGATGGAGGCGAGCGTGTTGGTGAGCCATATGCCGAGCGCGCCCGCGGCGAACACGTTGCTGTATTGCAGCGCCGCCTCCAGCGCCGCGCCGCGTCCGCCGAGCGCGGCGTAGATCGCCGGGCCGAACGCGGCGATGACGAGCGCGAAGAACAGGCCCGCCGTCAGGCCGATCAGGCCGGCATGGAGCGCCAGCGCATTGGCGCGCGCGGGATTGCCCGCGCCGAGCGCGCGCGCAATGGCGGAAGACACGCCGCCGCCCATCGCGCCGCCGGACATCATCTGCTGCAACATCACCATCGGAAAGACGAGCGCCAGACCAGCGAGAGCAGGCGTGCCGAGATCGCCGACATAAGCCGTCTCGGCGATGGCGACGAAGGAGGTCGCCACCATCGCGGCCATGTTGGGCAGCGAGAGACGCACGAGCGTCGGCAGGATGGGCGCGACGACGAGCGGATCGCGCGGGCGCGCGGGGGGAGCGTTCATGGGCTGTGCGTCCTTAGGGCGTTTCCTGGTTTATTTGTATATGCATTTATTCCGCGAGCCGCTCGAGCGCGGCGTCGAGCGTGGCGTTGAGCGCATGGGCGCCGGCGACGCCGAGGCGCGCCTCCACCTGACGCTGGGCGGCGGCCCAGCCGGCGGCCGCGCTTTTCAGCAGCGCGCGCCCCTCGTCGGTCAGTTTCAGCCTGCGGGCGCGGCGGTCGCGCGCGTCCCGCGAGAAGGCGACGAGCGCCCGGCGTTCGAGCGGCCTGAGATTGCGGGACAGGGTGGTCGCGTCCATGAACATCAGCTCGGCCAGCGCGCCGATGGAGACGCCGGCATGGGCGCGCAACTGCGCGAGCAGTCCGAATTGCGCCGCCGTCAATCCGTAGGGTTCGAGATGGCGCTCGTAGATCTGCGTCACGCGGCGCGCGGTGCGGCGCAGGCGCATGGCGGTGCAGCCGGCGGGCGCGGGATCGGCGGGGCGGGTGGACATGCCTCTATTTAGATGCATATGCATCCAAATGCAATCGCCGCTCCGCCGCCCTTGCGTTTTCGTCGGCGCGCGGATGGGCTATGGACCGCCGGACAACGCAACGGAGCAGGCATGGCCGCGACCTACGATCTCATTCTTTCAGGCGGCGACCTCGTCAACCACGATGGACGCGGGCGGCGCGACGTCGGCGTCGTCGGCGATACGATCGCGGCCATCGGCGACCTGTCGCGCGCCTCGGCCGGCGAGCGGATCGACTGCACGGGCCTGACGATCCTGCCCGGCGTCATCGACACGCAGGTGCATTTCCGCGAGCCGGGGCCGACGCACAAGGAAGATCTCGAAACGGGATCGCGCGCCGCCGTCATGGGCGGCGTGACCGCCGTGTTCGAAATGCCCAACACCAACCCGCTGACGACGGGCGAATCGGAACTTGCCGACAAGGTGGCGCGCGCGCGCGCGCGCATGCATTGCGATTTCGCATTCTGGGTCGGCGGCACGCACGAGAACGCGAAGGACATCCCCCATCTCGAACGCCTGCCCGCGGCTGCCGGAATAAAGGTGTTCATGGGCTCGTCCACCGGCTCGCTGCTGGTGGCCGACGACGACGGCGTCGCGCGTATTCTGCGGGCGGCGCGCCGGCGCGCGGCCTTCCATTCGGAGGACGAATACCGGCTTGAAGAGCGCAAGAACCTGCGCGTCGCCGGCGATCCCGCCTCGCATCCGGTCTGGCGCGACGAGATCGCGGCGCTGCAATGCACGCAGCGGCTCGTGCGCATCGCGCGCGACGCGCGGGCGACGATTCACGTGCTGCACGTGTCGACGGCGGAGGAGATCGATTTCCTCGCCGCGCACAAGGATATCGCTTCGGTCGAGGTCACGCCGCACCATCTCACGCTGTCGGCCGACGAATACGCGACGCTCGGCACGAAACTGCAGATGAACCCGCCGGTGCGCGCCGCGCGCCATCGCGACGCGATCTGGCGCGGCGTCGCGCAGGGGGTCGCCGACATTCTGGGCTCCGATCACGCGCCGCACACGCTGGAGGAAAAGGCCAGGCCCTATCCCGATAGCCCGTCGGGCATGACCGGCGTGCAGACGCTCGCGCCCGTGATGCTGGACCATGTGGCGGCCGGCCGGCTGACGCTCGAACGGTTCGTCGACATGACGAGCGCGGGACCGGCGCGGCTGTTCGGCATCGCGCGCAAGGGGCGCATCGCCGTCGGCTACGACGCCGATTTCACCATCGTCGATCTGAAGCGGCGCGAGACGATCACGGATTCATGGATCGCCTCGCGCGCGCAGTGGACGCCGTATCACGGCAAGACGGTTCAGGGTTGGCCTGTCGGCACGATGGTGCGCGGGCGCCGCGTGATGTGGGAGGGCGAACTGACGACGCCCTCGCGCGGCGCGCCCGTGCGGTTCCACGCCGCCTTGTGAGCGCAAAGCGCTCCGTGCGATAAAAGCGCAAAGCGCGACAACAGCGCCTGGCAAAAGCGGAGGAAACATGCGCGACACGGCGTCCCACGCGCGCGAAACCGAGCGCGACGCGGAGTTGACATCCATTCTGGCGACAACGCCGCGCATCGTCGATCTGCTGGCGCGCGGCGCGAGCGTTTCGCCGCAAGCCGACGGGCTCATCTATCTGCGTCACCCGCTCGATCCCGATCCCGTGCGGTTCTCGTTCGACGACTACATGGGATATGTGAAGGCGACCGAGACCTGGTTCCGCAAACAAGGGATCGGCGCCGGCGACGGCGTGGCGATATTCGCGCCGCCTTCGCCCGTCGCGCTGTTCTCCATCTGGGGCGCGAGCGCGTGCGGCGTCGGCGAGCCGCTCAACCTTCTTTTCTCGCGCGAGGCGATCGTCTCGCAGCTCAACGCCATCAGCGCGAAGATTCTCGTCACCACCGCGCCCGGCGCGCCCGGCGGACTGTTCGAGCGCGTGGAAGGCATGTTGAAAGACGTGCCCACGTTGCAGCGGATCGTCACTGTTCCGCTCGACGGGACGGTCGCGTTCGACGGCGAAGTTCTTTCGCCCGACGCCTCGTGGCGCGACGATTACGGCCGCTGCACGGACGCCGCGGAAGCCGAGCGCGTGGCCATCTATCTGCCGACCGGCGGCACCACCGGCAGCCCCAAGGTCGCGCGCCTGCCCAACCGCGCGGTGGTGGCGTCGGCGACAACCACGCGCCTCGCCTACGATCTGCGGCCTGGCGACGCCTCGCTCATTCCCTTGCCGCTGTTTCATGTGGGCGGGCTGACATGCGGCGCCGCGGCGTGTTGCGCGGGCGGCGCCTGCATGATCATTCCCGGGCCGGGCGGCACGCGCGATCCGGCCTATATTCCGAACTTCTGGCGGCTGGTCGAAAAATATCGCGCGACCCACGGCGGCAATGTGCCCACCGCCATCGGCGCCATCGCCGAAACGCCGATCGAGGGCGCCGACATCTCCTCGCTGCGCGTCGTCTCCGTCGGCGGTTCGATCTGCCCGCCGGAAATCGAACGGCGCTTTCTCGCCAAATGGGGCAAGAGCGGCGCGCTGCCGCAAATCTACGGCATGACGGAAGTCGCGGGCGCCATCACGCACGATTTCCACGGCGACAGGAACAAGCCCGGCTTCGTGGGCACGCGCGCGCCGTTGTTCGAACTCGCCATTCTGGCGAACGGCGCCGTGCACAGGGAGGCGCCCTCGCCCGTCGGCGAACTGATCGTGCGCGGGCCGCAGGTGTTTCTCGGATACATGGACAAGAAGCAGACCGACGGCGCGATGCACGAAGGATGGCTGCGCACGGGCGATCTCTGCCGCATCGACGCGGAAGGTTATGTCGAGATCATGGGCCGCGTGAAGGACATCATCATTCGTGGCGGCCACAACATCGATCCGCGCACCATCGAGGATGCGGCGCTCGAATATCCGGGCGTGGCGCTGGCGGCGGCCGTGGGGCGGCCGGATTCCTACGCGGGCGAGGTGCCGATCCTGTTCGTGACCGTGCAGCCCGGCGCCAGCGTCGATCTCGACGCGCTCAACGATTTCGTGCGCGAGCGCATCATGGAGCCGCCGGCGCGCCCGCGCGCGGTGGCGCGCGTCGCCGAAATGCCGGTCACGCCGGTGGGCAAGATCTTCAAACCGAAACTGCGCGAGATCGCGACCGCCGAGGCCGCGCGCGAGGCGCTGGCGCAGGCCGGCCTCGAGGCGGCCGCGAGCGCGGACGCGGCCATCGATCCGCAGCGCGGCATGGTGCTGAGCGTGACGACGGACGCCGCCCACGCCGCGCGCGTGCGCGCGACGCTGGAGACGTTCCCGGTGAAGGTCGACATACATACGCGCTGAGCAAACGCGCGCGCATACGCGCTGAGCAAACGCGCGCGGCTTTTACTGTCGCCGCGCTTTGCGTCGCGCGCGGCGGCGGGCCGGTGTAGACTGGGCTTTCCTGGGGAGACCGTGCGCCGGCCATGCTGCAACTGCTCTTTCTGCTCGCCGGCGCCTATCTCCTTGCCGTTCCCGCGGCTTTCTGGATGGCGCTACGCGCCGACCGGCGCGCCCGCGCGCTCGAATCGCAGGTCGGCGCGCTGGAGCGCCGGTTGCAGGACCCCGCGCGGCGACCGGAATCGGGACAGCCGGCCGAGGCGCCCGCCCAACAGCCGCCCATCCGGCTCGACGGCGCTCCGGCCGGGCCGCCGCCCGCCACCGACGAATCGCCGACCGAGGCGGCCGAACCCGTCGCGCCCGATCCCCAGACCTGGCATTCGCCCCCGGACGACGACGGCCGGGCCGCGCCGGCCGTTTCAACGGCGCCGCAACCCGCCCCCTCGCGCGCGTCGCTGTTAGAGGCGTTCGGCGCGCGCTGGTCGGTATGGGTCGGCGGCGTGGCGCTGGCGCTCGGCGGCGTGCTGCTGGTGCGCTATTCGATCGAACAGGGATATTTCGGCCCGCTCGCGCGCTGCCTCGGCGGACTGGCGTTCGGCGCCGCGCTGATCGTGGCGGGCGAGACGCTGCGCCGGCGCGAGGCGCGCGAGGCCGCCTATTCGCCCATACCCGCCGTCGTCACCGCCGCCGGCACGGTCGCGGCGTTCGCGGCGATCTACGCCGCGCACGGGCTCTACGATCTCATCGGCCCGGCGACCGCGTTCGTGGCGCTCGGCGCGGTGGCGCTGGCGGCGATGGCGGGCGCGGCGCTGCACGGGCCGGCGCTCGCGGGGCTGGGACTGGCCGGCGCGCTGGCGACGCCGCTGCTGGTCGAATCCTCCGCGCCCAATCCGTGGCCGGTCGCGCTTTATGTCGCGGTGGTGGCGGCCGCCAGCTTCGGACTTGCGCGCGTGCGTCGCTGGCTGTGGCTGGCGGCGGCCGGAGCGGTCGGCGCATCGCTGTGGGTCGCGCTGCTTTCGCTCGAAGGATCGACGAATTTTCTGCACGCCGGCCTCGTGCTGGCGCTCGCGGGCGTGGGCGCGGCGGGGTTCATCGTGGCGTTCCTGCCGCATGTGGCGACGCAGGACGAACAGGTCGCGCCGGACTGGATCGGTGCGGCGATCGTCGGCGCCTTCGCGCTGGCCGCCGCGTTCGCCGCGACGGTGGGGTCGGCCGAGCGACTGTTCGATACGACCGCGGCCATTCTCGTCGCGCTGATCGTGGGCGCGCTCGGCCTGGTCGCGGCGCTGGCGCCGGCGGTCGCCGTCCTCTCGACCGTCGCGGGCCTGCTGGCGCTGGTCGTGCTGGCCGCGTGGACGGGAACGGGCCCGCGCGTTTTCGACGTCGCGCCCGGCGTGCGCGCGGCGGGCGCGCCGCAGATATTCGCCGCGTTCGCCGCCGCGACATCCGCGCTCGTGACGGCGTTCGCGACGCGACGCATCTGGTCGGGACGCGCGCTGCCGTTCGCGCCGACGGGTCTTTATGCGCTGGCCGCGACGGTTACGCCGCTGGCGGCGCTCGCGCTCTGCTACGTGCGGCTCGCGCGCGCCGAGATCAGCCTGCCCTACGCCGCGATCGCAGGGCTTCTGGCGGCCGTTTTCGCGCTGCTGGCCGGCGCCTTCCGGACCGATGCGGAACAGGCCGCGCCGGCGCGCAAGCTGCCGCTCGGCGCCTTCGCCACCGCTGCGCTCGGCGCGCTCGCGCTCGGCTTTGTGTTCGCGCTCGACAAAGGCATGCTGACCGTCGCACTCGCGCTGACAGGCCTTGCGGCGGCTTGGCTCTCGGCGCGATTCGACATCGGCGCGCTGCGCTGGGCGTCGGCCGCGATGGGGCTGGTCGTTCTCGCGCGCATCGCGGTCGAGCCGCGCATCGTCGGCGCCGCGCTCGGGACGACGCCGATCTTCAACTGGCTGCTGTTCGGCTACGGCGTTCCGGCGCTCGCCTTTTTCTTCGCCGCGCGGTTCATGCGGCGGGCGGGCGGCGACGAGCGGCCGGTCATGATCGCGGAGGCGCTCGCGATCATTCTCTCGGCGCTGCTGATCTTCTTCGAAACGCGGCACGCGATGAACGACGGCGATATCTATCGCCCGTTGCAGCGGATGGCGGAACTCGGCCTGCTGACGAGCTTCGCCGCGCTCTACAGCGCGCTCATGATCCGGCTCGACGCACGGCGCGCCAATCCGGTTTATTTCTATGCGTCGTATGGATTTGCGGCCATCGCGGGCCTCTGGACGCTCGGGCTGCTGGGGCCGCACAATCCGCTGCTGGATTGCGCGCGCATCGAAGGCGCCGTCGTCAATACGCTCATTGTCGGACTGGCGGCGCCGGCGCTCACGGCCGGCGTCCTGCGCTGGGCGTCGGCGGGCGCGCGGCCCCTCTGGTTCGCGCACGCCGCCGGCGCCGGCGCCGTGCTCATGTCGTTCGCCTATGTGGTGGCGGCCACGCGCCGCATTTTCGGCGGCGCCGAGGAGCGCATCTGCGCGGCCGTGGCGCCGGCGGACCTGGAAGTGTGGACGCATTCGGCCGTGTGGCTCGCCATCGGCTGCGCGCTGCTTGTGTTCGGCCTTCTGTGGCGCTCGCAGGCCGCGCGGCTGGTGTCGGCGTTCTATGTGTTCGCCGCGGTGCTCAAGATATTCCTCTACGATCTTTCGGGCCTGGAAGGCCTGCCGCGGGCGTTGTCGTTCATCGTGCTCGGCCTGACGCTGATCGGCATCGGCCTGCTCTACCAGCGGCTGTTGTTCCGGCCCGCATCCTCGCCGCCGCCATCGGGTGTGGTATAGAGGCGCAAACAGGACCAAAGCCGTGACCGACACCGCAGACATCGACAACATGCCGTTCGAGCAGGCGATGAAAGAGCTCGAAACGATCGTCGCCAAACTCGAGGGCGGCGAAGTGAGTCTCGAAGCCTCCATCGAGGCCTACGAGCGCGGCGAGGCGCTGAAGAAGCGCTGCGAGAGCCTTCTGAAGGCCGCCGAAATGCGGATCGAGAAAATCAAGCTCGGCGCCGACGGCAAGCCGGCGGGAACCACGCCGCTCGACGTGGAGTGAGGCGCGCCCGCGGCGCGCTCCGAAGACGGCCGCTTCTCAGAACCTGCCGTGCCGGCCCGCGCCCGAGGCGAACCGCGCCGCGCCCTCGCGCGCGCCGGCGCGCAGCGCGCGGTCGCCGAGCATGCCCTCCTGCCGCAGCGCCGCGCCCATGTCGAGCGACCATTGGTCGAGCGCCGAACGACGGTCGGTGACGACGCAGGTCTGCGGAAAGGACGCGATCTGTTTGGCGAGCGCGACGGCGACTGCCAGCGCCTCGCCCGCTGGCGTGATGCGGTTGGCGAGGCCGAACGACAGCGCCTCGTCGGCCTCCACCGGCCGTCCCGTCAGGATCATATCGAGCGCGCGCGACTGGCCGATGAGGCGCGGCAGGCGCACCGTGCCGCCGTCGATCAGCGGCACGCCCCAGCGCCGGCAGAACACGCCGAACACCGCCGTGCGCGAGGCCACGCGCAGATCGCACATCAAGGCGAGCTCCAGCCCGCCGGCCACCGCATAGCCTTCCACCGCCGCGATCATCGGCTTGTCGACGAACAGCCGCGTGGGGCCGAGCGGGCCTTCGCCCAGCGGATCGCCGGTGAAGCTCTCCCCGCCGGCGACCGCCTTCAGATCGGCGCCCGCGCAGAAATTGCCGCCCGCCCCCGTCAGAACGAGCGCGCGGACGCTTTCGTCGTCGTTGAATTTTCGAACCGCGTCGAGCAGCCGCGCGGCGGTCGGCGGATCGATGGCGTTGCGCGCCTGCGGCCGGTCGATCGTAAGAATGCGCACCGGCCCGTCGTCGTCTTCCCGCAAGCTCATGTCGTCCTCCCGTCTGGAGGGAGGATCGCATGCGTGCGAAAAAAGAAAAGATCAGCCCGCGGCGCGAATCATCGCCAGGGAGGCGTCGAACCGCATATCGACCTTCAGGCCGCGTCTGGCCGCCTCCTCGCTCGCAAAACGCATGGCGCTCGACAGGTCCGCGAATTCGCCGCGCGCGGCGCCGGCGTATTCGACGACCGCGATCGCCCCTTTCGCGGCGCGGCTGAAACGAAACACGATGGACTTCTGCTCGGACAATGCAGGCAAGATGACACCCCTGGCTCAAGCCCCCGCGTCGACCTTATCCATGCAACATGAACGAAGGATGAGCGACGGCGACGTCCTATGATGAAACGTGAATTGCGCCGGTTTTTCGGTGATATTCGGCACACGGCATGGCGTGCGGAGGCCATAATGAAAAAAGGTGAACGAAACCTCATCACCGACGTGGCCGGGGTCAGCGTCGGCAATGCGCACGACGAAAACATCGCCAGCGGCGTGACCGTGGCGCTGTTCGACGGCGAAGCCACCGCCTCGGTCGCGATCACCGGCGGGGGGCCGGCGGGGCGCGATCAGGAGTGCCTGGCGCTCGAGTCGACGGTGGAGACGGTGCATGCGCTGGCGCTCTCGGGCGGCTCCGGCTACGGGCTGGACGCGGCGACCGGCGTGCAGGCATTCCTGCGCGCGCGCGGGCGCGGCCTGCGGTTCGGCCCGGCGCTCATTCCCATCGCGCCGCAGGCCATTTGTTTCGACCTGCTCAACGGCGGCGACAAGGACTGGGGGCGCTACCCGCCCTACCGCGAGCTCGGCCATGCGGCCTGCGAGGCGGCGGGCGCGACCTTCGCGCTCGGCTCGGCCGGCGGCGGCTACGGCGCAACGACCGCCGATCTCAAGGGCGGGCTGGGGTCGGCGAGCGTGGTCTCCTCGGGCGGGCTGACGCTTGGCGCGCTGGTCGTGGTCAACGCCATCGGCTCGGCGGTCGCCGGCGGCGGGCCGCATTTCTGGGCGAGCCCCTGGGAGATCGACGGCGAATTCGGCGGACGCGGCCTGCCGGACAATCCATCGCAGGCGCTGGCCTGGAAGGGTCGCACCCCGGCCACCACCATCGCCATCGTGGCCACCGACGCCAGGCTCACCAAGGCGCAATGCAAGCGGCTCGCCATCGCCGCCTCGGGCGGACTGTCGAAGGGATTGCGGTTCGCGCACGCCACGTTCGACGGCGACACCGTGTTCGCCGCCGCCACCGGCCGGCGCGCGATGAGCGCGCCCGACCAGGACATGATCGAACTGTGCGCGCTCGGCGCCGATTGTCTGGCGCGCGCCATCGCGCGCGGGGTCCACGAGGCGACCGCCCTGCCCTTTCCCGGCGCTCTGCCGGCGTGGCGCGACAGGTTCGGGCGGACCGATTGATTTTTTCTCCCGTCCGCCGCACAACCCGCGGCATGACCGCCTCCTATCTCGATCCACGCAAGAGCTTTCAGGGCCTGATCCTCACGCTCCAGAATTTCTGGGCGGCGCAGGGCTGCGTCATTCTCCAGCCCTACGACATGGAAGTGGGCGCGGGCACGTTCCATCCGGCCACCACGCTGCGCTCGCTCGGGTCGAAACCCTGGAAGGCCGCGTATGTGCAGCCATCGCGCCGGCCCAAGGACGGGCGCTACGGCGAGAACCCCAACCGGCTCCAGCACTATTATCAATATCAGGTGATCCTGAAGCCCTCGCCGCCGGACCTCCAGGGGCTGTATCTCAACTCGCTCGCCGCCATCGGCATCGACCCCGCGCTGCACGACATCCGCTTCGTGGAAGACGATTGGGAAAGCCCGACGCTCGGCGCCTGGGGCCTTGGCTGGGAATGCTGGTGCGACGGGATGGAAGTGTCGCAGTTCACCTATTTCCAGCAGGTGGCGGGCATCGAATGTTCGCCGGTTTCGGGCGAACTCACCTACGGGCTCGAACGGCTGGCGATGTATCTCCAGGGCGTGGAATCGATCTACGACCTCAATTTCAACGGCCGCGAGGGCGACGAAAAAGTCTCTTACGGCGATGTGTTCCTGCAGGCCGAGCAGGAATATTCGCGGCACAATTTCGAGGCCGCGAACACGCAGAAACTGTTCGACCATTTCAAGGATGCGGAAGCCGAATGCCGCGCGCTGCTCGCGTTCGGCGACAAGGGCGCGCGCCACGAGATGGTGCTGCCGGCTTACGACCAGTGCATCAAGGCCAGCCACACCTTCAACCTTCTGGACGCGCGCGGCGTGATCTCGGTGACGGAGCGCCAGAGCTACATTCTGCGCGTGCGCGAACTGGCGAAAGCCTGCGGCGAGGCGTGGCTGCGCACCGAAGGCGGCGGCGCCTGAGGGCCCGGCCCGTCCGCCTTCGCGTCGCGTCTCAGCGCGCCGCCATCTCGACCAGCGCGCGGACGGCGGGCGGCAGATCGAGCTTCAAAGCCGCCGCCCTGCCCGCCTCCGACATCTTGCGCCAGGTCCTGGCGAGAATGTCGACTGTCCTGTCCTGCGCGTGTTTGGCCGCGAAATCGGCGGCGTGGAATTCCAGAAAGACCAGGCAGGCGACGTCCTCCAGCGCCTGCGCATCCGCATCGCGCTTCAATCCTTCCTTGCGCACGATGGCGCCGATGCGCGCGATGGCGTCGGCGTCGTAGCCCGACCGGCCTGCGATCTCCGCCAGACGCGTGGCGTGCCGCGCCTTCTGCGCGTTGCGCCAGGCGTGATAGCCGGCCTTGCCGGGCGCATAGTCCGCGCGCGGAATGACCCAGCGTTCGATATGCTGGCCGCGCGCGGCGATCTGCAGCGCCTCGCCGGCCCCCGGCGCGAACGCCGCCAGACGCGCGCTCATGCGCCGCCCATAGAGAAAGGCGGCGGGCGCGCCGTCCTCGCGCGCGGGGTCGGCCGCGTTGGCGGCGTCGATGGCGGCAAGCGTCCTTTCGAGTCTCGTCATGCATTTCCCCGCGCCCGGCTTGCAGCCGCGCAATGGACAAAGGAACCTGAGGCCCGATTATAGGCGAGGCAGCCGTGGGGGAGACCATGAACGAACCGAAAATCGCACAGAAGGCGCCCATTCCGGTCGACGTGGAGGCGGGCAAGACCTATTTCTGGTGCGCCTGCGGGCTGTCGGCCAATCAGCCGTTCTGCGACGGATCGCACAAGACCACCGCGTTCAGGCCCGTCGCCTGGACCGCGCCGGAATCGAAGTCGACTTACTTCTGCGCCTGCAAACACACGAAAAAGCAGCCGTTGTGCGATGGAACGCACAAGACGCTGTAGGTCGACCGCCTGTCTTAAACCTTGCGTCCCGCGGCCGGTTGCGGGAGAAGACGGCCTGCCGCCGGCGGCGGCTTTCACGCGTCTTCGCACCAACGGCCGAACGGAATGCCCGATCTTCTGCTCGAACTCTTTTCCGAAGAAATTCCCGCGCGCATGCAGCGCACGGCCGCCGAGGACCTGAAGCGGCTGGTGACGAACGCGCTGGTGGAGCGCGGGTTGGTCTATGAAGGCGCCATCGCCCACGCCACGCCGCGGCGGCTGGCGTTGCACGTCGCCGGCCTGCCCGTGCGCCAGCCCGATACGCGCGAGGAGAAGAAGGGCCCGCGCGTCGGCGCGCCGGACGCGGCGATCGCCGGCTTTCTGAAAAGCGCGGGGCTCGCCTCCCTCGATGAGGCGAAAATCGAGAAAGACCCGAAGAAGGGCGAGTTCTACGTGGCGGTGGTGGAGCGCGCCGGACGGCCGACGCTGGACGTGCTGGCCGAAATCCTGCCCGCGATCCTGCGCGCCTTTCCGTGGCCGAAATCCATGCGCTGGGGGGCGGCCTCCGCGCGCGCGGACGCGCTGCGCTGGGTCCGCCCGCTCCATTCCATCGTCGCCACCTTCGGGCCGGAGACGGAGGAGCCGGACATCGTGCCGTTCACGATCGACGGAATTGCTGCCGGCAATGTCACTTACGGCCATCGCTTTCTCGCGCCCGCGCCGATCAGGGTGCGCCGTTTCGACGATTACGCGCAGGCGCTGGCGAAGGCGGACGTCGTGCTGGAGGCCGACCGGCGCAAGGACATCATCCTGCACGACGCGCGCGACCTCGCCTTCGCGCAGGGGCTGGAGCTGGTCGAGGACGAGGGGCTGCTGGAGGAAGTGGCGGGCCTCGTCGAATGGCCGCGCGTGCTGATGGGCTCGTTCGACGAAAGCTTTCTGGCGATCCCGCCCGAGGCGATCCGCGCGACCATTCGCGCGAACCAGAAATGTTTCGTGCTGAAGAAGGGCGACGCGCTCGCCAACAGGTTCATCCTCGTCTCGAACATCGAGGCGCGCGACGGCGGCAAGGAAATCGTCGCCGGCAACGAGCGCGTGGTGGCCGCGCGCCTGTCGGACGCGAAATTCTTCTGGGAGACGGACCTTAAAGTTCGTCTCGAAGACCGCCTGCCGAAGCTCGAAAACATCGTGTTCCACGAAAAGCTCGGCACGCAGCGCGAGCGCGTGGCGCGGATCGAGGCGCTGGCGCGCGCGCTTGCGCCGAAGGTCGGCGCGAAGCCGGACGAGGCCGCGCGCGCGGCGCTTCTGTCGAAGGCCGATCTCGTTTCGGAAATGGTCGGCGAGTTTCCGGAACTGCAGGGGCTGATGGGCCGTTATTACGCGGCCGCGCAGGGAGAGCCCGCGCGCGTTTCCGCTGCGATCGAGGACCACTACAAGCCGCAGGGACCGAGCGACCGCATACCGAGCGAGCCGGTGTCGGTGGCCGTCGCGCTCGCCGACAAGATCGACACGCTGGTCGGGTTCTGGGCGATCGACGAAAAGCCGACCGGCTCGAAAGACCCCTATGCGCTGCGCCGCGCGGCGCTGGGCGTGATCCGGCTGGCGCTGGAGAATGGGTTGCGGTTGCGGCTTGTCGGGTTTTTCGCGCAAGCGCGCGAAGCTCATCGCGCGAAAGGCGACAACGCCGGCGACCTCCTCGCCTTCTTCGCCGACCGGCTGAAAGTCTATCTGCGCGACAAGGGCGCGCGGCACGATCTGATCGACGCGGTGTTCGCGCTGGAAGGGCAGGACGATCTTCTGATGATCGTGCGGCGCGTGGAGGCGCTCGGCGCGTTTCTCGATTCCGACGACGGCAAAAATCTCCTCGCCGGCTATCGGCGCGCGGCCAACATTCTGCGCGCGGAAGAAAAGAAGGACGGGGCCGGCGCCTTCGCGGGCCATCACGCGCCGAACCTTCGGTTCGAGCATGAGGAACACAAGCTGGCGGCGGCGATCGACCGCGCGCGCGAGGAAGCGGGCGCGCGCGTGCGCGACGAGGATTTCGCCGGCGCCATGCACGCGCTCGCCAGGCTGCGCGCGCCGGTCGACGCGTTCTTCGACAAGGTGACGGTCAATTCCGACGACGCGCGGCTGCGCAAGAATCGCCTGCAACTGCTGAACGAGTTGCGCGAGGCCATGCACGCAATCGCGGATTTCTCGAAGATCGCGGGATAGACATCGCGCGGACGACGCGGCGCGACCGGCAGGGGCAAGCGCCTACCGCATGTCGATGTCCGCTTCGCCCTTGTGGATGGCTTCGGCCTCGGGCGCAAAGGCGTCGCCTTCATGCAGCACAAGCTGCGGCAGAATGGCGAGCGGCGCGCGCGAGGCCTTCACGCCGGCGACCAGCAGCCGCACCGCCGGCGCGCCGGCGCGCGGCAGAACCGGTTTCAGTCGCAAGGCGCCGAGACGACCTTCCGCGGCGTCAAGAATATCGGCGAGCGCGTCCGGTCGATGGATCATCAGGAACCGCCCGCCGGGCGCGAGCAGCGCGAGCGCGGCCTTCATCCACGGACCGGCCTGGCCCATATGCGCGCGCGCGCGGTCCGCGTCCGGCGAGGCGCGCGCGGCGCCGGGCGCGTGGAACGGCGGGTTGGTCAGCACGAGCGTGGCCGCGCCGTCGGCAAGTCCGGCAGCGCGGCGCGCGGCGGGTTTGAGAATGTCGACCTCGACCGCGCGGGCACGCCCCTCCAACCCGTTGGCCGCGATGTTGGCGCGCGCCAGCGCGACCGTCGCGGGGTCGACCTCCGCCAGAACCATCGACAGGTCCCGCGCGCGCGCCAGCGCGGCGAGCCCGGCGGCGCCGACGCCCGCGCCGACATCGACGCCCGCCCCGCTTGCATCCGCGCGAACGCAGGCTTGCAGCAGAACAGCGTCCGTCCCGGCGCGGTGGCCGTGCGCAGCCTGCGCAAGACGCAGGCGACGGCCGAGAAAAAGATCACTCTTCGACAAGTTCGGCCCCGAGCCCGGCGTCGCGCAGCGCCGCGCGGGCGTGCGCCTCATCCTCGTCCACCACCAGCACGCGGCGCGGCAGGAAGCCGACCGAGCCCTCGAGCACGCTCATGTGCCGGTCCGCCACGAAAAACCCCACGCCCTCGCCCTGCAGAATGGCCTCGACGGCCGTCAGGAGCACGGGGTCGTTGGTGCGCAGGATTTCCTTCATGCTCAAGGCTTGGCACGGGGCCGGGCGACCGGCAATTCCCTTTCGCCGCCAGCCGGGCTAAAAGCTGCGACGAGAGGCTGGTCGCGAGGTATCCGTGGGCGTCGTCATTCCGCTTGAAGAAAAGTCCAAGGACGCGGGCGTCGAAAAGCTGGCGGCGCTGGTGGGCGCCGACATGGCGCGCGTGAACCAGACCATTCTGTCGCGCACCGGCTCGGACGTGGCGATGATCCCGGAGGTCGCCAACCATCTCATCTCCTCGGGCGGCAAGCGCCTGCGGCCGATGCTGACGCTGGCCACCGCCGCGCTCTGCGGCTATCGCGGCGACGGCCACGTGAAACTCGCCGCCGCGGTCGAGTTCATGCACACCGCGACGCTGTTGCACGACGACGTGGTGGACGAAAGCGATATGCGGCGCGGCAAGCTCGCCGCGCGCATGCTGTGGGGCAACGAGGCCAGCGTGCTCGTCGGCGACTTTCTGCTCGGCCAGGCGTTCAAGATGATGGTGGAGGTGGGCTCGCTGCCCGCGCTCGACATTCTCTCCTCCGCCGCGACCGTGATCGCGGAAGGCGAGGTGATGCAGCTCGCCGCCGCCAAGGACACGACGACGACCGAGGATTCCTATCTCGCCGTCATCCGCGCCAAGACGGCCGCGCTGTTCGCCGCCGCCTGCGAGGTGGGCCCGGTTCTGGCGGCGCGCGCGAAGGCGGATTGGGAAGCCTGCCGCAGCTACGGCGCCAATCTCGGCATCGCGTTCCAGTTGATCGACGACGCGCTCGACTACGGCGGGCAGGCCGCCGCGCTCGGCAAGAACACGGGCGACGATTTCCGCGAGGGCAAGATCACGCTGCCGGTCGTGCTGTCGTTCCGGCGCGGCTCGGAGGAAGAGCGCGACTTCTGGCGCCGCACGCTGGAGAAGGGCGACATCGGCGACGGCGATCTCGAAACGGCGATCGCCGCGATGCGCCGCCACCGCGCGCTGGAGGACACGATCGAACGCGCGCGCCACTACGGCAAGATGGCGCGCGACGCGCTGGAAATCTTCCCGTCCTCGCCCGCCAAACAGGCGCTGCTCGAAACCGTCGATTTCTGCGTCTCGCGCGCGCACTGACGCGCGACGCTCGGTTCAAATCGGGGTCGGCGGTCAGGCGATCGCGCCCAGGGGCGCGGTTTTCACGATCCCGCGTGCGATCAGCGCGTCGATGTCCGTCTGCGACAGCCCCGCTTCCTGCAATATCTCGACCGAATGCTGTCCGAGCGTCGGGGCGAGCGAGCGCACTTCGGCCGGCGTCTGCGAAAAGCGCTGTGGCGGGCGCGCGGTGCGCACGCGGCCGACCGCGGGATGGTCGGATTCGAAGAAGAAATCCGTGGCCTTCAGGTGCGGATGGTTCGGCAGATCGTCGAGCGCGTAGATGCGTGTGGCGGGCACGTCGAGTTCGTCGCACAGATCGAGCCATTCCTGCGTCGTGCGTGTTTTCAGCGCGATGCGCAGCGCGGCGTAGAGTTCGCCGACGCGCGTGTTCTTGGCGACGCGGTCGCCGACGATCTCGCGCGCGAGCGGCTCCTGATCGATGGCGCGCAGAAACGCCAGCCAATGATCGTCCGTGTAGGGCAGCACCGCGATCCAGCCGTCCCGCGTTTGCGCAGGCTCGCGCCCGCCCTTCAAAATGCGCGCATAGCCGGCGCCGCCGACCGGCGGCTCGAACGCGATGCCGCCCATGTGTTCGGCCAGCAGAAAGGAGACCATCGTTTCCAGCATCGGCGTTTCGACATACTGGCCCTGCCCCGTGCGCTCGCGATGGAAGAGCGCGGCGAGGATGGAATTGACGAAGGCGACGCCCGTGACCTTGTCCGCCACCAGAGTCGGCATGTAGCGCGGCGTCTCGTCGAGCGCGGCCAGGCCGCTGGCCGCCTGGATGATGTCGTCGAACGCCGGGCGCGCGCGATCGGGCCCGTCCTGCCCGAAGCCGGTCGCAACGCAATAGACGAGGCGCGGATTGAGCGCGCGCATCGCTTCGTAGCCGAAGCCGAGACGCTCCATCGCCTCCATGCGGATGTTGTGCACAAGCAGGTCCGCCGTGGCGGCGATGCGCCGGACGGCGGCGACGCCTTCGGGCCTTTTCAGGTCGATGGCGAGCGAACGCTTGTTGCGGTTGACTCCCATGAACAGCGACGACAGGCCGGGCGTGACGACCACGCCGTTGTCGCGAATGAGATCGCCGTCGAGCGATTCCACCTTGATCACATCCGCGCCGAAATCGCCGAGAATCTGCGTCGCCAACGGACCGAGCACCACGCCCGTCATGTCCAGCACACGCACGCCCGCGAGCGGGCCCCTGGCCTGCTTCATTCTTTCCTCCGCATGTTTGTTCTTGTCCGCTCTATCCTAGCAGCGTCGCGCGCGCCCACCAGCCGGGATGGTCGCGCCGGATGGCGCGCGCCGCGCGCGCCGCGCGGTGACGGTTCTCGAATAGCGCGAAACACGTCGCGCCCGAACCCGACATGCGCGCCAGTCTGGCGCCGCGCGCCGCTCCCAGCACCGCCAGCACATCCACGATTTCGCGCGCGAGCACGCCGGCCGGATCTTCCAGATCGTTGCGCGCCTTGCGCAGCGCGGCGAGCAGCGTTTCGGCGCGCGCGCCCTGCCCGACATGCGGATGGGCGCCGGACCCATAGGCCTGCCCCGCCGCCAGACCGAGCCGCGCGAACACCGCGCGCGTCTCCACCGGCACGCGCGGGTTGACGAGCACGGCGGGGACCGGCGCCGGCGCGAGCGGCGGGCCGAGCGTTTCGCCCGCGCCGCGCATCATGCGCGCCTCCTGCGACAGACACACCGGCACGTCGGCGCCGGTCGCGCGCGCGGCTTCCATGAGGCGCGGATCGTCCCCGGCCATATCGTTGGCGCGCGCCAGAAGCCGCAGCGCGGCGGCCGCATCCGACGATCCGCCGCCGACTCCGGCCGCCACAGGCAGATGTTTGACGAGACGAAACGCGCCGATGCGCAGCCCCGGCGCCCGCGCCTGCAGGTTGCGGGCGGCGCGCAGCACGAGATTGTCGTCGCCAGCGCCCGCGGTCGCCGCCGTCGGGCCTTCGACGACGAGCGAGGCCGGCGCGCGCGCGTCGAGATACAGATGGTCGCAGACGCCCGCGAACACGACGAGGCTTTCGAGTTCGTGATAGCCGTCCGCGCGACGGCCCAGCACATGCAGCGAGAGATTGATCTTGGCGCGCGCGCGTTCGTGCAGGATCACCTACGCCTCGCGCACCATCCGCGCCATCGCGCGCGCGGAGTCGTCGTCCTGCGACTCCAGGCCCGCAATCACGCCCGCGCGGTCCTGCGCCGGACGGTTCTGGCTGACCTTCCACTTGCCCTCGATGCGCGCGATGGCGATCTCGATGCCGACGATCGCGCGCAGCATCTGTTCGACATACGGCGCCGGGGCGTCGCTCACGGCCCACGGATCGGCGCGACCGGCTTCGTGCGTGCGCGTCAGCGCTTCGACCTGCGCGCGCAGCCAGTCGCGGTCCTCGATGGCGCGCAGCGTTCCATGCACATGCACGGTCGCGTAGTTCCATGTCGGCACGACCTTGCCGGTCTCCTTCTTGGTTTCGTACCAGGAAGGCGTCACATAGGCGTCCGCATCGGTGAACACCACGAGCGCTTCGCCCTCCTCGCGCCATTGCGCATTGGCGCGCGCCATATGCGCGACGAGACGCAGCGGGCCATCGTCGTCCACCAGCAGGAACGGAACGGGATTGGCGTTCAGACCGTTCGGCCCGTTGGTGACGAGCAGGCCCAGCGGGCGCGCACGGATGAGCGCGGCCTGCGCTGCGAAATCGTCCACGCGATGGTGCGGCGGCTGATACATTCAGCCGCCGTTCTTCGGCGGTTCGGCCTCGGCGGAGGCCGGCTTGGCCTCCTCCAGCCCGTGCTCGATCTTTTTCAGGATGTTCGGCAGTTCGTCCGGCTCGGGCTTGAGATCGCGCGCGTGGTTCCACTGGAACTTCGCTTCCAGCTTGCGGCCCACGCGCCAGTAGGCGTCGCCAAGGTGGTCGTTGATCACGGGATCGGACGGTTTCAGTTCGATGGCGCGTTCGAGTTCCTTCACCGCCTCGTCGTAGCGGCCGAGCTTGTAGTGCGCCCACGCCAGCGAGTCGACGATGTAGCCGTCCTGCGGGCGCAGTTCGACCGCACGGCGCAGCATCTTGAACGCCTCGTCGAGATTCATGTTCTTGTCGACCCACGAATAGCCGAGATAGTTCAGCACCAGCGGCTGGTCGGGGAACAGCGACAGCGCCTTTCGGAAATCGGCCTCGGCCGGCGGCCAGTTCTTGGCGCGCTCGTAGGCGATGCCGCGATAGTAATACAGCGACCACAGGCTCTTTTCCGGCTTGCCGGACAGTTCGAGCGCCCTGGTGTAGCTGTCGATGGCGGCGGTGAATTCCTTGCGCGTGCGCTGCAGGTTGCCGAGCGCGATGAAAGCTTCCGAATCCTTCGGATTGTCGACCGCCACCTGCGCAAGGTGCTTGGTCGCCTGCTCGTTCTTGCCCATCTGCTCCAGGAGCAGGCCGATCTGGATGTCGGCATTGGTGCGCAGCGGCGATTTTTCGTCGACCGAATCGTAGACGTCGATCGCCTGCTCGTATTGTTTCAGCCGCTCGTAAACGTCGGCGAGGGTCACCTGCGCCAGACCGTTGTCGGGCAAGAGATGCAGCGACAGGCGCAGATAGATCATGGCCGCCAGTTCGTCGCCCTGCCGCCCGCCGATGGCGCCGAGCCCATAGAGCGCCTCGCCCGCGCCTTCGGCCGCATCGCGCACCAGAGGCGTCATCGGCCTGCCGGCGTCGAGATCGGCCATGGCGGCGGTCACGATCGGATGGCGGGCCAGAATCTGGTCGAACGCCTCGTAGACGCGGCGCGCCTCGTCGCGCGCGTTATGGCGCGCGAGAAACCGGCCGTAGGAATCGACCAACCGCAGTGTGGTCTTTTCCGAACGGTAGACGGATTCGAAACGCTTGCGCGCCTCGTCCGGCCGGCCGGTCACGTCGGCGACGAGCGCGCCGTGGTAGTCGCGGAACACCGCGAAGGCGTCGTCGCGCAGCTTCTGCAACTGCGCGTCGGCCTCCGCCGGCTGACCGGAGCCGACATAGGTCCATGCGTTGAGAAGCGTCGCCGTCAGGTCGCGGTGGCGCCCGCCGCCGCCCTTGGCGAGGCGAGCGCGCGCCTCCTTCCAGCGCTTCTGTTTGATGGCGCGCACGCCGAGCGCCAGATTGGCGAGGCCGTTGGCCGCGTCGATCTTGGTGAGCCGTTCCGCCAGACTGAAAGATTCCGGCATATTGCCGTTGGCGAGCGAGGCGACGAAGGCCCGCTCCAGCAATTCGCGATTCTTCGGCGCCGCGCGCAGCGCCTCGCGGAAGAAGGTGGCGGCGGCGAACGTGTCGCGCTCGGCGCCGGCGACGAGCGCCGCCAGATAGTTGCCGGAAGGGCTGTCGCCCACCTCGAACGGCGTGGCGACAGACACGCTTTCACGCGCCGTCGCGGGCGCGGCGAGGAGGGCCAGCGCGCAGAACGCGACCGTCAGGCGGGCGCGCGGCAGGGAGAAAAAGGCGAAGGACAAGCTGGCGACTTCCTTGAGCGAAAATTCGGATCGATGGTCCGCGGCGTCGGGCGTCGGCCCAGAGGGGCGCGAAGCGTCAGAATCTCGCCCGAACATGGCTGTTTTGCGCCCGCGCGGCAAGCCGCACAGCCCGCGCGCTGGACAGGGCGCGCGCGCGTTCCTATCTCAGGTCGCCCGAAGCGGGCGTCAGGCGCCGCTTCCTTCCCGCGCGCGGGCTGCGCGCCCGCCGGAGAGCGCGATGGCCAGGCCGATCGTCGTCAAGATTTCCCACGATCTCGGAGCCAGCGAGGCGCAGGCGCGGATCAACGCCGGCCTCGACAAGGCGCGCGCGGATTTCTCCGCGATCTTCTCCAGCGTCAACGTGGCGTGGAAGGCCAATCACGCCGACATCGACGTGACGGCCGTCCGGCAGAACGTGCGGGCCGAACTGGACGTGTTCGACGATTTCGTGCGGATCGAGGTGCAGTTGCCGTGGTATTTCGCGCCCTTGCAGAACAAGATCTCCGAAATCCTCGAAAAGCGCGGCGCCGACACGCTGCGCATCGGGCGCAGCCGCACGCAGGTTTGACGCCTACGTCTGCCCCGGTTTCAGCCGGTAGAAGATGTGCCGGCCGATCACGTCCATTTTCGTCAGGCGCTTGGCCCAGCGGGGTCTCACGTAGTTGGCGTGGTAGTGCGTGGAATTGCCGACATCCGCCAGCCAGCGGCGGCCTTCCAGCACCTCGTCGGCGACGCGCGCGGCCACGCTCCAGGACTGCGCGTCGGTGATGCGCAACGACTTGCCCTCGCAGGCGAAGGAGAACTGACACGCCTTGTAGCGATGGCGGTTCTGGTAGACGACGCCGCAGATGGAGTCCGGGTAGAGGCCCGAGGCCACGCGGTTGAGAATGACCTGCGCGACCGCCGCCTGGCCGGCTTCCGGTTCGGACCGGGATTCGAAATAGACGGCCTCGGCCAGGCATTTCTTCTCGCGGTCGCGCCGCTCGGGGCCGATGAGCGCGGCGAAGTCGCGGGGCGCGCGCGCGGCCATGGTGACGTTGGCGGGCGCCTTGCCGGCGCCTGCGTGGTTTTTCGGCAGGCCCGGCAGCGCCACCACTTCGATCGGCCGGTCGTCGGCGGCGGCCGGGGTGGTGGAGCCGAGCGCGACCGCGCGCGGCACCGCCGGCGTCGCCCCTTCGGCGATGCGCTGGACGACCGCCTGCGGCCGGAAGGTGATGACCGGCGTGTGGCTCGCGCCGGCGCCGGGCGAGGCGTCGGAGCGCGAGGCCGGCGACACGGTGGAGGTGGGCGTTTCGTCCTCGGCCCACGGCTCGAATCTCGCGACCGCGTCCGGCCCGCCGGCGTCGCCGTCGAGCGGGGCGAAGCTGGAGGCGATGGAATTGTCGTCGGCCCGGAAGATGAGGTCGTTGGCGACATAGGCTTTCAGGCCGCCCGGCCCCTTCAGGCGCGACTCGAAGGCCGGGCGCAGCGCCACGACGGGGTCGCCCTTGCGGGCGCGCACGATCTCCGGAAAATGCCGCGCGTTTGGCTTGAGCGCGATGCGCGGGGCGAGTTCGTCGGGCAGCGAGCGAAATTCCTCCGGCGCGCCGACGGCCAGCCGCGCCTCGCGCAGCACGCCCTTGCGCGCGCCGAACGCGCCGAAATCGCCGGCGAGCGCGCCGCCGGCGCGGCTCGGCACGAGATCGCGCGGCATGAGCGCGGCGCGCGCCTCGATGGGCGCAAGCGAGGCCCCGCTCGTGAAATTCTGTCCCGCGTCGGCGGTGAACGACATCAGCACGCCCGTGGCCAGGCACCACGGCGAGACGACATTCAACGCCCAGGAGATCCGCGAACGAACCATACAACGCCGCCCGATACGCAGACGCCACGCTCTGCGCCACATGAACCAGACGACGCCGCGGCGCCGTCATCCTTAAAATTTTATCGATCAATAGGCTTGAAGGAGCGTTACCGCCGGCGGCGCGCGGCCTGTGCCGGATTGGGGCAGACGAAAAACGCCCGGGCATGGGCCCGGGTCGCGCGCGGACGCGATCTTGTCGAAACGCCTTGCGACGGATCGACGCGCGCAGCGGCGACGTGTGAACGGGTCAGCGTTCGCCGGCGATCAGCGCGCGCTTCTTCGACAGGATCGGCCAGGCGTGATCCATGAAGGCGCGCACGCGCGCGGCGTTCTTGAGGTCCGCGTGGGTCAGCAGCCACAGCGCGGCGGAGGACGGCACATGCGTCTCGCGCCGCACGAGACCCGGCGTATGTTCGCCGATGACGCAGGGCAGAACCGCGAAGCCGAGGCCGGCGGCCGCGGAATTGGCCGCCATCAGCATGGTGTTGACGCGCGAGCCGATGCGCGCGGGCGCGACGTTCGCCTCCGTCCAGAGCGAGGCCTCGCTTTCGTCGATGGGCGGCAGAAATCCGACGTAGCGCGCTTCCTCGCCCAGCGGATCGATGGCGGCGAAGCGCGAAGCCTCCGCGGCGTAGACGCCGAAACCGAGCGCGGCGACCTTGCGGCCCACGAGCGTCTCCTCGGGATCCGTCGAGGCGCGCAGCGCGATGTCGGCGTCGCGGCGCGCCAGATTGAGCGCGGCGCTGGAAATGACGAGTTCGAGCCGGATGTCGGGATAGGCGTCGAGGAACGTCGCGAGAATCGGCGCCAGCAGGCAGCCGTAAAGCGAATCCGTCGTCGTCAGCCGCAACAGGCCACGCGGCCGTTCGTCCTTGCCGGCGATGCGCCGCTCAAACGCCAGCACGCCCTCGGCCATCGAATTGGCCAGTTCGATCATTTCCGCGCCCGCGTCGGTCGGCGCGTAGCCCGTGCGCGAGCGCTCGAACAGCGTCTTGCCGAGTTCGGCCTCGATCTGCCCGAGCCTGCGGAAAATGGTGGAGTGATTGAGATCGAGCGCCTCGGCCGCGCCGACGAGCGAACGCGCGTCGGCAATGGCGCGGACAAGTCGAAAATCGTCCCAGTTCATCGGGCGCCTTCCCCGTCGCGCGGCGCGGCCGCGCGGCGCAGCCGGTCTTCGATCGCCTCGCCCAGACCGTCGCGCGGCAAAGGCGCGACCGCGATCGCGCGCGCGCCCCGTGCATCGAGCCGGCGCAGGAAAGCGTAGAGGTTCGCGGCCGCTTCCGCCAGATCGCCGCGCGGCGAAAGATCGAGCGCGGCGCCGGGCAACCGGCCCGCGAAGCCGAGACCGATCTCGCCGGGTTCGAGCGTGCGCGCGCCCAGCCGCAGCGCCGCGCGCGGCGCATAGTGCGACGACAGCATGCCGGGCGCGCTGACCTTGCCCGCCCGCGGCGTCTTCAACGGGCCGACCAGCGCCTCGATCGCCTCGCGCGCGAGGCCGCCCGGCCGCAGCAGGACGCAGTCGTCGCCAACGCAGCCGACGATGGTCGACTCGACGCCGACCGGCACGGGGCCGCAATCGAGGACGGCGGCGATCCGGTCGCCCAGGTCCTCCAGAACATGGTCGGCCGTCGTAGGGCTGACATGGCCCGACAGATTCGCCGAGGGCGCGGCGACCGGCCGGCCGACCGCGCGCAACAGGCGCTGCGCCACGGGATGGGCCGGAACGCGCAACGCGACCGTCGCCAGGCCCGCGCGCGCCAGTTCGCACACCGCCCCGCCGGCGGCGACCGGCGCGACGATGGTGAGCGGGCCGGGCCAGAAAGCTTCCGCCAGCGCGAGCGCCTTGCCCGAAAAAGCCGCCTCGCGGCGGGCGGCCGCAAGGTCGGGCGCATGCGCGATAAGCGGGTTGAAGGCCGGCCGGCCCTTGGCCGCGTAGATGCGCGCGACGGCGCGCGGGTCGGTTGCGTCCGCGCCCAGCCCGTAGACCGTCTCGGTCGCGAAGGCCACGAGTTCGCCGGCGCCAAGCAGCCGCGCGGCTTCGGCGACGCCCTCGTCGGTGGGCGTCAGGCGCAGCGCGCGCGTGGGGCTGGCGGTGGTGGAGGCAGACATGGTTCGCGCCGGGCCTTTCGTGCTCGCGCCGCCGCATCGGGCTTTCTGGCGGCGGGCGCGATCGGTTATATCAAACGCTGGACGAAAATCGCGGAGCCAAACCATGTCCTATCGCGCGCCTCTGGCCGACATGCTGTTCACCATGCGACACGCCGCGCGGCTGGACGAGGGCGTGACCCAGGGCATCTACGCCGACCTCGCCGACGGCGCCGCCGAGGCGCTGCTGGCGGAAGCCGCCAAATTCGCCGAGAACCGGCTGGCCCCGCTCAACCGCGCCGGCGACCTGCACGGGGCGAAACTCGCCGACGGCGTGGTGACGACCGCGCCGGGCTGGAAGGAAGCCTATGCGCAATGGGTCGAAGGCGGCTGGAACGCGGTGACGGCCGCGCCCGACTACGGCGGCATGGGGCTGCCGCATCTCATCAACGCCGCCTGCACGGAAATGTGGAATGCGGCCAACATGGCGTTTTCGCTGTGTCCGCTGCTGGGCTTCGGCGCCATCGACGCGGTGGAGGCGCATGCGAGCGAGGAACTGAAGGCGATCTATCTCGCCAAGATGGTCTCGGGCGAATGGACCGCGACCATGAACCTGACCGAACCTTCGGCAGGCTCCGATCTCAACGCCATGCGCTCGCGCGCCGAGCGGCAGGCGGACGGAAGCTACAGGATTTTCGGGCAGAAGATCTTCATCACCTACGGCGAGCACGATCTCACGGAAAACATCGTCCATCTGGTGCTCGCGCGCCTGCCCGACGCGCCGGCCGGCACGCGCGGCATTTCGCTGTTCCTCGTGCCGAAGTTTCTGGTGAACGCAGACGGATCCGTCGGCGCGCGCAACGATGTGAAATGCGCGGGCGTGGAACACAAGCTCGGCATCCACGCCTCGCCCACCTGCACGATGGTCTACGGCGACGACGGCGGCGCGACCGGCTGGCTGATCGGGCAGGAGAACAAGGGGCTCGCCTGCATGTTCACGATGATGAACTCGGCGCGCCTGTCGGTCGGGCTGCAGGGCGTCGCCATTTCCGAACGCGCCACGCAGCACGCGCTTGCCTACGCGCGCGAGCGCAAACAGGGCCGCGCGCCGAACTCGACCACGCAGGGCATGGACGCGATCATCCATCACCCCGACGTGAAACGCATGATGATGACCATGCGTTCGATGACGGACGCCGCGCGCGCCATCTGCTACACGACCGCCGGCGCGCTCGACCGGTCGCACCGCGAGAGCGACGCGGCGGCGCGAAAACAGGCGGGCGAGCGCAACGCGCTGCTGACGCCCGTCGCCAAGGCGTTTTCGACCGACATCGGCAACGAGGTGACCTCCATCGGCGTGCAGACGCACGGCGGCATGGGGTTCGTCGAGGAAACGGGCGCGGCGCAGTACATGCGCGATGCGCGCATCGCCGGCATCTACGAAGGCACCAACGGCATTCAGGCGATCGATCTCGTCACGCGCAAGCTGCCGCTGTCGGGCGGCGCGACGGTGCGCGCGGAAATCGCCGACATGCGCGGCACGGTGGAGACGCTACGCGGGACGAACGCGCCCGTGCTCGCCGAACTCGCCGCCCCGCTCGGCGAGTGCGTGGAGGCGCTGTCGCGCGCGACCGACTTCATGCTGAACGCGCTCGGCCATGCGCAGGCCGACGCGCTGGCGGGCGCTGCGCCCTATCTACGCCTGTTCGGTCTGGCGCGCGGCGGCGCGAGTCTGGCGGCGATCGCGCTCGCGGCCCACAGGGAGATGGCGGACGGCGACAAGGATCCCGCGCATGCGGCGCGCATCGCCAGCGCGCGGTTCTTCGCGCTCAACATCGCGACCGGCGCGGGCGGACTGGAACGGTCCGTGACGCAGGGCGCGGCCTCGGTGAACGAGACCGACTGCCTTCTGGCGTAGTGAGCGGGCCATCCTTCGGGACGGCGCTGCGCGCCGCCTCGGGATGAGGTTCGCCGGGCGGCTCTCGAGAATGGGTTTGAACACGGCGTCGCCGACAGGCGGCGCCTTGAACGAGGGGAAACGATGACGGGCGATGTGATTGTCGAGAAGCACGACGGGGTGATGCGCGTCGTGATGAACCGGGCGGCGAAAAAGAACGCGCTGACCGGCCCCATGTACGATGCGATGACGGCGGCGCTGACGGAGGCCGATTCCAGCGAAGCCATTCGCGCCGTGGTGCTGGAAGGGTCGGGCGGCGCCTTCACCGCCGGCAACGATCTCGCCGATTTTCTCGCCGCCGCCACCAGCGGCAAGGAAACGCGCGCGTTTCAATTCATCGAGAAGATCGCCACGCTCGACACGCCGATCGTCGCCGCCGTGGACGGCGTGGCGGTGGGCGTCGGCACGACGCTGATCTTCCATTGCGATCTCGTCTATGCGACCCCGACCGCGAAATTCCGCATGCCGTTCGTCGATCTGGGCCTCGTGCCGGAGGCCGGCTCCTCGCTGCTCGCGCCGCGCCGGCTCGGCATGGCGAAGGCGTCGGAATACATTCTGCTCGCCGAGGCGTTCGACGGGCAGGCGGCGATGCAGGCGGGTCTCGTCAACGCCGTCGTGCCGGCGGCCGATCTCTCGCGCACGGCGATGGAGGCCGCGCGCAAACTCGCCGCCAAGCCCTCCGCGGCGCTCAGGGCCTCGCGCGCGCTGCTGCGCGGCGACCGCGCGGACGTGCGCGCGGCGATGAAGCGCGAGAGCGAAGCTTTCGCCGCCGCGCTGAAATCGCCCGACGCGCGCAAGGCGTTCGAGGCGTTCTTCGCCAAGTCCAAAGGCTGAGCGGATCGGGGGTCGACATGAGCGCGATCGCTTTCGATCTGCCGCCCGACGTGCAGGAGGTGCGCGAGGGCGTTCTGCGATTCGTGGAGGCGGAAGTCGTCCCGCGCTACGAGAAGAACCACGCGCTGCTGTCGGATGCGCGCGCGCTCTACGACGAGACCGGGCGCTATGCGCCCGGCGTGCGCGATCTCATCAGACAGGTGCGCATGGCCTCGGCTAAAGCCGGGTTCTACGCGATGTGCGCGCCGCAATCGCTGGGCGGCGGCGGGCTCGGACATCTGGCCTATTACGTCGCCTGGGAGGCGATCTATCGCCGGCTGGGCGGCCAGGCGACGCTGACGCCGTGGGTGATCGCGCATTGGGCGTTCGGACCGAGTCCGGTGCTGACGCAGGTGACCGAGGAAGCGCGCAAACGTTGCCTGTCCGGGCTGATGTCGGGCGAGACCTCGATGTGTTTCGGCCTGTCAGAGCCGGGCGCGGGATCGGACGCGACGATGATCAAGACGCGCGCCCGGCGCGAGGGCGAGGGCTGGCGCATCACGGGCCGCAAATTGTGGACCAGCAACGCGCCGACCGCCGACTGGTGCATCGTGTTCGCGGTCACGGACCCCGACAGGGCCGCGCGCAAGGCCGGCGGCATCAGCGCGTTTCTGGTTCCCACCGACGCGCCGGGCTTCCATGTGGAAAGCGTCGTGAAACTGTTCGGCCATCCGGGCGGGCACGAGGGCGCGCTGGCGCTGGAAGACGTGCGCGTGGAGCCGTGGCAGCTCGTCGGCGCGCGCGACGACGGTTTCAAGGTGGCGCTCTACGGCGTATCGCTCGGCCGCGTCTACAACTCCGCGCGCGCGGTCGGACAGGGACGCTGGGCGCTCGAACTCGCACTCGCCTATGCGCAGCAGCGCGAGGCGTTCGGCGCGAAGATCGCCGAATATCAGGGCGTCGTCTTTCCGCTCGCAGATTGCGCGAGCGAACTGCACGGCGCGCATCTGATGGGGTTGAACGCGGCGACGCTGCTCGACAAGGGGCATCGCGCGGTCAAGGAACTGTCGATGGCGAAAAGCTACGCGGTGCAGGCCGGGTTTCGCGCGGTGGACCGCGCCATGCAGACGCATGGCGGCATGGGACTGACAAACGAAGTGGGGCTGATCCACGCCTGGCACGATTTGCGCGTGGTCAACATCGCAGACGGCACGAACGAGATTCTGGCGCGCACCATCGCGCAGCGCCTGTTGGCCGGCGACACGGAACTGTGAGCTACGCCGCCGAGAAGATGGTCGTGACGATGGCCTGCATGTCGGCGCCCTGATTGTGCCGACCGAAGGTGACGAGCTGGGCCAGGCCGTCGAGCCGCGTGCGGATGTGGCCCGACGCGCGCGCGCATTCCTCCGCCAGCGGACCGCGCGCGGCGCCCGCGCTCCGCGCCGCCTCGATCCGTGTCACGCCCTGCACGCAGACGGCCGCCAGTTGCTCGACGGAGGCGTCGAACAGCGCGCGGAAGGCGGGGTCGAGCGCGTCATAGGCTTCGAGCGCGGCGAAGCGGCCCGGCAACTGCGACTGGATGAAATAGCCGCGATAGCTGGCCGGACGCCAGGCGGCGATGTCGTCGAAAAGGTCCGGCATGTCCGGCAGCATCTCGATCAACATCAGGATTTCGTTGTAAACGTTGAGGAAATCGTTCGCCAGGCCCGAGGCCGGGTTGACGAGCGCCGCCGTCCGGCGCTCCAGCGAATTCGCCGCGTCGGTGCGCTCGTTCTCGGTTTCGCGTTCTGCGAACGACATGCCGGCCGCCGGTCCCTATTCTGCAGCCTGACCATAGCTACCAAATCGATAACGAGTGGTTTCCGCGAGAGCCGATACTGGAGCCGGACATGTGCGGACGTTATGCGCTGACCCTGCCGCCGGAGGCGGTGCGGCTCTATTTCGGCTACGCCGAACGGCCCAACTTCCCGCCGCGCTACAACATCGCGCCCACGCAGCCGGTCGCCATCGTGCGGGCGCGCGCCGAAGACGGCGCCCTCACGCGCCATTTCGCGCTGGTGCGCTGGGGCTTTCTGCCCGGCTTCGTGAAGGACGCGAAGACGTTTCCGCTCCTCGTCAACGCCCGCGCGGAAGGCATAGCCGGCAAGCCCTCGTTCCGCGCGGCGGTGCGGCGCCGGCGCTGCCTGTTTCTCGCGGACGGGTGGTACGAATGGCTGCGCGCGCCGGGACCGGGCGGCAAGATCGTGCGCCGGCCGTTTCTGTTCCGGCGGCGCGGCGGCGGCGCGATGGGCCTGGCGGGCCTTTACGAAACCTGGTCCGACCCGCAGGGCGGGGACATCGACACCGGTTGCGTCATCACCACCCCGGCCAACGCGATGGCGCGCGCGGTCCACGACCGCATGCCGGCGATCCTCGCGCCGCAGGATTTCGACCGCTGGCTCGATTGCACGGACGATCGCAACGCCGGGGCGGCGCTCGACTTGCTGAAACCGGCGCCGGACGACGCCTTCGAGAGTTTCGAGATCGGCTCCGAGGTCAACCGCGCGACCAACGACGGCCCGCACCTGCAACGGCCCATCGCCTGAACGCGACGGATCAACGCGACAGCAGGCCGCGCCGGGCCTTGCGTTTGCGCGCGCGGGTGAACAAGCCGACGATCTCCACATGAGCGGAATGGCGAAACTGGTCGACGGGCGCCGCCCACGCGAAGTCGTAGCCGCCCGCAACCAGCAGGCGCGCATCGCGCGCGAAGGTCATGGGATTGCAGGAGACGGCGACGACGCGCGGCGCATCGGCGCCGGCGAGCGCCTCGGCCTGCGCCTCAGCGCCCGCGCGCGGCGGATCGAACACCACGCAGTCGAACCGGCTCATCTCCTCGCGCGTCAGCGGGCGGCGGAACAGGTCGCGCTTCTCGACCGCGACGGGTTTGAGCCCCTGCGTCGCGCGCGCGGCTTTCGACAGCGCGGCGAGCGCGGCCTCGTCGGTTTCGACGGCGTGAACCTCCGCGCGCCCGGCGAGCCGCAGCGCGAACGTGCCGACGCCGGCGAACAGGTCCGCGATTCTCGCCCCTTCGCCCACCGCCTCCGCGACGAGCGCGGCGAGCGCGCGTTCGCCCGCCTCCGTGGCCTGCAGAAACGCGCCCGGCGGCGGCAGAACGCGCGCGCCGCCCATACGCACGAACGCCTCGCGCCGCGCCAGAATGGTCACGCCGTGATTGGACAGCCGCGCCAGATCGAGGCGTTCGCACAATGCGACGAGACGCTGGCGCTGCGCGTCGTCGATGGGACCAAGACCGCGCAGATCGACATCGAGCCCGCCGTCGGTCGCCGTGATCGCGATGTCGAGCGGCTTGCCGGCGGCGCGCGTTTCGTGCGCGAGCGCCTGGGCGACCGCCGGCGCGCGGGCGAGCGCGGGCGCGAGCAGCGGACACGCGTCGATCTCCACGAGCGTGTGCGCGCGCGCCTGCATGAAACCGATGCGCGCCCTGCCGCGCGCATCGACGCGCGCGTGAAAGACAACGCGGCGGCGGCCTTCGCCATGCGCCGGAACGAGATCGCGCACGCTCGTCTCGACGCGCGCGTTGGCCAGCGCATCGACCAGCAGTCCGCGCTTCCATGCCGCATAGGCGGGCGCGGCGAGCGTCTGCACGGCGCAGCCGCCGCAGGCGCCGAACAACGGGCAGAAGGCGTCGACGCGGTCGGGCGAGGGATTCAAGACCTCCACCAGCCGGCCGCGCTCGCCGTCCACCTCCGCGCGGATCGTTTCGCCCGCGAGCGCATACGGCACGAACACCAGACCGCGCGGCGTGCGCGCGACGCCTTCGCCGCGTGCGCCGAGCCGCTCGATGGTGAGGCGTGCGTCGAGATCGAGACTCATGGCCGTTGCGCGCCGAGCAGATATTCGACATTGCCGTCGCCGCCGGCGATCGGCGAGGCGATCTCGCCGACGATGCGCCAGCCCTGCGCCGCAATCACGTCCGCGATATCGCGCAAAACGCGCGCGCGCGCCTTTTCGTCGCGCACCACGCCCTTCCTCACCAGATTCGGGCCGGCCTCGAACTGCGGCTTGACGAGCGCGACGAGCCGCGCGCGTGGCGCGGCGAGCGCCAGCACGTGCGGCAATATGTGGCGCAGCGAAATGAAGCTCACGTCGCACACGATCAAATCCGGCGCGCCGGCCATTTGCGGCGTGAGCGCGCGCGCGTCGGTCTTCTCGAACGCGCGCACGCGCGGGTCGCCGCGCAATCGTTCGTGCAACTGGCCCGTTCCGACATCGACCGCGACGACATGCGCCGCGCCGCGCGCGAGCAGCACGTCGGTGAACCCGCCGGTCGAGGCGCCGATATCGAGACAGGCGCGGTCCGCCGGATCGAACCCGAACGCATCGAGCGCGGCCGCGAGCTTCACGCCGCCGCGCGACACCCACGGATAGGGAGCGCGCGCCTCGATCGCCTCGTCGGCGCCGATCGGCTCGGAGGGTTTGGCGATCGCGCGGCCGCCGGCGCTGACGAGGCCCGCCTCGATCGCCTCGCGCGCCTTGGCGCGGCTCGGGAACAACCCGCGTTCGACCAGCGCGACATCGGCGCGCGCGCCGGCCCTCATGTCACGCGATCAGCGTGCGCGCGGCCTCGCGCTCGTGGCCGAGCGCGGACAGAACCTGCGCCACGACGCCTTTCGCGTCGAGCCCGGCGGCGGCGTACATCTTCTCGGGACTGTCGTGGTCGAGATAGGCGTCCGGCAACGTCATCGTGCGCACCTTCAGCCCGCGATCCAGCAAGCCGTCCTGCGCGAGCTGATGCAGCACGATGGCGCCGAAGCCGCACATCGAGCCTTCCTCGATGGTGACCAGAACCTCGTGACCGGCGGCGAGCCGGCGCACCAGATCCCGGTCGAGGGGTTTGGCGAACCGCGCGTCGGCGACGGTCGTGGAAATGCCGCGCTGGGCGAGATCCTCGGCCGCCTTCATCGCTTCGGCCAGGCGCGTGCCGAGCGACAGCAGCGCGACCCTGGACCCCTCGCGCAAGACGCGGCCGCGGCCGATCTCCAGCACCTGTCCGCGCGCCGGCATGTCGACGCCCACGCCCTCGCCGCGCGGATAGCGGAACGCGCAGGGGCCGACATCGTAGGCGGCGGCGGTCGCGACCATATGCGCCAGTTCCGCCTCGTCGGCGGCGGCCATGATCATCATGTTCGGCAGGCAGCCGAGATAGGCCAGATCGAACGAGCCGGCGTGCGTCGGCCCGTCGGCGCCGACCAGACCCGCGCGGTCCATCGCGAACCGCACCGGCAGCTTCTGCAAATCCACGTCGTGCACGACCTGATCGTAGCCGCGCTGGAGGAAGGTGGAATAGATGGCGCAGAACGGCTTGTAGCCCTCCGTCGCCAGACCCGCCGCGAAAGTCACCGCATGCTGCTCGGCGATGCCGACGTCGAACGTGCGGCCGGGGAACTTCTTGCCGAACAGGTCGAGACCCGTGCCCGACGGCATGGCGGCGGTGACCGCGACGATCCTGTCGTCGGCCTCGGCCTCCTTGATCAGGTGTTCGGCGAACACTTTCGTATAGGCGGGGGCGTTGGCCTTCGGCTTGGCCTGCGCGCCGGTGATGACGTCGAACTTGTTGACGCCATGATACTTGTCCGCCGACGCCTCGGCCGGCGCGTAGCCCTTGCCCTTCTGCGTCACCACATGGACCAGCACCGGGCCGGTCGGCATGTCGCGCACGTTCTTCAGCACGGGCAGCAGATGGTCGAGATTATGGCCGTCGATCGGACCGACATAATAGAAGCCCAGCTCCTCGAACATCGTGCCGCCGGTGACGAAACCGCGCCCGTATTCCTCCGCGCGGCGGGCGCGCTCGTAGAGCGCCTTGGGCAGATGGCTGGCGATCTGTTTCACCGTCTCGCGGATCGTCGCGTAACGGCCGGAGGCGAGCCGCGCCAGATAGGCCGACATGGCGCCGACCGGCGGGGCGATCGACATGTCGTTGTCGTTGAGAATGACGATCAGCCGCGATTTCAGCGCGCCGGCGTTGTTCATGGCCTCGTAGGCCATGCCCGCCGACATCGACCCGTCGCCGATGACCGCCACCACGTTGTTGTGGCGATGGGCGAGATCGCGCCCGACCGCCATGCCGAGGCCGGCGGAAATGGAGGTGGAGGAATGGGCCGCGCCGAACGGGTCGTAGAGGCTCTCCGACCGTTTGGTGAAACCCGACAGGCCGCCGCCCATGCGCAGCGTGCGAATGCGGTCGCGCCGGCCGGTGAGTATCTTGTGCGGATAGGCCTGGTGGCCGACGTCCCAGATCAGCCGGTCGCGCGGCGTGTCGAATACGTAGTGAAGCGCCACCGTCAGTTCGACCACGCCCAGACCCGCGCCGAGGTGACCGCCGGTTACGGAAACGGCGTCGATGGTTTCGGCGCGCAACTCCTGCGCGACCTGTTTCAGATCGTGTTCGGGAATGCGCCGGAGATCTTCCGGCGTCGCGATCTTGTCGAGGAGGGGCGTCTTCAGCGAGGTCACAACATGCTCATGCAGGCGCTGCCGGCTTTCGGCCATCCCGCCCGTTTACACCAAACGGGCGGACGGCCGCAATCCCGCTGGATTTGCAGGCTTTTGCGCTCCCGGCGGCGGCGCGCGCGCGAATTGTTCGGCCCGCGGCGGGATCAAAAGCGAAGCTCCCGTCATTTAGCTGAGGCGCGAGACGCAAAGGAGTGAGCCATGACAGACGCCGCACCGCCCCCGACCGCCACGCCGCAGCGCCCCAATCTGGGCGACGCTTTCGAACGGCTGCGACCCAACTGGGGCTGGTTCGTCGCCCTCGGTCTGGTGACCGCCGCACTGGGCGTGGCGACGCTCGGCTACCTTTCGGTCGTCGGCACCATCGCGTCGGTCTACATGATCGGCTTCGCGATGATCGTGGCCGGCGGGGCGGAGATCGCGCTCGGCATGAAGGCCAGAAGCTGGGGCTGGACGGCGCTGTGGATCCTCGTGGGGCTGCTCTACATTCTCGGCGGCGCCTTCGCCATCGCCCAGCCGCTGGTGGCGGCGGCCACGTTCACCCTGCTGATCGGCGCGGCGCTGGTCGCCACCGGCGTACTGCGGATCGCCGCCGCGCTCCGGGCGCCGGAAGGCAAGGGCATGCTGGCGTTCGCCGGGCTGATCACGCTCGCGCTCGGCGCCATGATTCTGCTCGCCTGGCCGGTCTCGGGCCTGTTCACGCTCGGCATCTTCCTCGGGGTGGATCTGCTGATCTACGGGCTGAGCTGGATTTCGTTCGGGCTGCGCCTGCGTCCGAAGGGCTGAGGCGCGTCGCGCGGGGACGTGTTGATCGGCCTGCCCGTTCGGACTAGAGCATCGTTTCCGATGGAATCGGAAGCGATGCTCTCTTTTTGGCCTGACGCGTTTTCTTCCCGCGAACCGGTTTCCACTTCGCTCGAAAACGCTTTATGCCGTTGACGGCGCGCAGCGATGCGCCGCCGATGGAGCCCGGCATGACGAAATGGGTCTACACGTTCGGCGACGGCAAGGCCGAAGGTTCGAGCGCGATGCGCGACCTGCTCGGCGGCAAAGGCGCCAATCTCGCCGAAATGTCCAATCTCGGCCTGCCGGTGCCGCCGGGCTTCACCATCACCACCGAGGCCTGCCGGCACTATTACGCGCACGGCAAGACGCTGCCCGAAGACCTCGCCGCGCAGGTGGAGGCCGCCGTCGCCCATGTCGGCCGTCTGACGGGCCGCGGGTTCGGCGACGAAGCCAGCCCCCTCCTGCTCTCGGTGCGCTCCGGCGCGCGCGCCTCCATGCCCGGCATGATGGACACCGTGCTGAACCTGGGGCTCAACGACCGGACCGTGCAGGCGCTGGCGCAGGGCGCGGGCGATGAACGGTTCGCGCTCGATTCCTACCGCCGCTTCATCCAGATGTATTCGGCCGTGGTGCTCGATCTCGACCATCACAATTTCGAGGACGCGCTCGAATTCTTCAAAGAGACGAAAGGCTATTCGCTCGACACCGAGCTTGCCGCCGGGGACTGGCGCAAGGTGATCGGCGAATACAAGACCATCGTCGAGCGCGAGACCGGCGCCGCGTTTCCGCAGGAGCCGCACGCCCAGCTATGGGGCGCGATCGGCGCCGTCTTCTCCTCATGGATGAACGCGCGCGCGATCACCTACCGGCGCCTGCACGACATTCCCGAGGACTGGGGCACCGCCGTCAACGTGCAGGCGATGGTGTTCGGCAACATGGGCGACACATCGGCGACGGGCGTGGCCTTCACGCGCAATCCCTCGACCGGCGAGAAGGAGCTTTACGGGGAGTTCCTCATCAACGCGCAGGGCGAGGACGTGGTGGCGGGCATTCGCACGCCGCAGGCGATCACCGAAAGCGCACGCAGGGCGTCGGGCTCCGACAGGCCTTCGATGGAAGCTGCCATGCCGGCCGTGTTCGCCGAATTCAAACGCGCGACGGAAACGCTGGAGCGTCATTATCGCGACATGCAGGACATGGAGTTCACCGTCGAGAACGGCAAACTCTGGATGTTGCAGACGCGCGGCGGCAAGCGCACGACGAAGGCCGCCATGCGCATCGTCATCGACATGGCCAGGGAAGGACTGATCACGCGCGAGGACGCGGTCGCGCGGGTCGACCCGCTGTCGCTCGACCAGTTGCTGCATCCCACCATCGACCCCAAGGCCGAGCGCAGGATCGTGGCGACCGGCCTGCCCGCTTCGCCGGGCGCGGCGAGCGGCGAGATCGTGTTCGATTCCAACGAAGCCGAGACGCTGAAGGGCGCGGGCCGCAAGGTCATTCTGGTGCGCGTGGAGACGAGCCCGGAGGACATCCACGGCATGCACGCGGCCGAGGGCATTCTCACGACGCGCGGCGGCATGACCTCGCACGCGGCCGTCGTCGCGCGCGGCATGGGCAAGCCGTGCGTCTCGGGCGCGGGCGGCGTGCGCGTGGACTACAATGCGCAGACGATGCGCGCGGGCGCCAAAGTCTTCAAGAAGGGCGACGTCCTCACGATCGACGGCTCGACCGGCCAGGTGATCGAGGGCGCCGCTCCGATGCTCGAACCGGAGCTGACCGGCGATTTCGCGACCCTGATGGAATGGGCCGACGGCGTGCGACGCCTGCGCGTGCGCGCCAACGCCGATACGCCGAAGGACGCGCGGATCGCGCGGCAGTTCGGCGCCGAGGGCATCGGGCTGTGCCGCACCGAGCACATGTTCTTCGACGAGGCGCGCATTCTGGCGATGCGCGAGATGATCCTGGCCGGCGACGAGAAGCAGCGGCGCGCCGCGCTCGCCAAACTGGCGACGATGCAGCGGTCGGATTTCGCCGCGCTTTTCGAGATCATGTCCGGCCTGCCCGTGACGATCCGCCTCCTCGATCCGCCGCTGCACGAATTCCTGCCGCACACCGACGAGGAAATCGCGACCGTGGCGGCCGATCTCGGGGTGGAGCCGGCGAAGCTGAAAGCGCGCGCGCAGGAGCTTGCCGAATTCAACCCCATGCTCGGCTTCCGCGGCGTGCGCATCGCCATCGTCTATCCGGAAATCGCGGAAATGCAGGCGCGCGCGATTTTCGAAGGCGCGGTGGATGCTCACAAGGCGACCGGCAAGGCGGTGACGGCGGAGGTGATGGTCCCGCTCGTTCTGTCGAAGCGCGAGTTCGATCTGGTGAAGGCGCGCGTCGTCGCGATGGCCGAGACGGTCGAGCAGGAGACCGGCGTCTCCATTCCCTACACCGTCGGCACGATGATCGAACTGCCGCGCGCGGCGCTGCGCGCCGGCGAAATCGCAGAAAGCGCCGAGTTCTTCTCCTTCGGCACGAACGATCTCACGCAGACGACGCTCGGCCTGTCGCGCGACGACGCCGGATCGTTTCTGCCTGCCTATGTGCAGAAGGGCGTGCTGCCGGCCGACCCGTTCATCACGCTCGACACCGAGGGCGTGGGCGAACTCGTCGCCATCGCCGCCGAGCGCGGGCGCGCGACGCGGCCGGGCATGAAGCTCGGCATCTGCGGCGAGCATGGCGGCGATCCGGCCTCCATCGCATTCTGCGAGAAGACGAAGCTCGACTACGTGTCGTGCTCGCCCTATCGCGCGCCGATCGCGCGGCTGGCCGCAGCGCAGGCCGCGCTCGGCCGCAAGGCGCAGGGCGAAGCATGATCAGCGCCCGCAACGTCTATTACGTGACGATGTGCGTGAGCGGGCTGGCGCTGGGCGCCGCCGCCCGCGCATGGCCTTCGTTCGGTTCCGGCGCCGTTCCGCCCTATGTGTGGCTGCTCGGCGTATCGCTCGTCTTCGACATCGCCTTGCAGGCGATTTCGGCGAAGCGCCCAATCGTTCCGATGAGCATGAACGCGCGCGCGGCCGGGTTCTTCGCCGGCGCCATCCTGTATCTGCTCGTCACTTACGTGTTCGCGCCGGCAGCGCCCGCGGCATGACCCCGACGCTGCAAGCCTTGCGCGGCGGCGGCAAGCGCGCGCTGGCGCACGCGCTCGCGCTGATCGAGACGGCGCGCGGCACGGAGACGCTGGCAGCCCTGCTGGACGAAGCCGCAGCCGACCCGAAAGCGCATGTGGCGGGGCTGACCGGCCCGCCCGGCGTCGGCAAATCGACCCTCACCAACGCGCTCGTGCGCGACTGGCGCGCGAAGGGCGAAAGCGTCGGCGTGATCGCGGTCGATCCGTCCTCGCGCGCGACCGGCGGCGCGCTGCTCGGCGACCGTGCGCGCATCGCCACCGATCCCGAGGACCGCAAGGTGTTCGTGCGCTCGATGGCCGCGCGCGACCGGCTCGGCGGCCTTTCCGACGACACGGTGGCGGCGATGGCGCTGATGCGCGCGCTGTTCGACCGCGTGCTGGTGGAGAGCGTGGGCATCGGCCAGTCGGAGGCCGACATTTCCTTCGCCGCCGACACCGTCGTGCTCTGCATCCAGCCGGGGTCCGGCGACAGCCTGCAATTCATGAAGGCGGGCGTGATGGAGCTGCCCGACATCGTGGTCGTCACCAAAGCCGACATGGGCGCGGCCGCCAAACGCGCGCGTTCGGACGTGGAAGGCGCGTTGACCCTGTTCTCGCGCGAGGACGACTGGGTTCCCCCGGTCGTGCTGGTTTCGGCGCCGACCGGCGAGGGGCTCGACGCCTTGCACGAGGCGCTCGCGCGCCATCGCGCGCATCTCGGCGTCGAGGGGCTCCGGCGGCGGCGCGCGCGGCAGGAAGACATGTGGATCGCGGAAGCGACGAGATCGCGCTTCGGGTCGGAAGGCGCGGGCGCGGCGCGGGCGCTGAAGATCGCCGCGCGCGGGCCGTTCGGCCGCGAACGCGAAATCGCGCTGGCGCTGCGCGCGGCCCTGTCCGCCGTGCGTCGGTGAACCTCACGCCGCCTTGCGCTCGGCCGCCAGTTCCTGCGCGAAATGCGGATAGGTTTCGGCGAGTTCATCGGTCACGCGGCCGCGCAGCAGCGCAAGCGTCGCGGCGTCCGGCCCCGGCGTCGGGCCGACGTCCGGCGCGAGGTCGTATTCGAAACCGGTGTTGGCGCGCACTTCGGCCGCGTCCGCGCCGCCGTGCGTCGACCGCAACATGAAGCGCCTGCGCGTCTTGTCGAACGAAAAGAGCGCCTTGCCCGTCAGCAGCGCGTGCGGACCGCCGGGCCGGTAAACGCCCGGCTCGCTCGTTCCCGGCGCGGAGACGAAATCCACCTTGTCGACGAACACGCGCGGCGAATGCTCCTCGCGGAACAGGATGACGCGCGGCACGACGAAATAGAGGAAGGCCGAGCCGAAACAGCCTGGCCAGCGCACGTCGCTTTTCGGATATTCGCCCGAGCCGACCAGGTTGATGTTGGCCTGTCCGTCGATCTGTCCGCCGCCGAGAAAGAAGGCGTCGACGCGGCCCTGCGCGGCGCAGTCGAACAATTCGACGCCGCCGTTGGTGAAGAAATTGTGCTCCTGCGATCCCAGCACCGAAATGCGCACGCGCTCGCGGTCCTGCCGCTCGTTGAGCGCGCGGCGCAGCATGGCGGCGGCCGCCGGAATCGGCGAGGAGGCCCCGACCGCCACATGGCGCACGCCGTCCAGCAGGACGGCGATGGTGTGGATCATGATCTCGCGGGTGAGGACGGGCGCGTTCATGCCGCGCGCGCCTTGCCCGGGCGGAACGTCTCCATATAGGCGGCGAAGCCTTCCTTCGTGCGCGCCATTTTCGCGTAGCGCGCGATCTCGGCGCCGTCGACCGGATATTCGTCCCACAGCGCGTAGGGATAGGCGCCGCGCTCGGCGACCGCGATCCGGTCCACGTAAAGCGCCGGCAGCACGGCGGCCGCGTCCTTCTCGCCGGTGAACAGCGAATGGTCGACGATGCGCTCGACCGTCACGAACGTTCGCCTGGCGGCATAGGCCATCGAGGCGAGCTCGCGGCGCCGGCCGATCAGCACGTTGCCGAACCTGTCGGCGACGGGGGCGTGGAAGAGCGCGACGTCCGGCTCGATCGCCGGCACGACGACGATCCTGTCGCCGGGCGCGAACGGGTTGTCGATGACCTTCCAGTCGGGACGGGCGGCCAGCAGGTCGGAGCCGATGATGCCGCGAATGGGCAGGAAGGGCACGCCCTTCTCGGCCGCGATGATGCCGGAGTGGACCGCCGGGCAGGTCGCGTCCATGATCCTGACCGCGCCGTCGCGCACCGCCTCCATGAAGCGCGGCGCGCCGCCGGATTCCCCGAGCGTGACCGCGCTCGTCTCCACCGTTCCCACGACGCCCGCGCCGATCAGCATGTCGGCCTGCATACCGCTCGCGGGCACGCAGACGAGGTGGATGTTCTTCGGACCAGCGGCGATGATGGCGGCGGTCGCCGCCATTGCGACGCCGGAATAATCCGTCGGCACGGCGATCTTCGTGCCGTCGCGGACGGCGCCCGCCAGGGCCTCAAGCGAAACGATCTCTCCCATGCGCGCCTCCCAACGCGTTCAGTCGAGCCATTGTTCGGGCGGGCGGGGGAAAGGTCAAGAACGCTTGCGCCCGCGCTGCGGCGCACCCAGATAGGGAGTTTGGCAAGGGGGAATCATGCATTTCGGCATCGTCGCGCGCGCCGCCTGGGTCGTGGCCTGCGCCCTCGTTCTGGCGGGCTGCAGTCCATTCGCCGAACAGCCGGTCGGCAACGCCAACGTTCCGCAACCGCGGCTGCCGGTCGATCTTCAGAAGTATCTCGGCCGCTGGTATGAACTGGCGCGCTACGAAGCCTCGTTCCAGAAGGGCTGCGAAGGCGTGACCGCCGACTACGCCCTGCGGCCGGACGGCGCGGTGAAGGTCGTGAACAGCTGCCGGCAGGATTCGCCGTCCGGCCCGCTGCGGTCGGCGGAGGCGAAAGCGACGGTCGTCGAAAATTCCGGCGGCGCGAAGCTGCGCGTCACCTTCTTCTGGCCCTTCACCGGCGACTACTGGGTGCTGGACCGGGCGCAGGATTATTCCTGGTCGATCGTCGGGGAGCCGTCCGGGCGCTATCTGTGGGTTCTCTCGCGCGACCCCAGGCCGCCCGAGGCGCAGTATCAGGCCCTCGTCGCGCGGGTCGCGGAACTGGGCTACGACACGCGGCTGCTGCGGCGCACGCGCCACTGATCGCGCGCGCGCCGGAGGCCGGGCGGAATGCAGGCAGGCGGCCCGCGTCCCCGCCCCTGCCGCCTTCAAATCAGCGCGGCGCCAGCACCATGACCATCTGGCGGCCTTCCATCGAAGGTTCGGCCTCCACTTTCGCCATTTGCGCGGTCTCGGCCTTCACGCGTTCGAGCAGCCGGTAGCCGATGTCCTGATGGGCCATTTCGCGACCACGGAAGCGCAACGTGATCTTCACCTTGTCGCCCTCGATGAAGAATCGGCGGATCGCCTTCATCTTCACGTCGTAGTCGTGATCATCGATGCCCGGCCGCAGCTTGATTTCTTTCACCTCTACGATCTTCTGACGCTTGCGCGCCTCGGCCTGTTTCTTCTGTTCGAGAAACCGGAACCTGCCGTAGTCGAGAATCTTGCAGACCGGAGGTTTGGCGTTCGGAACGATCTCCACGAGATCGAGCCCCGCTTCCTCCGCGATGGCCAACGCATCGGTTGTGTTCACCACCCCCCGGTTCTGACCTTCCGCATCGATGAGTTGAATCTCGGGGATGCGGATGTCGCGGTTGATGCGCGGACCCTCCTTCTGGGGCGTCGGCGGCGCTTTCATAGGACGACGAATGGGGACTTCTCCATCTTGTTGCGGGGCGAGCGCCGCATGCGCCCGGACGGCCGGCGTGGGCATGCGACATCGCGCCCGGCGGCTTTCGCCGCCAGAGCGCGGAATGTCAAGATGTTGGCAGCGCCCGGCGAAGTCAACCTGAGGCCGGCTGCGACATCAAGGCCGCGTCAGGCCCAGGGCCGCCTCATAGAGGGCGAGCGTGCGGGCGCACATGCGCTCGATCGAGAAATTGCGCCGCACGTGGTTGCGGGCCGCCGCCGCCAGTTCGTCGCGGGCGGCCGCGCCGAGGTCGAGCGCCTCGCCGATCGCAGCCGCCAGCGCCGCCGCGTCGCCGGGGGGGGTGCGCCAGCCGGTGCGCTCGCGCGGACTGCAATCGGGCGGGGCGGCGATCGTCTCGCGCGCCGCGCCGTGGTCGGCCACCACCACGGCCGCGCCCATGGCCTGCGCCTCGACCGCCGTGCGGCCGAACGCCTCCGGCTCGAGGGAGGGCGCGACCACGACGGCGGCGGCCAGATAGGCGGCCGGCATGTCCGTGCAATGCCCGACGCGCTTGACCAGTTCGCCAACGCCGGCGGCCTGCGCCGCCTTGTCGATCTCGCGCCCGTAGGCGCCCCCGCCCTCGCCCGCCAGCACATAGACGAGATCGCCCCGGCCCTCGCCCTTCAGGCGCCCCGCCGCCTCCACCAGCACGCGATGGCCCTTTCGCCGCACGAGCCGGGCCGGCAGCAGCACGATCCGCTGGTCCGGGGCCACGCCCCATGCCTCGCGCAGCGCGCGCACCCGCTGCGGCCCGACCGCCTCGGGCGCGAAGGCCCGCAGGTCGACCCCGCGCGGAATGGTGGCGATACGGCTGGCGGCCTCCGGGTGGCGCTCCGCGATGAGGCCCGCCGTGAAACGCGAATTGGCGATGACGATGTCGCCCTTCGCCATGATGGAATTGTAGCGGCGCTTGAACGGCGCCCCCTCCGAATAGGCGCTGTGCCAGGTGGTGATGAAGGGCGTCTTGGTCTGGCGGGTGGCGGCATAGGCGACCCAGGCCGGCGCGCGCGAGCGCGCATGAACGATGTCCACCCGTTCGCGCAGGATGAGCGCCGCGAGTTTTCCCACGTTCGCCGCCATCGCCAGCGGGTTTTTCGCGGCGGCCGGAAAGGACAGGAATTCGCCGCCCAGCGCCTGCAACTCGCCGACGAGGCGGCCGCCCTCGGCCGCCACCAGCGCACGCGCGCCGGCGCCGGCCAGCGCCTCGGCGATTTCGAGCGTCGTGCGCTCCACGCCGCCGGAGTCGAGCCGGGGCGCGATCTGCAATATGGTCCGGCCGGCGATGGGGCGATCGTGGGCGGACAAGGCGGCTGCGTTCATCGGCCCATTCTAGCCCGCGACCTTTCCCGGATGGTTAAGAGGACATGAAATGAACAACGAAAACGCCGACCGCCCGCCCCTCTGGCTGACGGTGGGAACGGGCGCGGCGGCGCGGCGCATCGCCTACCGGCGACTGGCCGGGCGCGGCGCGGGCGCCGAACGGCCGGGGATCGTGTGGCTCGGCGGCTTCAAGTCCGACATGAAGGGGACGAAGGCGGTCGCGCTCGAGGAATACGCCCGCGCCGCCGGCCGCGCCTTCCTGCGGTTCGATTATTCGGGCCACGGCGAATCGGAGGGCGATTTCCGCGACGGGACCATCGGCGGCTGGCTGGAGGAAAGCCTGGCCATCGTGCGCGCGCAGACCGAGGGCCCGCAGGTTTTCGTCGGCTCCTCGATGGGCGGGTGGCTGGCGCTGCTGGCGGCGCGCGCGCTGGCGGCGACCGGCGAGACAGGGCGGATCGCCGGCATGGTCCTGATCGCGCCGGCGGTCGATTTCACCGACGAACTGATGTGGAAGGAACTGCCCGAGGAGGGCCGGCGCGCACTCGAAAGCGAGGGCGTGTGGATGCGGCCCTCGCAATATTCGCCCGAACCCTATCCCATCACGCGCGCGCTGTTCGAGGAGGGCCGCAGCCATCTGCTGTTCCCGGCCGAAATCCGCAGCCACGGGCCGGCGCACATTCTCCAGGGGATGGAGGACCCGGACGTGCCGTGGCGCCATGCGCTGAGGCTGGTGGAACACATGCCGGCCGACCCCGTGGCGCTGACGCTGATCCGCGACGGCGACCATCGCCTGTCGCGGGAGGAGGACATCGCGCGGCTGATCGGCGCCGTCGACCAGATCGCCGGGTGAAGGCGGCGTTTACCATGTCGCGGCTAGATTGAGCGCATGTCCGATCCGCGCAGCGCCACATGCAGGCGATGGCTGGCGGTCGCGCTCGGCGGCGCGCTCGCGCTGGCCGGGGCGGCCGCCGCCGCGCCGCGCGAACGCCCGACGGCGCTCTCCCTCCTGCCGGCGCGCGCGAAGGGGCCGGTCACGCTCGTCGTCTCGACCGACGCGCAACGCCTGACGGTCTACGACGGCGAGGAAGCCGTCGGCGGCACGACCGTTTCGACCGGCGTCGCCGACCACCCCACGCCGCATGGCGTGTTCTCGATCATCGACAAGCGGCGCTATCACGAGTCCAACATCTATTCCGCCGCGCCCATGCCCTACATGCAGCGCCTCACCTGGTCGGGCATCGCGCTGCACGAGGGGCGCGTGACCGGCGCGCCGGCCTCGCACGGATGCATTCGCCTGCCGGGCGATTTCGCGCGCGCGCTGTTTTCCTTCACGCGCGAGGGCGCGCGCGTGGTGATCGCGCGCGAGGACGCGTGGCCGACGCGCCTCCATGGCGCCATCCCGTTCCTGAAAGCGCCGGCGCCGACCGGCGCCCTGCCCGAAGCGCCGGTTTCGCTGCCCGGCGAAATCGAGCCCACGGCGGCAAGCGTTCTGTCGCGCCCGCCCGCCCCGCAGGACATCGCCACGCGCGCGCCGGTCGCCATTCTTGTCAATCGCAAGGCCGGCAAGATTTACGTGCGGCGCGCATTCACGCCGCTGTTCGAGGCGCCGATCGCGATTGCGGACCGCGAGCGGCCGCTCGGCCTGCATCTTCTCACCGCGCAGGCGGGCGCGGGCGGCGCCCTCGCGTGGAGCGCGCTCGGCGCGACCGGCGCGCCGCGCGTCGCGACGCCCGGCTTCTCCACGGTCGGCCGGCTGGGCGTCGCCGACATCATGGTGGACGATGCGCGGCCGAGAAAGCGCGCGCGCGCACGTGCGGACGAGTCGATGGTTTCGCTCGCGCCGCCGCCGCCGCCCGAACCTTCCGCGCAGGAGGCGCTCGGTCGTCTCTCGCTGGCGCCGGGCGTGGCCGCGCGCATCGCCGCCTTGATCGGGACGGGCGCCACGATCATTCTGTCGGACGAGGGCGCGCGCGGGCGCGAGACGTGGAACGGCACGAATTTCATCGCGCTGTCGGAATAGATTTGCGGGGCGGTCATGGGGCTTTCCAACCTGCGCGTGGATGGCGCGCGCCTGTGGGACGCGTTGATGGAGATGGCGCGGATCGGCGCGACGCCGAAGGGCGGCGTGAAGCGTCTGGCGCTGACCGATCTCGACCGCGCCGCGCGCGATCTGTTCGCGCGCTGGTGCGCGGATGCGGGGCTGACGCTTTCGATCGATGCGATGGGGAACATGTTCGCGCGACGCGCGGGCGCGGACGAAACGCTCGCGCCGGTCGTGATCGGCAGCCATCTCGACACGCAGCCGACCGGCGGCAAGTTCGACGGCGCGCTCGGCGTGATCGGCGCGCTGGAGGTCGCGCGCTCGCTCAACGATCTCAACATCCGCACGCGCCGGCCGATCGAGATCGTCAACTGGACGAACGAGGAAGGCTCGCGCTTTGCGCCGGCGATGGTTTCTTCCGCCGTGTTCGCGGGGCTGATGTCGCTGGAGGAAGCCCGCGCCAGAGAGGATTTCGACGGCGTCGCGCTCGGCGCGGAACTCGGCCGCATCGGCTATGCGGGCGCAGCGCCCGTAGGCGGCCGGCCGTTCCACGCGCTGTTCGAACTGCATATCGAACAGGGGCCGATTCTGGAGGCCGAGAACGTCGACATCGGAATCGTCACGCACGGCCAGGGCATGAAATGGTACGAGATCGCGTTCGACGGGTTCGAGGCGCATGCGGGCTCGACGCCGATGGCGCGCCGGCGCGACGCGCTGGTCGCCGCCGCGCGGACGATCGAACGCGTGCGCGAGATCGCGCTGACGGAGGCGCCGCTCGGCGTGGGCACGACGGGCGTGATCGCGATCGAGCCGGGATCGCGCAACGTGATCCCCGGTCGCGCGTTCATGACTTGCGAATTCCGCCATCCGACGGAAGCCGCGCTCGCGCGGATGGACGCGGCGCTCGCCACCGCCGTCGCGCAGATCGCGGCGCAGGAGAAGGTTTCCGCGAAACTGGACCACGTGTTCGATTGCGCGCCGACGACCTTCGACGCCGATTGCGTGGCGATGGCGCGGCGGGCGGCGCGCAGTCTCGGCCTTTCCCATCGCGACATCGTGTCCGGCGCGGGGCACGACGCCTGCAACATCGCGCGCGTGGCGCCGACCGCGATGATCTTTTGCCCGTGCGTGGACGGGGTGAGCCACAACGAGGCCGAGGACATCAAGCCGAAATGGGCCGAGGACGGCGCGAACGTGCTGCTGCGCGCGGCGCTGGAGGCCGCCGAGATCGTCGCCTGAGCGGCTGCTTGCGGCCGAGGCCTGCGCCGTATAGGTTCCGCGCCGCCCGAGGCGGGCGAATGAGGGACGCAACGTGCATATCGCGATGATCGGCTCGGGCTATGTCGGGCTGGTGTCCGGCGTGTGTTTCGCCGATTTCGGCCACGACGTCGTCTGCATCGACAAGGACGCGGACAAGATCGCGCAGCTGCGCGCGGGCCGCATGCCGATATTCGAGCCGGGGCTGAAGGAAATCGTCGAGAAAAACGTGCGCGAGGGCCGCCTGTCGTTTTCGACAGACATCGCAGCCGGCGTCGCGGCGGCGCAGGCGGTGTTCATCGCGGTCGGCACGCCCTCGCGGCGCGGCGACGGCTATGCCGATCTGTCCTTCGTCTACGCGGCGGCGCGCGAGATCGCCGAACACGTGCGCGACGGAACGGTGGTCGTCACCAAATCGACGGTGCCGGTCGGCGCGGGCGACGAGGTGGAGCGCATCGTCCGCGCGGCGCGGCCGGGGGCGAACATTCCCGTCGTCTCCAATCCGGAATTCCTGCGCGAGGGCGCGGCGATCGCCGACTTCAAACATCCCGACCGCATTGTCATCGGCACCGACGACGCGCGCGCGCGCGAGGCGATGCAGGAAGTCTACCGCCCGCTCCATCTCAACAACCATCCGCTGCTGTTCACCTCGCGCCGCACGGCCGAACTGATCAAATACGCCGCCAACGCGTTTCTCGCGACCAAGATCTCGTTCATCAACGAAATGGCCGACCTGTGCGAGGCCACCGGCGCGAACGTGCAGGACGTCGCGCGCGGCATCGGCCTCGACAATCGCATCGGCCGCAAGTTCCTGCACGCGGGGCCGGGCTATGGCGGCTCGTGTTTTCCCAAGGACACGCTGGCGCTGGTCAAGACCGGCCACGACGCCGGCAGCCCGCTGCGGATCGTCGAGACGGTGATCGCCGTCAACGACCAGCGCAAACGCGCGATGGCGCGCAAGGTGATCGCGGCCTGCGGCGGAAACGTGCGCGGCAAGACGATCGCGCTGCTCGGCCTGACGTTCAAGCCCAACACCGACGACATGCGCGACGCGCCCTCGCTCGCGCTCGTGCCCGCGCTGCAGGACGCCGGCGCCAAAGTGCGCGCCTACGACCCGGAGGGCATGGCGCAGGCGGCGAGCCTGCTGGACAATGTGGAGTTCGCCGAAAGCGCCTACGCCTGCCTGAAGGGCGCGGACGCGCTGGTGCTCGTGACGGAGTGGGATGCGTTCCGCGCGCTCGACCTCGACAAGGTGAAGGCGCTTCTGAACGCGCCCGTCGTGGTGGACCTGCGCAATGTCTATGCGCCCGCCGAAATGGACAAGCGCGGCTTTTGCTATTTCAGCGTCGGGCGCTGAAACCTCACGCCCGACGCCAGTTGCGCGGCTACTTGCTCGCGGCGTGCATTTCGCCGGCTTCCACCAGGCGGATCGGCTCCCACGTCTTGCCGTCGAATCGCGAGATTTGCAGTTTCTTGTACGGCGAATAATCGCCCGGCGAGATGCTGAGCGTGACGCCCGGCACGTTGAGCGGCAACTGGATGTCCTTGAGACTGGTGACGACCTTCATCAGATTCTCGCGCGTGAGATCGTCGCCGCAGCGCTTGAGAACGAGTTCCGTCATCCAGGCCATGTTGTAGCCGGTCGAGTTGGACCCGTCGTTGGGGTCGGCGTTGTTGTTCCATTCCTTCATGAAGGCGAGATAGTCCTGCACGTCCTTGTCATTGGCCCAGCGCGGGTCGGCCGGAATTTTCGACGCGATGGCGGTGACGAGACCGACGGCGTTCTCGAGTCCCGCCGGCGCCAGAGACGTCTTGATGGAACTCGCCACGGCCACGATGTAGTGCAGCGGCTTCCACCCCATTTCCGCGGCCTTGCGGATCGACTGGGCGGCGAATTTCGGCGTCGTCATATTGAAGAACACGTCCGCGCCCGAAGCCTTCAGCGCCACCATCTGAGAGTCGATCGTGGGATCGGTGACCTCGTAGGAAACTTCCTTGACGATCAGCGAGACCTTGTCGCCGAGACCTTCCTTGAAGCCGCGCACATAGTCCTTACCGGCGTCGTCGTTCTGATGCAGGATGGCGATCTTGGCGTTCGGCTTCTCCTGCAGAATGTATTTCGCCGCGATCCGCCCTTCCATCGTGTAGGAGGCGTAGAGCGGGACCGTGTAGGGATAGTTCTTCGGATCGTTCCATTTGTCGGCGCCGGTCGACAGGAAGAGGTGGGGCACTTTCTTCTGGTTCAGGTATTTGTGGATCGCGGTGTTGGTCGCCGTGCCGAGCGAGCCCATGTTGGCGAAAATCTCGTCGTTCTCGACCAGTTTGCGCGTCTGTTCGACCGTCTTGGGCGGCGAATAGGCGTCGTCGTAGGAAATGAAATTGATCTTGCGGCCGTTGACGCCGCCCTTCGAATTCAGGCGATTGAAATAGGCGGTCTCGGTCTTGCCGGCCGCGCCGTAGGCGGACGCCGGGCCGCTGTAGGGCATCGTCTGGCCGATCTTGATTTCCGTCTTCGTGACGCCGGTCGTCGTTTGGGCGTGGGCGAGGCCGCCGGCGAGCGTGGCCAAAGCGAATGCAAGCAGATGCGTTTTCATGAACGTCCTCCCGTTGTGCGTTCTCGCGCGCGCGGCGTTCTGCGCCGTCTGACCGGGAGGCTAGGCTGAAAATCCGGACAGGGCCAGCGCCACCCATGCCCCTCGCGCATTGCTGCAAGCGCGAAGGGCGGCGCCGCCGGCCCGCATATGCAAAAGGCCGGCGAAAATCGCCGGCCTTCGCATGCGCGGAAAACGACCTCAGCCTTTGACGTCGGCGGAAATGACGCCGCCGAGCGGCTCCCACGTCTTGCCGTCGAACCGCATGATCTGCAGCTTGTCGTAGCCGGCGTAGTTGTCGGGCGTGATGGTGAGCGTGACGCCCGGCAGCGCGAGCGGCATCTGCACGTTCTTCAGGCTGGTGACGACCTTCATGAGGTTCTCGCGCGTGAGGTTGTTCCCGCACATCTCCAGCACCTTCACCGTCAGCCACGCCGACATGTAGCCCGTGCCGACGCTGCCGTCGTTGGGGTCGGCGCTCGGATTCCACTGCTTGTTGAAGGCGAGAAACTCCTTCATGTCCGGCGCGTCCGCCCAGCGCGGATCGGCCGGGATTTTCGTGGCGACGGCGGTGACGAGACCGATGGCGTTCTCGACGCCCGCCGGCTCCAGCACGGTCTTGATGGAGGACGACACGCTGACGATGTAATAGAGCGGCTTCCAGCCGAGTTCAGCCGCCTTGCGGATCGCCTGCGCGCCGAACTTCGGCGTCGACATGGCATAGAACACGTCGGCGCCGGATTGCTTGAGCGTGACCATCTGCGAGTCGATCGTGGGATCGGTCACCTCGTAGGACACCTCCTTCACGATCATGGAGGCGGCCTTGTCGCCCAGGCCTTCCTTGAAGCCCTTGACGTAGTCCTTACCCGAATCGTCGTTCTGGTAGAGGATCGCGATCTTGCCGTTGGGCTTGGCCTGCAGGATGTATTTGCCGGCCACGCGCCCTTCCATCAGATAGTTCGGATAGAGCGGGATGGTATAGGGAAAATTCTTGGGGTCGTTCCACTTCGCCGCGCCGGTCGACACGAACAGATGCGGCATCTTCTTCTGGTTCATGTATTTGTGGATCGCCGTGTTGGTCGGCGTTCCGAGCGAGCCGAAATTGGCGAAAATCTCGTCCTGCTCGACCAGCTTGCGCGTCTGCTCGACCGTCTTGGGCGGCGAATAGGCGTCGTCGTAGGAAATGAAATTGATTTTGCGGCCGTTCACCCCGCCCTTGGCGTTGATCATGTTGTAATAGGCGGTCTCGGTCTTGCCCTGAATGCCGTAGGCCGACGCCGGGCCGCTATAAGGCATGGTGTTGCCGATCTTGATTTCCTTGTCGGTCACGCCCTGCGCATTCTGCGCCTGCGCGGCCATAGGCGCCGCCGCCAGTCCCAAGGCGAGCGCCAGAGTCGAAATTCGCATTGCATCCTCCCAAATGCGCCGCCGTTCGCCGCGGCTCCGCGTCTGCGCGGGCGGGGCTTTCGCCACCCGCCCTATTTCTTCGGCGCCCAGTTCGGGCGACGCTTTTCCAGAAACGCCGATACGCCCTCCCGGAACTCCGCGCCCGAACGCACGCAGAGAATCTGGTTGCGATCCTCCAGCGCGATCGCCTGCTGGATGGAACCGGCGTCGATATTCATGTTGAGGCATTCCTTCGACAGGCGCAGGCCGAGCGGCGAGGTCAGCAGCATGTCGTCGACATATTGCGCGGCCGCCTCTTCCAGCTTGTCGACGTCCACCACCTCCGACACGAGCCCCACGCGCAGCGCGCGGTCCGCATGGATGAAGCGACCGGTGAGGATGAGTTCGGAGGCGACCGACACGCCGACGAGACGCGGCAGGAAATAGGACGAACCGATATCGCAGCCGCCGATGCCGAGCTTGATGAAGGCGCAGTTCATGCGCGCGTCCGTGGCCGCGATACGGATGTCGGCGGCGAGCGCCAGCGCGAAACCGCCGCCGGCGGCCGCGCCCTGCACCAATGCGACGATCGGCTGCGGGCAGCGGCGCATCTTCATCACGATATTGGCGATGTGGCGCTGGGAATCGAGACCGGTCTGCGTGTCGGTCCCGATGTCGTCGCCTTCGCTGTTGCGACGCGAGCGATTCTTGAGGTCGAGACCGGCGCAGAAGGCGCGGCCCGCGCCGCGCAGCACGACGATGCGCGTGTCGTAGTCGCGTTCGAGCTTTTCGAAATAGACGTTCAACGCATCGACCAGTTCGGGGTCGAGCGCGTTCAGCACGTCGGGGCGGTTGAGCGTGACCCAATCGACGGGGCCGCGCTTTTCAATCTTGAGAACCGGCTCGGCGCTCATGCAGGCCTCTCTGGAGCGTTTCTTCCCGAAGATCCGCGCGCCCGTCTTGCGCGGGCGTCGCGAAAAGCGCCGGCGGGCATTTCCGCCGGCGCATGATGTCGCTAGCGCGGCGCCATGCGGATCGCGCCGTCGAGGCGGATCGTTTCGGCGTTCAGCATCGGGTTTTCGGCGATGTGGACCGCGAGCATGGCGTATTCCGACGGATCGCCGAGGCGCGAGGGGAACGGCACCTGCGAACCCAGCGAGCGGCGGGCTTCTTCCGAAAGGCCCATCAGCAGCGGCGTGAGGAACAGGCCCGGCGCGATCGTGTTCACGCGGATGCCGAAGCGCGCGAGGTCGCGCGCGATCGGCAGCGTCATGCCGACGACGCCGCCCTTGGAGGCCGAATAGGCCGCCTGGCCGATCTGGCCGTCGAACGCGGCGACCGACGCCGTGTTGATGATGACGCCGCGCTCCTCGCCGATCGGCTCCGCCTTGGAGGCTTCCTCGGCCATCAGGCGCAGCATGTTGAACGTGCCGATGAGGTTGACGTCGATCACCTTCTTGAACGCGTCGAGCGGGAAGGCGCCGTTCTTGCTCACGGTGGTGATGGCGTTGCCGATGCCCGCGCAGTTGACCAGCACGCGCACCGTGCCGTTCGCCTTCGCGGCGCCGGCGACAGCGGCCTTCGCATCGTCTTCGCTCGCGACATTGCCCACGAGCGCCACGCCGCCGAGTTCCTTGGCCACCTTTTCGGCGTTGTCCTTGTTGAGATCCATGACGGCGATCTTGGCGCCCTTGGCCTTCATCGCGCGCGCGGTCGCCGCGCCGAGGCCGGACCCGCCGCCGGTGACGAGAACGGAAACACCATTGAGATTCATTTTTGACCCCTCTTTCTAGCGGATGACGATTTTCGCGCCTGCGCGAAACCTTCGATGTTCGCGCGCGAAGCCTGTCCGCTTCACGCGCATGGGCGGCTCACGCGCGACCTTTGGTCCAGGCCTCCAGCGCATGCGCCACGTCGGTGTTGCCTTCGGCTGGCGAGCCCTGAATCTGCGAGGGCGTACGCGAGAAACGCGGCGCGGGCGCGGGCTGGCGACGGCCGTTGTATTCCACGAACGTCTTGCGATGGGCGAGATGCGGATGGTCGGGCGCTTCGTCCAGCGTCTGCACAGCCATCGCGCAGGCGTCGGTGCCCTCGAGAATCTTGCTCCACTCGTCGCGCGTCCTGGTCTTGAAGATCGCCTCCAGCTTCTTCTGGAGCTTCGGCCAGCCGTCGCGGTCGCTCTGCGCCTTGAAGTCGGGATCGTCGACGCCCATGCGCTGCAGCAGTTCGGCGTAGAACTGCGGCTCGATCGCGCCGATGGAGAAATGCTTGCCGTCCTTCGTCTCGTAGACGCGATAGAAATGCGCGCCGCCGTCGAGCAGGTTGGTGCGCGGCTTGTCGGTCCACATGCCGATGGCGCGCATGGAATGGAACATGGTGATGAGGCTCGCCACGCCGTCGCACATCGCGACGTCCACCACCTGCCCCTTGCCGGACTTTTTCGCCTCCAGCAGACCGGCGAGCAGACCCACCACCAGATAGAGCGCGCCGCCGCCGTAGTCGCCCACGAGGTTGAGCGGCGACACGAGTTCGCCGTTGGAGGCGCGGAACGAATCGAGCGCGCCGGTGACGGCGACGTAGTTGATGTCGTGGCCGGCGGCCTGCGCGAGCGGGCCTTCCTGGCCCCAGCCGGTCATGCGGCCGTACACCAGACGCGGGTTGCGCTTGAGCGCGACATCGGGACCCAGTCCCAGCTTCTCCATCACGCCGGGACGGAACCCTTCGACGATCGCGTCCGCCTGTTCGATCAGTTTCAGCGCGGCTTCGACATCCTCGGGCTTCTTCAGGTCGAGTTCGACGGCGTGGCGGCCGCGATTGACGAAATTGACGAGATGCGTGCGCGCCTGGCCGTGGCGATGGACGGACACCACGTCCGCGCCCATGTCCGACAGCATCATGCAGGCGAAGGGGCCGGGCCCGATGCCTGCGAATTCCAGAATCTTCACACCAACCAGCGGGCCAGACGGCTTGTTCGACATGGGTTTTCCCTCGTTGCACGGGCGCGCGCCCGTCCGGCGCGCGTCAATTCTGTTTGGAAATCTGCGGCGCGGGACGGCGCGCGTCCTTGCGCCTGAACAAGCGCGGCGGGCGCGGGCCCGCTGCGCCCGATGTCAGCGACCCTTCCAGACCGGCTTGCGTTTCTCGGCGAAAGCCTTCGGGCCTTCCACGAGATCGGCCGATTTGAACATGGCCTGCACGGCCGACCAGGATTCCTGCTCCTTGAAAGCCTGCTCGACCGACGGCGTCTGCAGACTCTTCACGACCGCCTGCTTGGAGGCGCGGATCGACATCGGGCTGAGTTCGCAGATTTTCAGCGCGAGCGCCTTGGCGGCCTGGAGCGCCTGACCGGCCGGCGCGATCTCGTTGACGAAGCCGAGCTGCTTGCCCTCCTGCGGGGTCACGCGGCGGCCCGTGAGAATCATGCCCATCGCCTGTTTCTCGCCGATCACGCGCGGCAGGCGCAAAAGGCCGCCGGCCATCGCGGCCAGACCCACGCTCGGCTCGGGCAGCGCGAAGGTCGCGTTCTCGGCCGCCACGATCAGATCGCAGGCCAGCGCCACCTCGAACCCGCCACCCATCGCAAAGCCATTGACGGCGGCGATATAGGGCTTGGTGGACTCGAAGCGCTGCGTGATGCCGCCGAACCCCGTGCGGCCCCAGCCGCGCTCGCCGCCGGCGGCGGTGTATTTGAGATCGTTGCCGGCCGAGAAGGACTTGTCGCCGGCGCCGGTGAGAACGCACACCCACTGGTCGGGATCGGCGTCGAACGCGTCGAACACCTGCTCCATCTCCATATGGGCGGGCTTGTGCAGCGCGTTGTAGACCTCCGGCCGGTTCATCGTGACGACCGTGATCGGCCCCTCGCGCTCGACGCGAACGAATTGATACGCCATCGGCCGTTCCTCCCTCGCCTCGCGGCTTCGCCGCTTCCTGGCTTCCATTGCGGCTTCGCCGCTTCGTGGCTTCCATTGCGGCTTCGCCGCTTTCTGGCTCCCGTCGTTTCCCGGATTTCGCGGTTCGCCCGCTTGCCTTATGCTGCCGCCCGGGAAAGTCCTGCGCGACACTCGCACAAGGCCGGAAGGCCCGCAAGATTTAATTAGTCGATTGACTAAGAGGGGCGGCGCCGCTTAACTCGCGCCAACGAGGAAACATCCAAAGGAGCATCAACATGGCTGAAGCTTACATCGTCGCAGCCGCGCGCACCGCCGGCGGCCGCAAGGGCGGGCGTCTTGCGGGCTGGCATCCGGCCGATCTCGCCGCGCAGGTTCTCGACTCCATCGTCGCGCGCACGAACGCCGACCCGGCGCTGATCGACGACGTGATCATGGGCTGCGTCGGCCAGGCGGGCGAACAGGCCACCAACATCGCGCGCAACGCGGTGCTCGCCTCCAAACTGCCCGAGAGCGTGCCGGGCACGTCCGTCGACCGCCAGTGCGGCTCCTCGCAGCAGGCGATCCATTTCGCCGCGCAGGCCGTCATGTCCGGATTCCAGGACGTGGTGATCGCGGCGGGCGTGGAAAGCATGTCGCGGGTGCCGATGGGCCTGCCGGCCGCGCTGCCCGCCAAGCACGGGTTCGGATTCTACAAGAGCCCGAACATGGAAGCGCGCTATCCGGGCGTGCAGTTCAGCCAGTTCCCCGGCGCGGAGATGGTCGCCAAGAAATACGGGCTGACCAAGGACGAACTCGACCAGTTCTCGTTCGAGAGCCACCAGAAGGCCGCCGCCGCCACCAAGGCCGGCGCGTTCAAGAACGAGATCGTGCCGGTGCAGGTGACGTTGGAGGACGGCACGAAGGCCATGCACGAGACGGACGAAGGCATTCGCTATGACGCCTCGCTCGAAGGCATCCGCGGCGTGAAGCTGCTGCAGGAAGGCGGCGTGTTGACGGCCGCCTCCGCCAGCCAGATCTGCGACGGCGCCTCCGGGGTGATGATCTGCAACGAAAAAGGCCTGAAGGCGCTGGGCGTGAAGCCGCTGGCGCGCATTCACCACATGTATGTGATGGGTCACGACCCGGTCATCATGCTCGAGGCGCCCGTTCCGGCCACCAACAAGGCGCTCGAAAAGGCCGGCATGAAGATCGGCGACATCGACCTGTTCGAGGTCAACGAAGCCTTCGCCTCGGTGCCGGTGGCGTGGCTGAAGGGCACGGGCGCCGATCCGGCGCGGCTCAACGTCAACGGCGGCGCGATCGCGCTCGGCCACCCGCTCGGCGGCTCCGGCGCCAAGCTGATGGCGACGCTGGTCCACGCCCTGCACAATCGCGGCAAGCGCTACGGCCTGCAGACGATGTGCGAAGGCGGCGGCCTCGCCAACGTGACCATCGTCGAACGTCTCTGACGGGATGAGGCCGGCGTCCGCGCCGGCCTTTTCTTCGCCGTGCAGGCCGAGACACACGCGCGCGAGGACGCGCCCTCCTTCGCCGACGGACTTGCCGCCGTCGTGCGCCGGGTCGTGCCCGGCGTCGAGCGGCTCGACCGTCTTTCGCGGCTGTCGGGCGGCGCGAGCCAGGAGACCTGGTCGCTGACCGGCGTCGGCTCCGCCGGCGCCCGCAAGATGATCCTGCGCCGCGCGCCCGCGACGCAGCCGCCCGTCGTCGACAAGGCGTCGCTCGAAACCGAGGCCGCGCTCATGCGCGCGCTCAAGGAGGCCGGCGGCCCCTCCCCCAACGTGCTCTACGTGCTGCAACCCGAGGATCGCATCGGCCGCGGCTTTCTGATGGACCATGTGGAGGGCGAAGCGCTCGGCCGGCGCATCGTGCGCGACGAGGCGTTCGCCCACGCGCGCACGGTGCTGACAAGCCAGCTCGCCGAGGCGCTCGCGCGCATCCACAATCTCGATCCCACCAGACTGCCGCCGCTCGCGCGACGCACGGCGGCCGAGGAATTCGCGCAGATGGTCGCCAGCTACCGCGAACACAGCGCCCCGCGCCCGGTGTGCGAACTGGCCATCCGCTGGCTGGCGCAGCACATGCCGCCCGAGCCGGCGCCGCGCGTGGCGCACGGCGATTTCCGCACCGGAAATTATATCGCCGACGCCAACGGGCTGGCGGCCGTGCTCGACTGGGAGCTGGCCCATCTCGGCAATCCGGCGCGCGATCTCGGCTGGCTGTGCGTGAACTCGTGGCGGTTCGGCGGCATCGACAAGCCGGTCGGCGGACTGGGGGCGCGCGAGGATCTGCTGGCGGCCTACGCCAAAGCCGGCGGCGGGCGCGTGACCATGGAGGAACTGTTGTTCTGGGAAGTGTTCGGCACGCTGCGCTGGGGCGTCATGTGCATCGGCATGGGCGCGCGCGCGCAGCAGTCCGACAGGCCCGTGGAACTGTCGATGATCGGGCGGCGCACGTCGGAAACCGAAATCGATCTTCTGCGCCTGCTCAGTCCAAGGACGTAACCCATGCAGGATTCGCCCACGCCCGCGACGCTGGCTTCCGCGATCGCCGACCTGCTGAAACGCGAGTTTCTGCCCAACCTCACCGACCATCTCGCGTTCCAGACGCGGGTGGCGATCAACGCGCTCGATCTCATCGCGCGCCAGACCAGCACGCAGGCGGCGACCGACGCCGCCGAATGCGCGCGGCTCGTCGCACTCCTCAAACACGAGGGCGCGCTCGCCGAACTCAACGCGGAGCTTGCGCGCAAGATCGCCGACGGCGAACTCGACCTCGCGACGCCGGGGCTCGCCGAGCACCTTTGGGCGACGACGCTCGAAAAGCTCGCCGTCGATCAGCCGAACTACGCTTCGTACCGCGCGGAGATCGCGCGCAAATAGACGCGGCGCAACGACGCCGAGAGGAGGACGCCCGCCATGGATTTCAATCTGCCGAAGGACATCGCCGACTATCTCAAGGTTCTCGACAAATTCGTCGAGAAGGAGATCAAGCCGATCGAGAATTCGGACGACAACATCCGGTTCTTCGACCACCGCCGCGAATGGGCGCGCACCGATTTCGAGAACGGCGGCCTGCCGCGCAAGGAATGGGAAGACCTGCTGCGCAGGGCCAAGAACGTGGCCGACAAGGCCGGCCACCTGCGCTTCGCGCTGCCGAAGAAATACGGCGGCAAGGACGGCTCCAATCTCGCGATGGCGGCCATCCGCGAGCATTTCGCGAGCCAGGGGCTGGGTCTGCACAACGATCTGCAGAACGAGCATTCGGTGGTCGGCAATTTCCCGGTCGTCATCATGCTCGACACCTACGGTCGTCCCGACCAGCAGAAGGCGCTCATCCCCGGTCAGTTCACCGGCGAGACGCGCATCTGCTTCGGCCTGACCGAAGCCGCCCACGGTTCGGACGCGACCCACATGGGCACGCGCGCCAAGCCCGAGCAGCGCAACGGCAAGGCCGGCTGGCGCATCGACGGCGAGAAGATGTGGATCACCGGCATGCACCACGCCACGCATTGCGCGCTGTTCGCGCGCACCAGCGGCAAGGACGGCGACGCCAAGGGCATTTCCTGCTTCCTCGTGCCGGTGCCGACGCCCGGCCTCGTGATCGAGGAATACATGTGGACGTTCAACATGCCGACGGACCATCCGCGTCTGTCGCTGAACGACGTCTGGGTTCCGGAGGACGCTCTGTTCGGCGATCTCGACCACGGGCTGGCGCTCGCGCAGTGTTTCGTTCACGAAAACCGCATCCGACAGGCGGCCTCCTCGCTCGGCGCGGCGGTCTACTGCATCGAGGAAAGCGTGAAATACGCGCGCCAGCGCAAGCCGTTCGGCGAGGCGCTGTCGCGCAATCAGGCGATCCAGTTCCCGCTCGTCGAACTCGCCACGCAGGCCGAGATGCTGCGTCTGCTGATCCGCAAGACGGCGTGGGAAATGGACCAGACCGAACGCGCGGGACTCGAGCACAAGCTCTCCGACAAGGTGTCGATGTGCAACTACTGGGCGAACCGGCTGTGCGGACAGGCGGCCGACCGCGCCATCCAGGTGCACGGCGGCATCGGCTATTCGCGCCACAAGCCGTTCGAGCACATCTATCGCCACCACCGGCGCTATCGGATCACCGAGGGGTCGGAAGAGATCCAGATGCGCAAGGTCGCCGGCTATCTGTTCGGCTACATGGGGCCGCGCAAGAAGCAGTTCGCCGATATGGGCCTTTGAGGAATTCTGGAGGAACGCATGGACTTCAATCGTGTGAAGGTCGAGGTGGAAGACGGCGTCGCGTTGCTGACGCTGAACCACCCCGAAGTAATGAACGCCATTTCGATCGACATGCTCGAAGGCCTGGGAGAGGCTTTCGACTTCATCGAGGACAAGGCGAACGGCGTGCGCTGCGTGGTGATGACCGGGCAGGGCAAGGGCTTCTGCGCGGGCGCCAACCTGCAGGGGCGCAACACGTCTCCCGCCAAGAAGACGAACGCGGGCGCCGTGCTGGAAAGCCACTACCATCCGCTGCTGCGGCGCATTCGCCGCCTGCATTGCCCGATCATCACCGCCATCAACGGCGCGGCGGCCGGCGCCGGCATGTCGCTTTCGCTGATGGGCGACCTGAAGCTCGCGGCGAAATCGGCCTATTTCATGCAGGCTTTCCGGCGCATCGGCCTCGTGCCGGACGCTGGCTCGACCTACATCCTGCCGCGCCTCATCGGCGTGGCGCGATCGATGGAGCTGTCGCTGCTCGGCGAGAAACTGCCGGCGCAGACCGCCCTCGCCTGGGGTCTCATCAATCGCGTCTACGAGGACGCGGACCTGATGAGCGAGGCGAAGAAGATGGCGAAGGAACTGGCCAACGGCCCGACGGTGTCGCTCGCGCTCATTCGCGGCCTCTATTGGGACAGCCCGGAGAACACGTTCGAGGAGCAGCTCGATCTCGAATTCCGCACGCAGCGCGTGGCCGGCGACACGGATGACTTCAAGGAAGGCGTGAAGGCCTTCCTCGAAAAGCGCCCGGCGCAGTTCAAGGGACGGTGACATGGCGTTCGACCGCGTCCGGCTCGACATCGCAGACGGCGTCGCCGTTCTGACGCTGAACGATCCGCAGGTGATGAACGCGGCCGGCGCACCGCTGCTCGACGAGTTTCTCGCCGCGCTCGACAGCGTCGATGCGCCCGAGAACGGCGTGCGCTGCCTGGTCGTCACCGGCGCGGGCGATTCCTTCTGCGCCGGCGCCAATCTGAAGGAGCGCGGTCTCGGCGTAGCCAAACCGGTCGGCAAGGTGCTGGAAACCCACTGGCACCCGCTGCTGCGCCGGCTGCGGCGGCTGCATTGTCCGGTGGTGGCGGCCGTCAACGGGCCGGCCGCCGGCGGCGGCATGTCGCTGGCGCTCGCCTGCGATCTGATCGTCGCGGTGCGCTCGGCCTATTTCCTGCAGGCGTTCCGGCGCATCGGCCTGTCGCCGGACGTCGGCTCCTCCTGGACCCTGCCGCGCCGCGCGGGCGTCGCGCGCGCGATGGAACTGTCGATGCTGGGCGAAAAGCTGCCGGCGCCGATGGCGCTGGAATGGGGCCTGATCAATCGCGTGGTCGACGACGGGCAGGCGCTCGCCGAAGCCATGAAAATCGCGCGCGAACTCGCGCAAGGCCCGACCGTGGCGCTCGCGCTGATGCGGCAGCTCTACTGGTCGAGCACGGAAAACACATTCGAGGAACAACTCGATCTCGAATGCCGCTCGCAGCGCATCGCCGGCGAGACCGACGACTTCCGCGAGGGCGTGGCGGCCTTTCTCGAAAAGCGCCCCGCCCGGTTCAAGGGGCGCTGACCCACACACGCCATCAGGAGGCGCACATGATCAAGACTCGCTTCACCGAACTCGCCGGCGTCGAACATCCGATCGTGCAGGGCGGCATGCAATGGGTCGGCAAGGCCGAACTCGTCTCGGCGGTGGCCAACGCCGGGGCGCTCGGATTCATCACCGCGCTCACGCAGCCGACGCCGGAAGACCTCGCCCGGGAAATCAAACGCACGCGCGAGATGACCGACAAACCGTTCGGCGTGAACCTCACCATTCTGCCGGCCATCAAGCCGCCGCCCTACTCCGAATATCGTCGCGCGATCATCGAGAGCGGCGTGAAGATCGTCGAGACGGCCGGCTACAAACCGCAGGAACACATCGACGATTTCAAGAAATACGGCGTCAAGGTCATCCACAAATGCACGGCCGTTCGCCACGCGCTCTCCGCGCAGCGCATGGGCGCGGACGCGATCTCGATCGACGGATTCGAATGCGCCGGCCATCCGGGCGAGGACGACATTCCGGGCCTGATCCTCATTCCGTGCGCGGCCGACAAGGTCACCATTCCGATGATCGCCTCCGGCGGCTTCGGCGACGGGCGCGGCCTTGCGGCGGCGCTCGCGCTCGGCGCGGACGGCGTGAACATGGGCACGCGGTTCTGCGCCACGAAGGAGGCGCCGATCCACGAGGCGTTCAAGCAGCGCATGGTGGAGAACGACGAACGCCAGACCGACCTCATCTTCCGCACCATGCACAACACCGCGCGCGTGGCCCGCAACAAGGTTTCGCAGCAGGTGGTGGCGGCCGAGAAGTCGGGCGCGAAATTCGAGGACGTGCGCGACCTCGTGGCAGGCGCCCGCGGCCGCCAGGGTCTCGAGACCGGCGACACGGATATGGGCATCTGGTCGGCCGGCATGGTGCAGGGCCTCATCCACGACATTCCGACGGTGAAGGAACTCGTCGACCGCATCGTCGCCGATGCGGAGGCGATCATCGCCCGGCGCCTCGCCAACATGATCGTGGCGGCGCCGCGCGCGGCGGCCGAATGATGCGTGCGTTCGAGGTTCAGGAGGCCTGGGGCCTCGACCATCTGCGGCGCGTGGAGCGCCCGGCGCCGGCCGCGCAGGACGGGCAGGTCGTCGTGCGCATCCGCGCGGCTTCGCTCAACTATCGCGACCTGCTGACCATCGAGGGCAAGGGCGGCACGCGCCGCTTGCCGCTCGTGCCGTTTTCCGACGGCGCGGGCGAGGTGATCGCAGTCGGCGCGAACGTGCGCCGCGTGAAGGTCGGCGACCGCGTGTGCCCGATGTTCTTCCAGAGCTGGATCGACGGGCCGCCGGACGCAGCCAAACGCTCGCGCCCGCTTGGCGGGCCGCTGCCGGGCGTCTTGCAGGACGAGATCGCGCTCGACGCCGACGGCGTGTCGCCCATACCCGAACATCTCTCCTACGAGGAGGCCGCGACGCTGCCGTGCGCGGGCCTGACGGCCTGGCGCGCGCTGATGATCGAGGGCGGCCTGAAGGCCGGCGAGACCGTGCTGGCGCAGGGCACGGGCGGCGTGTCCATCTTCGCGCTGCAATTCGCCAAAATGGCCGGCGCGCGGGTGATCGTGACGTCGTCGAGCGACGAGAAACTCGCGCGCGCGCGCGCGCTCGGCGCGGACGCGACAATCAACTACCGCACCACGCCGGACTGGGCGAAAGCCGCGCTCGAATTGACGGGCGGCGTGGGCGTGGACCATGTGGTGGAAGTCGGCGGCGCCAACACGCTCAACCATTCGCTGGAGGCCGTGCGCGTCGGCGGAAAAATTCTCGTCATCGGCGTGCTGTCGGGCTTTTCGCAGGAGATCGCCATGCCGGTTCTGTTCGGCAAGAATCTCACCATGGTCGGCCTGTCGGTCGGCTCGCGCGAAATGTTCGAAGGCATGTGCGCGGCCATCGCGCGCCACAAAATGAAACCCGTCATCGACCGCACGTTCGACTTTGAGCAAACGCCGCAGGCGCTCGCGCATATGAAGGCGGGCGCGCATTTCGGGAAGATCTGCGTTCGGTACTGACGGTCCGCCTACCAAACCTCACGCCAGACGCTTCTCGGCCACGCGCGCGAGCAGCGCCGCGCCGCGCGGCAGGATGGAATCGTCGAACCGGTAGCCGGGGTTGTGCACCATCGGGCCCGAGGCGCCGGTGATGAGCGCGTAAGCGCCGGGCACGGCCATCGACATATCGGCGAAATCCTCCGATCCCATGATCAGCGGGCCGTTCGGGTTGACCATGTCCGCGCCAAACAGTTCGGTCGCCGCCGCGGTCATGGCGTCCGTCTGTTCCGGGGCGTTGCGCAGCACGGAGAAGATGTCGCGAATGTCGACCTGGGCCGTCACGTCGAACGCGGCGGCGAGCCCGGCGACGATCTCGCGCATGCGCGTTTCGATCATCTTGCGCACGTCGTCGTCGAACGCGCGGATCGTGCCGCCGAGCTCGGCGGTGTCCGGAATGACGTTATAGGCCGTGCCGGCATGAATTTTCGTCACCGACACGACGGCGGCCTTCAGCGGATCGGCGTTGCGGCTGACGATGGTCTGCAAGGCCTGCGCGATCGCGGTCGCGGCCACCACGGGGTCGCGCGAGAACTCGGGCTTGGCGCCGTGCGAACCGCGGCCCTGAATGCGGATGTCGAAGAAATCGGCGCCGGCCATCATCGGCCCCTGCCGGATGGCGATGCGGCCCGAGGGACCGGACGGCCAATTGTGCAGCGCATAAACCTCGTGACACGGAAAGCGCTGGAACAGGCCGTCGGCGATCATGGCGCGCGCGCCGCCGAGCCCCTCCTCCGCCGGCTGGAAGATGAGCGCGACGGTCCCGGCGAAATCGCGCGTGCGGGCGAGATAACGGGCGGCGCCCAGCAGCATGGTCGTGTGGCCGTCGTGGCCGCAGCCGTGGAACCGGCCCGGCGTTCTGGAGGCGAACGGCAGGTTGGTGGCCTCGTCCATCGGCAGCGCGTCCATGTCCGCGCGCAGGCCGATCATGCGCGCGCCGTCGCGCTTGCCGCGCACCAGACCGACCACCCCCGTCCTGCCCACGCCGGTGAAAATCTCGTCCACGCCATAGGCGCGCAACTCGCGCGCCACGAGCGCGGCGGTGCGCACCTCCTCGAAGCCGATTTCGGGATGGGCGTGGATATCGCGACGGATGGCGGTCAGTTCGTCGGCGAAAGTCTCGATTTCGGTCAAGACGCTCATTGCGGCCTCGTGCGGGTCAAATGCGGGAGCGATTAAAGGGCCAGACTCCGGGGGACGCAAGGCGCGCGCCGGTTCTGCTTGACGAGCGGGCGCCCCGGCCGCGATGATCGCGCCAACAGCGCAGCAGGCGCGACTCGGGGCGAAACCATCGCCGCAGGAAACGCTTTACGAGGATGCGATGAACCTCCATTCGCCCGACGCCTATCTGAAGGCGCCGTTCAAGCATATCGACTTCCTGGAACGCGACATCGATCTGGAGCGCCGGCCGGACGGCGTGCTGGTCATGCGCCAGCGCATTCCGCTCAAGCCGTTCGAGCGTTCGATTCCGATGTTCCTGCGAAAGTGGGCCGCCGAGCGACCGGACGGGGTCTGGCTGGCGCAGCGGCGCGGACCGAAACGCGAATGGAAAACGATCACCTACGCCGAGGCCAAACGCATCGTCGACAGCCTGACGCAGGCGCTGATCGACATGAAACTGACGCCGGAGCGGCCGATCTCGATCCTCTCGGGCAATTCGCTCGAACACGCGCTCTTGACCATGGCCGGCATGCAGGCGGGCATTCCCGTGGCCCCCGTGTCGCCCGCCTATTCCCTGATGAGCCAGGACCACGCCAAGCTCAAGTTCATTTTCAACCTCATCAATCCCGGCGTCCTGTTCGTGCAGGACGGCGCGCTATTCCAGCGCGCGCTGAAGGCGCTCGAACTGAAGGACGTGGTCGTCGTACATGGCGACCGGCCGGCCGAAGGCGTTCCCAGCCGCGCGTGGAGCGAACTGGAGGCGACGCAGCCGACCGCCGCCGTCGAGCGCGCGCTGGTTGCCGTGGGGCCGAAGACGATCGGCAAACTGCTGTTCACCTCCGGCTCCACCGGCATGCCGAAAGCGGTCATCAACACGCAGGAGATGATGTGCGCGAACGTGGCGATGGCGCAGATGACGCGCCAGCGCAAGGACGACGACCCGCGCATGGTGGTGCTCGACTGGATGCCGTGGAACCACACGATGGGCGGCAATGCGGGATTCCATGCGGTGCTGGCCGAGGGCGGCTCGCTTTACATCGACGAGGGCAAGCCGCTGCCGGGCGTCTTCGACGAAACGCTGCGCAACCTGCGCGAGGTTTCGCCCACCTATTACGCCAACGTGCCGGCGGGCTACGCGATGCTGGCCACCGCGCTTGAACACGACGACGATCTCGCCCGCTCGTTCTTCAAGGATCTCGGCATTCTGGGCTACGGCGGCGCCACGCTGCCGGACGACCTCTATGTGCGCATGCAGCGGCTGGCGGTCAAACACACAGGCCATCGCTTCGTCTTCTTCACCGGCTGGGGCTCCACCGAAACGGCGCCGACGGCCACCTCCACCTACTGGGCGACGGAGCGCGTCGGTCTGATCGGCCTGCCGCATCCCGGCGTGGAGCTGAAGATGGTGCCGGTCGGCTCGAAATACGAAATGCGGCTGCGCGGCGTCATCGTCACACCCGGCTACTACAAGCAGCCGGAATTGACCAAGGCCGCCTTCGACGAGGAGGGATTTTACAAGATCGGCGACGCGGGCGTGTTCGTCGATCCGAACGACGCCACGAAGGGACTGATCTTCGCCGGCCGCGTGGTGGAGGATTTCAAGCTGATGTCGGGCACGTTCGTGCATGTCGGCTCGTTGCGCGTGGCCGCCATCGCCTCCGCCAGCCCTGTCGTTCAGGACGGGCTGGTCGCGGGCCAGGACAAGGAGTTCATCGGCCTGCTCGCATGGCCGAACCTCGAGGCGTGCCGCAAGCTGGCAGGCGAAGCGAACGCCACGCTGGACCAGCTCGTGCGCCATCCCGCGATCGTGTCGCACCTGCGCAAGACGCTGCACGCCCACAACGTCGCCGCGCAGGGCTCCTCGTTCCGCATCGAACGCGTGATGCTGATGACCGAGCCGCCCTCGATCGACGGCAACGAACTGACCGACAAGGGCTACATCAACCAGCGCGCGGCGCTCGAACGGCGCAGCGCGCTGGTCGACCGGCTCTACGCCGAGCACCCGGACGAAGACGTCATCCTGATCGAGGGCGCGCGATGAGATATCGCGCGGCCGTGTGCCGGGAACTGGGTCCGCCGAGCGTTCTGAAAATCGAGGAAATCGAAGCCCGTCCCCTGAAAGAGGGCGAGGCGCGCATCGCGCTGAAATCGTGCGGCGTAAATTTCCCCGATCTGCTGATGGTCGCCGGCAAGTACCAGACCAAGCCCGATCTGCCGTTCACGCCAGGCTTCGAGTCGGCGGGCGACGTGATCGAGGTCGCGCCCGGCGCGAAGGTGCGCGTGGGCGATCGCGTCATCTATCGCAGGAAGACGGGCGGGTTCGCCGAACAGGCGATCGCGGCGCCGGCGGAGGTGGTCGCCGCGCCGGAAGGATTTTCCTATGACGAGGCGGCGACCTTCACGGTCGGCTTTCTCACGGCCTTCCATTCCATCGTCACGCGCGGACAGGTGCAGGCGGGCGAGCGCGTGCTCATCACCGGCGCGTCCGGCGGGGTGGGCATGGCGGCGGTCGCCATCTGCCATCACATCGGCGCGGAAGTGATCGCGGCGGCCTCGACGGACGAGAAATGCGCGGCGACCCGCAAGGCCGGCGCGACGCATACGATCAACACGTCGACGACGCGGATCGACGAGGCGGTGAAGGCGATCACCGGCGGCAAGGGCGTCGCCTGCGTCTACGACCCGGTCGGCATTCCGGCGGAGATCGCGTTGCGCGTTCTGTCGTTCGGCGGGCGCATTCTCATCATCGGCTTCGCGGGCGACATCCCGGTCTATCCGGCCAATCGCGTGCTCATCAAATGCGCGAGCGTGATCGGCGTGCGCGCGGGCGAATACGCGCGCTACTTTCCGCAGGTGCGCGTGGAGGAGGCGCCCAAGATCGAGGCGCTGACGAAAGTCGTGCGACCCTATGTGAGCAAGGCCTATCCGCTCGCCGATTGCGTGCAGGCGCTGGAGGACATCGCCGCGCGCCGCGCCATCGGGCGCATCGTGCTGCATCCATGAGCCTGCGCGCGCTCGCGCTGACAGCCGTGTGCGCGCTCATCGCGCAGGCGGCGTCGGCGGCGACGCTGGCGGGCGTCGCCTGGACGGGCGTCCGCACGCCGCGCGGGGCGGACGCCGTGCTGATCGTCGAACTCATCGACGCGTCGCGCGCGGATGCGGCGGGCGTCGTCGTGGCGTCCAGGCGCGTCGCGCCCGAGGGTCGCGCGCGCGTCGCCTTCACGCTCGACTACGATGCAGCGACGCTCGATCCGCGCCTGACCTATGTCGTCGCGGCCAAACTCGTGGTGGACGGTCGGCTCGCCGCGCGCACCTTGCGGCCGACGCGGGTTTCCGTCCGCGCGCCGACGCGCCACGCAGCGCTGCGGCTGACGCCGGTCGCCACCGCGGGGCCGGGCGCGCGGCCGGCGGCCGACCTCGTGGGCCGATGGACGCTGGAGGCGATCGGGGGCGAGGATGCGCCCGCCGGCCGGCCCGCCACGCTGGAGTTCCGCGCCGACGGGCGCGCGGGCGGACATGGCGGCTGCAACCGGTTCTCGGGGCCGTATACGGCCGAGCGGTCGAGCCTGCGGTTCGGGGCGCTCGCGGCGACCCGCATGGCCTGTCCGCCGCCGGCGATGGCGCTGGAGGCGCGGTATTTCGCGGCGCTCCAACAGACCCGCGCCTTCCGTCTCGAACGCGGATTTCTCCACCTGCACGGCGCGGACGGCGCGCCGCTCGCGCGATTGCGGCGGGCCCCCGGCGATTAGTCCAATTTCGCAAGGCCGCGCCCTTCCCATGGCGTGGCGCTGGGATTAAGAAACGGCGCAACTGGCCACCACGGACGCAATCCCATGACATATCAACACGCCCCGCTGTTTCCGCTCGGCAAGGACGAGACGCCCTACCGTCTCATCACGAAAGAGGGCGTGCGCGTGGAGCGTATGGGCGGCCACGATTTTCTGGTCGTCGAACGCGAGGCGATCCGCAAACTGAGCGAAGCCGCGATGGTCGACATCAACCATCTGCTGCGACCGGGCCATCTCGCGCAGCTCGCAAGGATCCTCGACGATCCCGAGGCCACGTCCAACGACAAGTTCGTCGCCTACGACCTTCTGAAGAACGCCAACATCTCGGCCGGCGGCGTGCTGCCGATGTGCCAGGACACCGGCACCGCCATCGTCATGGGCAAGAAGGGGCGGTTGGTGTTCACCGACGGCGCCGACGAGAGCGCGATCGCCGAAGGCGTGCGGGACGCCTACGAGAAGAAGAACCTGCGCTATTCGCAGCTCGCGCCGCTGTCGATGTTCGAGGAGAAGAACACGAAGAACAACCTGCCCGCGCAGATCGAAATCTACGCCGAGGGCGAGGACGCCTACAAATTCCTGTTCGTGGCCAAGGGCGGCGGCTCCGCCAACAAGACGTTCCTGTTCCAGGCGACGCCGTCCGTGCTCACGCGCGACCGGCTGCTCGCGTTCCTGAAAGAGAAGATTCTTACCCTCGGCACAGCCGCCTGCCCGCCCTATCATCTGGCCATCGTCATCGGCGGCACGTCGGCCGAACTCAACCTCAAGACGGTGAAACTCGCCTCCACCCGCTATCTCGACGCGCTGCCGACCTCCGGCGGCGAGGACGGTCACGCGTTCCGCGATCTCGAAATGGAAGCCGAAATCCACAAGATGACGCAGGGTTTGGGCGTCGGCGCGCAGTTCGGCGGCAAGTATTTCTGTCACGACGTGCGCGTGGTGCGCCTGCCGCGCCACGGCGCCTCGCTGCCGATCGGCGTCGGCGTTTCGTGCTCCGCCGACCGGCAGGCGGTGGGCAAGATCACGCGCGAGGGCGTGTTTCTGGAGGAACTGGAGCACGATCCGGCGCGGTTCATGCCGCATGTGGACGAAGCCGCGCTCGGCGGCGACGTGGTGAAGATCGATCTCACCCGGCCGATGCGCGAAATTCTGGAGACGCTCTCCAAATATCCGATCCGGACGCGGCTTTCACTGACCGGGCCGATGATCGTCGCGCGCGACCTGGCGCATGCGAAAATCCGCGAACGGCTGGAGCGTGGCGAGCCGATGCCGGACTATTTCAAGAACCACCCCGTCTATTACGCAGGCCCCGCCAAGACGCCGGCGGGCTATGCCTCGGGCGCGTTCGGGCCGACGACCGCGGGCCGCATGGACAGCTATGTCGACCAGTTCCAGGCGGCCGGCGGCTCGATGGTCATGCTGGCCAAGGGCAACCGTTCGGCGGAGGTGCGCAAGGCGTGCGGCGCGCACGGCGGGTTCTACCTCGGCTCGATCGGCGGCCCGGCCGCGCGGCTCGCGCAGGATTGCATCAAGAAGGTCGAGGTCCACGAATATCCGGAACTCGGCATGGAGGCGATCTGGAGGATCGAGGTGCAGGATTTCCCCGCCTTCATCGTCATCGACGACAAAGGAAACGACTTCTTCAAGGAGCTGAACCTGGGCTGAGGCGCGGGTGTGTGACAAAGGGCACATTCGTCCCGTCGTGCGCATGTCACGTTGATCGCGACAAGTCGGACTCGGGGAGGTTCGCATGTCGCGTCCGTTCATCGTCTTTTTCGCGTCGCTGGCCGCTTCGGCCGCCCTCGCCGCGCCGGCAGACACATCCCAATGCATGCGGGAGATGGCGGGGCTGGAGCGTTCGTTCGCCAGCGCGCTCGACGATCTGGCGCGCAACGCCAGCGAGCCCGCGCGCTGCCCCGCCTGGCGGCGGCAGATCGACGTCTACGAGAAGGCCAGCTCCGTTTTCGCGCGCTGCGCGCCCGAGCAGACGCGCGACAGTTCGATCGGCCGGATGCGCGGCTCGATCGCCACTTTCCGCGACCTGATCGTGGAGGCGAAATGCCCGGCGCCCTGAGGCGCCGCGCGCTCACACGATCGAGACGATCTTGCTCTTTTCGTGCAGCACGGTGACGCTGTCGCCGACTTCCTTGCCGATCAGCGCCTTGGCGAGCGGGGCGACATGCGGGATGAGGCCCTTGGCGGGATCGGCCTCGTCCTCGCCGACGATCTTGAACGTGTGCGTCCTGCCGGAAGCTGACTTGACCGTGACCGTGTGGCCGAACCGCGCCTCGCTCGTATCGTCGATGTGCTCGACCAGTTCGGCGTTCGCGCGGCGCGCGCTCCAGTAGTTGAGATCGCGCGCGGCCATGGCGATGGCGCGGCGCGAACGGTCGTGCTCGGCCTTGGCGAGCGCCACGCGCGCGACTTCCATCTCGTGCTCAATCTGCGCCAGGCCTTCCGGCGTCACGAGATTGCGATGCGGACTGACGGGCCGTTCGACGATGTCGTCAATGGATTCGGTTTCGTCGTTTTCTCGCGTGAATGCGCTGCTCATTTCACTTCCTTCTCCCGAGCCGCGCCATATTCGGCAGGCCCGGACCTTCTGTCGTTGATCCAGATCGAACGGCCGACTCGCCGTTCAACCCTGCGGGATTTCCACCACCAGTCGCCCGCGCGTGCGGCCGGACAGGATTTCGCCGGCGGCCGACGGCACATCGGCGAGCGCAATCGTTTTCGTCATGGCGGCGAGCTTCTCGCGGTCGAGCTCTTTGGCCAGTCGGCTCCACGCCTCACGCCGGTCGGGCGCGGGACGCATGACGCTGTCGACGCCGAGCAGCGACACCCCGCGCAGGATGAACGGGGCGACGGACGCCGGCAGATCCATGCCCTGCGCCAGCCCGCAGGCGGCGATGGCGCCGCCGTATCTGGTCTGCGACAGCAGGTTTGCGAGCGTGTGCGAGCCGACGCTGTCGACGCCGGCGATCCAGCGTTCCTTGCCGAGCGGGCGGCCGGGCGCCGAAAGCTCCGCGCGGTCGACGATCTCGCGCGCGCCCAGCGCCTTGAGATAGTCTTCTTCCTCGCGCCGGCCGGTCGAGGCGATCACATGCCAGCCCGCGTCCGCCAGCAGCGCGATGGCGACCGAGCCGACGCCGCCGGCCGCGCCCGTCACCACCACCGGTCCCTGCGCCGGCCTCACGCCGAATTTGTCGAGCGCCATCACGCACAGCATCGCGGTATAGCCGGCGGTGCCGATCGCCATCGCCTGCGCGGCGGTCATGCCGGCCGGCAACGGCACGAGCCAGTCGCCCTTCACCCGCGCCTTTTGCGCGTAGCCGCCAAGATGGGTCTCGCCCAGGCCCCAGCCGTTCAGCACAACCTGATCGCCGGGCTTGAAATCCTTGTGCGTGGAGCTTTCGACGCGGCCGGCAAAATCGATCCCCGGAATCATCGGGAACCGGCGCACGACCGGCGAACGGCCGGAGAGCGCCAGACCGTCCTTGTAATTGACGGTGGAGTGGGTGACCGCCACCGTCACGTCGCCATCCATCAGATCGTTCTCGTCGAAATCGGTCAGGCCCGCGCGATAGCCGGCGTCGTCCTTGTCGATGCGAATGGCTTTGAACGTGCTCACGTCTTGCTTCCTCCCGGACCGCCGTCCTGTCCGGCGCCCGTCGTTTGGTGTTTGGCGTTTCCTGTCTGGCGCAGCGCGCACGTCCAAGTTTGATCTAGGTCCGCGCCGCGCGCCGTTCAACGCGCCGAACGATCACATGTTCGGATAGTTGGGGCCGCCGCCGCCCTCCGGCGTCGTCCAGACGATGTTCTGCGCGGGGTCCTTGATGTCGCAGGTCTTGCAGTGCACGCAGTTCTGCGCGTTGATGACAAACCGGGGATCGCGCCTGTTGGCCTCGTCGCCGTAGACCACTTCGTAGACTCCGGCCGGGCAATAGAGCCGCGCCGGCTCGCCGTATTTCGGCAGGTTCTGCGCAATCGGAACCGACGGATCCTTCAGCCTGAGATGGATCGGCTGGTCTTCCTCGTGATTGGTGTTGGACAGGAACACGGACGACAGTTTGTCGAACGACAGTTTGCCGTCGGGCTTGGGATAGACGATCGGCGTGACCTCCGACAACGGCTTGAGCGTCGCGTAGTCCGGCTTGCCGTGGCTCAGCGTTCCGAAGAACGAAAAGCCGAAAAGCTGGTTGGTCCACATGTCGATTCCGCCGAGGCCGACGCCCACGAACGTGCCGAATTTCGACCACAGCGGCTTGACGTTGCGCACGCGCTTGAGATCGCGGCCGATGTCGGTGTCGCGCCAGTCGCCTTCGATGTCGCGCACCTCGTCGTGGGCGCGACCTTCGGCCAGCGCCTCGGCGAGCCGTTCGGCCGCGAAAATGCCCGAGAGCATCGCGTTGTGCGAGCCCTTGATGCGCGGCACGTTCATGAAGCCCGCCGCGCAGCCAATGAGCGCGCCGCCGGGGAAGGTGAGCTTGGGCACGGATTGCCAGCCGCCTTCGGTGAGCGCGCGCGCGCCGTAGGCGAGACGTTTGCCGCCCTCCAGCGTCTCCGCGATCATCGGATGGGTCTTGAACCGCTGGAACTCGTCGAACGGCGAAAGCGTGGGATTCGTATAGTTGAGGTGGATGACGAAGCCGACCACCACCTGATGGTTCTCGATGTGGTAGAGGAACGAGCCGCCGCCGGTGCGCGAGTCGAGCGGCCAGCCGAACGTGTGCTGGATTTCGCCGGCGCGATGTCTGGCCGGATCGATCTGCCAGATTTCCTTCAGGCCAATGCCGTATTTCTGCGGATCGCGCCCCTCGTCCAGCCCAAACTTCGCGATGATCTGCTTGGACAGCGAGCCGCGCGCGCCTTCGGCGAACAATGTGTATTTGCCGCGCAGCTCCATGCCGCGCGTATAGGAATCCTTCAGCTCGCCCTCGCGGCCGACGCCCATGTCGCCGGTCGCCACGCCCACGACCTCGCCCTTCTCGCCAAACAGCACTTCGGAGGCCGCGAAACCGGGATAGATTTCAACCCCCAGCGCCTCGGCCTTGGCGCCCAGCCAGCGACAGACATTGCCGAGCGAGCCGACATATTTGCCGTGGTTGTCCATCAGCTTCGGCATGGCGATGTTGGGCAGCCGGATGCCGCCGTTGGGGCCCAGGAAATAGAACTTGTCGGCTGTCACCTGCTGGGTCAGCGGGCGGTCCGGATCGTCGCGCCAGTCGGGAAACAGCCGGTCGAGGCCGATGGGGTCCACCACCACGCCCGACAGGATATGGGCGCCCACTTCCGACCCCTTCTCGACCACCACGACCGTCGAATCCGGCGACACTTCCTTCAGCCGAATGGCGGCGGCCAGCCCCGCCGGTCCCGCCCCGACGATGACGACGTCGTAATCCATCCCTTCGCGCGGGGGCAGTTCCTGAGCCTCGGTCATGACGTTCCTCTGTTTCCCTGTTCGAAGGCCAATTGGTTTTGATATGAACTATGTCATAGGACAGACAAGAATGCATGGATAGCAAGCCGCGTGGGCAGGGGAAATGGGCAGGCGCGGTCGCAGGGCGAATCCGGCGCCCGCGGGCATGCGTTTTTTGGCCGCGCGGCGCCGGGCGTTGGCCCGGACGCGGGCATGCTCGCGCCCGGCCCGGAAAGGGTCTCGTCGCCGACAGGGGGCGGCGCGCTTTACAGATCGCGCGGGCTGGCCTTCACTTCGGCCTTCGCTGAAAAGGAGGGCCGCGCATGATCGACCGTCGTTCCTTTCTCGGCTGCGCGGGCGCGTTCGGCGCGCTGGCGGCCAGCGGCCTGCCGGCATGGGCCGCCGTGAAACCCGACGCGCGGTCCGCGCTCATCGTAGTGGACGTGCAGAACTGCTTCCTGTCCGGCGGCTCGCTCGCCGTGAAGGATGGCGAACAGGTCATTCCCGTCATCAACCGCCTCGCCGGAATGTTCCAGAACGTGGTGGCGACGCAAGACTGGCATACGGCGGGGCATATATCCTTCGCCTCCAGCCATCCGGGCAGGAAGCCGTTCGACATCGTTCGCTTGCCCTACGGCGACCAGGTGCTGTGGCCGGACCATTGCGTGCAGGGAACGGACGGCGCGGCGCTGTCGAAAGACCTCGCCATTCCCAACGCGCAACTCATCATCCGCAAGGGTTTCCACCCGAACGTCGATTCCTATTCCGCGCTGCTCGAGGCCGACAAGAAGACGCACACCGGCCTTGCCTCCTATCTCAGGGAGCGCGGCATCGCCTCGCTGTTCGTCACGGGGCTGGCCACCGATTTCTGCGTGGCGTGGACGGCGATCGACGCGCGCGCGGCGGGGTTCGAGGTCTATGTGGTCGAAGACGCCTGTCGCGGCATCGACACGCAGGGCTCGCTGATGAAAGCGTGGGACGGCATGAACCGCGCCGGCGTGAAAAGAATCCAGTCGGCCGACATCGCGGCCTGATCGGCTCACACCGCAACGAGCGCCAGCAGCGCCACCGCGAGCGCCGGCGGCATGACCAGCGCGCCGACTTTCAGAAACGCGAACGGGTCGACATGCGCGCCCTCGCGGCGGATGGCGACCAGCCAGAGCAGGGTCGCCAGCGATCCCGTCACCGACAGATTCGGTCCGAGATCGACGCCAATCAGCAAGCCGGCTTTCACGAGCGGCGGCGCGTGCGCGGCTTCCGCCGCAAAGGAGCTCAGAAGGCCGAGCGGCAGATTGTTGGCGATGTTGGTGAGGCCGCCGACGACGAGGCCCGCCAGCACCGCCGTTTCGCGCGGCGCCGTGCGCGCGCCGTCCGCAAGGGGCGCGGCGAGCGCGCCGATGGCGCCGACATGCGCGAGCGCCTCGACCAGCACGAACAGCCCGGCCACGAGCGGCAGCACGCCCCAGGACACCTGCCTGACCACCGAGGCGGGCGGGCGACGCGCCAGCGCCAGCACAAGCGCCGTCACGCCCAGGCCGCAGCCGAATGTCGGCGGCCCGAGATCGCGCCCCGTGTAACTGGCGAAGGTGAGCGCGAGCGCCGCCGCGCCAAGCCCGGCCGCGCTCAGCTTGCCGCCGGTCGACAGCGGCTTTTCGTCGACGTGTTCGGCGATGGCGCCGACGAGCGCCGCGCGCTGCGACCAGCGCAGCACGACGAACGTGAGGACGACGGCGGCGAGCGAGGGCGCGGCGAACATGCGCAGCCAGTCGACGAGCGGCGGCATGCGCTCCGCGAACACGACCAGATTGGCGGGATTGGAAATCGGCAGGACGAAACTGGCGGCGTTTGCGATGAAGGCGCAGGCGAACAGATGCGGCAGCGGGTTGGCGCGCGCGGCTTTCGCGGCGGCGTAGACCGCCGGCGTCAGCACCACCGCCGTCGCATCGTTCGACAGAAAGATCGTCACCAGCGCGCCGACGGCATAGACGAGCGCAAACAGCCGGCGCGGCGAACCGCGCGCGAAGGCGACCGCATGTGTCGCCGTCCAGTCGAACAGGCCTTCCTGCCGCGCGACTTCCGACAGCAGCATCATGCCGGCCAGAAAGAGATAAACGTCCGCGCCCTTGCCCACGGCCGCAAGCGCGTCCTGCCACGGCAGCAAGCCCGCCGCCACCACGAGCGCGGCGCCGGCGAGCGCGTATGCATATTCGGGCAGGCGAAACGGCCGAAAGATGACGCCCGCCGTCGCCAGCCCCGCGACGGCGTAAACCGCGACCGACGTCATTCGTCGGCGAATTCGGGATGTTTGGCGATGTAGTCCGCGATGAACGAACAGCGCGGCACGATCTTCAGGCCGCGCGCCTTCGCATCCGACAGCGCGGCTTTCGCCAGGCGCCCGCCGATCCCCTGCCCGCGCAGCGCGCCGGGCGTGAGCGTGTGCGTGAAATAGATGCGGTCGCCGTCGATCCGGTATTCGGCGAAGGCGACGTGATCGCCGACCCTCAATTCGTAGCGTCGCGCGTTCCTGTTGTCGGTGAATTGCTCGTTCATCTCATCGTCCTGTCAGGCGCGCGGGGCTTCGCGCCACACGCCGCCGAAGATCGTTCCCAAAACCCGAATGTCCTTCAATCGTTCCGCCGGCTGTGCGAGCGGGTCTTCCTCCAGAACGGCGAAATCCGCGAACTTTCCGATCTCGATCGAGCCGACCAGATGGTCGAGCCTGAGCGTGAAGGCGGCGCCGAGCGTGATCGCATGCAAGGCGCTTTCGACGGAAATGCGTTCGTGCGGGCCGAGCAGCCGGCCCTTGTGCGTGAGCCGGTTGACCGCGCACCAGGCCGTGAACAGCGGGGCGAGCGGGGTGACGGGCGCATCCGAATGAATGGCGAAGGGCACGCCGAGACGTTCGGCGGTCGCGGCCGCATTCATGCGCGCGGCGCGTTCGGGGCCGATGGTCTGTTCGACATGCGCCTCGCCCCAATGCCACAGATGATTGGAGAAGAGATTGACGCAGACGCCGAGCGCCTTCATGCGCCGGTATTGCGCCGCGCTCGCCAACTGGCAATGTTGCAGAGTGTGGCGGTGGTCCGGACGCGGGACGGCGATCAACGCGCGTTCGATGGCGTCGAGCGCCACGTCCGTCGCCTCGTCGCCGTTGGTGTGCACATGCACCTGGACGCCGGCGCGATGAAAGATTTCGAACAGGCGCGGAAATTCGTCGGGCGCGACGTACCACAGGCCATTCGACGCGCCGTTGTGGTAGTGTGGCCATTTGAGCCGCGCGGTGAAGCCCTGGATCGAACCATCGATGACGAATTTGGCGATGCCGAAAAACAGCCGGTCGCTGTTCTCCTTCGTCAGCGCCATCACTTTCGCGGCCCCCTCCTCCGCCGGCGCGCCCAACGCGCCATACGCGGGCGCGATGCGCACGGGCGCGCTCTCGTCGGAGGCGAGCGCGCGCAATGCGGCTAGGGTCGTATCCGACAGGTCCGAATGCAGATCGGTGATGGTGGTGACGCCCGCGACATTGGCCGAGCGCGCGAAGCGCCGGTAGTCCTCCGGCTGCGGGCTGCCGGCGATGCCCGAAAGGCCGAGCGCGCGGAACAGATGCGCGCGCGGCGCGGGCCCCTGAATCTCGCCCGTCAGCCTGCCGTCCGCGCCCCTGGGCAAGCCGGCGATCGGCGTCGTCTCGTCGAGGCCGGCGCGCGCGAGCGCCACCGAATTCACGTTGACGATGTGCAGGCTCGCATGAATGACGAGCACCGGCCGGCGCGGCGATACGCGATCGAGATCGCGCGCGTCCATGCGCCGGCCGCCGAAATAGATCGGATCGAATCCCCAGGCGAACAACGGCGCGTCCGCATCCGCGCTCGCGTCCGAAATCGCCTTCAGGCGCGCGACGACGGCGTCGATCGACTCGCAGCCGCCGACGAAGGCGCCGTCGGGCGAGGTGCGCCCGAAATAGCCGACATAGGGCCGCGACCACAACGCGCCCTCGTGGGCGTGTGCGTGGCCTTCGACGAAGCCCGGAGTCAACACCGCATCGGCGAAGCGGTCGTCACGGCGCGCGTCGGGAAACTGCGCCACGTCCTGCGCATCGCCAACGCACAGCACGCGGCCCTCGCGCACCGCCACATGCGTCGCGAACGGTTGATGCGCGGCCATGGTGACGATGCGGCGCGCGCGATAGACGATGGTCTGCGACATGGGAGGTCCGCGGCCTTCAGGGTTCGACGATGGCGAGCGGCCGCGGGAAGGCTTGCGCTGGATTTTCCGCCACGACCGCCGCTCCCCCGCCTCTCGCCGCCGAGCTTACGACGGCCCGCGCGCGGCGTCGACGGGCGGGCGCAATGCGACCTCCTGCCGCTGGACGGCCACGATCGACGCGCTACATTGCCGATGAGGGCGCGCGGCGCCGGAGGATGCATGATGGTGGTTCGTCGTCGGTTCGCGCGCCTGCGGTGGCGCCTTTCGATGTGGCTCGCCGATCTGGGCGTGCGGCATCCGCTGGTGCGATACATGATCGCGCATTGGCTGATAGGCATCGGCACGGGCGTCTTCTGCGCCGCCATGCTGCTGGTCATCAATCCGATCGGCTTTCGCGACCTGCTGTTCCGTTCGGAAGCGATGATCCCGGCGCTCATCCTGCTGTTCGGCGGGTTCTCGGTCACGTTCGGCGGCGTCGTCTGCGCGGCCGCCGTCATGTTCCCGACCGATGACGAGACGCGCGGCTCCAAGGCGCCGACGGCGCCGCCGGAAGCCGCGCTCGCGCTGGCGCGCGCGCCCAAGGCCGGATGATCAGGCCGGCAGATCGAAGACGAGAATCTCCGACTGCGGCGCGCGGCCGGTGAGCGCCAGCGTGCGCTCGCGCGTCACAGCCGCGCCATCGCCCTCCTGCAAGTCGACGCCATTGAGCGCGACCGCGCCGCGCGCCACCTGCACCCAGGCGCAGCGCTCCTGCGCCAGCGCGTGCGTCACGCCGGCGCCCTCGTCGAGCACGCTGGCGTAGATGTCCGCATCGGTCTGGATGGCGAGCGCGCCCTCGCGCGGATTCCTGTTGGACGCCACGATCAGCCGCAACGCATTGCGCCGCGCCTCCAGCGGAAAGTTCTTCTGCTCGTAGCCCGGCTTCAATCCGCCGCGCTCGGGCAGCAACCATATCTGCAGAAAGCGGGTCGCATCGGTCCGCGAGGCGTTGAACTCGCTATGACGCACGCCCGTGCCGGCGCTCATGCGCTGCACGTCGCCGGGAAAGATCGTGGCGCCGGAGCCCAGCGAATCCCTGTGGGCCAGCGCGCCTTCGAGCACGTAGCTGACGATCTCCATATCGCGATGGGGATGGGTGGGAAACCCGCCGCCGCCGGCCACGCGATCGTCGTTGATCACGCGCAGGATGGAAAAGCCCATGTGGGCGGGGTCGTAGTATTCGCCGAACGAAAACGTGTGGCGCGAGTCGAGCCAGCCGAAATCTGCGTGGCCGCGCTCGGCGGCGCGTCGGACATTGAGCATGTGGAACCTCCAGAATGGTTGTCCATCACATAGTCCGACGCGCCGGCGAGCGCATGCAGCGGGCGCTTGCGCGCACGCACAGGCGCATTTGCGCGCGCTTGCCGGCCGCCGCTTATTCCTCCACCCATTCGAACGAGAACGCGCCGCCCTTCTCCTTCACACGGCCGGCGAACGGCGCGCCGAAATGGGCCGGCAGCATCAGCGCGCCGCAATCGGCGCAGTCGGCGAGCACGCGGCGGCGCGTGCGGGCCGATTGTCCGGGGTCGAAACAGAAGCGGCTCGACCAGTCGGGCCGGTAGACCTGCACGGGATGATGCATGACGTCGCCGGTGAATACGCCTTGCGCGCCGCCGTCCTCCAGGCGCAACAGGATATGGCCGGGCGTATGGCCGGGCGCGGGTTCGATATTCAGATTGTCATCGAGCGCGTCGGTCATTTCCACCAGACGGTCCTGACCGGCCGCGATCACGGGATGAACGGAATCGGTGAAGATGAACCTGGCCTCCTCGTCGAGATCGGGATTCTTCGCCGGGTCCCAGTAGTCGCGGTCGGTTTTCGAGAAGACGTATTTCGCGTTCGGAAAGGTCGGAACCCAGCGCCCGTCCCTCAACTGCGTGTTCCAGCCGACGTGATCGACATGCAGATGCGTGCAGAGCACGAAATCGACCTCTTCCGGCGCGACCCCGGCGGCGGCGAGCTTTTCGAGATAGGCGGAGGCGCGCATGTGAAACAGCGGCGAGTGCGGCCGATGCTTGTCGTTGCCCGCACAGGTGTCGACAAGGATCGTGTGATGTTTCGTGCGGATCAGCCACGAATGGAGCGAGCCGATGAACCGCCCGGTGCGCGCGTGAAAATGGCGCGGGACCAGCCACGGCAGTTCTTCGAGGATCGCGGGGTTCCAGTCCGGCAGAAGGTGGCCGGCCTCGAAACTGGGGCCGTGCGCTTCTTCCACACGGTCGACCGTCGCCTCGCCGATGCGGATCAGCGCCATGATTTCCTCCAATCTGTTCGTTGGAGGCATGGGAGCTTATTCGCCGCGCCGGCGCAAGCATGCGGGTGTTTGCGGGGCCGGACGCGCCGGCCCCGCCTGTTCAGCCGAGATGTTTCTTGAAGAAGGCGAGCGCGCGGCCCCACGCCTCCTCCGCCGCCTTGCGGTCGTGGACCGCCGCGCGCTGTTCGTTCACGAAGGCGTGGTCGGCGTCGTAACGATAAATTTCGTAGATCTTGCCGGCTTTCTTGAGCCCGGCCTCGAACGCGTCGACGGCCGCCGGCGTGCACCAGTCGTCCTTGTTGGCGAAATGGCCCTGGAGCGGAATCTTCACATCCGCCGGTCCGGCGGCCGCCTCCGGCGGAATGCCGTAGAAGGGAACGGCGCAGGCGAATTCCGGCACGCGCGCGGCGGCGATCACGCTCATCGCCCCGCCCATGCAGAAGCCGGTGATGCCGACCTTCTTGGACGTCTTGAGCAGGTATTGGGCCGCGCCGCGCACGGTCTGGTCGGTGGCGTCGAGAAAATTCAGCGAGGTCATCTCGCGGTTGGCCGATTCGGTGTCGTGATAGGGCACGACGGTCCCGGAATAGAGATCGGGCGCGAGCACGTCGTAGCCGTTGGCGGCGAGCCGGTCGGCCAGACCGGTGATCTGCTCCGACAGGCCCCACCACTCCTGGATCATGACCACGCCCGGGGCGTTGGCGGTGGGCGAAGGCGCCAGATAGCCCTCCACCGTCTTGCCGTCCGGACGTTTGAAGCTGATGCGCGTGCCCATGTTTCCTCCTCGGGTCGGTCAGAACGCTCAGCCGGAGTTGTGGCGGAAACGGCGTCGAAAGGGAAGCGCGGCGGCCTCGGCAGGCCGTCGGCCGCGCGCCCTGCGACCGGACGCCGCGCGGGCGTATTGCGCGGAATTTCGCGCCCGCCTATATGCGACTTGCCCTTGCGAGCCGCGAGGTTCGTCACAATCTCTGCACAGTCAGTTGGGGACCGGGCGAGAGGCCGGCTTTTGGCCATCGCCCCATGGGTCGGATCGCTCCGGGGTCCGGCGGTCTCGCCGCGGAAAGGAAACAGATATGGCTAAAATCATCGGCATCGACCTTGGCACGACCAACTCCTGCGTCGCCGTCATGGAAGGGGCGACCCCCAAGGTCATCGAGAATTCCGAGGGCGCGCGCACCACGCCCTCCATCGTCGCGTTCACCGACGACGGCGAGCGCCTCGTCGGCCAGCCGGCCAAGCGCCAGGCGGTGACGAACCCCGAAAAGACCTTCTTCGCCATCAAGCGCCTCATCGGCCGCACGTTCGACGATCCGATGACGCAGAAGGACATGGGCCTGGTGCCCTACAAGATCAAAAGAGCCGCCAACGGCGACGCCTGGGTGACGGCGGCGGGCAAGGATTATTCGCCCTCGCAGATCTCGGCCTTCACGCTCCAGAAGATGAAGGAAACGGCGGAGGCCTATCTCGGCCAGCCGGTGACGCAGGCCGTCATCACGGTGCCCGCCTATTTCAACGACGCCCAGCGTCAGGCGACCAAGGACGCCGGCAAGATCGCGGGCCTGGAAGTGCTGCGCATCATCAACGAGCCGACGGCCGCCGCGCTCGCCTACGGGCTCGACAAGAAGCAGTCGGGCGTGATCGCGGTCTATGACCTGGGCGGCGGCACGTTCGACGTGTCGATCCTGGAGATCGGCGACGGCGTGTTCGAGGTGAAGTCGACGAACGGCGACACGTTCCTCGGCGGCGAGGACTTCGACATGCGGCTCGTCGAATATCTGGCGGCCGAATTCAAGAAGGAGCAGGGCATCGACCTGACGAAGGACAAGCTCGCCCTCCAGCGCCTGAAAGAGGCGGCGGAAAAGGCGAAGATCGAACTGTCCTCCGCCACGCAGACCGACATCAACCTGCCCTATATCACGGCCGACGCCTCCGGCCCCAAGCACCTGACGATGAAGCTCACCCGCGCCAAGTTCGAGGCGCTGGTCGACGACCTCATCCAGCGCACGGTCGAGCCGTGCCGCAAGGCGCTCAAGGACGCGGGGCTGGCGGCTGCCGACATCAACGAGGTCGTCCTCGTCGGCGGCATGACCCGCATGCCGAAAGTGCAGGAGGTGGTGAAGTCGTTCTTCGGCAAGGAGCCGCACAAGGGCGTGAACCCCGATGAAGTCGTCGCGATCGGCGCGGCGGTGCAGGCGGGCGTGCTGCAGGGCGACGTGAAGGACGTGCTGCTGCTGGACGTGACGCCGCTCTCGCTCGGCATCGAGACGCTCGGCGGCGTGTTCACGCGCCTCATCGATCGCAACACCACCATCCCGACCAAGAAGAGCCAGGTGTTCTCCACCGCCGAAGACAACCAGACGGCGGTCACCATCCGGGTCTTCCAGGGCGAGCGCGAGATGGCGGCCGACAACAAGCTGCTCGGCCAGTTCGACCTCGTCGGCATTCCGCCGGCGCCGCGCGGCATGCCGCAGGTGGAGGTGACCTTCGACATCGACGCCAACGGCATCGTGAACGTGACGGCGAAGGACAAGGCGACCAACAAGGAGCAGCAGATCCGCATCCAGGCGTCGGGCGGCCTGTCGGACTCCGACATCGACAAGATGGTGAAGGACGCCGAGTTGCACGCCGCCGACGATAAGAAGCGGCGCGAGCTGGTGGACGCCAAGAATCAGGGCGAAGCCATGATTCATTCGGCCGAGAAATCGGTCGCCGAATTCGGCGACAAGGTTTCGGAGGCCGACAAGAGCGCCATCACGTCCGCGATCGCCAGCCTGAAGTCCGCGCTCGAGGGCGAGGACGCCGAGGCGATCAAGGCGCGCACCAACGACCTGACGCAGGCGTCGATGAAGCTTGGCGAGGCCATGTACAAGGCCCAGCAGGCGGCGGCCGACGCCGGCGGCGGCGCCGACAGCGCCGGCGCCGCGCCGAAGGACGACGTGATCGACGCCGATTTCAAGGAAGTCGGCGGCGACGACAAGAAGAAATCTTCGTGATAGGAGGCGGGCGGCGCCTGGTGCGCCGCCCGTTTTCTTTCGGCGCGCGTGCGAAGCGTCGTCAGCGCGGCCGACCCGTCGTTCGTTCGAGGTTCGTCATGAAATTTCTTTCGCGCTCACCGCGCGCGCGTCTGACGACGACGCTCGCAGCCTGCGTTCTGGCGGCCGCCGCGAGCGCCCAGACCGCCCGGAAGAAGCCCCTGACCGCGCAGGACGTGCGCCCGCCCGCCGATATTCTGACCGATTGCGCCAAGGCCCCGCCCCAGGCCGTGGTCAAACTGCCGCCGGCGCTGGCGAGCTGGGCCACCATCTACTGCACGAAGCTCGGGCATATCTTCAACGCCAACGAGCAGCATTTCGCCGCCTATCCGGAATCCGGCCTGCGCGCGTCGTTCAACGCCAGCCAGATCGACGACAAGCCGGACGACGCCAAGGACGCCTCCTATTTCAAGGAGTTGCGCTATGGCGAGATGACGCCGGCGCAGATCGAGGAGCTTCTCAAGGTCGATCCGCTGGCCCGCAAGATCATCGGCGCCCGCAAGCCCTACCGTTTGGCGCTCACCACCAGCGGCGGCAAGACGCTGTCGCTCGCCGTGCTCGACCCCGGCGTGACCGACCCGTTCTGGGTCTTCCCGATCACCGACAAGGGGCTCGGCCAGCCGGCGTTCTTCGTCACGTCGCTTGAATCGCTCAACCGGTCGCGGTGATGTCGAAGCGCGACTACTACGAAGTTCTCGGCGTCCAGCGCACCTGCACGGAGGTCGAACTGAAGACGGCCTTCCGGAAGGCCGCGATGCAGTGGCATCCCGACCGCAATCCGGGGGACAAGGCCGCCGAAATCCGATTCAAGGAAGTGAACGAAGCCTACCAGATTCTGTCCGACGGTCAGAAGCGGGCCGCCTACGACCGGTTCGGCCACGGCGCGTTCGAACAGGGCGCGGGCGGCGGCGGGATGGGCGAAGGGTTCGCCGCCTCGATGGCCGACATATTCGACGACCTGTTCGGCGACGTGATGGGACGACGCGGGCGCGGCGGCGGGCGCGAGCGCGGCTCGGACCTGCGCTACAATCTCGAAATCACCCTGGAAGAGGCCTATGTCGGCAAGACGGCCACGCTGAAAGTGCCGACCTCCGTCACCTGCGAAGCGTGCGGCGGCTCCGGCGCCAAGCCGGGCTCGAAGCCCAAACCGTGCGCCACCTGCGGCGGCCACGGCCGCGTGCGCGCGCAACAGGGGTTCTTCGCCATCGAGCGCACCTGCCCGTCCTGTCACGGGCGCGGCGAGAAGATCGACGACCCGTGCGGCGCCTGCAATGGCGCGGGCCGCACCACCCGCGAGCGCACGCTGTCGGTCAATGTGCCGCAGGGCGTGGAGGACGGCACGCGCATCCGCCTGGCCGGCGAGGGCGAAGCGGGCCTGCGCGGCGGGCCGGCGGGCGACCTCTACATCTTTCTCTCGATCAAGCCGCACCCGATCTTCCATCGCGACGGCGCGGACCTCTACTGCCGGGTGCCGATCTCGATGGTGCAGGCGACGCTCGGCGGCGAGATCGCCATCCACACGATCGACGGCGGCGAAACCAGGGTGAAAGCGCCCGAGGGCACGCAGTCGGGACGGCAGTTCAAGGTGCGCGGCAAAGGCATGCCCGTTCTGCGCACACGGGATTACGGCGATCTCTATATTCAGGCGATTGTCGAGACGCCGCAGAACCTTACCAAACGGCAGCGCGAGCTGCTGATGGAGTTCGACAAGGAATCCTCCACCCGCACGCAGCCGGAAGCGACGGGATTCTTTGCCAAGATGAAGGATTTTCTCGACAACATCGGCGGTCAGTAGTCCCCCGTGCGACCGCACGTTTTCTTGACCTCGCGCGTGGATCGCGCGATTTTGTCATTCACGCCCGGGAGGCGGCGAGGACCATTGCGTGAACACGAAAATCCTGCGGTCTGAGCATCGCCGCCCGGCGCCTCAGCGCTCGAAACTCGAAGAGCGGCTGGCCGACGAAGCCAGGTTCATCCGAAGCTGGTTCGACTCGCCGTTGAAGACCGGCGCCGTTTCGCCGTCGGGCCGCTTTCTCGCGCGCGCGATGGCCCGCTGCGTCGACCCGCACGACGACGGCCTGATCGTGGAGCTCGGCCCCGGCACCGGCCCGGTGACGGAGGCGCTGATCGAGCGCGGCGTCGCGCCCGAGCGTCTGGTGCTGGTCGAATACGACGCGGCTTTCTGCAAGCTGCTCGAACGGCGCTTTCCCCACTCGCGCATCGTGCAGGGCGACGCCTATCGGCTGTCCGATACGCTGGCCGACGTGATCGACGCGCCGGTCGCCGCCATCGTCTCCTCGCTGCCGTTGCTGACGCGGCCCGAGCGCACGCGGCTCGCGCTGCTCGACGAGGCGTTCGCGCTGATGGGGCCGGAAGGCCAGTTCGTGCAATTCACCTACGGCCTTGTCTCGCCGATGCCGCTTGGCCTCAACCGCCGGACGTTCACGCTGTATCGCAGCGAGACCGCGCAGCCGGTGTGGCTGAATCTGCCGCCGGCGCGCGTGTGGCGCTATACGCGCGCCGACGCGCAGGCCGCCCCGCGCGCGCCGCTCAAGAAAAAGACGACGCCGATCGCGCCGGCGAAGGAACTGCTGCGCAAGATCGTCGACGGCGCGCGCGACGCGCGGCGCTGAACCCGTTCTCCCGTCCCCGGATCGTCCATGACCGTTTCCGCACGCGACCGCCTGATCGTCGCGCTCGACCTGCCAGACCTCGCCGCAGCGCACGACATGATCGCGCGGCTCGGCGACAGCGTCTCCTTCTACAAGATCGGCATGGAGCTCGCCTATGCGGGCGCGGGGCTGGATCTTGCGCGCGCGCTTGCAGGGGCCGGCAAGAAAGTCTTCATCGACCTCAAGCTGCACGACATTCCCAACACCGTCGAACGCGCCACACGCCAGCTTGCGCAATTGGGCGCGACCTTCGCCACCGTGCACGCCTATCCGCAGACCATGGCGGCCGCGCGCAAGGGCGCGGCGGACTCCAACCTGAAACTGCTCGCCGTGACCGTGATGACGTCCTACGACGACGCCGACCTCGCGGAGGCGGGCTATGCGTTCGGCGTGCGCGATCTGATCGCGCGCCGCGCGCGCCAGGCGCAGGCGGCCGGCATCGACGGTCTCGTGATGTCGCCGGAGGAGGCCGAGGCGATGCGCGCCATGCTCGGCCCCGACACGATCATCGTCACGCCCGGCGTGCGGCCGGCGGGCGCGGCGGCGGGCGACCAGAAACGGGTGATGACGCCCACGCTGGCGATCGCGGCCGGCGCCGATCATCTGGTGGTCGGCCGGCCGGTGACGGAGGCCGCCGACCCGAAAGCGGCGGCCGAGGCGATCGTCGCGGAGATCGGCGAGGGTCTCGCCATCCGTGGAAAGCGGAACACGGCGGCCTGAAACGCAAAACGCCGGGCGTACATCCGGCCCGGCGTGCAACTCGCCCTACGCAAACTCGGATGGGCAAGTCCTGCCTGTATACCGGCCAAAGATGACGAAAACGTGAAGGAAACCACACATGGCGAAGGGATATTGGATCGGCCGGGTCGATGTGACCGATCCGGAGGCCTACAAAGCCTATGTGGCGGCCAACGCCGCCGCTTTCGCCAAATACGGCGCGCGCTTTCTGGTGCGCGGCGGCCGGTTCGAGGCCAAGGAAGGGTCGGCGCGGGCGCGTAATGTCGTGATCGAGTTCGACTCCTTCGACAAGGCCGTCGCCTGCTATCACTCCCCGGAATATGCCGCCGCCATCAAGCATCGCGAAGGCGCCGCCATCGCCGACATGATCGTGATCGAAGGTTACGATGGCCCGCAGCCGGCGTGAATTTCTTGCTTTCGCCGCCGCCCTGCTCGCCACTGCGCCGGCGATGGCCGACGAGTGCGACCGCATCAAGGACGCGGATGCGTTCAACCGTTGCCTGGCGGGTCTCGGCCCCGTGCGCGGCGCGCGGCGCGCCACGGGCGCGCCCCCGCCACCGGCCGCGCGCGGCCGCGGCCGACGGTTCCGGCGCGCGGCGCCCTCCCCCTTCGGCGGCGCGCCCGGCGGGCGCAAACGGTGGATATTCGCGCCGAAGTCGAACTAGCGACCTTCAACCCTTCGGGCGCGCCATCCGCATGGCCCACGCCAGACCGGCCAGCGAGAAAGCCGCGAACGCCGCGCCGGCGAGAAACGTCGCCTTCGGTCCGACCGCGTCCCACAGGCCGCCGGCGATGAGGCTCGCCGCCAGCAGAGCGAAACCCGTCGCCACGTTGAAAACGCCGAACGCGGTCCCGCGCAGCGTCGGCGGCGCGTGATCGGCGACCAGCGCCGACAGAAGCCCCTGCGTGAACGCCATGTGCAGTCCCCATAGCGCGGCGCCGAGCGCCAGCCCCCAGACAGACGCACTGAAGGCGAGCGCGACATCGGCGGCGACCAGCAGCGCGACGCCGAAGAGCAGCACGCGCGGGCGCGCACCATCCCCATCCGACCACGCGCCAACGGGATAGGCGGTGGCCGCATAGACGAGGTTCATCAGCACGAGCGCGACCGGCGCGATGTAGGCCGGCAGTCCGACATGCTGCGCCTTCAGCAGCAGAAACGCTTCGCTGAACCGCGCGAGCGTGAGCGCGGACGCGACCGCCACCACGATCCAGTACGCGCGCGGCAGGCGCGCGATCTCGACGCTGCGCAAGGGAAAGCGCGCGGGCCTGCGCACGGCCCCCGGCGGCTCCTTCACCACGAACGCCATGACCGCAAACGACACGAAGGCCGGCGCCACGGCGAGCCAGAACACGAACGCATAATCGCCGGCCGTGGCCGCCAGAGCGACCATCGCCACGAGAGGGCCCGCGACGGCGCCGATGGTGTCGAGCGCCTGCCGCAAACCGAAACTCGCGCCGCGCTGGTCGGACGGCGTGATGTCCGCGATCAGCGCATCGCGTGGCGCGCCGCGAATTCCCTTGCCGACGCGATCGAGAAAGCGCGCGCCGACGATCCAGCCGAGCGAGGGGGCAAGCGGAAAAACCGGCTTGGTGAACGCCGCAAGTCCGTAGCCGAGCGCGGCCGGCAGCTTGCGCCTGCCGAAGAAGTCCGACAGCGCGCCCGAGAACACCTTGACGAAGGCGGCGGTCGCTTCCGCCACACCCTCGATGGCGCCGACGACGAGCGCGGAGGCGCCGAAGGCCGACACCAGATAGAGCGGCAGGACGGCGTGGATCATTTCCGACGACACGTCCATGAACATCGACACGAAGCCGAGCGTCCACACGCCGCGCGGCACATCGCGCCAGGCCGCGCGTCCGTTCTGTCCCATCGTCCCGTTACTCATGAGCGCATCATATCATGCGTAGCGCGACGCCGATCGCGCCGGCGAGCGTCAGCACGGGCACGATCCCCAGCTTCAGACGAAACAGCGCATAGGCCGCGAGCGCCGCCAGCGCCGCCGCGCGCGGATCGAACGCGGCGATGTCGGGAACGGTCGCGCGCAACGGCCCCCATTCCACCACGTTCGTGCGCGCGAAGAACACATGCAGCGCGAACCAGAGCGCGAGATTTGCGATGACGCCGACGACCGCCGCCGAAATGGCCGCCAGCGCGCCGGACAGCGCGCGGTTGGCGCGCAGTTTCTCGACATGCGGCGCGCCGAGAAAGATCCAGAGGAAACACGGAACGAACGTCACCCAGGTGGTGAGCGCCGCGCCGATCACGCCGCTCGCGAGCGGCGAAATGTCCGGCGGCGCGCGGAACGCCGCGAGAAAGCCGACATAAGTGAGCACGAGGATGAGCGGGCCCGGCGTCGTCTCCGCCATCGCCAGACCGTCGAGCATTTCGCCGGGCTTCAACCAGCCGAGATCCTCCACCGCCTGCTGCGCGACATAGGACAGAACCGCATAGGCGCCGCCGAACGTCACCACCGCCATCTTGGAAAAGAAGGCGGCGATGGGCATGAATACGCTGTCGCGGCCGAAGACGAGCGCCAGCAGCGCGACCGGCGCGATCCACAACGCGCCCCAGACCGCCATCGTGCGCGCGGCGTAGGCGAACCCCGGCGCCGTTTCCGGCGCCGGCAATTGCAGGAACGGCCCGTCGGTCGGTGTTGCGCCGTGGCCCGCGCCGGCGAACAGATCGGGGCGCGCACGGGCGACGAAAAAACCGACGAGCCCCGCGATCAGCACGACAAGCGGAAACGGCGCATCGAACAGGAACAGGGCGACGAACGCGATGGCCGCGAGCGCGACCATGAAACCGTTGCGCAGCGCGCGCTGGCCGACCCGCACCAACGCATCCGCCACGATGGCGAGCACGGCGCATTTCAGGCCGAAGAACAGGCCCGTCGTCAGCTGCGCGTTCTGCGTGAGCGCATAGAACGCGCTCAGCGCCAGAATGACCACGAAGCCCGGCAGGACGAACAGCGTTCCCGCCACGATCCCGCCGCGCGCGCCGAACATCAGCCAGCCGCAATAGGCCGCGAGCTGCTGCGCTTCCGGTCCCGGCAGCAGCATGCAGAAATTGAGAGCATGCAGAAACCGCTCTTCGGAAATCCAGCGCTTTTCCTCCACCAGCACCCGATGCATCAGCGCGATCTGTCCGGCGGGGCCGCCGAAACTGAGAACGCCGATGCGCGCGAAGGTGCGGAAGAATTCGCCGAACGCGGGAAAGGCGACTGCGCCCTGCCCCGCGCGACCATCCGTCGCGCGCATCAGGCCGCGCCTCCGGCAGGCGGCTGCGGCGCGTGCTGGGCGCACGCGTCGGGCCAATCCGTCAGACCGGCAGAGCGGGCGAACCGGCTCGCGGCGATACCGGGGGTGGAAGTCATCAGCGTCCCTCCCTGTGGACAGGCGAGGCACGCGAACTTTGGGCTGACGCCTCACGGGGACGTCGCGAGAGACCCCATGGACCGCATAACTGCATCGCGCCCGGCGCCTGTCAAGCCGCCAGCGTCGCTTGACGAATGCGAGGGCCGTTCATACGTTTACGGCCGATTTTGCGGAATCGTTCCGCATGTGAGGCTTTCATGTCCACCGCCAAAGTCACCGACGCCAGTTTCGAAGCCGACGTACTCAAGTCATCCGAGCCGGTCGTCGTCGATTTCTGGGCCGAATGGTGCGGCCCCTGCAAGATGATCGGCCCGTCGCTCGAAGAAATCGCGACCGAGATGAAGGGCAAGGTGAAGATCGCCAAGGTCAATGTCGACGAGAATCCCGGTGTCGCCGGCAAGCTCGGCATTCGCTCCATTCCCACGCTCATGCTGTTCAAGGATGGCAAGCTCGCGGCCCAGAAAGTGGGCGCGGCGCCGAAGGGCGAGTTGATCAAGTGGATCAACGCGTCGGTCTGACGCCCGATCCTGGCGCGACCCGAGGGCCGGCCCGCCGGCCCTTATTTCTTGCCTTCTCGCCTCAGCCTGGCGTGTTCGCGCTGTCGAGCGCGAGCGCCGCGCCTGCGAGGTAGAGCGAGCCGCAGACGAGAATGCGCGGCGGCCTGGGCCAATCGCGCGCGGCGATGAGCCGCAAAGCGCCCGCCACATCCGGCGCCTGGCTCGCGGCGAACCCCAGCGCGCGCGCGACGCCCGCCACATCCGCCGGCGCGCGGCCATAGTGATCGCCCTCCACCGGCACGGCCACCACCTCGCAAGCGAGCCCGGAGAAATGCGCCAGAAAGCCGCGCGCATCCTTGCTTGCGAGCAATCCGCACACGAGCACGAGCGGCGCGCTCGCGCGTTCCTCGAACTCCGCCATCGCGGCGGCGACGGCGCGCGCGCCGTCCTCGTTATGGCCGCCGTCGAGCCACAGATCGGCGCCCGGCGGCGCCATGTCCTTCAACCTGCCCTTCGTCAGATGCTGCAACCGCGCGGGCCACACGACGGCGCCCATGCCGTCCTCGAACGCGTGCGCCGGCAGATGCGGCGCCACGCGCCGCAGCGTGGCGATGGCGGTCGCCGCGTTCTCGTACTGATGCGCGCCGGCAAGACGCGGCGCGGGCAGATCGAGCAGGCCCGCCTCGTCTTCGTAGACGAGACGACCGCGCTCGGCGCGCACGAAGAAATCGCGATCGGCGACGATGCGGGGGGCGCCTGCGCGCGCGGCCTCGCGCTCCAGCACGGCGCGCGGCCCGTCCGTCTGGAAACCGATGATCGCCGGCGCGCCGCGCTTGAAGACGCCCGCCTTCTCGCGCGCGATCCGCTCCACCGTGTCGCCGAGAAATTCCGCATGGTCGATCGAAACCGGCGTGACGACGGTCGCAGCCGGCGCGGCGACGACGTTGGTGGCGTCCACGCGCCCGCCGAGCCCGGTCTCGAGCAACAGCCAGTCAGCGGGCGTCTGCGCGAACAGATGGAACGCGGCCGCCGTCGTGATCTCGAAGAAGGTGATCGTCTCGCCCGCATTGACGCGTTCGCAATGTTCGAGCGCGGCGATCAGCGCGGCGTCGTCCACGAGGCGGCCGGCGATACGGATGCGCTCGTTGAAACGCACGAGATGCGGCGAGGTGTAGACATGCGCGCTCTGGCCCGCGCGCTCCACAATGGCGCGCAGAAAGGCGACGGTGGAGCCTTTGCCGTTGGTGCCGGCGACGTGAATGGTCGGCGGCAGGCGCCGCTGCGGAGACCCGAGCGCCGCGAGCAGGCGCTCGATGCGTTCGAGCGACAGATCGATCTTGCGCGGATGCAATTCGAGCAACCGCGCAAGAACAGCGTCGAGCCGCACGCTCGTTTGCCATGTCATCGGGTCAGGCGGCGTCCTCGACGCGCTTTTCGGCGCCGGGCCGCCGCGTGAGCAGGCGGCAGACGCGGGCCAGCGTCGCGCGCATGTCGGCGCGCGGCACGACCATGTCGATCATGCCGTGGTCGCGCAGATATTCGGCGCGCTGGAAACCGTCCGGCAGTTTCTCGCGGATCGTCTGTTCGATGACGCGCGCGCCGGCGAAGCCGATGACGGCGCCGGGCTCGGCGATCTGCACATCGCCGAGCATGGCGTAGGAAGCCGTCACACCGCCGGTCGTCGGATTGGTGAGCACCACGATATAGGGCAGTCTGGCCGCGCGCAGGCGCTGCACGGCCACCGTCGTGCGCGGCATCTGCATCAGCGAGAACATGCCCTCCTGCATGCGCGCGCCGCCGGAGGCGGTGAAGATGACGAACGGCGTCTTGCGCTCGACGGCGGCCGTCATGCCGGCGATGATCGCCTCGCCCGCCGCCATGCCGAGCGAGCCGCCCATGAACTCGAAATCCTGCACGGCGGCGACAATGTCCTGAGTTTCGAGTTTGCCGACGGCGAGCCGCACGGCGTCGGCCGCGCCGGTCTTGGCCTTGCTATCCTTCAGGCGATCCGTATAGCGCTTCATGTCGCGGAACTTCAGCGGATCGACCGGGGCCTCCGGCGTCGGCAGATTTTCGAATGCGCCGTCATCGAACAGATTGGCCAGACGCGCCTGCGCCGGCATCTTCATGTGATAGCCGGAGCCGGGCACGACCCAGAGATTGGATTCGAGATCCTTGTGAAAGACCAGTTCGCCGCTGTCGGGGCATTTCACCCAGAGATTCTCGGGCGTGTCGCGCCGAAGCATCGAGCGGATTTTCGGCGGAACGACGTTGGATATCCAGTTCATCTGCGACCTCGGATATTTCCCTCCCCCGCTCGCGCGGAGAGGCGATCAGTTGCGTGCGGCGCGCGCGCCGGCCGCCAGTTCGCCGACGAGCGCGGCGACTTTCGTCACCGTGTCAGCGCCCGCGCGATCTTGCGCATCGAGCGTCGATTTCAAGGCGTCGACCAGCGCGGTGCCGACGACGACGCCGTCCGCCTGGCCGCCGATGGCGCGCGCATTGTCCGCGGTCTTGACGCCGAACCCGACCGCCACCGGCAATTGCGTATGCCCCTTGATGCGCGCGACCGCATCCGACACGCGCGAATAATCGGCGATGGCCGCGCCCGTCACGCCGGTCAGCGATACGTAATAGACGAAGCCCGACGTGTTTTCGAGCACGCGCGGCAGGCGCCTGTCGTCGGTCGTCGGCGTGGCCAGACGGATGAAGTTCAGACCCGCCGCCAGCGCGGGCTTGCACAATTCGTCGTCTTCCTCCGGCGGCAGGTCGACCACGATCAATCCATCGACGCCCGCCGCTTTCGCGGTCGCCAGAAACCGGTCCACGCCGAACACATAGATGGGATTGTAATAGCCCATCAGCACGATCGGCGTGTCGTGGTCGTGCTTGCGGAAGTCGGCGACCAGGCCGAGCGTCTTCTGCAGCGTCATGCCCGCTTTCAGCGCGCGCAGGCCGGCGGCCTGAATCGAGGGGCCGTCGGCCATCGGATCGGTGAACGGCATGCCGACCTCGATCACGTCGGCGCCCGCCTTCGGCAACGCGCGCAAAATGTCGAGCGAGGTGGCGGGATCGGGATCGCCCGCCATCAGGAACGTGACGAGCGCGGCGCGGTTTTCCCTTGAGAGCGTGGCGAAACGACGGTCGATGCGCGTGGTCATGGTCCGCCTTCAGATCTTCACGCCGAGATGATCGGCGACCGCGAAAATGTCCTTGTCGCCGCGCCCGCACAAATTCATCACCATGAGATGGTCGCGCGGCAGTCTGGGCGCAAGCTCGATGACTTTGGCCAGCGCGTGCGCGGGCTCGAGCGCGGGGATGATGCCTTCGAGTTTCGAGCAGAGCTGGAACGCGTCGAGCGCCTCCCTGTCGGTGGCCGACAGATAGGTCACGCGGCCGATGTCGCGCAGCCACGCATGTTCCGGACCGATGCCCGGATAGTCGAGCCCGGCGGAAATGGAATGGCCTTCGAGAATCTGCCCGTCGTCGTCCATCAGCAGATAGGTGCGATTGCCGTGCAGCACGCCCGGGCGCCCGCCCGCGAGCGAGGCCGCGTGGCCGTTCTCGACCTCCAGCCCGTAGCCCGCCGCCTCCACGCCGTAGATGGCGACGTCCTTGTCGTCGAGAAACGGGTGGAACAGGCCGATGGCGTTGGAGCCGCCGCCGATCGCCGCCACCAGCGAATCCGGCAGCCGGCCTTCCGCCTGCAGCATCTGCGCGCGCGCTTCCTCGCCGATCACGCACTGGAAATCGCGCACCATCGCCGGATAGGGATGCGGGCCGGCGGCCGTGCCGATGCAGTAGAACGTGTCCGCGACGTTCGTCACCCAGTCGCGCAGCGCCTCGTTCATCGCGTCCTTCAGCGTGCGCGCGCCCGATCGCACCGGCACAACCTTGGCGCCCAGCATGTTCATGCGGAACACGTTCGGCTTCTGCCGCTCGACATCGACCGCGCCCATGTAGACCACGCATTCGAGACCGAACCGCGCGCAGGCGGTGGCGGTGGCCACGCCATGCTGGCCGGCGCCCGTCTCGGCGATGATGCGCTTCTTGCCCATGCGGCGGGCGAGCAGAATCTGGCCCAGCACGTTGTTGATCTTGTGCGCGCCGGTGTGGTTCAGTTCGTCGCGCTTGAAGTAGATTTTCGCGCCGCCGAGATGTTCGGTCATGCGCTCGGCGAAATAGAGCGGACTCGGGCGGCCGACATAATGTTTCAGCAGGCCGTCGAGTTCGGCGCGGAAGGCGGGATCGGTCCTGGCCTGCGCGTAGGCGCGCTCCAGATCGAGGATCAGCGGCATCAGCGTCTCGGCCACGAACCGCCCGCCGAACAGGCCGAAACGACCGCGCTCGTCCGGCCCGTTGCGCAGGGAATTGGGAGCCTGTTGGTTCAAAATCCGAGCCTCGTGCGTGCGCCCCGAACAGCGCGCCCCCTCTTAACCCTTCCGGGAACGCGAGGAAAGCGCGCGCGCGGCGGCGATGAAGGCGCGGATCAGCGCGGCGTCCTTCACACCCGGCGCGCGTTCCACGCCCGACGACACATCGACGCCCGGCGCGCCAGTGGCCGCCAGCGCTGCGCCCACATTTTCCGGCGTCAGCCCGCCCGACAGGAGCCAGGGCGCCGGCGCGCGCCAGTTTTCGACAATCGTCCAGTCGAAGGTCGCGCCGAGGCCGCCGGGGCGCGTGGCCTGCGGCGGCGGCCTGGCGTCGAGCAGCAGATAATCGACATGCGCCGCGAAGGCGCCCGCCGCGTCGAGATCGGCGCGCGTGGCGACGCCGAGCGCCCTGACGAGCGGAAGGCCGAACCGCGCGCGAATGGCGGCCGCGCGCGCCGGAGTCTCCCTGCCGTGCAGTTGCAGGAGGTCAGGCGAAAGACGATCGACAATGGATGCGATGGCGGCGTCGTCCGCATCGACCACGAGCGCGACCTTGCGCGCACGCCCCTCCACGCGCGCGGCAAGATCGCGCGCGGCGGCGAGCGACACATGGCGCGGGCTTTTCTCGAAAAGCACGAAACCGACCATGTCGGCGCCGGCGTCGAGGGCGACGTCGAGGGTGGCGGGCTCGCTCAGCCCGCAGATCTTGACGACGATCTCGTGCGCCATGCGAAGCGTCAGGCGGCGTCGCGCCGCGACATGAGGCCGGGCAGCAGCGCGCGCGGCGCCTCGGGCTGGGCGGCGCGCAGTTTCTCCGCTTCCATGCGCGCGCGCTCGGCCGTCGCATGCGCCTCGCGCGCGGCCTTGCGATAACGGCCCTGGCTCAGCCATACCGCCGCACCGCCCGCCAGAACGCCGGCGAGCGCGGCCAGAAACTGCACCAGGAACAACGGCGCCGTGATCGACGGTCCCTGTATGTCGTTGCCGGGAAACGGGTCCAGCGACACCGTGACCATGTGGCGGTTGGCCACCGCGAACAGCACGATCACCAGCGCGACCGGCAGCACGACGAAAAGGCGGACCAGCGTCTTCATGAGAAAAACCTCGCGCCTTCGAAAAGGCCAAGCCCCTTGCGCCGGTCGTTCACGCGTGGCCGTCGTTCAGGCGTTCGCGCATTTCCTTGCCGGTCTTGAAGAAAGGCACGATTTTCTGTTCGACCGCAACCGGCTCGCCGGTGCGCGGGTTGCGGCCCTGCCGCGCATCGCGCTTCTTGACCGAAAAGGCGCCGAAGCCGCGCAGCTCCACGCGGTCTCCGCGCGTAAGCGCGCTCGCGATCTCGTTGAGAATCGCGTTGATGATGTTTTCGACATCGCGCTGGTAAAGATGGGGATTGCGCGCGGCGATGCGCTGCACGAGAACTGATTTGATCACGTTGAGGCCCCAGCTTTCTCTAAGTAAGCCACGAACTTCGTTCGTCCGGACGGCGTCAAGCCCCCACCGCCCCGATTAATGAACCTGCCAAATAGACATGAGTCCGTCAATTTTTCGCGTTTCGATTAAAGCATCCGCGCGCGCCAGCAGGCCGCTCGCCCCATCGAGCCCGATACTCTCCAGGCCAAAGCGCGCCAAACCCAGTATTCCGAGGGTTTCGATTGTGCGCTTTTTCTTCCAGTCGCGCACCGGCAGCCCCCTGGCCACGCCTTTCTCGCTCTCGAGCCACGCGACGGCCTCGCGCTCCCCACCGATCCTGTCGACCAGCTTGAGCGCCAGACCCTGCCGGCCCGTGAACACCCGCCCGTCCGAGACGACGGCGAGTTGTGCGTCGTCCAGCTTGCGCCGCTCCTGCACAAGCCCTTTGAACCAGGCGTAGGAATCCTTCACCAGCTTGTCGATGGCCTGTTTCGCCTCTTCCGTCGTGGGCGTCATGGGGTTGGGCGCGGCCTTCAGCGGCGAGGACTTGATCTCCTCGTATTTCACCCCGATGGATTCAAGCAGGTTCGAGACGTTCGGCACCTGGAACAGCACGCCGATCGAACCGACCAGCGAATTGCCGTGGGCCACGATCTCGTCCGCGCCCATCGCCGCTATATAAGCGCCGGAGGCCGCCACGTTGCCGACGACCGCCGCCACCGGCTTGCGGGCCGCCAGCCGACGGATTTCGTCGTAGAGCCGTTCCGAGCCCGCCGTCGTGCCGCCGGGGCTGTCGATGGCCAGCACCACGGCGGAGGCGCGCGACTTGCCGACATCCTCCAGGAGCTTGATCGTCGCCTTGTCGCCGACGATCAGCCCCTCGATCGTCACCCGCGCGATGTGCGGCGTGAGATGCGAGCCCGCGCCGGCGCCCGAAAAGCGATAGCCGAGGGCGAGGATGGCCAGGATGGCGACGCCGAACGCGACCGCCCGCCAGAAAGACAGCCGACGGACGAACATGCGGCGCTCGACAAGATAATCGGTCGGCGTATTCGACATGACGGTTCCCGAGACAGAGCTGGGTCCATCAAGCAGGACACGCGCGGCAAATCAATGGCCGCCGCCACCGGCGCGACCAAAACAAAAGGCCCGCGCGAGGTTCGCGCGGGCCCGTGACGATGTTTGCGGTAAGCCTTACTTCTTCTTCGGCTCGTTCTCGCGCGCCTTGAGCGCCGCGCCGAGAATGTCGCCGAGCGAAGCGCCCGAGTCCGCCGAGCCGTATTGCGCGATGGCCTCCTTCTCCTCGGCGACTTCGAGCGCCTTGATGGAGACGGACACCTTGCGCGCCTTGCGGTCGAACAGGGTGACGCGGGCGTCCACCTTCTCGCCGACGGCGAACCGCTCGGGGCGCTGGTCGGCGCGGTCGCGGGCCAGTTCCGACCGCTTGATGAAAGCGGTCAGGTCCGTGCCGGCGATCTTCACGTCCAGACCGCCGTCCTTCACGTCGACGATCTCGCAGGTGACGACGCCGCCCTTGCGCAGGTCGCCACCCTCTTCCGTCGACCTGGCGGAGAACGGGTCGCTGGCCAGCTGCTTGACGCCCAGCGAGATGCGCTCCTTCTCGACATCGATGTCGAGAACCTTGGCCTGCACCATCTCGCCCTTCTTGAAGTCCTCGATGGCCTGCTCGCCCGGACGGTTCCAGTCGAGATCGGACAGATGGACCATGCCGTCCACGTCGCCTTCCAGGCCCAGGAACAGACCGAACTCGGTCTTGTTCTTGACCTCGCCCTCGACGGTCGAGCCGATGGGGTGCTTCTCGGCGAAGGCTTCCCACGGATTCTGAAGCGTCTGCTTGAGACCGAGCGAGATGCGGCGCTTGACCGGATCGACCTCGAGCACCTGCACGTCCACTTCCTGGCTGGTGGAGACGATCTTGCCGGGATGGACGTTCTTCTTGGTCCACGACATTTCGGACACGTGGACCAGACCCTCGATGCCCGGCTCCAGCTCCACGAAGGCGCCGTAGTCGGTGATGTTGGTCACGCGGCCGTGCAGGCGCGCCTGCAACGGATAGCGCGCCTCGATCCCGTGCCAGGGGTCTTCCTGCAGCTGCTTCATGCCGAGCGAGATGCGGTGCGTCTCGTGGTTGATCTTGATGATCTTCACCTTCACCGACTGGCCGATGTTGAGCACCTCGGTCGGGTGATTGACGCGCCGCCAGGCGATGTCGGTGACATGCAGCAGGCCGTCGATGCCGCCCAGATCCACGAACGCGCCGTAGTCGGTGATGTTCTTCACCACGCCCTCGATGACCTGACCCTCTTCGAGGTTGGCCACGATCTCGTGGCGCTGCTCGGCGCGGCTCTCCTCGAGCACCGTCCGGCGCGAGACCACGATATTGCCGCGGCGGCGATCCATCTTGAGGATCTGGAACGGCTGGGCGACGCCCATGAGCGGGGTGACGTCGCGAATGGGCCGGATGTCGACCTGCGAGCGCGGCAGGAACGCCACGGCGCCGTCGAGATCGACCGTGAAGCCGCCCTTGACCTGATTGAAGATGACGCCCTCGACCTTCTCGTTGGCCTCGAACGCCTTTTCGAGCTTGACCCAGCTTTCCTCGCGGCGCGCCTTGTCGCGCGAGATGACGGCCTCGCCGAGCGCATTTTCCACGCGCTCCAGGTAGACCTCGACCGTGTCGCCGACCTCGGGCGCCGGATCGCGACCATGGCCGGTGAATTCCTTGAGCGGCACGCGGCCTTCGGTCTTCAGGCCGATATCGACGACCGCGACATCCTTCTCGATGGCGACGACCTTGCCCTTGATGACCGAGCCTTCGAAAGCCTCGTTCTCGCCGTAGCTCTCCTCGAGCAGGGCAGCGAAATCCTCGCGCGTGGGCGCGTGTTGAGTGGCGGACATTTGTTCTCCTGATGGGCCCTTGCGGGGCGGCGCCGGAGGGGTTTGCGTTGCGGGCGCCCGGTCTTGGCCAGCGGCGTCGCCTTGCGACGCCAGCCCCGAGGGGCGCCGGCGCGGGCCGGCCTGAACGGGCAGGTTCAAATGCGAACGGCGCGCGGGCGGCTTTCGGCCGGCCGACACGCTTTCGCTGCGGCTCTATAGGACTTTTTGCGCCCTCCAGCAAGTCGCGGCTGCGGCGGGGAACGCGCGCGCGCCTCGCGCGTTGACCGTGCGACCCCCTGTTCCTGGAGACCCTCATGGACCAACGCCGCGCCGTGCAAATCTTTCAAACGCTCGTTCTGGGAACGGGCGGAGTTCTGGCGATCGCCTCGCCGCCGCGGGACGCAGGCCAGTTCGTCGCCCGCGTGGCGGGCTTCCTGGCGCTGGCCGCGCTGCCGCTCATTCTGGACGCCGCCTCGGCCCGCGCGCCGGCGCGAGGATCAAGGCGCGCCAACCGCGGCTACGAAAGCCCCGCGCGCCACAGCGGCGGCATTTTCGGCTGAGGGAGATCGTCGATGTTCGTGCAACTGCAAATCGCCGCCATGGTGTTCATGATGGTTCAGGCGATCCTGTTCTTCACCGGGGCCGTGCTGGTGCTGGCCACGCCGCTGAAAGACATGGCGATGCAATTGATGCCGTGGGTGATCGGCGTGTCGGTTGTGATTTCGGCGCCCGTCTCGTGGATGATCGCGCCGCGCCTGCGCGCGCGCTACTGGCGCGAGCGGGGCGTGACCTCCGACGCGATCTCCGGCTGACAGATTGCGCATCGCTTCCGATCGTTCGGAAGCGATGCTTTTCCACTTCGCTCACGACTGCTGCTGGCCCGGTCGAATGCGCACGCCGGCGAGCGTGAACGCCCCGTTGTCGATCTTGCGACCACGCTCCTGCGCGCGTGCGCGCATCGCCGCCGGATCGGGGCTTGCCATCGCCAGCTCGGCCATCATGTCGCGCGCGCCCGGCCTGAACACGATGTCAGCCTCCGCGAAGCGCAGCGCGCGTTCGCCGTCGCGTGGCACGAGCGGGGACTGCGTGATGCGCGACCAGTGCGCGGCGAGGTCGGGCGCGCCCTCCATCGTCACGCCCACGATGCGGGTTGGCGAGGTCGCGAATTTCTTCCAGTCCGGGCCGGCCGGCCCGTAGATGTCCGGATTGCTGTCGCCGCCTTCGGTGCGGTTGAATTCGATCATCGCGCCGCGACAGTCGCGCGGATGCAGCTGAACGCCCGTATAGTCGCCGTATGTGTGATCGACGATCTTGCGCACGCCCATCGCCTCGCAATGCGCGCCGCGCGCACGCGGATCGTCGCAATCGAAAATCGCCATGTAGCCGCCCTGCCCACCGGTTTTTTGCAGGAACCGCCCGGCGGCCGTGTCGCTGGCGATGGGCGAGACGACTTCGAGGAACATCGGGCCCAGCGCCCACAGCGCGTTTTCCAGACCGTATTTCCCGACGGCGGGATCGCGGAAGCACACCGGCGCGTCGAGAATGAACGAGATGTCGGCCTCGACATCGCTCAGCTTCGGCGCGACGAGGCAGATCTGGCGGAAACGAAAATACGACATCACACCCCCCGGAACACAGGTTTGCGCTTCTCGACGAAGGCGGTCGACGCCTCGCGATGATCGGCCGTTTCGCCGCAGCGCGAATGATGCATCGCCTCCGCGTCGAACACCTCCGCAAGGCTCGCGTTTTCGGCGAGGTTGAAGTTCTTCTTGATGTAGCCGAGCGTGATGGTGGGGCCCGCCGCGATCTCGCGCGCCCATTTCGCCGCTTCCGCATCCAGATCGTCGTCGGGGACGATGCGATTGATCATGCCGAGCCGCTCGGCGGCGCCGGCGTCCAGAACCGGCGACAGCATGTACAATTCGCGCGCCTTGCCGGGTCCCACCAGATTGGACAGAAAATACGTGCCGCCGAAATCGCCCGACAGGCCGACCTTGGCGAAGGCGGTCGTGATCCTGGCGCCTGCGCCGGCGATGCGCAGATCGCAAGCGAGCGCCAGCGACAGGCCGGCGCCGGCCGCCGCGCCCGCGATGCCGGCGATCGTCGGCTTCGGCATGTCGTGCAACAGGCGCGCGGCTTCCATCCGCCCGCGCAGGTTCGCCACGCGCTCCTCCAGCGGCGCCTTGCCGCCTGCCCCGCCCTGTTCCGCGAACGCCTTCACATCGCCGCCGACGCAGAACGTTCCGCCCGCGCCCGTCAGCAGCACGGCGCGGACCGTCGGATCGACGCTCGCGCGCTGCAACGCCGCGACCAGCATCGTCATCATCTCTTCGTTGAGCGCGTTGCGGCGCTCCGGCCGGTTGAGTGTGAGATGCAGCAATCCGCCTTCGAGCGATTCAAGCAAAGCCGGCAATGTTTCCTCCATTATTTGCGCGCCCGAAAGCCGGGCGCGCAGTCCTCGCATCAGCTCGGCGTCGCGTTCGCTCCTAAACCGATGACCTGCGGTCATCGGAAGAGT
>ERZ1645187.59-NODE-59-length-104000-cov-126.705094_pt1 | contig 104000 bp, 91 predicted proteins | sample MGYA00575352_ERZ1645187 | MGnify/ENA primary metagenome ERZ1645187 (study PRJEB40837, sample SAMN11349314) | freshwater sediment metagenome | isolation source: river sediment | host: Sediment | place: India: Wazaribad , New Delhi | collected 2017-02-21 ...
AGGCCGAGATTGAGCGGGCCGAAGGCGACGTCCTCGATCACCGTCGGCGAGAACAACTGGTCGTCGGGATCCTGAAACAGATAACCGGCGAGCGCTCGCACCTCGCGGAAGTCCTTCTCGACCGTCCGCTCCGCACCGAAGGCGACGAGCCGCCCGCTCTTCGGACGTTCGAGGCCGACGAGGGTGCGCAGCAGCGTCGTCTTGCCGGCGCCGTTCGCTCCGACGAGGGCGAGGCGCTCGCCGGCGTCGAGGCCGAGCGAGACGCGGTCGAGCACCGGGCGGCCGGCGCGTTCGACGGTGATCTCGTCGAGTTCGAAGAGGGCTGTCACGAGAAGCGGTCCACCACCACGAGGACGAGGAGGCCGAGACCGATCCCGGCGGCGAAGACGGCGTCGAGCCGTGTCGCGCGATCCTCCGCGACCAGGGCGAAGCGGCCGGCGAAGGCGCGGCAGCGCATCGCCTCGTCGACCCGCTCGGCGCGCTCGAAGGCACGGACGAGCAGTTGGCCGATGAAATGGGCGAGGGACCGCAGCGAATGGCGGGAGGTCGACGCCCGGAAAGCGCGCGCCCGCATGGCGTCGTGCAGGCGCCGGGCCTCCTCACGCACCAGCGCCACCCAACGAGCTGCGAAGAGCAACACGTGGACGAGCTTCGACGGCACGCCCATGCGGCCGAGCGCATGCCCGAGGCGGACGGGCTCCAGCCCGGCGAGGAGGATCAGGATCGCCACCGCCGAGAGATTGACCCGCAACAGGACCAGGACGGCGCGATCGATTCCCGGTTCGGACAGCGCGATCGGGCCGATCGAAATCCACGTCGGCCCCGGGACCGTCAGCGGCAACATCACCGCGAGAACGACGAGGAAACCCTCGACATGGACGAGCCGCGCGCGCAGCTCTGCCAAGGTGAGACCGGCGGCGAGGGCGAAGAGCGCGGCGACCGGCAGCAGGGCGCAGAGCACCAGTGGCGAGTGGAGAGAGACGATCGTCATCACCACGGCGACGGCCGCGGCGATGCGGACGCGGGCGTCGAGCCGGTCGAGCAGCGGGCGGGCCTCGGCCTCACGTTCGCAGAAGGTGGTGTCGCTCATCCCTCGCCCTCCCGACGGCGGCGGGACGTCGCCCACAGTCCGGCCCCGGCGAGCCCGACGATCATGCCGACGCCACCCATCACGTCGTTGAGCCGGACGCGGCCTTCGGCCTGATCGTAGGCCTCGATGAACGGGCGCAACTGACGCGCCACCGACGCGTCGACCCGCGCCTCGACGATCGCGGCGATCGCCGCGGGGTCGACCGGCGCGGGGCAGGCGGCGGTAGGCACGGGCGCCGGGGCGGCGGCAGACGTTGCCGCAGACGTCGATGCCGCCGTCGTCGTCATCGCCTTGGTCGCCACCGCGCCCAGTCGATCGGCCGCGATGCTGCCCTCGATCCAATGGCCGTCACCGGCGTCGACGGTCACCGTGTAGTCGGCGGGCGAGGTCGGCCGCCAACGGAACGTGCCCCGCTCGTCGGTCTTGCCGCGGAAGACCTCGGCGCCGGCGGCGTCCTTGATGACGAAGTCCACACCCTCCGGGCGTCCGCCGCCGATGAAGAAGGCGTAACCGGAGATCTCGCCGGCCTCGACGGTCGCGAACATCTTCAGCCGATGGGCTTGCGCCGCGCCGGCGAAACCGAAGACGGCGAGGGCCGCCATCGCGATGCGGACGCCCCGGCGACGGGCGGCGATCGACCGGGTCATGGCGCTCCCTCCGAAGGGAGCGCGAGCCCCAGCACCTCGGGCTTCACCCTGGCGAGATACGACACCACGAAGCCGGTGATCGTCGCCTCGGCGAGGGCGAGCGGCACAAAGGTGATCGCGACGATGCGCAGGCTCGGCAGATAGTCGGCCGACGACAGCGCCAGCGCGGCGGCGACGCAGGCTGCGGTTCCGGCCACGGCGAGGGCGGCGACACCGCCACCGATCGCGACCTTCCCGAGACCGCCGACGCGCGACAGCCACGGCCGCGCCACGAGGCCGAGGATCACCCCGGGAAAGGCGATGTCGACGACGTCGACGCCGAGCGAGGTGAGCCCGCCGAAGCCGAAGAGCACCGCCTGCAGCAGCAGCCCGACGAAGACGGCGGGGATGGCGCGCGTTCCGAGAACCAAACCCATCAGCCCGGAGAGCAACAGGTGGATGCTCGACGGACCGACCGGCACCGCGACCAGCGAGGCGACGAAGAAGACCGCGGCGAGGATCGCCGTCTTCGGGATGTCGGCCTCGTCCATCCGGCGCAGGCCGACGGCGAGCCCTGCGACCGCGAGCACGGCACCGCCGATCAGCACCGGTGCGGAGAGAACGCCGTCGGGGATGTGCGCCATCGGACCGGGTCTCACTTCGCGGGAGCGGTGGGAGGGGCGGCGCCCATGTCGGTCGCCTTCACCCAGATCAGGCCGCCGAGCTCGGTCACGGCCGGCTTGCCGTCCGGCCCCGGAGCCGCGGGACCGTCGACGAGAGCGGCGAAGCCCCACCAGCCGGCGCGCGGCATGGCATAGGCGAAGACGCCGCCCGCGTCGGCCTTGATCACCTGGGTGACGAAGGCGTCGTTCGGCGGCTTCACCGACCCGTCGTTCTTCCACTCCACCTCGACCTCGGCGAAGGGAACCGGCGCGCCGGCCCGCCGCACCAGCCCGCGGAAGAGATTGCCGGTCCACAGGCCGGTCGGACGCGCCAGCGGTTCGATCTCGACCGGCAGGCCGACCGCGGTCGCCCAGCCTTCACCCGAGGCGAAGCCGTCGACGACCACCTTGGCGTGGTGGACGATCCACTTCTTCTCCGCCTGCTCCCAATAGGGCTGCGGCACGACGAAGAAGACGGCCACTCCCGGTTCGTCGAGTGTGGTGGAGAGCCTCCAGGCGGTCTTGCCGTCGATCTTCTCTTCGGCGATCGCGCCGGTCAGGTCGCGCGTCTCACCCCGCTGGACCACGCCGACCTTCTGCGGCCGGGCCATCTCCATGACCGGCCCGCGCTCCATCGGATGGGTGAAGACCAGATCGATGCCGACCGCGCCACCCTCCGGCAACACGTCGGCCGACGGGATGATCTCCTGGAAATGCGCCGAGGCCGGCGCGAGGGCGGCGATCAGTGCGGCGGTGGCGATGAGAAGACGGCGCATCCGAGCCTCCGAACGGGGAGAACTCAGAGTACGATATTTTTCGAAAAAGATCATATGCAAAGTGACGCAGTCGAAGCCGCCGTCCCCCGTCGGGGCAGACGCGCGGCGACGCCTGGATGGTCGAGAACCCCAGCCCCGGCTGCGGCCCCGAAAGACGCCCGTCGCGGGGCGCCGGGGCGTCGCGTCACTCCGGCGATGACCTCACCCGAGGGGGGCGGTCGCGGTCGCTCAGGGGGTGGGTCCGATGAAGCTCAGGACGATCTCCGACGCTTCCGGGGGGACGGTCACGATCCCCTGCTCCACCGGCGGACCGCCGCTCGAGACCGTCGACACCCGATGCGCCCCGGGGCGGATGTGGATCGGGGCGGGCGGTGCGGCGAGATCGACGCGCACCTCGCGCCCCGTGGTCACCTGACGCAGGATCACGGTGAGGTCCCGCGCGACCAACGGTTCGCCGCGGGGGCCGAGCACCGTCAACCGCCGCGGCGGCTCCGACGTCGATTGATCGGTGGCGGCGGCGAGGTCTTCGAGCCGGCCGGCGATCTTCGTCGCGGCCTTGGCGGCATCGGTCTCGTTGGTGATCTCGACCATCTCCGCTTGGGTACAGTCCCGCAGATGGTCGACCGCCACGGTCTTCATGTCCGGCGCCTTGGCGACGACGATCGAGTCGACGTAGACGCGATCGGCCGGCATGCGCGTCGCATTCGCCGCCCGGAGCACGTCGCAGGCGTGGTCCTTCGTCCCGTCCTCGCAGGTGTCCTCCATGTCCGTCACCACGACGATCGACCCGCCGGCGCGGCCGAGCAGATCGATCGCCTTGGCGACGGCGAGGCCGAGGGGGGTGTAGCCGCGCGCTCTGGCGGCGTCGATGGCGTCGCGGGCGATGGCGCTGGTCGTGACGTCCACCGGGCGGACCGCCAGTTTGATCGACACGTCGCGACACCCGTTGGGGCGATTGGCGGGTTGGTCGGAATCGAAGTTGGAACCGAAGATGATCAGCCCGGCCTCGATGCTGGCTCCGCGTCCCAGGCGGCCGAACATTTCCTTGGCGAAGCCGCGGGCCACCGACATCTTGGTCCGGTTCGGCGCCGGGTCGACCGTCGCGCCACGCATGCTGCCGGAGCTGTCCAGCACCATCACGAAGTTGCCGTGGATGCGCGGGTCGGCACGCGCCGTGCCGGAGAGAAGCGCGACCGCGATCAGGAGGCCGGCGACGATCCACGCCGCCCCCGTCCTTGCCGAGTGGAGGGTCATTTGATCGTCACCTTTCCGAACAGCACGTCGCCGCCGCCGCGGCGGCACGCATCGGGGACGTCGACGCCGAACTCGACGCCGCCGTTCTCGGCGAGGGCGTTGCCGGTCAGCGAATAGGAGAACGAGAACAGCCCCGAGGCATCGCAGCCGATCCGCGCCTCGAGGCGCGCGATCAGCGAATAGACCCCCGAACTCGGACGAACCGGAACGCCGCGGGTCGCGTCGACGATCCGCCGCGGATCGGCGTCGGCGAGCGTGCGGCCGAGCGGCACCAGATAGACGGTGACCGTTCCGTCGGTGACCGAGGTGCGGCCACTGAGCGGCAGCCATCCCGCACCGGCCGCCGACCGCACCACCCGCGTCGCCGCCGCCGACAACCGCAGGCGCGGCTCGGGCACCGGCGGCGCGGGCACCGGTGGCGTCGGCTTCGGGGGATCGGGCAGCGGCGGCGCGGGCACCGGTGGCGTCGGCTTCGGGGGATCGGGCAGCGGCGGTGTGGGCACCGGCGGCGTCGGCTTCGGGGGATCGGGCAGCGGCGGTGTGGGCACCGGCGGCGTCGGCTTCGGGGGATCGAGCACCGGCGGTGTGGGCACTGGTGGCGCAGGCACCGGCGGCGCGGGCTTCGGGAGTTCCGGCGGAGGTGGCGTCGGTATTCGAGATGCGATACCGCTGCGATCGACCACCGGGCGCTTCAGGAAGGCGGCGATCACCCGGGTGTTTCGAGCTTCGATCTGTCGGCCCACCCGATCCATGGTGTCGACCACGTCGAGGGGAAGGCACGTCTCTCGGGTGCGGGACGGGCGCGGTGTCGCTGTGTGTTCGGGGTCGCAGCGACCCTGCGTGTCCCCGAGATCCTTGACCGGACCTTCGACTTCGACGCAGGACAGCCCGTCCCGAAGAGCGATCGCCCGGCCGTCGAGTCCCGACCGGCCGAGCAAGACCTGAGCCGCCGAACGTTCGCCGGTGTCACCGAAACGACGGTCGTCGCTCGACACCAGCTCGAGCACGATCTTCAGCTGTGGTACCGTCAGCCCGCGGGGCTTGAAGGTTTCGTTCGCCCTCTGCTCGAACGTCGCGGCGGCGGCCGTCGCCGCGCCGTCCTCGAGGCAGCTCTCGGGAAACGTCCAGCCGTCGAGCGAACGCAACGTCTCGCCCTGCGTTCGCAGGAGTTCGGCGGCGATCACGTGAACGAAGAGCAGGCGTTGCGGTGGCGTCGACTTGGCCGCCTCCGGAGCGGCGATCACGTCGAAACGCGTGACGACCTCCTCCTTCAGATTGGTGGCGACGGTGCCGAGATCGAGCGCCTTTCGTTTGGCCCGAAAGGAGGCGAGCGCCAGCTGCATCTGCTTCTTCACGCGGCCGTTCTGATCGCGGTCCTCGAGATCCAGATCGAGCGTGGAGACGCGGCCGTTCGGGCCGTCGACGAAGACGATCCGCCCCTTCTGCGTCTGCCGCGCCTCGTCGTCGTCGACGAGCGTTCGCCAACGATGTTCGACGTAGCCGAGGAACGCCTCCTCCCGGCCCCGCAGCGAGCCGACGTCGACGAAGTAGAGGTGATAGACCTGCTGCGGATCGAGCGACCCGGCGGCTGCATTCGCCGGCGCGGCGACGAACGACCACCCCCACGCCACGGCGATCGCCATGGCACGGCATTCGCGGCCGAAGCCGCGGGCCCAAATCACGGAAACAGGCTCGGTCACGGACATTCTCGCGCGATGAAGGCCGCGAACCGGCTCATGTAGGTGGCATCCTGCATGGTCAACCGCGGGTCGATCTCGGCCATGCGCTTGCGGAACTCCTCGGCCTTGCCTTCGTGACTGGAGCAGAAGGAACGGTCGAGCTTGCCCTTCCGGCATTCGACCACGGTCGGGGCATTGCGGCCGCGATTGCGCTGCAGCCATCCCTCGACGGCCTCGTGGCGTCGCCAGCGAGCGACCGGCGCGATGAGGTCGAGCCCGCACCACTGCGAGGCGAACCCGCCTCCGAGCCGCCCGAATCCGTCCAGCGGATCGGCGCCGCGGCTCAGGTAGGATTGGATGAAGGTCGCCGTGGCGCGGGCGCGCGGCGAGGTCGTCTCCTCGAAGCGATAGGCCGCGAGCACCGCCGGAACGGCGAGTGTGGGGATGCGCCGGTCGGCGGCGATGAGCTGGGGATAGTGCTCACCGGTCAGTGCCGCGTCCTCGTAGACCGTCGGCTCGCCGCGCGGACGCGCCGTGCCCGAGCCGCATCCCGTCGCCAGCACCGAGGTGGGCACCGGCAGGAAGGCCAGCCGATCGTCCGCGAAGGTCTTGGCGGCACGGTCGTTGGCGAAGATCGGCGCCGGCGGGCCGACCACGAAGGCGACCGCATCGACCTGGCGTTTGCTCAATTGCTCGAGCCCCTCCTCGGTGGCGGCCGCGTCGAAGACGACGCCGAGACCGAGCATTTCGTTGAACACCCGGTTGGCGGTGATCCGTGTCCCCGAACCGGCCCCACCGACGTTGATGCGACGCCCGGCCAGCGCACAGACGTCGCTCGCCCCGTCGCGCAACAGATCCTCGCGCACGACCACGTGCAGCAGTTCGTTGTGGAGCCGCCCGACGTAGCGGATGTTCTGGTCCAGCCACTGGTACTGGTCGCGGTCCCCGGCATAGGCGTCGAGCACGTCGCCCTGGAGGATGGCGAACGAGATGCCGGGCAGATTGCGCAGATCGTCGAGGTTGGCGACCGAGCCCGAACCCATCACCGCCGAGATGCGCAGGCGCCGCCCGGGGCGATCGTCGAGGAGGCGCACCATGTCGGCCCCCAGCCGCGCATAGACGCCGGCCGGTCCCCCGGTGACGATCCCGACGTGGTTGTCACGGATCTCGCCGCCTTCGGCGACGGATTTGCGGATCGTCGGCAACGACGTGCCGGTCTGCGTCTGAGCCTGCGCCGGCATCGCGAGAGCGCAGAGGGCGATCAGAGCCGCCGCGATCGACCGCCGTCTCGCCGCCGAAACCCGATTCCGGCCGGCTCCGAAACTTCCATTCGTCAGGGATCGGATCGCCATCGTACCACTCGTCGTAACGCGCCGGCGATGCAGTGACCGCACTGCGCATGTTGCAGTTGCACAACAGCAAATACGCGAAGTCGGAGTCAAACACAATCCACGCGATAATCCATCAATGGTTGTCTTGATGAGACATACCTCACTTGATAGTAGGCGATCATCCCCAACGCGCCGGCGGCGCGACGATACCGGAGTTGCATGCGATGACCGCACAGAGCGTTTTGCCCATCCGCAACCCGGTGCGCCCCATCGATGGAATCCTGCGCTTCTGGAAACGGCTCGCGTTCGGTGCCGCCGTGGTCGCTCCGGTTCTGTTCGCCGGGTTCAACATGCTGTCCACCTACATCCAGAGTACTCGCGCCGGATTGGGGTTGAGAGCGGCACTCGAAGACCCCGCCGACGCGATGGCCGGCAGGTATGTTGCCGACTACATGCGCGAATTGCGCGATACGCCGATCGCCCCGCAGATCGATGTGGCGAGATTCAACTCGGCGTCGATGTACATCGGTCCGTCCGGAGAAAGCTCCTGGGCCGATCGCCTCGTCTGGCACCTGCCCGGTCAGATGTCGGCGCTTCACGACGATACGAAGATCGGCATGTACGACAGCGCCATCCAGGCGCCCCTGAAGAGATGCGTCGAGTCGCTTCTCGACTCTCCCTACGGAAACGGCGGCAGCGATCTTCCCTCGACCGAGGCGGCCGATCGCATTCATGGCTTGGCGAGATACTTGGGGATTGCGCCGAACATTCCGCCGACGACCGACCCGATGAATCAAGGTGAGAATTATACGAAGACCAAACTCGCTTCATGTCTACGCATTGAATCTGGCATAAAGAATTTCATGGAAGAATACTTCAAGGCGGAGAGCAAATATACGTCGAGCAGCGGGGAGCTCATCAGCTTCGTCAAGGGGTTGTCTTTGATAAGAACGAACTTGGAACGCTCCAATCAGAAAATCGGCCTGTCTTGCGTGCCGGGGGTGCCTGCTCTGACCCAGGGGGCTCTCGACAAGATCTCGGACCTCAAGATCGTCTTGAATTCCTTGGAAGGAGATTTCAACAAGGCAGCGTCTTCACATGCGACATCTCCGGAAACCCATGCCGTCCCGGTCAAGTTGGAAGAAATTCGCCAGCAGGTAGGAAAAATAGAGTCACACTTGAGGGGTATTCTTTCGACAAGGGCTCATGGTAGCCAGATCTCAAGCGGAAGCATGCTGATTTCTTTTGCGATTTGGATCATATTGGTCATTTTTTTCTATGAGAGATTTGCAAGGGCCATAGAGCATCTCAAGGGCGCGTCGCCGGTCGGCCTCGGTTCGTCCACACCGACCCCGACACCGGCAGCGCCACAGGCGTCGACGCCGAACCCGCCGCAGACGCCGAACCCGGCGCAGGGGCCGTCGCCGAACCCGGCGCAGGGGCCGTCGCCGAACCCGGCGCAGGGGCCGTCGTCGAACGCGACGCCCCCGCCGCCGAGCAACTGACGCCATTACCGACACCGACGAGTGAGGAGGTCTCCGAGATGGATGAACGGGTCAACTATCGCCCGACCCTGGTCGTCGGTGTCGGCGGGACGGGATGCGAGATCGCCGAGGGGGTGATCCGCGAGGCGCGGGCCAACGGGCTCGATCAGCGCGGGCGGCTCGCCGTCATGGGCTTCGACACCGACGTCAACGACATCCAGCAGCGCACCCAGATCGATCGCCGCAACATCGTCCAGACCAGCAGTCTCGACACGATCTACCAGATCCTCGAGAAGACGCCGGAGGCCGAACACGGGTTCTGCCTGGGGCGGGCCGAGCTTCCCCACCGGCTCCTCAACATGAAGCTGATCGAGGGCGCCGGCCAGATCCGCATGCTCTCCCATCTCGCCCTCTACGATCAGTTGAAGCGGCGCAGCACCGAGATCGAGGCGACGATCGGCAACGTCTTCGCCGACCTCGCCCGCCACGACGGACGCACCGAGTTCGCCGGCGCGCTCAACATCATCGTCTGCGGCTCCCTGGCGGGGGCCACCGGCTCGGGTTGCTACGTCCAGATCGCCCTGTTGCTGCGGCGGATCGCCCTCGACCGCGGCGTGCGCGGTGTGCAGGTCCGCGGCGTGTTCGTGCTGCCGGACGTCTTCGTCCGCGCCGCTTCGCTGGGAACGCAGCAGATCGACAACGTGCTGGCCAACGGCTACGCCTCGCTCAAGGAGCTCAACGCGGTCTTCGCCGCCGCCGAAGACGTCGAGGGAACGCATGACTTCGTCTACGAGTTCGCGCCCGGCCGGCGGCAGCAGACCGGCGAGGCTCCGTTCGAGGCGGTGACCTTCGTCGACTACGAGAACGTCGCCGGCGGCAATCTCGGCAGCAACCTCGCCAACTACAAGCAACTGGCGACGCGCTCGGTCTACCTCCAGACCTTCACGTCGGTCGGCAAGGAGACCCTGTCGCGCACCATCAACGATGCCCTCGCCGGGGTGGCGGCGGCGGCGCGGGCCTCCTCCAACGTCTTCGGAGCGATCGGCATCGCCGCCGTCCGATATCCGGCCCGGCACATGGCCGACTTTCTCGCCCATCGCTTCGCCCAGGAGGTCGTGGCCGGCGACTGGCTGCGCCTCGACCGCCTCTACCGCGACGAGGTGCGCCGTTACGAGGAGCTCAAGGCGGCCGGCAACCTCTCGGTCCGTCAGCCGGACGTCGCGGTGACGTTCCTCGAGTCGCTCGATCAGTTCGCGCGGCGTGATCGCCTCGCCTTCTTCATGGACATCGCCCAGAAGCTCGAACCGGTGCTGGTCGATCCCGAGACGCGCGAGGAGCGTCGCCTACCGCTCGACGAGCAATACGTCGAGGCCTTCCTCCAGGAGATCTCGGAGACCTTCTGGTCGGGGGGGCGGCTCGCCGAACTGCGCTCGCGCGGCGCCGTCGATCCGAGCGCCTTCCGCATGCGCGATCGCATCGAGACGATCGTCCGGCAATCCGAGAACCTGCTCGACTACGACTTCGGTGCGCTCGAGACGGCGATCTCCGAGCAACCCGACCGCATCTTCAACAACATGATCACGGTCGAGGACGAGCGCGCCGTCGCCGATCTGCAGCCCCATCACCTGCGCTACCACATCGAGCGCGACGGGCCGCATCCGGTCCAGGTCCGGGCCTTCCTCTATCGAACCCTGCGTCGAGCTCGGGCGATGCGCGACGCCATCGACGTCGCCGCGTTGCGGCGGGCGGTGGTGGGGGTCGGCGACGTCTTCCTCCGCGATCGCCTGCCCGAGGCCCGGACCGAGGATCAGCGGCGCTCCAATCCGGTCTTGCTCGATCGCGCCCGCGACGCCGCCCGTCCCGGCGTGGTCGGTCGCCTGTTCGGCGCCACCACCCGCTTCGTCGACGAGTTCGTCCGCTATTACGACGACACCGTGCAGCGCATGCGGGCCTACGGCGAAGGCGCGCTGCGACGCAAGGTGCTCGACGCGCTGGTTGCCGAACTGGAGGCGCTGGTCGCGGTCTACGAAGGTCTGTTCGCCGAGGTCGGTCGGTCGCTCGCCTCGATCGACGACCTCGTCGGCCGTCTGCGCGGCCAACACGCCGACAAGAGTTCGTTCGACGGCAACGTCTACGTCTATGCCGACGAGGCCTCGAAGGCCGACGCCTGGGACCAACTGCGCGGCCGAACCGTCGCCACCCGCCAGAGTGCGGCGGTGAACACGGCTCTCAACGGCGCCGTCTACGAGCATCACCGCAGCAGCCGCAAGGCCCGGCGCGCGCCGGACTATGCCGCCCTGCGCAAGCTGTTCGACCGCGAGGTCGTCGACAATTTCGCCCGTCGGGCGGTGGAGACCGAACACCGCGCGGTATGGGATCTCTCGGTGATCGAGGCGTCGCGTCGCGAGGCGGCGATCACCGCCTCGGATTGGCGCGCCCGCCTGCGCGGCGCCGTCGACCTGGTCAAGGCCCAGGCCGAACCCTTCATCCGCCTCCAGGATCCCAGCGACGGTCAGGCGATGATCTTCTGGGCGATGCCGCCGTCGGTCCGCGAGGAATACGGCGACACCGGCGAGTTCGATCGTCTCTTCACCTTCCAGCAGGGCGAGCGCCCACTGTTGGCGCCCGACTTCTCCGACCGCGAGCTGTTGTGCGTCAACAGCCGGGTCAACCTCGAACTGGTGCATCTCGCCAAGCTCGATCCCGGCTCCAACCGCGGCAACATCAACGAGCCGACGCGCGGCCGCTATCAACACGCCTATTCGGAGCGCATCTCGCGTCTGCTCGACGAGGAGATGGCCAACGCCTCGGTGGGGAGCGCCTCTCGCGTCACCTCCGTCCTGACCCCGCACATCCATCGCGACTGGCACCGAGCCAGCCGGATGCCGGAAATCTTCCCCGAGGCGCGCGAGCGCATCGCCGCCGAGCTGCGGCGGGCGATCCTCGTCGCCTTCGGTCTCGGATTGATCCAGAAGGAGACCGACTACGGACGCCCGATCACCTATTTCTCCACCGTCGGACGGCTCGGCAGTCCGAGCCTGCGGATGATGTTGACCGACACCCACGACGATTGGGCGATCCACAACGTCTTCGCCGATCGCGCCGATCTGGTGCGGGTGACGAGCGGGGTGTGGGCGGCGGAGAAGGCGGCGCTCCGACGCGGCGGCCGCTTCGAGGAGAACCACACGGTGATCGCCGTCGGTGGCACTTCGGCCGTGACCCGCATCCTGGAGATGGCCGCCCCGCAGGATGCCGCCCGCGATCGCCGGGAGCGGGCCGCCCGCGACCTGTTCGAGGCCAGACAGACCGCGCTCTGGGAACTCGCGGAGGTGCTGCTGCCGCATCTGGGTGGCGACGGCCGGATGAACATCGTCGAGAGCTTCGCGCGGCGTGCCGACGACGAGGCATTCCAGGCGTTCGCCCGGCTCGAGGGCATTCCCAAGCCGACCATCGATCGCCTGAAGAGTATCCACGAAGCCGGGTCGCGGCAGGGGCTGACGGCGGCGAGAGGAGCCTCGTCGTGACTTCCACGCCGGCACCTCGACGGGTCGTCGTCGTCAATCTCGACGAAACCTGGAACTTCGCGGGGTTGGTGCGGCGCGGCGCGCTGGACGCCTTCGCCGACCCCGACGGGACGACCGAGGTCCTCTTCCGCACCCTCGGCAACGTCGACCGGTCGACGAGCGCGGCGGGTCGTCTGGCGGTGTGGGGGGCGGAGCGTCCGCTGATCTACGGCGACGACCTCGACAGCCTGACCGATGACCTGATCCAGGACGTCGACGACCTGATCGAGGATCGCATCGCCGATCTCGCCATCGTCGTGGTCTTCGACGATCCCGACGCGGACGGCGCCACCGCGCGACGCCCGGACTTCCTCGTCCGACTGGAGGCGGAGATCCACGAACGGGCGTCGAGCCTCGGACGTCCTCCTCAGCGATGGGTCTGCGTCCGCGACCGCAGCGGCGGGACCGAGCACCCGCGCCTCGACGACCTGATCGACACGCTGACTTGGGATCCGACCATGACCCATCGCCAGTTGGCCGATCATGCGTTCCGCCTGCGGGCGTCGCGGGTCGGATCCCCGGATCTCGAAGTCGACACCCGTCACTTTCTGGCGTTGCGCACCGTCGTCGCGATCGCGATCGACGGCTTTCCCCGGCGCGGCAAAATCGAGAGCGCCATGCCGTCGGCGATCGACGATATCGAGCGCTCCTCGCCGGTGGCCGAACTGATCAAGGCCCACACCGCTTTCGAGATCCTCTTGCCCGGCGCGCCGGCCCCGACGACGAGCGCGGCGATCGCCGAGCTGCTCGATGGCCATCGGCGCGCGGCGGAGGCGGCGGCGCCGGGAATCCAACCTCGACTCGCCGGAGAAGACCCCACCCGCCAGAAGGTTTCGGCGGTCATCGCCACCATCGAGACCTCGATGGCGACGCCCGGACAGGACACCGGTTCGGCGAGCGCCGACCGTGCCGACCTGGAACGCCGAACGGAAGAGCTGGCGTCGCAGTCGCGATGGTGGAGCGCCGACGGCGAGCGGGCCCTGGTGGCGCTCTGCCGCGACGTCGGCCGTCGGCTGGACGATCACCTCCAACGCCGCTTCGATGAATTCGTCGATTACCGCCGGAAACTGGAGAGCCGCATCTCCACCGAGTTCGACGCCCTCATCCGCGATCAGATCCGCTCGATTCCGATGGTCGGCGGCGGTCTGTCCGGGACGTCGGCGGTCCAATTGGACGAGATCCTGGAGACGGTCGTCGTCGCGCGCCGCGCCGCCGAACGTCAGGCGGAGGAAAAGCGGGCGCAGTTCATGGGCGTCCTGTTGCCGGGCAAGTCGGCATCGACCATACCGCTGGAGGTCGCCTCCTCCCTGCAACTCGATCTCGGACGGATGGAAGCCTATGCCGGGGTCGTCGAGGCCCAGTCGGGGCTGCGGGCGATCTATCGCGGGCTCATGCCGCGCGTCTATCTGTGGGCGACCGTGGGCCTGGGGTTCGCCGCGGCGCTGACCGTCCTGGCCCATGCCGCCGGCAAGGCCCAGGGGGCGATCGATCGGGTCGCGGAAATGCTCCAGACCCGGTCGGGCATGCTCGTGGTCGCCGTGTCGCTCGCCTTCGCGGTCGGCTTCGGTCTGCTCTTCCAGCGCGCCGAACATCGTCGACGGACCCTGCGCGCCGCCGTCGACGACCTCCAGCGCCTGCAGGGCGACCTCTGGTCGAAGGTCGTGGCGCTCACCGACGCCGCCTTCGCCTACGTCACCGTGTCGCGGCAGATCCTCTATTTCCGCCTGCTCGAAGCCGAGGTCGCACGGCGCCGCCGCGAAGAGGACGGCTCGGCTCTGGTCATCGCCTTCGAAGACATCGCCCGTCGTGGAACGGCTGCCCCTCTGGTCCCGGCGGAGCGGGCCGCCGCCCACGCCCAGGAAATGATGCGTCATCTCGAGACGCTGCCGCCGGTCCGCTGGATCCGTCGGATGCTGGAATTGCCCTCGACCTTCGACACGGCCTGCCCCGGCCCGCAAGTCCTGCGCTTCGCCCTCGTCGCCGGGTCGGGCGGCGCCGGTTCGGGCGGGGCATCCGGCACCTTCGTCGCCGCCTCGACCGTCTTCCGGCGCGAACAGCGCGTCGACGTCGCCGTCATGCCGGTCCGCGGTTCACGCACCGTCGCCGAGACCGCCGCGGCCGAACCGTCGGAGGTCACGCCATGACCGATCATTCGCCGATGCCTCCGGCCGACCGCGACCCGGAAGTCGCCCGCATCGCCCGCTTCGGCATTTCGCTGCCGGTGGTCCTGGCCTCGATCGTCGCCTGCGTCCTCGGAGTCGCGGTGACCTTCCTCGCGTCGGGGATCGCGCTCAACGCGGATCTCGGGCGGCGCATCAAAGATGCGGGTAGCAAGCTCAGGGTTCCCGTGCTCACGGACGTCATGGAGTGGTTCGGTTACCTTGCGGAACGGATCCACGATCTGGTGCTCGGCTTCGTCGGCTGGCAGGACGTCGCCGATTTCGTGACGCGGGTCGCCATCGCGGTCGCCTTCTGGGTGGTCTTCATGGCGGGACTCTGGGTCTGGCGGCGCATGGACCACTGGTTCGGCGACCGCGGGCGGGAGCCGGAGACGTCCGATCAGATCGTGCTGCCACGCGAGCGGAACGGCGGCGCGCGCCTCGGCGGCGCGACGGTGTTCGGGACGACGACCTTCGTTCTCTTCCTCGTGTGGGCACTTCCGGCTCTGGTCGACGAACTCTCCAAAGAGACGCGGTGGTCCGATCACGGCATCGGCTTCATCGAGGCCGGATTGGTCGTGACCGGCGTCATGATCGCGCAGGACGCCAACGTCTTCGACGGCCGGTTGCGGGCCTACCTGCTCTCACGGTTCCGCGCCTTCATCGCGTTCGTCACCGGGCGGCTTTCTCGGGCGGCTCCTCCAACGCCCCCGGCGGCGACGGCGGTCCCGTCGGCACTGGTCGCCTATCGCGATGCCGTCGTCGCCCACCTCGGCGAAGCGGTGCGCGCCCGCCCGTCGATCGCGACGCCGGCGCGTTCGAACGGACCGGGTCGGGCCGGCCCGCTCGGTCCGGCCACGCTCGCCCACGCGACCAAACTCGGCCGTGCCCTCGACCCGGCGAGCCTGGCGCAATGGCGCGAGGCGGTCGGGGCCTTCGTCGGCGATGGCAAGGGTCGCAACGTCACCATCCTCGACCCGCTGTCGAAGCTGCACTTCGCTTTCCTGGTCGAAGTGATGTCGATCGTCCAGGATCAGGGGCGCGGTGTGCTGGTGATCGCGCCACAGGCGATGGCCGAGGACCATCGCGCCGATCTCATCGATGCCTTCTCGATCCACTGTCGCGACATCACCCAATCGATGTGGTCGGACATCGGCGACGGTGGCGGCGAGGCCAAGGACGCCGCGACGATCGAAACCATCCTCCTCGTGACCGACCGGACGCTGCAGCGCCGCGTGATCGAACGGGAGGCCAAGGCCTTCGCCGGGGTCGTCGAGCGCCTCGGGCTGATCGTCGTCCTCGATGCCCATCTCCTCGACTTGGCCCGGTTGCGGCTGCAACTCGCCATCCTGTTCCGGCGAGCCCCGGCGACCGACATCCGGGTCGTCGCCCACGCCGCGGCGTGGCGCGGCATGGAAACCGAGTTGGACAAGATCTTCGCCGCGACGGGGCGTCGGAGCTTCCGTCTGCGCATCGCTCGCGCGGCCTCGGCGCCGATGGAGGCGATCGTCGTCAACCATTGTACCCGCGCCCGCGACGCGTTGCTCGACGGCTTCTATCCGGCCTTCTCACAGCCTGCGGTCACCTCGTCCGGACGTCCGTTCCGGTCGCCCCCGTCCCGCAAGGAGATCGAGCCGCTGCCGCTCCTGGCGCGCGTCGCGTTGCGGCCGCCGTTCGCCTTCGGTCGCGCCGATCTCTCGTTGATCGACGTCGGCCTGCAGGACACCGCCCGACGTTGGGTGCAGATGGGATCGCGCCTCGAGGCGGTCGATCCGATCGCGGCTCCGCCGCCGACGCAGGGCGAACCTCCCCATACGGAACCGCCGGTGTCGAAGTTGATGGAGGACCTCTACGCCCGCCGTTCGACCCGCCCGGACCCGGACACCGCGGCGCGACTGTTGTTCGTCCAGGACCGCGCCAATCTGATCGATGTTCTGACCAGCATCGGGTCGGTCGCCACCGAGAAGGAGCGGCTGGCTCTGGTCGCCGCCGAGCGTTATCCGCTGCGTGACTTCATGATCGATCACGTCGTCGACGGCCGCTTCGACGTCTCGCAGGACCACGACACCCTGCCGATCGCACCGCGCCCGGGCGACGGGCTGCGCGAATTGGCCGCCATGGTGCTCGCCGAGATGACCGCCGGCGACGGCATCCCGACCGCCGACGGCACCACCCAGCGCGGCATCACCCGTTCGCGCGCCATCGAGCTCTTCGCCACGCTCGCCGATCGCCGCTTGGCGACCGTCCACCGCCTGTCGCCGACCCGCCTCGGCATCAAGCGGCTGCTCGAAATGGAGTTCGGCGGCAATTTCGAGGTGCGTGTCGCGCCGCTGCTCACCGCCATCGCCCCCCCCGTCCGCCTGGGAGATCATGCACCGGTCGACGACGATCTGGTCTTCGTCTGCGCCAATGCCGAGGACCGCAGCGCCGCCGCCGCGTCGCTGGTCCCGTTGATGAAGAAAGGCGCCGGAAGGGCCGCCCCGCTCGGTTGGGTGGCCCGGGACGACCTCGGCCTCGCCCACGTCATGGGCTCGATGATCGTGATCGACGACACCGGCCATCAGATCCTCGACGTCGCCGAGGATCGGATCGAGGTGGAGCGATCGAACGATCCCGCCTCCGGCAACCTCGGCCTGGACTCGAGCCCTCGCACCGTCTTCTGCCGCTTCTACGATCTCGACGCGGCGGCGAGCACCGTGGTGGCCTCCTCCGCCGACACCGGCGGCACCACGCCGACCGGCACCACCATCCGCTATTTCCGCCTGTTCGTGCCGATGCGGCGCCTCACCCATGCGAAGATCGTCGAGAACTCCTTGGTCGCCTCCGGGGTCGGCAGCGCCGCCCTGCCCGACGTCCTGCCGAGCATGTCGCAGGTTCCCCGCGCCCGTACGGTCGGCCGATCGATCGTCGTCCGTTTCGAACGGCCGCCGGTCGCGCTCGCCGACGAGGCGGCACGGGCCGAGTGGGAGACGACGGCCTCGCGGATCGCCTTCACGCTCCAGGTGACACTCGCCGACGTCCTCCACAGTCTGTTTCCCCGCCTCGCCCACCGCCTCGCGGTGCTGGCGCCACGGGCCGCACCGGCCTTCGCTCGGCTCGACCGCGATCCGGCCGAACCGGCCGCCCACGCCGCGGCCCGCTATCCGCGCCTGACGCCGCTCGACGCCGCATGCCGGCCGGTCGAGGACGCCGAGCACGCCGATCGACTGGTGCTCGACCTCGCGCGCCATCTCGACCGCTCCTGGCTCGGCGAGGAACGCGCGGCCGGGGAGGTCGACGCGATCGACGTGATCGTGCTCGAGGACTGGTCGGGCGATCTCGGCGTCTGCGAGGCGATCGCTTCGGCCCGCGGTCAGATCCAGCGGATCTGGCGCGCCTATCTCGACTGGTCGGCCGATCAGGAGGGGCGCCCGGACCTGTTCCATCGCTTCGGCACCGAACGCCTGCTCGACGAGTTCGCTTTCGCGGCGGCGCGCGATCTGCTGCCGCCACCGACCTGACGATTGGGGGACCGATGCCGACTGCTCTCGCGAGCCTTGCGCGCCACCGCGTTCCGATCCGGTTTCGACCGGGCCGCTGCCGCGCGATCTCGCTTCTGATCGTCCTGCTGTTCGCGACGATCGTCGCCTCGACCGTCGGCCATGCCCAAACCCGGCAGCAATCGGCTGCGGCCGCGACGACCGAGGCCCGCAAGGTGGTGGGTCTGGTCTTCGACGATTCCGGCAGCATGAAGAACCGGATCCAGCTTCCGGCCTTCGCCGCCCAGCTCCTGGTGTCGTCGCTCGACCCGTCGCGCGATCGGCTGTTCACCATCCGCCTGTCGACCTGGGTCGCCGCCGGCAAGGAAGGCGAGGTGGCGCGGACCCTCGCCCAGGGCGGCGGGGTCAACCCGCAGTCCATGGCCCGGGTCCGGGTCAAGGCCCTTCCCGACCTGCCGCGTGACGAATTCGCCGGCGCCGCCTCCCCCGAGGCGATCCTCGGCACGATCCGCACTCAATGGCCGGTGGCGCGATCCGACACGCCCTATGGTCCGATCGAGTTGATGCTCGAGACGTTGACGGCGGAGGCGAGGGACGGCGACGTCGTCCATCTGGTCGTCCTCACCGACGGCAAGTTCGAACCCGCCCCCCCGGATCCCACGACGCTCCGCCGCAACTTCGAACAGTACCGCTCGCGCCTCAAGGCGCCGCTCCACGTCGACTTCGTGCTGATCGCTCCCGCCGACGCCGAGGGCGACGGCGTGCGACAGGCGGTCGAACAACAGGGGGTGCGGCGGACGCTCGCCACCGTCTTCGAGGGCGAACCGGACCGCGGCTGCGGCCCGAACACGGCGTGCAGCGACGTCTCCAACTCCCGCGACCTCTACCGGGTGATGTTCGACGTCGTCGCTCGCATCAACGAGACCGATCGCAGCGGCGGACGCAGCGGGTCGGCGGCGCGGGTCGACGATCGGCGCGTCGCTCTCGAAAGCCCGCTGTCGGTGTCGCGGATCGTCGGCATGACCTTCGCGCCGGCCGGCGAGGAACCGCCGAAACTGGCGGGAACCACCTTCGGCGCCGCTCCGACGCTGGCCCTGGACAGTTGGATGGAGGCCGGCGACACCGCCGCCGGTTGGCGCGACGAACGCAACAAGGCGCGCGCCGTCCAGTTCAACCTGCGGACCGCATTGGCGCCGGGAACCCACGCCCTGGAGTTCGACCGCCCTCTCGGCGACCGCCACCTGTTCCTGTTCGACACCGCCGCCCGCTTCCGTCTCGAGGCGCGCGACGCCCAGGGCCGACCGTTGCCGACCGGGCGTGACGGCGTCACCGAGGTCGTCCAAGGCCAACCGATCCGCATCGTCGGCTCGGTCACCGATCGCATCGGCGGTCGCGACGCCGACGTCGACTGGGAGCGGTTGACGCAGGCGACGGTCGAGGCCTTCGTCGACACCCCGAACGGCCGCGTCGCGGTCCCGGTGGATGCGGCCCTCGTCGACGGGCACCGGCAAGGGACGTTCACGCCGAGCCGGGTCGGGCCGCACGCCGTCGGTGGCAGCCTGACGCTCGACGGCTTCGTCCGCAAGGAGGCGCAACGCCCGGTCTTCCGCGTCGTCGACGGCAAATTGGCACCGACGGTGGCGATCCGTGCGGTCGACTGTCCGGAGTGCGGCGCGAGCGAGCTGCGGACCCGCCTCCTCCCCGATCGCCCCACGGCGACCGTCGGCGAAGTCGACGTGACCCTGCCGAAGGATCGCGCCGTCCCCTTCACCGTGAGCCTCGCCGGGTCACCGCCCTGGATGAGCCTCGTCGACCGCGACGGCGCGGCGGTTCCTCCCGATCGGGTGCTGCGGCCGGACGACGGAGGCCGGGCGACCCTGCGTCTGGTGCGGACGATCGAGACCCCGGACGAGCCGAAGACCCACGACCGGCCGATCGTCGTGCGGATCCAGCCGGCGGCGCCCTGGTCCGGATCGGCCGAGGCGACGGCAACGCTCCGGGTCGAGGTCCCGGAACTCCGCCTCGAGCACGTCGGCGACACCGCCGGGGGCGGCCCGGGCGCCACCCTGACCCTCGACGGTGCCGACCTCGACGCGCGGCGACACGGTCTGCGGTTCGAGTCGAAGGGGGTGAGCGGCCTGCCGGTTCGCCTCGAGGATTTCTCGGTCACCACCCGGTCCACCTGGGTGCGCTACGAGATCGCCCTCGACGGGGCCGAGATCGTGGTCCGCCCGGTCGATCGCTGGTGCGTCTGCGCCGCCTGGCTGTTCGGGATCCCCGGCGAGGTCGAACTCGTCCACCGTGGCATCGGCGAGGCGCGGGCGGTGGCGCCGATGGCCTTCGCGCCGACGTGGCGCGACCTGCTGTGGAGTTGCGGCTTCTGCATCGGAGGAGTGCTGTTGGTCGTCTGGTTCGCCGTCGCCGTCGTCGCCTATGCCCGCGCCCCTCGCTTTCCGAAGAGTGCCTTCGCCGACATCAAGCGACGCAACCAACCGATCCGGGCGAACGAACCCCTGCGGCGCTGGGACGGCGAGGGCAATTGGCGCTGCGTCCGCGGCGCAGTCTGCTGGCGACCGACGCCCGCCCGTCACTCGGTCGAGGGGCTCCATATCGAGGCGGCCAACGGCGGCTTCCGCGTCCTGTTCGACGGCAGCAACGACGCGATCAAGGTCGAAGCCCAAGGGCGCACCCTGCGGACCATCCGCGAGGAGGAGACGCGTCGAGATTTCCTGGCCCTGCCGTGGAACAGCGCCTTCCGCGAACCGCGGAGCTTCGAGCGACTGGTCGTCCGGAGCGGATGAGCGGTCCGTCGCAGCGTCCCGGGTGCTCGCGGCGTGTCAGCCGAAGCGCGGAGCCAGATCCTCGGCGCGGATGCCGAGGTCGACGAGATCGGCCGGCAACCGGCGCGCGGTCGCCAGCTCGGCGGCGATCCGCCCCAGTGTCGGCGCCATCATGATGCCGAACCCGCCCTGGCCGATCAGCCAGAAGAAGCCCTCGACCTCGGGATCGAAACCGGCGACCGGATCGGCATCGGGGACGAAGCTCCTCAGACCCGCCCAGGCCCGCGGCGCGGTGCGTATGGTGATGCGGGTATGGCGCTCCAGCCAGTCGGCGAGCACCGCCACGTCCATGTCGTCGGGTTGCACGTCCTGCGGCTCGACCGGGGTCTCGTCGGCGAGCGACGCCATGATCCGCCCGCCGTCCGGCTTCAGATAGGGGCTGTGGCCGACGAACTCGACCAGCGGCATCTCGCCGACCGCGAACCCCGCCGGTGCCTCGACGACGATCGCCGTGCGCCGCTTCGGCTGCAGCCGTTGCGGCCGCGCTCCGGCCATCCGGGCGATCTCGTCGCCCCAGGCCCCCGCCGCGTCGACCACGATCGGCGCCTCGTGGGTCTCGCCCCCGGCCGTGACCCGCCAGACGCCGTTCGCGCGGGAGAGCGCCGCCACCGGCGCCGAGACGATGATCTGCCCGCCCCGCCGCTTGACGCCGCGCAGGAAGCCCTGGTGGATCGCATCGACGTCCATGTCGGCGACGCCGGGCTCCCAGGCCGCCGCGCCGACGAGCTCCGGTCGCATGACCGGCGCCAGCCGCAGTGCCTCGGCGGCGGCGATCGGATGGATCGGGTCACGCGCGGTCCCGGCGGCGAGCACCTCGTCGAGCCGTCCCTCGTCGCCGGGCGTCGCCAGCGTCAGCCCGCCGCGCGGCGTGAGCAGCGGCACCTCGGCGAAGCCCTCCGGCGGCGTCTCGAAGAAACCGCGGCCGGCGGCATTGATCCGGCGAACCAACGGCGTGCCGAAATTCGGGGTGAACAGCGCCGCCGAACGACCGGTCGAGTGGTAGCCGGGTTGCGCCTCGGCCTCGAGCAGGATCACCGAGCCGTGCTCCGCCAGCGCATGCGCCGCCGCCGCCCCCGAGATGCCGGCCCCGATCACCAGGAAGTCCGCCGTCGCCATCCCTCGCCCCCTCGTCCGTCGGGCCCATGGTGCGCCGTCGCCGACGCTCCCGTCCCTTCGGCGATTACCCCGTGCCGAAAATATTTGCAAGAAAGCTTTCGCATATTGACCAATTGCAAGAAAGCCGACAGTCTTTCCGTCACGGGGGTTGGGAGACCGCCCGAGGGAGGGGCCATATGGACGGACCGATGCGGCAGCGGCTCGAGGCGTGTCTGGTCGACGGCACCAAGGCCGACCGCGCGCTCGCCGCCTACGTCCTGGCCCGTCCCGAGACCATTCCCTTCGAGACCGCGGCGACGCTGGCCGAAAAGGTCGGGGTGAGCGAGGCGACCGTCGGCCGCTTCTGCCGCTTTCTCGGCTACGACAATCTCAAGGATCTGAAACAGCACCTCGGTCAGGACTTCGGCGACCGGCCGTGGCTGATCGCCGACCGGCTGCGCGACTTCCAGGAACACGCCCGCCGGGGTGAGAACCCGCTCGGCCGCTCGCTCGAGCTCGAGATCGCCGGCCTCGTCGCCGTCTACGAGATCGCTCAGAGCGCCGAGTTCCGCCGGGTGGTGGAGCGGCTGACCACCGCTCGTCGCGTCTTCGTCGCCGGTTTCCAGACCGAGCGGGCGATGGCCCACATGTTCGCCCACCAGCTCCAGTACCTGCGCGACGGCGTCCAACTCCTCGATCTCGAGGGCGGTCATTTCGCCGAACTCTTCGCCACCGACGTGGCCGAGACCGCGCTGGTGTTGTTCGAGGCGCGGCGCTATTCGCGCCTCGCCCGTCTCGTCGCCAGCGAGGCGACCGACCTCGGCGTCCCGGTGACGCTGGTCACCGACGCATTTTGCGATTGGGGCCACGGGCTCGTCTCCGAGCTCTTCGTCGTCCCCACCGAATTCAATCTGTTCTGGGATTCGACCGCCCAGATGGCGAGCCTCGTCAATCTCTTCATGAACGCCGTGTCGATCGAGATCGGCCCGGCGGTCGAGGCCCGCATGACCAAGGTCTCCCGGCTCTATGCCCGTTTCACCGGCCACACCGGAGATCCCTCCGGCCCGGCGACGTGACACCGCTCGCATCTCTTCGATCCAAGGTCCCAGGAGGAGTCCCTGCCATGTCGATGCCGTTCCGAACGACGTTCCTCTCCGCCGTCGCCGTCCTCGGTCTCGCCGGGGTCGCGGAAGCCCAGGAGGTGACCTTCGCCGTCACCGCCCGCGAGGTGGGCACGCCGAGCTACAATCCGATCACCGCGACCCGGCTCAACAGCGCCAACTCGCTGATTTACGACCGTCTCGTCCTCCAGGACGCCGACCAGAGCTTCCACCCCTCGCTCGCCACCTCCTGGTCGCAGACCCCGGACGGCCTCGAGTGGACCTTCAAGCTGCGCCCCGGCGTCAAGTTCCATGACGGCGAGCCCTTCGATGCCAAGGTCATCGAGTGGTGGGTGCCGAAATTCGCCGGCACCGAGAACGCCTACATGGTCGAGCAGATCGACAAGGTCGAGGTCGTCGACGACCAGACCGTCAAACTCAAGATGAAGAACCCCGACCCGAACCTGCTGTTCAACCTCGCCTCGTCGTTCATGGGCATCCCCTCGCCCAAGGCCTACGACGCGCTCGGCGACAAGTTCGGCGTCACCGCCGCGGTCGGTTCCGGTCCGTACAGACTCGAGAAGTTCACCGTCGGCCAGCAGACCGTCCTGGTGCGCAACGACGACTTCAAGTGGGGCACCGACCTGTCGGCGAATCGCGGCCCGGCCAAGATCAAGAAGATCACCGTCCGCGAGATCCCCGAGGACTCGACCGCCTTCCTCGAGCTGCAGACCGGCGGCGTCGACCTGCTCTACACCGTGCCGGTCGACTTCCTGCCGCGCATGAAGGCCGAGAAGTCGGTGAAGGTGATGACCATCCCCGGCACCGAGATCGTCTACATGCCGATGAACACCCAGTCGGCGCCGCTCACCGACTTGCACGTGCGCGCCGCGGTGGCCTATGCCGTCGACCAGAAGAGCATCTGGCAGTCGCTCTACGGCGGCGTCGGCGCGCCGGCCAACGGCTTCCTGATCTCGGGCCTGCTCGAAGCCAAGGTCGATCCGAAGTTCGCCATCTCCTACGATCCCGAGCGCTCCAAGAAGCTGCTCGACGAGGCCGGTTGGAAGGCGGGCCCCGACGGCATCCGGATGAAGGACGGGGCGAAGCTCCAGCTCAAGCTGTGGACCTCCAACGGCACCGAGTTCAAGCGGCTGGTCGAGGTCATCCAGGCGCAGCTCAAGGCGGTCGGCATCGGCGCCGAGATCACCGTCTTCGACGCCTCGACCATCAACGCGCAGTACAAGAAGAAGACCGAGCACCAGCTCGCCGTCCGTTCCTACTCCTGGACCAACGCCGACATCATCGACTGGTTCTTCGCCGCCAAGCGCGCCGGCTACCCGAACGTCTCGATGCTCGACGATCCCAAGGCGGAGGAGCTCAACACCATCGCCATGACCAAGTCGAAGACCTGGGACGAGCGCGTGGCGAACTTCAAGGCCTACCACGAGTACATTCTCTCGCAGTATGCCTTCGCCCCGATCTACGAGCCGGCCAACGTCTTCGCCTACTCGACCCGCAAGCTGAAGCTCCCCGAGACCATCCGCGGCACCCGCCTCACCAGCCAGTCGATCCTCGACGCGGAAGCGTCGAACTGAGACCCTGGAACGAAGGCCGCTACCCCCTCCCGACTAAGCGATAGGGAGGGAACGATGGGGTGATGGCCTTCGCAAATCGAGGTTCGCGGGCTTCCTCGGTCCGCGCGTCTCCCCCTCACCTCGCACCGACGCCCTCTCGCAACGGATCCGGGACCGACCGAATGTTCGGCTATTTCGTCAGACGGCTGGTCATGCTCCTCCCGGTCTTCCTGGCCATGTCGGCGATCGTCTTCCTGATCGTCCACTTCGTGCCCGGCGATCCGATCGACCACATGTTGCAGATCGGCTCGTCGGCCGAGCGGCGGGCCGAACTCGCCGCCAAATACGGGCTCGATCGGCCGATCGTCGTTCAATACCTGCTGTGGCTGAAGGCGGCGCTCGGCGGCGATCTCGGCGAGGCGATCGTCCTCAAGCAGCCGGTGCTCGACCTGATCCTCGCCAACCTGCCCTATTCGCTCGCCCTCGGCCTCTCGGCGCTCGCCTTCTCCACCGTCGTCGGGGTGACGGTCGGGTCGATCGCGGCCTATTTCGCCGGCTCGTGGTTCGACCGCTCGGTGATGGCCGGCATCCTGATGGGCTCGATGCTGCCGAGCTTCTGGCTCGGCCTGCTCCTGATCCTGGTCTTCGCCGTCCAGCTCGGGCTCTTCCCCGTCTCCGGCGCCCGCACCTGGGACGCCCTCGTCCTGCCGGTGCTCACCATCGGCATCGGCGGCGTGGCGCTGATCGCCCGCGTCACCCGCGCCGCCTTCGTCGAGGTGGCGCAACAGGACTTCGTCACCCTCCTCCACGCCAAGGGCATGACGCGCGGGCGGATCTTCTTCCGCCATCTCGTCCGCCATGCGCTGATGCCGGTGGTCACCATCCTCGGCCTCAAGGTCGGCTGGATCCTCGGCGGCGCGGTGACGGTGGAGTTCGTCTTCGCTCGCCCCGGTCTCGGCTCGCTGCTGATCACCTCGCTCGGCCAACGCGACTATCCGGTGGTCCAGGGCTGCCTCCTCATGCTCGGCATGGGCGTCATGCTCGGCACCCTCCTCGGCGATCTCGCCCAGGCGGCGATGGACCCGCGCGTCCGCGACAGGATGAGCTGACATGAGCGCGCTCAAACCCCTCCTCCAGGCGATCGCCACCCCGCGCGGCGCGCCCGCCGCCCTGGTGCTGGTGAGCGTCGTCGTCGTCGCGATCCTCGCCGATCACCTCGCCCCCCATGCCTACGACGCCCAGAACCTGATGCGGGCGAACCTGCCGCCCTCGGCCGACCACCTCCTCGGCACCGACGAATTCGGCCGCGATCTCTTCTCGCGCATCCTCTACGGCGCCCGGATCTCGCTCGGCGTCGCGGTGACCTCGATCGGCGCCTCGGTGGCGATCGGCCTCGTCGTCGGCGCCGTCGCCGGCTACGCCGGCGGCTGGGTCGACCGCATCCTGATGGCGGTGGTCGATCTCACCTGGGCTTTCCCGGAGATCCTCATCGCTCTGGTGCTGATCGCCATCCTCGGCCCCGGCCTCGGCTCGACCGCGGTGGCGATCACCGTCGGCTACATGGCGCAGTTCGCCCGGCTGGCGCGGGCGCAGATCGTTGCCCTGAAAGGCGAGACCTACGTCGAGGCGACGATCGGCCTCGGCGCCGGCCACGTCCATCTCTTGATGCGCCACCTCGTGCCCAATGCGCTCACCCCGGTGCTGGTCGCCGGCATGCTCGCTACCGGCGACGCCATCGTGCTCGAGGCGACGCTCGGCTATTTCGGCCTCGGCGCCCAGCCGCCGCTGCCGAGCTGGGGCGCGATGATGAGCTCCGGCGTCGGGCAGATGTTCCTCGCCCCCTGGGTCATCGTCTTCCCCGGCCTCGCCATCGCGATCACCGTCGTCGCCATCAATCTCTTCGGCGATGCGCTGATCGATGCCCTGCAGATCCGCAACCGGCTGAGGGAGGGCTGAAATGGCGCTGCTCGAGGTCGAAGGCCTCACCATCGGCATCGGCCGCTTCACGCCGGTGGAGGGCGTCGATCTCGCCGTCGATCGCGGCGAGGTGCTCGGCCTCGTCGGCGAGAGCGGCTCGGGCAAGTCGCTGACCGCCATGGCGCTGATGGGCCTGCTGCCGCTGATCCGCGGCGAGGTCCGTTCGGGGTCGATCGTCTTCGACGGCGTCGATCTGACCGATCGCCCCCCGGACCTGCACCGCCGGCTGCGCGGCCGCCGCATCGCCCTCGTCACCCAGAACCCGATGACCTCGCTCGATCCGATCCGCACCGTCGGCGCGCAGATCGACGAAGTGTCGCGTCTCCATCGCGGCCTCGACGCCCGATCGGCCCGTGCGCGCAGTCTCGCCCTGATGGACGAGATGCGCATCCCCCGGGCGAGCGCCGTCCACGGCCAGTATCCCCACCAGCTCTCCGGCGGCATGAAGCAGCGCATCGTCATCGCCATGGCACTCGCCGGCGATCCCGATCTCGTCGTCGCCGACGAGCCGACGACGGCGCTCGACGTCACCGTCCAGGCGCAGATCGTCCGGCTGATGGTCGATCTGGTGCGCGACCGCGGCCTCGCCCTGGTGCTGATCACCCACGACATGGGCGTCGTCGCCCAGGCCTGCGACCGCGTCGTCGTGCTCTATGCCGGCCGCATCGCCGAGACCGGCCCGGTCGAGACCATCTTCGCCGCTCCCCACCACCCCTATACGCGGGCGCTGATCGGCTGCATCCCGACCGAAGGCCAGCGCCGTGGCACCCTCATCGGCATCCCCGGCCAGGTGCCGAGCCTCGTCGACTACCCCGATCACTGCCGCTTCGCCCCGCGCTGCGCCGCCGCCTCGGCCACCTGCACGTCGGCCGCACCGGCGCTCGACGCCATCGGCGCCTCGCGCGTCGCCTGTTTCCACCCCCTCGGGAGGGACGCATGAGCGACCGGCCGATCCTGCGTTTCGAGAGCGTGGTGCGTGACTTTTCGAGCGGCGGCGGCTGGTTCGGCGAGCGGCGGGTGCTGCGCGCGGTGAACGCCGTCGATCTCAAGGTGCCGGCGGGCCGGGTCACCGGCGTCGTCGGCGAATCCGGCTGCGGCAAGTCGACCCTGGCGCGGCTGGCGCTGGGGTTGATCCGGCCGAGCGCGGGCCGGGTGCTGTTCGAGGGCGAGGATCTGGCGGCGCAGTCGCGCGGCCGCATGCGCCGGCTGCGCGCCCGCATGCAGATGGTCTTCCAGGACCCCTATTCCTCGATCGATCCGCGTTGGGCGGTCGGCGACGCGATCGCCGAGCCGTTCCAGGTCCAGGGCATCCGCATGTCCAGGGCCGAGCGTGCGGCGCGCATCGCCGACCTCCTCGCCATGGTCGGCCTCGACCCGTCTCAGGCGGCGAGCCTGCCGCATCACCTCTCCGGCGGCCAGAAGCAGCGCGTCGGCATCGCCCGTGCGCTGGCTCTCGAGCCGAGCCTCGTCGTCCTCGACGAGCCCACCGCCTCGCTCGACGTGTCGATCCAGGCCCAGATCATCGCCCTGCTCGAGGGACTCAAGGCCCGGCTCGACCTCACCTACCTCTTCATCTCCCACGACCTCGGGCTGGTGCGCTACTTCTGCGACCGCATCGTCGTCATGTATCTCGGCTCGGTGGTCGAGATCCTGCCCTCCCCCGACGCCGAGATCCGCCATCCCTACACGAGGGCGCTGATGGATTCCGCCTTCGTGCCGGATCCGACCCGCCGCCAGCGCCTGACCCGGGCGACCGGCGAGATCTCCTCGGCCTTCGACCTGCCGCCCGGCTGCGCTTATGCCCCGCGCTGCCCCCACGCGGTCCAGCGCTGCCGCATCGAACGGCCGCGCCTCGACCCATCGACCCACCCGGTCGCCTGCCACCTTCCTCTCGATCGCGCCGGAGCCCGTTCATGACGCGCAAGGTCCTCACCGCCGAATTCCAGCACGAGAGCAACACTTTCAGTCGCGTCCCGGCCGATCTCGACGCCTTCCGTCGCCGCTATTGGCTGGAAGGCGAGGCGGCGATCCGCGAGCGCGGCGACGCCAACACGCCCCTCGCCGGCTTCCTCGACGTCGCCCGTCGCGAGGGCTGGCGGATCGTCCATCCGATCAGCACCGGCGCCACCCCCTCCGGCCCGGTGACCCGCGCGGCCTACGAGGCGATCGCCGCGACCATCGTCGACGCGGTCCGCGCCGAGCGCGACGGGCTCGACGGCATCCTCCTCGGCCTGCACGGGGCGATGGTCGCCGAGCATCTCGAGGACGGCGAGGGCGAACTACTCGCCCGCATCCGCGCCGTCGTCGGCCCCGATCTGCCGATCGGTATCACCCTCGATCCGCACGCCAACGTCACCGCGGCGATGGTCACCCACGCCCAGATCGTCGTCGCCTACAAGACCTACCCCCACGTCGACATGCGCGACCGCGCGACCCAAGCCGGCGAGATCCTGCGACGGACCATGGCCGGCGAGATCTCGCCGGTGACCCTGCGCGAGGCGCCACCGATGCTGGAAGAAGTGACCGGCGGCCGCACCGACGTCGGCCCGATGGTCGCCCGCATCGCAGCCGCCATCGCCTACGAGGCCGAGCCCGGCGTCTTCGCCGTCTCGGTCGACGGCGGCTTCGGCAATGCCGACATCGCGGAGGTCGGCCCGACCGTGCTCGTCACCTGCGAGGGCGACCTCGACAAGCACCGCGCCTTCGCCCACGCGCTCGCCGAGGACATGTGGGCGAAGCGCCACGACAACCCCAACGTCTATCTCTCGGTCGAGGACGCCGCGGCCGAGGCGAAGGCCTTCGTCGCCACCTCCGGCCCGCTGGTGATCGCCGACTACGCCGACAACCCCGGCGGCGGCGCCTATGGCGACAGCACCACCCTGCTCGCCGCCCTCCTCGCGGCGAACGTCGAGGATGCGGCCCTCGGCGGCCTCGTCGACCCGCAGGCCGTCACCGAGCTGGCGCGCCATCCCGTCGGCACCCGCGTCCGCCTCGCGCTCGGCGGCAAGACCGACCCCGCGATCGGCGGCCGGCCGTTGCTCGTCGAGGCGGAGCTTCTCCTTCTCTCCGACGGCCGCTACGTCGGCGAGGGCGCGATGATCGGCGGGCTCGAAGGCTCGTTCGGACCGACCGCAGTGATCCGCGTCGGCAGCATCGACGTGCTGGTGATCTCCAGCGCCGCGCAGATGCTCGATCTCGGCCAGTTTCGCGCCTTCGGCATCGAGCCGACCGCGAAGCGCGTGGTGGCGGTGAAGTCGATGCAGCACTTCCGCGCCGCCTTCGAGCCGATCGCCGGCCGGGTGATCGTCTGCGACGGCGGCGCCCTGTGCTCGCCCGACCTGACGAAACTCCCCTACGCCCGCACCCGCCGCCCGATCTTCCCGCTCGATCCCGCCACCGTGTGGCACGGTGGTCCTGCCGAGACGTGACGCGGTTGCGCTGCGTCCGGCGGTGAGTAATCTGGCGCGATCCGGAAGCCGCCCCGCCGGGTGCCGTTCGACGGTCCGGAGTGCGCGCGCTTCGAGCCCCGCGGGCGATGGAGAGCCGCATGATCTCGCTCAGGCTCCAGATCCGATTGGGGGTCGACACCCGCATCGGCCACGGAAAGATCCAGCTCCTCGAAGAGATCGACCGCACCGGCTCGATCTCCGCCGCCGCGCGGGCCGTCGGCATGAACTACCGCCGGGGCTGGGATCTGATCGATCAGATGAACCGCGCCTTCGAGAGCCCGCTGGTCACCGGCACCACCGGAGGGCTCGGCGGTGCCGCCCTGACGCAGCTCGGCCGTGACATCGTGGCGCACTATCGCGCCATGGAAGAGAAAGTGTCGCAAGCTGCGACAAGCGATCTTCAGGCGATCGAAGAGCTGCTCGAAAGGGCTCGCAAAGCATAGAATAAAACGATTAGTTGCTGCACTGCACACAGCGCGAATGCTCGGCTCCGACACGCCGGTGGAGGCTGATTGTGTTCACGGCGACATAATAATATTTCCTGCGGATTATTTTTTCCTGGCTCGAGGAGCTCAATCCCACCGACGAAAGTTCGTCAGGCGATCTGTCGCCACCGGTTTCGACCGATTTCCGGGACGAAGATCCGAGACGGGAGCTGGAAATGGACAAGATCTTCCGCATCGACATGACCAACCTCACGGTTGCGATCGAACCGGTACCCGAGGCCTGGAAAGGCCTCGGCGGTCGGGCCTTGACCTCGACCATCGTGGCGGCGGAAGTCCCGCCGACCTGCCATGCGCTCGGCCCCAACAACGAGCTGGTGTTCGCGCCCGGCCTGCTCTCCGGTACCGCCGCCTCCAACGCCGGCCGCTTCTCTTGCGGCGCCAAGAGCCCGCTCACCGGCGGCATCAAGGAATGCTCTGCCGGCGGCTCGTCCTCCCGCATCCTCGCCCGCCTCGGCATCAAGGCGGTGATCCTTCAGGGTCAGCCGAAGGGTGACGGCTGGTATTCGATCGTCGTCCGCAAGGACGGCGCCGAGATCGTCCCCGAGAGCGAGACGCTCGGCATGGGCAACTTCGCGGTCGTCGACGCGGTGGCGAAGCGCCACGGCGAAGACTTCGGCGTCATCTCCCTCGGCCCCGCCGGCGAGCATCTGATGGCGATCTCCGACATCTCGGTGAAGGACCCGGACGGCCGCATCCGCAGCTTCGGTCGTGGTGGCCTCGGCGCCGTCATGGGCTCCAAGAAGGTGAAGTTCATCGCCGTCGATCCGGAAGGCACCGCCAACCTGCCGATCGCCGACCCGGTCAAGTTCAAGGAAGCCAACAAGGCCTTCACCAAGACCCTCAACGATCATCCGGTCTCCGGCCAGGGCCTGAAGAAATACGGCACCGCCGTCCTGGTGAACATCATCAACGAGGCCGGCGGCCTGCCGACCAAGAACTTCACCACCGGCCAGTGCGATCATCACGACGCCATCTCCGGCGAACAGATGTACGACAACATCGTCGCCCGTGGCGGCGAGCCGACCCACGGCTGCTCGGTCGGCTGCCAGATCCAGTGCTCGCAGATCTATCACGACGAAAAGGGCGAGTTCGTCACCTCCGGCTTCGAATACGAGACGATCTGGGCCCTCGGCGCCGACGCCCTGATCAAGGACCTCGACATCATCGCCGAGATCGACCGTGAGATGGACGACATCGGCGTCGACAGCATCGAGACCCCGGTGATGTTCGCCGTCGCCATGGAGGCCGGCATCCTGCCCTGGGGCGACGGCAAGCGCCTGCTCGAGATGCTGCGCGAAGACATCGCCAAGGGTACGCCGCTCGGCCGTCTGCTCGGCGCCGGCACCGGCAACCTCGGCCGCGCCTACGGCCTGACCCGCATCCCGGTGGTCAAGAACCAGGCGATCCCGGCCTACGATCCGCGCGCCATCAAGGGCATCGGCGTGACCTACGCCACCACCACCATGGGCGCCGACCACACCGCCGGCTACGCCATCGCCACCAACGTCCTGAACGTCGGCGGCAAGGTCGATCCGCTGTCGAACGACGGTCAGGTGGATCTGTCGCGCAACCTGCAGATCGCCACCGCGGCCATCGACTCGACCGGCCTGTGCCTGTTCATCGCCTTCCCGGCCCTGGACATCCCGCTGTGCCTGACCTCGGTCGTCGACATGCTGAACGCCCGCTACGGCCTCGCCCTGACCGGCGACGACGTCGTCGCGCTCGGCAAGCACGTGCTCAAGGTCGAGCACGAGTTCAACCTGGCCGCCGGTCTCGGGCCGGAGACCGATCGCCTCCCCGAGTTCTTCGAACTCGAGCCCCTGGCCCCGCATCAGGTCAAGTGGGACATGAATCCGAAGGAGCTCGAGAGGTTCTGGAGCTTCTGAGGGTGTATGCGCAGTGACTCGCCTGCCGGAAGGACGCGGACATGAAGATCACGATCAAATTGTTCGCGACCTTTCGGCAGGACCGTTTCAAGGTCGAAGACCGAGACGTGGCGCCGGGAACCACCGTCGCCGACGTCCTGAAGTCGCTCGACATCGACGAAGCCGAGGTCGGAACGCTGTTCGTCCGCGGCCGTCACGTCGAACCCGATCGAGTTCTCGAAGACGGCGAAGCCCTCGCCGTCTTCCCGCTCGTCGGCGGAGGATGAGATCGTGCTGACGTCCGAGGAGACCGAGCGCTACGCGCGCCACATCGTCCTGCGCGACGTCGGCGGCCCCGGCCAACAGAAGATGAAGGCGGCCCGCGTCCTGGTGGTGGGAGCCGGAGGCCTCGGCTCGCCGGTCCTGCAGTATCTCGCCGCCGCCGGCATCGGCACCATCGGCATCGCCGACGACGATCGCGTCTCGCTGTCGAACCTCCAGCGCCAGGTCGTCCACCGCACCGCCGACATCGGCCGGCTCAAAGTGGAGAGCGCCGCCGACGCCATCGCCCGCCTCAACCCCCATGTCGTCGTCGAACCCCACGCCCTCCGCCTCGATGCCGGAAACGTCGCCGCGGTCGTCGCCGGCTACGACGTGGTCGTCGACGGCGTCGACGACTGGGACACCCGCTTCGTCGTCGCCGACGCCTGCGAGGCGGCGCGCGTGCCTCTGGTGAGCGCCGGCGTCCTGACCTTCTACGGTTGGGTCTCCGTGCTGAAGCCGTGGGAGATCGGCGCCGACGGCATCGCCCATCCCGCCATCCGCCACGTCCTGCGCCGGCCGCGCGACGGACGGCTCCAGACCTGCGCCGAGGTCGGCATTCTCGGGGTGGTGCCCGGCGTCGTCGGCACCCTCGCCGCCACCGAGGTGCTGAAGCTCGTCACCGGGGTCGGCGAACCGCTGGTGCGCCGCCTCCTCAACGTCGACCTGCACGACGCGAGCTTCGACGTGGTCGACTACGAGCGCGATCCCGACGAGGAGGCATCCCCATGAGCGACCCGCCCGTCCCCCCCGGCACCGTCGACGTCGTCGCCTTCATGGATCTCGCCTCGCTCTTCCGCCGCCGCGGCTGGGCCTCGCCCCATCACCTGCCACTCGACGCGACGATCGACGGACCGGCGTTGCTTCGCCGGCTCGAGGTCGCCGAAGAGGCGGTCGAGTGCCTGTTCGTCAACCACACCGCCGTCGGCGTCGACGGCGCCGTGATCCGCCCGGGCGACAGGGTCGCCCTGGTGCCGCCGGGGGTGCCGGGCCCCCACCGCTACAGTCTGGGGATCTGGCAGAAGCCGAAATGACACGGGACGAAACCACCATGCCCAGAGCCACCCCCGAGACCATCGCCAGGAACGTGTTGACGCTCTGCGCCAACTGCGATCAATGCCGCGAACTCCTCGAAGAAGCCCCCTGCCAGTTCTTCCCGCGTCTCTACACCCTCGCCGATCGTCTCGCCGCCGGCGGTGCCGAACCGAATTCGCGCGACCTGCTCGACATGGTCGATCTGTGCAATTCCTGCGGTCAGTGCCCCTGCGCCTCGATCCAGACCCAGATCCGCGAGGCCAAGAACGAGTTCGTCGCCCGCGACGGCCTCGCCTTCGGCGTCCGGCTGGTCGAGGACGTGCAACTGGTCGGCCGTCTCTGCGGCACCATGCCGAGCCTCGTCAATGCGGTGATGCGGGTCGCGCCGGTCGCCGGTCTGTTGAAGAGTGCGATGGGCATCCATCCCGAACGCCGCATGCCGGTCTTCCCCAAGGAGAGCTTCGACGCCTGGGCCGACCGAGAAGGCCTGCGCGAGCCGGTCGTCGGTGCCGGGCGCAAGGTCGCCTATTTCGTCGGCTGCACCGCCCGCCATCTCTTCCCCGAGGTCGCCCGCGCGACGGTCGAGGTGTTGCGGGCGAACGGCATCGGCGTCTGGGTGCCGCCGCAGAAATGCTGCGGCATGCCGACCTATCTCGAGGGCGACCGCGACTTCACCTATCGTCTCGCCGAACACAATCTGCCGGTGTTGAAGGCCTGCATCGACAGCGGCCACGACGTCGTCAGCGCCTGCCCCACCTGCAGCTTCGCCTTCAAGACCGTGCTCGCCCGCGGTGCCCGCTTCGCCGACGCCCGCCGGGCGAAAGTCGGCGCCCTCCTCGCCGCGGAGGGGGGCGACGTCGCCCGCGTTCGCGAACGCCTCGTCGCCGAGACGATGGCGCCGACCGGTCGGGCGAGTTCGGTCGCCGGCGATGCGCACGAGACCTGGGTGCTCAACCACATCGCCGTCCACCCCCACGCCGGCGAGGGTCTGGACGACGGCTACTTCGCCGACCTCGACGCCAATCTGCGGCTCGACGTCGCCGCCCACACCTGGGAGCTCGGCGAATACCTCCGCGACCTCGAAGCGCAGGGCGAGTTGAAGCTGCCGGAGGGTTGGACGACCGAGAAACTCGGCTACTTCCCGCCCTGCCACCTGCGCGAACAGGAGATGGGGCGGCCCTGGCTGGAACTGCTCGAGGGGGTGCCCGAGGCGAAGGTCGAGACCGTCGGCCGCCCCGACGACTGCTGCGGCCTCGGCGGCATCATGGGCTTCAAGAAGACCTTCCACTACGCCTCGCTCGCCATGGGGCGCGGGCTGATGGCGCGCACCGAGGCGGCGGAACCGGATCGCATCCTCACCGAATGTCTCGGCTGCCGCGTCCAGTTCCAGCAGATGCTGCCTCATCCGGTGAGCCATCCGGTCGAGCTGCTCGCCGCCGCCTATCGCCGCGAAACGCCACCCCGGGCCTGACCGCGGCAGGGGAGAATGCCCGCCCGCCAGTCGTCGGACCCGACGGCCGGCTCGCCGTTGCGCGTGGTGGCCGTCGGCCGCGCCGCTTCACAGGATCAGGCGATAGTCGAGGAAGGGCACCGCCGCGCCCGGCTCGACCACCGTCGTCTCCTCGGCGAGTTCGACGAGACCGTCGGTGCGGGTCAGCGAGGTCAAAACCCCGGCGCCGTCGACCGGATACTTCTCGGCGACGAGCCGCCCGTCTTCGGCCCGCAGCGAGACGCGGACGTATTCGCGCCGCCCCGCCTTCTTGGTGTAGCCGAACCCGGCGGTGACGATCTGGCGCGGGATCGGCGCCACGCTCGCGCCCGACAGCGCGGCGACGATCGGGCGCAGCACGTGCGCCCAGGTGACGAAGACGGCGACCGGATTGCCCGGCAGACCGACGAAGGCGGCACCGGAGATCACTCCCATCGCCACCGGCCGCCCCGGCTTGATCGCCAGCCGCCAGAACACCATCGAGCCGTTGCGGCCGATCGCGGCCTTGACGTGGTCCTCCTCGCCGGTCGAGACGCCGCCCGAGGTGACGACGAGGTCGTGGGCGCGCGCCGCCGCGCCGAGCCGTTCGGACGTCTCGTGGAGGTCGTCCTTCAGAATGCCGAGGTCGGTGACGTCGCAGCCCGCCCGCCGCAGCATCGCCATCAGCGAGAAGCGGTTCGAATCGTAGAGCGACGCCGGCCGGAGCGCCGTCCCCGGCTCCAGGATCTCGTCGCCGGTGGAGAACACCGCCACCCGCGGCCGCCGCCACACCTCGAGCCGGGCGACGCCGAGCGCCGCGGCGAGCGCCACGTCGCGCGGGTCGAGCCGGCGCCCGGCAGAGAGCACCTCGCTGCCGCGCGCCACGTCCTCGCCGCGCGGCCGGGCGTTGGCACCCCGCTTCAGCCCCGCCGGCAGCGACACCCGGCCGTCGTCGAGGAGCGTCACGTCCTCCTGCATGAACACCGTGTCCGCCCCCACCGGCATCGGCGCGCCGGTGAAGATCCTCACCGCGGTGCCGAGGTCGGCGGCGTGACCGGCGCCGTGTCCGGCGGCGATGCGTCCGGCGACCGGCAGCACGGTCGGTCCGGTCGCGGCGAGCGCGGCATGGGCGACGGCGTAGCCGTCGACGGCGGAATTGTCGAAGGCCGGCAGATCGATCGGCGCGATCAGCGGCCGCGCCAGCACCCGCCCGTCGGCCTCGGTGATCGCCACGCTCTCGGTCTCGTCGATCGGCGGCACGTGTGCGGCGACGTGCGCCAGCGCCTCTTCGATCCGCATCAGGTCGCCGCCGAAGGCGAAGGCGTCGTCGGTCAACTGAGCCATGGTTTCCTCCTCTTGGACATGCGAGAGGCGCCCCTCATGGAGCGCCCCCCGCCGTCGATCGTTTCGGTGATCAGGCGCCCGGCTGATCGGCGTTCGGGAAGAACAGCTGTTCGCCACCGATCTTGTAGCCGGAAATCGCCTTCTGGCCCTCTGCCCCGGTGATCCAGCCGACGAAGGCCTCCGCCGCCGCGGCCTTGACGTGCGGGAACTTCTCCGGGTTCACCACCATCACGCCGTACTGGTTGAACAGCCGCTTGTCGCCCTCCACCGCGATCACCAGATCGCCGCGGTTCTTGAAGCTCAGCCACGTACCGCGGTCGGCGAGGACGTAGGCGTTCATCGCCGAGGCGGTGTTGAGCGCCGCCCCCATGCCCTGTCCGATCTCGCGATACCAGTCGCCGCGCGCCGCGGCGAGATCGATGCCGGCGGTCTTCCACAGCGCCAGCTCGGCCATGTGGGTGCCGGACTTGTCGCCACGCGACACGAAGGCCGCCTGCTTCGTCCGGATCGCGCCGAGCGCCGTGGCGATGTCCTTGCCGCCGGCGATGCCGGCCGGATCCGACTTCGGCCCGACGAGCACGAAGTCGTTGTACATCACCGGCTTGCGCGCCTTGGAGAAGCCCTCGGCGAGGAACTTCTCCTCCGCCGCCTTGGCGTGGACGAAGACGACGTCGGCGTCGCCGCGCCGCCCGGTGTCGAGCGCCTGACCGGTGCCCTGGGCGATCACCTTGACGGCGATGCCGGTCTTCTGGGTGAAGATGGGCAACAGGTATTCGAAGAGCCCGGAGTCCTGGGTCGAGGTGGTCGAGGCGACGACGATCGACGTCGTCGCCTCTTGCGCCCGGGCGGGCAGCGTCACCGCCAGCGCCACCAGGGCGCCGAGGGCCGTTCTCAGAGCGGTTCGAATCATCGGGCGTTCCTCTCTCGTTGCAGGGTTCAAACCACCAGATCGCCGGCGACGAAGGCGCGGGCCGCCTCGGTCCGCGGACGATCGAAGAAGTCGGCCGCCGTCGCGTCCTCGTGGATGCGTCCGGCGTGGATGAACAGGATGCGATCGGCCAGTCGCCGCGCCTGTCCGAGGTCGTGGGTCGCCATCACCACCGTCCGGCCTTCGCCGGAGACGAGGGAGATGGTCTCCTCGATCAGCCGCGTCGCGGCGGGGTCGAGCTGCGACGTCGGTTCGTCGAGGAACAGCACCTCGGCGTCGAGCGCCCAGGCCCGGGCGATCGCCAAGCGTTGTTGTTCGCCACCCGACAGCACCTTGGCGGGACGGTCGGCGAGCCCGGCGAGATGGAACAGCTCGAGCGCCGCCCGAGCCCGATCCCGCCGCGCCGACCAGCCGACCCCGGCGGCGGCGAGCGCATGGGTCAGATTGGCCAGGGCCGAGCGACGCAGCATCACCGGCTTCTGGAACACCATGGCATGGGCCTTCACCCCGGCCCGGCGCCCCTCCGACAATTGCCAGCGGATCGCTCCGGCGCTCGGCGGCAGCAGGCCGTGCAGCAGCCGCAGCAACATCGACTTGCCGGCGCCGTTCGGTCCGATCAGCACGGTCGTCTCGCCCGCCGTCAGCGTCAGGTCGACGCCGTCGATCAGGCGCCGCCCGTCGATCTCGTAGACGAGGCCTTCGGCGCGCAGCGGCAGGATCGAGGTCGGAGCCCGCATGGTCATCGAGCCCACCGGGCGCCGAGGCGGCCGACGCCGAAGGCGGCCGCATTCAGCAGGAAGGTCAGGGTGAGCAGCACCGCCCCGAGCCCGAGCGCCAGGGCGAGGTCGCCCTTGGAGGTCTCGAGCGCGATCGCCGTGGTCATCGTCCGGGTGTGGCCGGCGATGTTGCCGCCGACGATCAACACCGCACCGACCTCCGCCGAGGCGCGGCCGAACCCGGCGAGGAGCGCGGTGGCGAGCGAGAAGCGGGCGTCGACGATCAGCGTCGGCACCGCCCGGAGCCCGGTCAGATCGAGCGAGGCGAAGTGCTCGGCATATTCGCGCCACAGGTCCTCGATGGTCTGGCGGGTCAGCGACACGACGATCGGCAGCACCAGCACCGCCTGGGCGACGATCATCGCCTTGGCGGTGAACAGCCAGCCCAGCGCTCCGAACGGACCGGAGCGCGACAGCGCCAGATAGATCGCCAGCCCCGCGACCACCGGCGGCAGACCCATCAGCGCGTTGACGGTGATGACCACGATCGACCGGCCCGGAAAGCGGGCGATCGCCAGAAAGGCGCCGATCGGCAGGCCGAGGATCGCCGCGGCGATCACCGCGGAGAGCGTCACCCGGAGCGACAGCAGCACGATCGGCCACAGACCGGGCTCGTCCCCGGCCACCAGGGCGACCGTCGAGGTCAGGACGGCGGCGAAATCCATCGATCCTCCGCATCGATCGCGGTCGAGTGCCTCCGGCGGCCACTCACCGGTGAGGGGACCCGCCGAGCGTGATGTCCGTTTGGACCCAACGCATCGCGGACACTATCACTCTCTGCGACGGAAACAGTCGGCCGTCCGACACCTGGACCAGAAAATTTCGTCATACTCCGCAAGCGCGGTGCGGAGGCGGGGTCTCGTCGCCTGGGAGTCCCTCCGGACGCCGTCTCAACCGCCGCCGCGGCGGAAGACGAGATGGAACCGGGCGAGGAAGGCGCGGCGTTCGTCCGCATCGAGCCCGTCGAACCGGATCTCGATCTGCGCCGTCGGCAACCGCAGCAGGGCGATGGCGAGCACGCCTCGGGCGACGATGCGGATCGACCACGACCCGGCCGTCCCCCAGGACCCGCGGACCGCTCCCTCCGACGCCGCCACTTCACGATCCGGCGTCAGCGCCGGGGCGAGGCGATGGAGATCGGCATCGGTCAGTTGCATGTCGAACGACACGGCGACCGCGCCGTCGTCGGTCACCACTCAGCCACCGGCGATCGGCGGCCAGATGGCCAGCGTCTCGCCCTCGGCGAGCGCTCGCCCGGCCCGCTGCTCCGGTTCGACGAAGCGGCCGTCGATCAGTACCAGGGCGCAGAGCGCCGGCGGCAGATCGAGCGCCGAGATGATCGCCGCCGCGGTCGTGCCTTCCGGCACGGCGAGGCGGATCTCGTTGCGCACGGCCCCCTCGGGCAGCCACCGCTCCAGCATGGCGAAGAGCTTCAGCGTGATCGAGACCGTCGCCGCGGCGGCGGGATCCCCCTTCAGGGGCAGGCGATGGATCATCGGGGTCCGTCCTCGTCGCGGTCGCGTCAGGCCGCCGACTGCCCGCAGGCGAGATAGGCGTCCATGAACTGGTTCGGGTCGCGCATCAGGCGGTCCTTCCATTCGGGCGTCAGGCGCACGCCGGTCTGGATCAGTCCGCGCAGGGCGCCGATGTGGTGGGTGCGGCCGACCACGGTGGCGCCGATCACCTTGTCGCCGAGGAACTCGAGCCGGATGTAGCGGAACTCCTCCGCGTCGATCGCCTCGATGTGCTCGCCGCCCTCCGCGCCCCACCATTGCCCGTAGGAGGTGGAGATCAGCCCGAAGGTCTCGAGCACGTTCATCCTGAGCCCGCCGCGGGTGATCGCCGCGCCGCCGGCCATGTTGGCGCCGGCGACCAGCGCCTGATCGGCGGCGTTGGGCTGGATGGCGTTGACCATGTGCTCGCCGGTGGAGAAGTCGAGCGATTCGGTACAGTCGCCGGCGGCGTAGACGTGCGGCACCGTAGTCTGCATCCGCTCGTCGACGACGATACCGCCGAGCTTGCCGATGGTGATGCCCGAGCCGGCGAGATGGTCGGTGACCGGCGCCACGCCGGTGGCGCAGATGACGAAGTCGAAGGTGCGGCTGGTGCCGTCGCCGAAGGTGACGAGCACCCGATCGCGGGTGTTCTTGGCCTTGAACACCGGGGTCAGCAGGCCGGCCGACGGCCGATTGGCGGCGATCGAGGCGACCCGCGTCGAGGTCAGGATCTCGACTCCGGCCTTCTCGCTCCAGTCTCGGATCAACCCGCTCGCCACCGGCGTCATCATCCGCGGCACCACCCGGTCGCCCATCTCGACCACCGTGAGCTTGCCGCCGGTCTGGTTCACCGTGGTGGCGATCGCCTCCATGATGATCATGCCGATGAAGCCGGCGCCCATCTGCAGCACCCGCGCTCCCGGCCGCAGCCGCTCCTGGATCCGCCGCGCGTCCTCGAGCGTCCAGCACGACACCACGTCGTCGAGATCCATCCCCGGGATCGGCGGCCGCACCGGCCGCGAGCCGGTGGCGATCAGCAGCCGGTCGTAGCCGAGCCGGTCGCCGTTCGACAGGCGAACCTCGCGCCCCGCCGTGTCGATCGAAGTGGCACGTGCCTCCAGGAGATCGATGCGGTTGCGGCTCCAATGGTCGCGATCGTGACGCAGCAGCGTCCCCGATTCGGCGATCTTGCCCTCCAGCAGATAGGGGATCGCCATGCGCGAATAGGGCCGCTCGTGCTCGTCTCCGACCACGACGATCTCGTCGTCGGGCCGCTTCTTGCGGATCGTCTCCGCCGCGACGACGCCGGTCGGGCCGTTGCCGAGGATCACGTGTCTCATGGGGCACTCTCCGGAAGCCGGGTCTCGACCGGATCGCCGTCGCGCCGGTCGGTCGGGCGGAAGTCTGTCGGGACGGACGTCGGGCGCCGGCGGATCGCTCGGGGATCGCCGGGCCGCCGTCGTCGCGGCGAGTGGTGCGGCGATCCGGGGGAAACCGGGCCGCCGCACCGACGACGTCACAGGCCGAGGCGGGCGCGCGTCTCGGCGGTCGGGATGCCGTCCTGGGTCCAGCCGCGCAGCGCGTAGTACTCGGGCAACATCTTGTCGAGGCCGTTGACCAGACCCTTGGCCGGACCGGTCTTGGCCGGCTCGCTGGTCAACCGCTTCGGCAGGCAGTCGTCCTTGGAGGTGAAGCCGGCGGCGTTGTTGAACATGCGCTCCATGTTCCAGATCCGCTCGCCGACCTTCTCCAGGTTCTCGATCGACCAGTCGCCGGGGCAGGCCGCCTGCAACTGCGGCGAGACGTCGGCGAGCGTCCAGGCGAAGGAGGTGAAGATGCAGATGCCGGCCGAGTCGAAGGCCGCCGTCGCATCCTGGAAGGCCTTGACCAGACCCGCCTTGCCCTCGGTCGCCAGCGGATCGGTCTTGATCGGGATGCCCAGCACTTCCGAGGCCACGGTGTAGCTGCGCAGATGGCAGGCGCCGCGGTTGGAGGTGGCGTAGGTCAGGCCCATGCCCTGGATGCCGCGGCTGTCGTAGGCCGGGAACTCCTGGCCCTTGACCGACATCGACAGTTCCGGATGGCCGTACTTCTCGCACAGCCGCTTGGAGCCGAGCCCGATCTCCTTGCCGAAGCCTTCGCCGGTGGCGACCTTCTCGGCCAGGAACGTCAGCGCCGCCGCGGAACCGAACGGCGCCTCGATGCCGATCTGCTCCTTGGTGAGGACGCCCATCTCGTAGAGTTCCATCACCGCGCCGACCGTCGCGCCGAAGGAGATCGGGTCGAACCCGTCCTCGTTGGCGAGGAAGTTGGCGTAGGTGAGCGCCTCGAGATCGTTGACGCCGTTGGCCGCGCCGAGCGCCCAGGCCGCCTCGTATTCGAGACCGCCCGAGGCCCCCCAGTACTGCGGCCGATTGACCACGGTGAAGTGGCTCTCGTCGATCTTCGAGATGCGGCCACAGGCGATGGTGCAGCCGAAGCAGGCCTGATTGGTGACCAGATTGGCTTTGCCGTCGGTCGGACGCTTCTCGCGCATGGCTTCCGCCGAGATGTCGCGGGCCCCGTCGAACTGGACGTCCTTGTGGTTGTGGGTCGGCAGCGCGCCGATCTCGTTGATCACGTTCATCAGCACCTGGGTGCCGTAGGCCGGCAGACCCTGGCCGGTGACCGCGTTGTCGGCCAGTACCTTCTTCGCCGCCCGGGTCGCCGCCATGAACGCCTTCGGGTCACGGATCTCGCCGACGCCCTTGGTGCCGCGCACCGCGATCGCCTTGAGATTCTTCGACGCCATCACGGTGCCGACGCCGGAGCGGCCGGCGGCGCGATGCAGGTCGTTGACGATCGCCGCGTAGAGGCAGCCCTGCTCGGCCGACCGGCCGCAGGAGGTCACCCGCATCAACGGGTCCTGATGCTTCTTCTTCAGGAACTCCTCGGTGTGCCACACCGACGTGCCCCAGATCTCGGCGGCGTCGTGGAGCGTGACCTCGTCGTCGCGGATCTCCAGATAGACCGGCTTCGGCGAACGCCCCTCCACGATGATCATGTCCCAGCCGGCCATCTTCAGCTCGGCGCCCCAGTAGCCGCCGGAGTTGGAGCAGGCGATGGCGCCGGTCAGCGGACCCTTGGTGACGACGGTGTAGCGGCCGCCGGTCGACGCCATGGTTCCGGTCAGCGGCCCGGTGGCGAAGATCATCTTGTTGGTCGGCGACAGCGGGTCGACCTTGGCGCCGACCTCCTCGACGAAATACTTCGTCGCCAGCCCGCGCGAGCCGAGATAGTCGAGCGCCCACTCCATGTTGAGCGGCTCGGTGGCGATGGTGCCGGCGGTCAGGTCGACGCGCAGGATCTTGCGTTGCCAGGACATGTGCGATCCTCCTCGTCTCAGGCTTCGGCCGGCTGGGTGTCGAGCTTGGCGGCCCAGGTGCGCATGCGGTCGAGCCCGGTCCAGTTCGAATCGACGAAGGTGATCGCGCCCGTCGGGCACGCCTCGGCGCAGGCCGGAGACCCGGCGCACAGGTCGCACTTCTGCACCTTGCCGGTGTCGGCGACGTAGTTGATCGTGCCGAAGGGGCAGGCGATCGTGCAGACCTTGCAGCCGACGCAGGTGGTCTCGTTGACCACCTTGGCGCCGGTCTTCTTGTCCTCCGAGATGGCGCCCACCGGACAGGCGTGCATGCACCACGCCTCGTCGCACTGGGTGCAGGTGTAGGGCACCTTGCGGCCGGTGGTGTGGAAGTCGAACACCTTGATGCGCGACTTCGACGTGGCGAAGATCCCGTGGTTCTCGAACGAACAGGCCATCTCACATTGCAGACAGCCGGTACATTTCGAGGCATCGATGTGCAGGGAATTCATCATCCAGAGCGCCCTCCGTTGGTTCTCTCGTGAAGGAACGTCGCGATCACCGCCGTCGGCGATGATCGTTCGCGTCTCCCCCCGTCGCGATTTCGATGTGTCCGCAGAAACAAGACGGCGCACGCGGTCGCGATCTTCATTGTGTTCATTTGCGAATAACGCTCGAGCGTTCCGCAAACGCGTTCTTTCAAACGATTCATAACAAGGGTGCCGAGTTTTTCAATCGGTCTACAGTGAGAAATTTCTGCGAGACCACAAAGACGTGACGCCGCCGGCCGTCATCGGTTGCGGGGAAAGGGCGGCGTCCCGCCGATGCCGACCGCGCGGCATCCTCCCGATGCCAATCGCGCGCGAACCGGTCTAGGATCGCCGAGCCCGCGGGATCGGCCGGTCCCGTCGCCGGGCCCGCGGAGCCGAGGGAGACCCGCCACCATGATCGCCGTCCGCCTGTTCCTCAAACTCGATTCAGAGACCCGCATCGGCCACGGCAAGGTGGCGTTGCTCGAGGCGATCGGCGAGACCGGTTCGATCTCGGCCGCCGGCCGCGCCAACGGCATGACCTATCGCCGCGCCTGGGAACTCGTCGACCACCTCAACAAGGCCTTCGGCCGGCCGTTGGTGGAGGGTCATTCCGGCGGCGCCGGGGGCGGCGGCGCCGGTCTCACCGACCTCGGCCGCGCGGTGGTCGCCCGCTATCGCGCGCTGTTGGCGGCGACCGAAGCCGCCGCCGCCGAACACGTCGAGGCGCTGGAGGCGCTGATGGGCGCGTCGATCGCCCAGGACGGGCTCGACGACGGCGGCTGAGGGCGCGCCCCGAACGCCGGGCGATCGGCCGGTCGGGCCGTGACGTCGGTGAAATTCGGACGAGCCCGAATTTCACCGACCCGATACCGATGTCAGTCGCCTGCCGGCGTGAAGCCGAGCCGCCGCAACTCCGCCCGCACCGGCTCGCTCGCCAGCGCCGCCAGGAAGGCGCGGACCGCCGGCCGGTCGCGGCGCGCCCTGACCACCGCGAAGTCGTAGTGCTCGTCGGCGAGCGGCAGGAAGCCGAGCCCGAAGGCGTTCGCCGCCGCCCCGATCGCCAGACCCCAGTCGGCCCGGTTCTGGGCGATCGCCGCGGCCACCGCGGCATGCGATCGCGGTTGGTTCATCCAGCCGTCTGGACGCGCACCGGCGAGCATCCGGTCGAGCAGGATGCGCGTCCCCGATCCGGAATTGCGGTTGACCACCCGGCAGTCCGGATCGGCGAGGGCCGCGGCGATCGCCGCCTCCGCCGATCGGCCTTCGAACCGCGCGTCGCCCGGGCGGAAGACGACGCCCTGGACACGGCGCCAGCCCGGCACCAGCTCCAGCGTGTCGTCGAGGAACGGCGCGTTCCACACCCCGCTCGCCGCGTCGAGGAGATGCATCGGCGCGAGGTCGCACTCGCCGCGCCGCGCCGCCTGCACCCCGCCCATCGACCCGAGCGCCAGCGTCCGTGCCGCGAATCCGGCCTCGGCGATGCGGTCGAGCACCGGCTCCAGCCCGACGCAATGGCTGCCGGCGACCACCAGATCGGGCAGGGCGGGATCCGGCTCGAACAGCGTCACCGCCACCTCGCTGCCCGCCGGCAGATGATCGGCGAGCGCATCGACCACCACGTAGCCGTCCGACTGGGCGAAGGCGGAGATCGACCCCGATCCCTTGAACACCGGCTGGGCGACGAGGCCGCCGTCGCCGTCGGTCAGCGCCACCATGACGAATTCGGTGCGGCCGAGATCGGACGGCACCCGCACCGGCACGGTGGCGAGCCGCTTCTCCTCGACCCGCGGCGGCAGGCCGGCGAGCCGGCGCAGCGACGGCACCACGAACTCGTGGAAAGTGAACATCGCCGAGGTCGGGAACCCCGGCAGCACCACGACCGCCTTGCCGCGGGCGACGGCGAGGCACAGCGGTTTGCCCGGCTTCAGCGCCACGCCGTGGGCGACGATTCCCGGTTCTCCGAGTTCGCCGACGAGACGCGCGGTGAGGTCGCCGGCGCCCTTCGAGGTACCCCCCGACAGGATGACCGCGTCGCAGGTCGCCATCGCCGTGTCGAGCGCCGCCCTCAGCGCCTCCACCTCGTCGCGCACCGCGCCGAAGGCGACCGGCTCGCCGCCGTTCTCGGCGATCGCCGCCGCGACGATCGGGCCGTTGGCGTCGAAGATCGCCGCCGGGCGCAGCGTGCCTCCGGGGGCGACCAACTCGTCGCCGGTCGAGATCACCGCCACCCGCGGCCGCCGGCAGACCTCGACGCTGCCGATGCCGCAGGCCGCCATCATGCCGATCTCGCGCGACCCGATCACCGTGCCGCGCCGGAGGATCACCTCGCCGCGCGCCAGATCCGACCCGGCGAAGGCGAGATTGCCGCCCGGCGCCACCGGCCGGCGGATCAGCACCGTGCCGTCGGCCCCCGGGTCGGTGTGCTCGACCATCACCACCGCGTCGGCGCCGCGCGGGATCGGCCCGCCGGTGGCGATGACGCTGGCGGTGCCCGGCTCCACCGTCACCCGCGGCGGCGTCCCGCAGGCGATCACCTCGCCGGTGGTCCGCAGCGCCACCGGGGCGGCGTCGGTGGCCGCGGCCACGTTCTCGGCCCGCACCGCGAAACCGTCGACGGTCGAGCGATCGAAGGGCGGCACGTCGATCGCCGGAGCGATCGAACCGGCGACGACGCGACCGAGGCTCGCCGCCAGCGGCACCGTCTCGGTGCCGACCGGCGCGGCCTTCAGCGCGGCTTCGAAGCGGGCGAGGGCCTCGTCGCGGGAGAGGATGGTGAGGAACTGGTCTTGGCGCATCGGGAGATCCGGGGCTATCGGCGGAGGAAGCGAGGGGGAAGCACCGCGACGAGGGTTCCCTCGGGGGACCCCTCGCTCTGCGGCGGAAGCTCGAGGACTCCCTCGGCGCGCAGCCACGCCTCGAGCGGCAACTCGCCGACGGCGATCGGCGTCCACTGCCCGTCGGGCGTGATCGCCAGCAGGGCGAGTTCGCAGAGGCCGACCCGCGAGGCGACCTTGCGGGCCAGCGGTCGAGGCGGCGGCGGTGCCTCCGGCACCCGCCCGGCGGATCGGTCGATCATCGGCGCCACCAGCGCCTCCAGGACCGCGACCGCGACCTCGAGCCGCGGCGGCAGGCGCAACACGACACCGTCGGCGCCGATCTCCAGACGCACCCGTTCGGCCCCGACCAGCGCCGGCGTCAGGATCTCGCGCGGCGGCCGGCTCGGCGCGCCGCCGACGGCGACCGTCGGCAGGTCGCAGGGCTCGCCCGCCGGCACCACCGCTGCGCCGAGCCGGGCACAGGCGCGCCCGACGAACTCCGCCACCTCTTCCCCCGCCTCGTCGCTCGCCACGATCGCCAGCCGCGGCCGGCGGACGGTGACCTGCGTCGTCCCCACCAGCCGCGCCGCGGCCAAGGCCAGCGTGTCGAACACCGCCCCCGATCGGACCACGGGGCGATCCTCCGGCAGATCGGCGCCGCGCCGGCGCAGGTTGCCGCCCGGTGCCGCCGCCGTCTCGACGAGGAGAAACCCTGCCTCGACCTGCCCCTGATGGAGCGGAACCACGGCGTCGAACCCCGCCGGAACCACACCGTCGGCGACGACCGGCGGGGCGGTGGTCACCACCGCCGGGGCTCCCGGGGTGGCGCCGATCGTCTCGATCGAGGCGACCGCCCAACCGTCGGCGAGCGCGACGTTCGCGCTCGGCCACGGCGCTCCGGCGATCACGTCGTCGGCGGCGACGAGGCCCTCCGCCGCGTCGAGCGGCAGCCGCAGCGGCGCGGCGATCCGCACCGCCTCCGCGAGGCGCCGCCGCACCTCCGCCACCGCGATCGTCACGACCATGCCGTCGCGCCCCGTCTGTGAGGTGGGATCGTTCATCGCGCCCGCGTCCTCCGATCCGGCTCTTCGGTCCGAGTCGCAGCGACGATAGCCTCGGCGGCCGGGTTTGGCGACCGGGCGCGGCGCGCGAGCCGTCGACGGATCGTCGCGCCCGCCGGTGCGGGAGACGAAGACGCAGGGGCCCCGGGTGGAGCCCCCGCGTCTTCGTCTCACGGCGGTGCCGTGGCCTCGCGTCCTCAGCCGAGATAGCCGAAGCGGCGCGGCAGGAAGAGCACCATGTCGGGCCACAGGATCATGGCCAAGAGCGCCACCATCAGCACCGCGATGAACGGCCACACCTCGCGGATGATGTCCTTCAACGGGATGCCGGTGATGCCGTTGATCACGAACAGCAGCACGCCGTAGGGCGGTGTCACCAGCCCGATCATGATGTTGACCGTCATGACGATGCCGAAGTGAACCATGTCGAGATGCAGCGCCCGCGCCGCCGGCAGGAACAGCGGGATGACGATCAGGATCAGCGTGGTGGCGTCGAACAGGCAGCCGAGCAGCAGGAAGAGGGCGTTGACCGCCAGCAGGAAGACCAGCGGCGAGGTCTCGATCGCCAGGATCTTCTTCGACATCAATGCCGGGATGTTCTCGCTGGCGACGAGATAGTTCAGCACCAGCGCCGAGGCGATGATCAGCCCGACCACCGACGTCGAGCGCGCCGCGTCGAGCATCAGGTGGACGAACTCCTTGAACGACATGCCGCGATAGACCACCGCCGACAGGATGAAGGCGTAGCCCGCCGCCACCGAGGCAGCTTCCGTCGGGGTGGTGGCCCCGCCGTAGATTCCGAAGAGCAAGATGACCGGCAGCATCAGCGCCGGGAAGGCGCGGAAGGTGATGCGCGGCATCTCGGCGAGCGGCACCGCCGCGTCGCGAGGGAAATTGCGCTTGATGGCGATCCAGGCGTTCATCGCCATCAGCACCGCGCCGATCAACAGGCCCGGCAGGATGCCGCCGAGGAAGAGATAGCCGATCGACGTGTCGGAGATCAGCGCATAGAGCACCATCGGGATCGACGGCGGGATGATCGGCCCGATGACGCTCGCCGCCGCGGTCAGCGCCGCCGCATAGCCGGCCGGATAGCGGTTCTCCCGCCGCATCATCTCGATGATCACCCGGCCGATGCCGGCCGCGTCCGCCACCGCCGAGCCGGACATGCCGGCGAAGATGATGTTGGCGATGACGTTGACGTGGCCGAGGCCGCCGCGGAAGCGGCCGACCAGGGCGAGACAGAAGGTGAGCAACCGGTCGGAGACCGTGCCGGCGTTCATGAAGTTCGCCGCCATGACGAACAGCGGCACGGCGAGCAGCAGATAGCTGTCGAAGAGCCCGTTCAGCCCCTGTTCGACGATCAGGCCGGGGTCCTGATGGGTGGCGAACAGATAGGCGATGGCGCCGACGTAGGTCGAGAAGGCCACCGGCACGCCGAGCGCCGACAGACCGAAGAGCAGAAAGAGCGCGAGATAGAAGGCGGTGCTCATTCGAACTCCTCCGCCTGCGGGTCGACTCGATCGCCGACGTGTTCGCGCCAGTGCGGGCCGAGGAGATGGCGCAGCGTCAGGACCGACCGCCACACCACCGCCACCATGAAGACGAGGAAGATGCCGAACACCAGATCGAAGCGCAGCCGCATCACCGGGGTCGTCTGGCGCCCCATGTAGGAGACGTAGTCCCAGGCGGCCGGCAGGTCGGCGGCGAAGGCGACGCCGATCGCCACGGCCCCGATCGCCGCCATGACCCGGCGCGCCCGCATCGGCGCGATGTCGTAGAGCACGGTGAAGGCGACGTGGTCGCGCTCGCGCAGCAGGAAGGCGGCGGTCCAGAACACGCCGAAGAGATAGAGGACGACGCTGATCTCCTGGGTCCAGTCGAGGGGGCTGTTCAGGACGTAGCGCGTCACCACCTGGAGGATGAAGCCGGCGAACATCGCGGTGAAACAGATCACCGCGACGGTTTCGGCGGCTCGCCTCAGGATGTTCACCAGGGCGGCCATGGGGGGCCTCGCGAGATCGGCCGCGGCGCGGCCCGCACGGGGAGGGGAGGGGGATGTGGCGGATCGGGCGCCGCGATCCTCCGCGGCGCCCGAGGACCCTCACTTCACGGCGTTGACCCGCTCGACGATGCCGGCCGGCCAATCCTTGGCGAAGTCGGAGGCGAGATAGGCCTTCTGCACCGTCGCCCGGAAGGCGTCGACGTCCGGCGTATAGACCTTGAGGCCCTTCTCCTTGAAGAAGGCGACGAGTTCCTCCTCGTCTTTGATGCGGTTGGCGTCGTTCCACTCCACCGCCTTGGCGGCGGCGGCCTTGGCCTTGGCCTTCTGCGCGTCGGAGAGCTTCGCCCAGGTCTTTTCCGACATCGACAGGAAGATCGCGTCGACGAGATGCGAGGTCAGCACGATCTGGTTGGTCACCTCGTAGAACTTCGCCGCCTTGTCGGTCGGCAGCGGATTGTCCTGGCCGTCGATCGCGCCGGTCTGCAGCGCGGTGTAGATCTCGCCGAAGGCGACCGGGGTCGGGCTGGCGCCGAGCGCCTTGCCGAGGAACAGCCACGCGTCGGAGCCGGGCATGCGCAGCTTGACGCCGGCGAGATCGGCCGGGGTCTTGATCTCCTTGGTGCCGCGCAGGTCGAGCTGACGGGTGCCGAGATAGCCGACGTCGAGGATGTGGATGCCCATCTTCTCGGACACCATCTTGTAGAACTCCTCGCCGATCGGCCCGCGGAACACCTTCTTCTGGTGGACCGGATCGCGGATCAGGTAGCCGGCGGTGAACACCGACCAGGCCGGGACGATCTTGGCGATGTCCTGGGCCGAGATCATCGCCATGTCGAGATTGCCGCGTTCCATCGCGGCCGGCTCGGTGCCCTGCTTGAACAGGGTGGCGTTGAGATGGATCTCGACGTCGAACTCGCCGGGGGCGGTCTTGCCGAGTTCGTCCTTGAACACGGTCAGCATCCGCGCGTGCCAGTCGGTCTCCACCGCCGGCGACGAGATGCGGACCTTGAGCGGGTCGGCCGCCAGGGCGGCGCCCGAGAGGGCTGCGAGGGCGACGGCGCCGAGAAGCGCGCTGCGACGGGTGATGTGCATGCCGATTACCTCCCTGTCACCCCGGCCCGGCGGCGCGTCGTGGGGCGCGGATTACCGCGCCGGTCGGGGGAAGCCTCAGATCGTCAGAGCCAACTCCCGTGCCATGCCGATGTGGTAGGTGATCGCCGCCGCCGCTTTCTGCGGGTCGCGGGCGGCGACCGCCTCCAACACGGCGAGGTGCTCGCGCATCACGGGCGCCACTCGGCCGTCGATGCGGTATCGCTCCTGAGCGATGAGCCGCATCTTGATGGAATTGACGCGATAGGCCTTCGAGATGATCTCGTTGCCGAGCGCGTCGATGACGAGATCGTGCATGCCCCAGTCGAGCGCCTGGGCGCGTGCCTCGTTCTCCTTCGTCTCGCCGTGGGCGAGAACCTCGTCGAGGATCTCCCGATGCCGCCGGATCTGCTCGGCGACGAGATCGTCCGGCGCGTTGGCGGTGAACTCCATCACCGCCTCGCGCTCCATGAACAGACGGAACTGGAAGGCCTCGCGAATCAGGGCGACGTCGATGTGTGCGACCTGCATACCGCGCTGCGGCACGGTCTTGATCAGCCCCTCGACCTCGAGCCGCGGCACGATCTCGCGGATGGCGCCGAGCGGCATGCCGGTGAGTTCGACCAACTCGCGTTGCGAGACGAACTGACCGGGGCGGAGCTCCCGCGACAACAGCTGATCGGTGAAGCGCGCGTAGGCCTTCTCCCTCAGCTTCAGCGGTGCCGCCGGATCGTTCATCCCACTCCCCCCGACCGGCATGCGGATCGTCGGATCCGGTGTCGGTTCGACTCTCCCTCACCCGGGTCGGGCGTCAGGGAACACCCGATCGTGGACCTCGGCAAGAGCCGCCGCCGCCGCGGCCGGCGTCGGCTCGAGCGGCGCCCGCGTCCGCCCCCAGGCGGCGTCGCCGGTGACGTGCGCCACCAGCGCCTTGACCGCCGGCGTGACCGGCACCTTCACCACCGCGTCGACCAGTTCGTAGACGGCCGGATCGTCGACGCCGTCGACCGCCAGACGGCGGATCCGCGCCGGGCAGACGTTGCCCATGCCCGAGATCGCGCCGGCCCCGCCGTTGCGCACGGCGCGGGCGAGGTCGCGTTCGTCGCCGACCAGGATCTCGAGATCGCCGCGCCCCGCCAAGAGCTTCTCCGTCGCCGCCCAGTCGCAGCCCGAATCCTTGACGCCGCGCACCACGCCGGGGAAGGCGTCCGCGAGCCGCCGCACCAGCGCCAGCGACAGCGGCACCTCGGTGACCGATGGGATGTGGTAGAGCAGCACGTCGCGCGCCGCCGCCCCGAGCCCGTTGAACACCGCCGCATACCAGTCGAAGACGCCGGCGTCCGACGGCCCCTTGAAATAGAACGGCGGCAGGATCAGCACCGCCGCGGCATCGGCCTCGAGCGCCGTGCGCGCACGGAGCACGGCCTCGCCGATCGACGTCTCCGACACCGCGCAGACCAGCCGGTCCGGCGCCACGCCGCCGCCGATCAGCGCCTCGAAGATCGCCGTGCGCTCGTCGCGGGAGAGCGAGGCGCCCTCGCCGGTGGTGCCGAAGATCGTCACGGTGTCGCAGCCCTTCGCCAGACAGTCGCGGGCGTGGGCGACGAGCCGGGGAAGATCGACGCGACCCTCCGCATCGAAGGGCGTGGTGAGGGCGGCCGACAGGCCGAATCGGGTTCCGCGGGACATTTCCGCCCCTTCCTCGGTGACGTTCGGCCACCGTCGCGTTGGTGTCGAAAGCATAGTGCGCTGAAGGTGACATGTTACAATGTCGACTTTAGTCCAGCATGCTGCGACATGCTGTCTCGTCCCCCTCCCTTGCGCCCCGGACGCGGAGGTGTAGGCTGCTACCACGACACAGCAGCGAGCCGCCGCCCTTCGGGAACGGCCCGTCGAGGAGACCGCCATGGAAGCGCTCCCGTCGCCCCTGTTCATCGGCATCGACGTCGGATCCGCCAGCGTCCGGGCCGGTCTCTACGACCACCGGGGACACCGGCTCGCCTTCCGCGTCCGTCCGATCCTCCAGTTCCACCCGCGCGCCAACGTCGTCGAGCAGTCCTCCGCCGACATCTGGGCCAACGCCTGTCGCGCCGTCGCCGAAGCGATCGACGATGCCGGGGTCGATCCCGGCCGGGTCGTGGCGATCGGCGTCGACGCCACCTGCTCGCTCGTCGCCGTCGGCCGCGACGGGGCGCCGATTTCGGTCGCCGAGGACGGCGACCCGGTCCGCGACGTGATCATGTGGATGGACCACCGCGCCGGCGCCGAGGCCGCCGCGATCAACGCCACCGCCGATCCGGCGCTCGCCTACGTCGGCGGTGAGGTGTCGATCGAGATGGAACTGCCCAAGCTCCTCTGGCTGAAGTGTCATTTTCCCGAACGCTGGGACGCCGTCGGCCGTTTCCACGATCTCGCCGACCACATGGTGTGGCGGGCGACCGGCGCCGACGTCGCCAGCGTCTGCACCCTCGGCTGCAAGTGGAACTGGCTCGCCCACGAGGCCCGCTTCCCCACCGCCATGCTGGCCGCCGTCGGCCTCGACGATCTCCTCGACCGCATCCCGGCCGAGGTACGGCCGCTCGGCACGATCGCCGGCCGGCTCTCGCCCGCCGCCGCCGCCGAGATGGGCCTGCCTGCCGGCATCGCCGTGGCGACCGGCATCATCGACGCCCACGCCGGCGGTCTCGCTCTCGCCGGCGCCCGGCCGGAGGGAACGCTGGCGCTGATCGGCGGCACCTCGAATTGCCACATGGTCGTCTCGTCGGGGCCGATCATGGTCCCCGGCGTCTGGGGCCCCTACTTCGGTGCGATGATCCCCGGCCTGTGGTTGAACGAGGGCGGTCAGAGCGCCGCCGGGGCTCTGGTCGACTGGACGCTGCGCCGCTCCTCCGCCTTCGCCGAGCTCCAGACCCGCGCCGAGGCCGAGGGTCGCGACGTCCACGTCCTCCTCGCCGATCGCGTCGCCGCGCTCGAGGCGGTGGAGGACGAGCCGACCCGCCATCTCCACGTCCTGCCCGACCACCACGGCAACCGCTCGCCGCGCGCCGATCCGCAGGCCCGCGGCAGCATCGTCGGCCTGACGCTCGAGCCGGAGAGCCATGCCCTGCCGCGGCTCTACCTCGCCACCCTGCAGGCGCTCGCCTACGGCACCCGCCACATCGTCGAGGCGATGAACGCCGCCGGCCACCGCATCGAACGCGTGGTGATGTGCGGCGGCGGGACGAAGAACCCGCTGTTGCTGCGCGAGCAGGCCGACGCCCTCGGCTGCCCGATCCATCTGGTCGAGGACGAGGATGCGGTCACCCTCGGCGCCGGCCTCCTGGCGGCCGTCGCTTCCGGTGCCTTCCCGGACGTCGCCGCCGCGGCGAGCGCGATGGTCCGACCGGGCCGCACCATCGAACCGAACCCCGGACGACGCGCCTTCCACGATGCGAAGTACCGCGTCTTCCTGTCGCTCTACGACCAACAGAAAGCGGCGCGCGACGCGATGTCGGCCGCCCTCGAGGGAGATACGACCCCATGCTGACGCTGAAGCTCCCGCTGGAGCCCGCCCGGCTCACGCCCGCACCCGACGAGGTGCTGTTCGTCACCAACGCCGACCTGCGCGAGAGCGCCAACGTCGCCTGCTGGCCGGTCGAGGCGAAATACGAGGCGCTGCTCGAAAAGGCGCTGGCCGAGCATTTCGGCAAACGCGCCCGCCGCGCCCATCCGATCAAGGCCGATCGCGGCCACGGCTTCATCGCCTCCCAGCGCGAGGGCTCCGACGTCTTCGCCGCCATCGATCCCGACGCCCCGGTGATCGTGCTGCTCACCGCCTGGCAGTATTCGCATCACCTCGCCAACTGCCTCGCCCGCCATCGCGGCCCGGTGCTGCTGCTCGCCAATTTCGACGGCACCTGGCCCGGCCTCGTCGGCATGCTCTGCATGGCCGGCACGCTGACCGCCCTCGGCAAGCCCTACGCCCGCCTGTGGTCGGAGGCCTTCGACGACGCCTTCTTCCTCGACGGACTGAAGGCGTGGCTCGCGACCGGGACGATCGCCCACGACGTCTCCCACCTCCGCCGCGTCGACGCCGGTCATCCGGTGATGGCGAGCGAGGCCGGCGCCGTCGGCGTCCGCATCGGCGAATGGTCGCTGCGTCACAAGGAGATCATCGGCCTCTTCGACACCTACTGCATGGGCATGATGAACGGCGTCTTCCCGCTGAAGGCGCTCGCCGACGTCGGTATGCCGCTGGAGAGCCTGTCGCAGTCCGATCTGCTGATGGAGATGGCGAAGGTGCCCGAGGCGCTGCGCGAAGCCTGCCTCTCCTGGTACGAGGCCCGCGGCATGCGCTTCCTCTGGGGCGACGACCCGGCGACGGAACTCACCCGCCCGCAAGTGCTCGAGCAGTGCGCCATGCTGATCGCGCTCGCCCGCTTCGCCGATCGCTTCGGCCTTTCCGCCGTCGGCGTGCAGTATCAGCAGGGGCTGGCGCGGGCCTGCGCCGCCTCCGACTTCGCCGAGGGCGCCATCGGCTCGACCGAGCGCTTCCCCATCCCCGCCGAAGACGGCCGGATCATCCGTCCGGGCAAGCCGATCCCCTGCGTCAACGAAGTCGACATGGGCACGGCGATCCCCCAGACCATGCTCTTCCGCCTGCTCGATGCCCTCGGCCTGCCGAGCGAGACGACGCTCCACGACATCCGTTGGGGCAGCGACTTCGACGGCGCCTTCTACTGGGATCTGGAGATCTCCGGCTCGGTGCCCTTCGAACATCTGAAGGGCGGTATCGCCGGGGCGACCGGCCATCGCCAGCCGCCGATGTATTTCCCCAAGGGGGGCTCGACCATCGCCGGACAGGGCAAGGCCGGTCGCCTGATCTGGGCCCGCGCCCATTACGAGGGGACGACCGTCCACCTCCACGTCGGCACCGGCCACGCGGTCGAACTGCCGACTCAGGAGTTCCGGCGCCGCCTCGACGCCACCACCCGCGAATGGCCGCTGCTCAACTGCACGCTCGACGGCGTCTCCCGCGATCAACTGATGGCCGGCCATCAGTCGAACCACATCACCGTCGCCTACGTGCCCGAGGAGCACCTCGCCGAGGTGTTGCGCGCCTTCGCCGCCCAGGCGATCACCCAGAACATGGTGGTCGACGTCGCCGGAACCGCCTACGACCTGCTCTGACCCACACGCGATTCGACCGCCGGCTCCGGTCGGCGGTCGCCGGCCTGTCGGACGCGTCACCGACCGCGTCCGACGGACCCCGACCGGAGATGTCTCCCTTGGCCCCCGACGGCGACCGCAGATCCGGCCCCCGAACCATCGCCGAGATCGCCGCGGCGACCGGCTTTTCCCGCACCACCGTGCGCTTCGTCGTCTCCGGTCAGGCCGAGCGCCATCGCATCGGCGCCGAGACGCGTCGGCGCATCGAGGCCTATGTCGCCGCCCACGGCCTCCTCGTCGATCACACCGCCCGCAGCCTCCGGACCCGCCGCTCCGACGCCGTCGGTCTGGTGGTGCCGGATCTGGCGAACCCGTTCTTCGCCCGGCTGACCGCCGAACTCGAGGAGAGCTGCCGCACCACCGGCCGCGTCCTCCTCACCGCCTCCTCGCACGAGGATCCCGATCGCGAGGCGCGCGCCGTCGGCGGGCTCGTCGGCCGCGGCGTCGACGGGCTGGTGGTCGCCCCCTGTCGGCCGCCGGCCGCGTTCCGAGGTCTGCGGCGCGGGCGCGGCCTCGCTCTGGTCTTCGTCGACCGCGCCCATCCCGATCCGCTCTGGCCGGTGGTCGTCGGCGACAACGCCGAGGCGGCGGAGACCCTCGCCCGCCGCCTCGCCGAGATCGCCGCCGCGCCGGTCGACTTCCTCTGTGCCTGCCCGCGCCTGCCCTCGATCGCCGAACGCCTCGACGGCTACCGCCGCGCCGACGTCTGCGGCGGCGATCCGCCCGACGCCCGGGTTCATGCGGCCGACGCCGACACGGCGGAGGCCGGCGCCGCGCTGATGGCCGACCTCCTCGACCGCCGGGGCGCACCGCCGCCGGCCTTCATGTGCTCCTCGCTCCTCGTCCTCGAAGGCGCGTTGCGGGCGCTGGTGGAGCGCCTCGGCGGATTGCCGCCGGACCTCGTGGTCGGCACCTTCGACCACCATCCGCTGCTCGACGCCCTGCCGATCCGCATCCTCTCGGTCCGCCAGGACGAGCGCGGCATCGCCGAACAGGCCTTCGCCTGTCTGGTCGAGCAGATGGAGGGGGCGCCGCCGAGCCCGACTCGATTCGTCCGGCCGGGCCGCCTCGTCGAGCCTCGGCCGTCGGCCGGTCGTCTCAGCCGCGGCGAGCGGCCTTGAGCGCGGCGAACTCCGTCGCCGAGGCGTAGGAGCTCTGGGCGCCGGGCTTGGTCACCGAATCGGCCGCGAACAGCGCCGCGTCGGCGAGCGCGCCGGGAAGGTCGCGAGTCGTCACCCAAAAATGGGCGAAGGACCCGATGAAGGCGTCGCCGGCGCCGGTCGTGTCCTTCGGCGTCACCGTCACCGCGGCGATGTCGAAGACGCGGTCGGCCTCGACCACCACCGCGCCGGCGGCACCGAGCGTGACGATCACCGTGCGGATGCCCTCGGCCACCAACCGCCGCGCCGCGATGACGGCCTCGTCGCGAGATCCGACCGGCAGGCCGGTGAGCAGAGCCAGTTCGGTCTGATTGGGCGCCAGGAACGTCACCCGCCGTACCATCTCGGGGTCGAGCACCGCCGCCGGGGCCGGATTGAGCACCACCTCGATGCCGTGCGCCCGCGCGAAGTCGATGGCATGGTAGACCGTCTCGAGCGGGATCTCGAGCTGCAACAGCATCAGGTCGCAGCGCGCCAGAGCGTCGGCGGCCGCGTCGACGTCGGCCGGCGAGACCCGGGCGTTGGCGCCCTTGACGATGAGGATCGAGTTCTCCCCCGACGGTTCGACCAGGATGGTCGCCACCCCGGACGAGACCCCCGCCACCCGCTCGACGCGGGACGTGTCGATGCCCTGGCGGCGGAAATTGTCGAGTGACAGGTCGGCGAAGGCGTCGTCGCCGACCTTCGACACCATCACCACCTCGGCTCCGAGACGCGCCGCCGCGATCGCCTGATTGGCCCCCTTGCCGCCGCAGCCGATGCGGAAGTCGGGCGCCTCGAGCGTCTCGCCGGGCAGGGGAGGGCGGGTGACGTAGGTGACGAGATCGACGTTGGTCGAGCCGATCACGGCGATGCGGGGAGGCACGGTGCGGACCCTCCGAAGACACGACGAGACGGGCCCGTCGACGAACGCGCCATCCTATCACGCCCCGGCGGACCCGGCCTCCGCCCTTCGCCCTGCGAACGATGCATGGCGCGGATGCGTCGCTGCGCGGTCGTGGCGTCCGAACGGCGGATACGGTAGTCGGAACCGTCGCCCGCCCGCCCACCTGTCGTGCCGATCGGCTCACCGCCCGGCCGGCGGTTCTGCCGGTCCAGGACGGACGACCGTGATCTCCGCACCCTCGACGAGGCCCCATGACCCGCGCCGCCGCCCCCCTCGACCTCGACGAGATCGACCTCTCCGTCGCCGCGCTCGCCGCCGCCTACGCCGAGGGCCGCTACTCGGCCGAGGACCTGACCCGCGCCTTGCTGGCGCGTATCGCCGAGCGCGATCCGGAACTGAACGCCTTCCTCTTCCTCGATCCGCAGGCGCTCGACGCGGCCCGTGCGGTCGACGCGGCGCGCGCCGCCGGCCGGCCGCTCGGCCCCCTCGCCGGCATCCCCGTCGCGGTCAAGGACACCATGGACATGGTCGGCCACCCGACCACCGGCGGCTGGGCCCGGTTGTCGTCGGTGACCGGCGGCGTCGACCTCTTCCCCGAGAGCGATTCACCGGTGGTGGCGCGAATGCGGGCGGCCGGCTGCATCCTCCTCGGCAAGACCAACGTGCCCGTGCTCAGCGCCTCCGGCACCCACGCCGACGACAGTTGGGCCGGCCCGACGATCAACGCCTTCGCGCCCGACGTCGTCCCCGGCGCCAGCAGCTCCGGCAGCGCCACCGCCGTCGCCGCCGGCTTCGTCTCCCTCGGCCTGGCGGAAGAGACCGGCGGGTCGATCCAGAACCCCGCCGCCGCCCAGGGGCTCGTCGGTCTCAAGCCGACCTTCGGTCTCGTTCCCAACACCGGCATCCTGCCGCTCGCCACCGCGACACTCGACGTCGTCGGCCCGGTGGCGTGCAGCGTCCGCGACGTCGCCCTCGCCCTCGATGGCCTCGCCGGTCCCCACCCGGACGATCCCAAGACCGCTGCGGCCGCCGGCCGGCTGCCGCCGGGCGGTTACGCCGCCGACCTCGACGGCGCCCGATTCGAAGGGATGCGTCTCGGCCTGTGGGGACCCGGTTGGCGGCGCGTCGCCGGCTGGCGCGGCCGCCCGCTCCATCCGGCGATCGCCACGGCCTACGCCGCCGCCCGGCACCGCCTCGCCGCGGTGGGCGCGACCCTGATCGACGATCCCTTCGCCGGCTCCGGCTTCGCCGATCTCGCCGAGACCGTCGGCGGGCTCGATGACTACGACGTTCGCGGCCTCGAAGGTCTGCCCAACGATCTCGATCTCTATCTCCGCCACCTCGGGCCGCAGGCGGCGATCCGCGACTTCGCCGCGTTGGAACGCCACGTCGCCGCCGACGATCCCTTCGCCCCCGGCGCCGTGCTCGGCTATCTCGGCGGCCTGCCGGCCTTCCGCGCCGCCCGCGCCGATCCGACCGCGACGCCGGATCGCCGCGACTTCGAGGCCCTGCGCGCCCGCTACCGCGAGATCTTCGACGCCGTCTTCGCCCGCACCCGGCTCGATGCGCTGGTCTTTCCCCAGATGGCCGATCCGCTGCCGCGGCGCGGGGCGAGCGAGGCGATTCGCGAGACGACGGTCTGCGAGATCAACATCGCCGGCCTGCCCGGTCTCACCGTGCCGGCCGGGCGGCTGGCGAGCGGCGAGCCCTTCGCCCTGATCTTCGTCGGCCCCGCCTGGAGCGAGGCTCGCCTCCTCCGCCTCGCCGCCGCCTGGGAACACGAGACGGCCCGCGAGCCCTTCCGTCCGACCTGACCGAGTGAGGGCGCGCGGCTCCGGCCTCCCGCCGGCGCCTCGCCGGGGCCGACGACGGCGCACGGTGGGGGATCCCCGCGCCGCCGCCGGCCCCGCCTCGGCCGTCGCCTCAGACGACGACGTCCATCTCTTCGAGCGCCATCAGCGATTCGGGCAGCACCTGACCGCCGTCGACGACGATGTTCTGCCCGGTGACGTAGGCCGCCTCCTCGGAGGCGAAATAGAGCGCCGCATTGGCGATGTCGGCGACCGAGCCGAGCCGGCGCATCGGGATCGACCCCTCCATCTTGGCGAGATACTCCGGCCCGAGCCCGTCGAGACCCTCGGTGCGGATGTTGCCCGGCATCACCGCGTTGACGGTGATCCCCCACGGCGCCAGCTCGATCGCCGCCGTGCGAATGAAGCCGAGCTGGCCGGCCTTGGAGGCGCCGTAGTGGGCCCAGCCGGGATAGCCGGTGATCGGTCCGGTGATCGACGAGGTGACGACGATCCGCCCCTTGCGCGCCGCCTTCATCGCCGGCAGCACCGCCTTGATCGCCAGGAAGGTGCCCTTGAGGTTGACGTCGATCACCCGGTCGAAGTCGTCCTCGCTCATCTGGTCGAGCTTGGCCGCCGGGAAGATGCCGGCATTGGCGGCGAGCACGTCGATCCGCCCCCAGGTGTCGAGGGCGAAGGCCGCCATCGCCGCGCAGCCCGCCGCGCTCGCCACGTCGGCGGAAAAACCGACGGCGTCCGGCCCGAGCGCCGCCGCGGTGGCGTCGGCGTCCGCCTGCGAGCGGCCGACCACCAGCACCTTCATCCCCGCCGCGGCGAAGCGGGCCGAGAGCCCCCGTCCGATCCCCTTGGAACCACCGGTGACGATGGCGACACGGCCTGCGAGCGATTGGAACATCTTCGTCTCCTGATCTGTGGGCACGCCGAGCGGCTCGCCGAAGAATGCGCACAAGGAATGGGCGCGCTTAGGAAATGAACATGACCCACACGAAAAATGTTGTAAAGCCCACAAAAATGGGCTTAGATCCAACATAGTCCAACACGAAGTCCAACACAGTTGGTCACACGCAGGCCGCCGTGCGCACCCCGTATGCCGGTCATCGAGGCGTCGTGCCTCGCGGGTGACCCGTCCCGGTGGCGGACGAGAGGAGGTCGATGCACATGAATCTCTCGAGGCGTTCGGTTCTGAAGAACATGGCGGCGGGTTTCGCGGCCGCCGGCGGTCTGGGCTCTTTCGCCGGCTCGGCTCTGGCGGCGCGTGAGAAGGAGATGAACATCCTGTGCTGGGAGGGATACAACTCCGCCCAGGTGCTCGATCCCTTCCGCAAGGCCAAGTCGGCCACCGTCAAGGCCGAGAGCCTGACCAACGACCCGACCATGATCAACCGCCTGCGCGCCGGTGAAATCGGCGTGTGGGATCTGATCAACGTCAACAATCCCTGGGCCCGCAAGGTGATGTGGCCCGAGAAGCTGATCACGCCGCTGCCGCGCGCCAAGTTCGAGCCCTACTTCGACAAGATGCTCCCCTCGTTCAAGGCGCCCTACAAGTGGGCGATGAGCGACGACGGCAAGGAGCTGCTCGGCTCGATCCAGCGCTTCGGCCCCTATTCTTTCGTGGTCAACACCAAGAAGATTTCCAAGTCGACGGCCGAGACGACCGGCTGGGATCTCTTCAACGATCCGGCGATGGCCGGCCGCTACGGCATCCAGGAATCCGACGACTGGAACGTCTTCAACATCTTCATCATCGCCGGCATCGACCCGTTCAAGGTCCACGACGACAAGGAGATGGCCAAGTTCGAGGAGACCGCCAAGCGCATCTTCAAGGGCGCCAAGCTGATCGGCGACATCGCCGCGATGAACCAGGCGCTGGTCTCCGGCGAGATCGATCTGCAGATGACCGGCGGCACCTATTCGGTCTCCCCGGCGCGCGCCGACGGCAACCCCCATCTGATGGGCATCACCCCGAAGAAGGGCCCGCTCGCCGGCGGCAAGGGCGGCATCGCCTGGATCGAAGTGACCTCGGTGGTCGCCAACCCCAAGATCTCGCCGCTCGCCCTCGACTTCCTCGAATACGTCCAGGATCCGGACGTCGCCCACAAGGTCGCCTTCGCCGAGGGCACCTTCAATCCGGTCGCCCAGATGGGCAACCCGAAGTGCTTCTCGCTCTTCACCAAGGACGAACTCGACGCGATCCAGTGGGACACGCTCGAGGAGGAGATGGCCGGCTCGGTCGAGTACGACATCGTGCCCGACTACGACAAGGCGCTCGACATCATGAACGCCGCCAAGCGACTGCGCGGCTGAGGACGGGGGAGGGGGCGTCCCTCCGCTCCCTCCCTCTCCGAACCCTCGTCGTTTCCTTTGCCGGCGTACCTCAGGGGCGCCGTCCGTTCCCGTCTTGCCCGTGAGGTCCCATGTCGGCGGCGCCCACCAGCCAGCAGAAGCCCATTCTCCAACTCGTCGGGGTCCGCAAGACCTTCGGCGATTTCACCGCCGTCGACGACATCGACCTCGACGTGCGTGAAGGCGAATTCCTGACCATCGTCGGCCCCTCGGGCTCCGGCAAGACGACGCTGCTGCGCATGCTCGCCGGCCTCGAGAAGCCGAGCGAGGGCTGGATCACGCTCGCTGGTGAGAACCTCAACGACGTGCCGCCCAACCGGCGGCCGACCTGTCTGGTCTTCCAGTCGCTGGCGCTCTTCCCCCACAAGACGGTCGGCGAGAACATCGAGTTTCCGCTCAAGGTGAAGGGCGTCGCCGCCGCCGCCCGCAAGGAGCGGGCGCTGGAACTGATGCGCGTCGTCCGCCTGCCCGAGAGCTACTACGCCAAGAACGTCATGAAGTGCTCCGGCGGCGAGCGCCAGCGCGTCGCCATCGCTCGCGCCCTCGCCTACGATCCGGCGGTGCTGTTCTTCGACGAGCCGCTGTCGGCGATCGATTACAAGCTGAAGAAGATCCTCGAGAAGGAATTGAAGGACCTCCACAAGGAGACCGGCAAGACCTTCATCTACATCACCCATTCGCTCGAGGAAGCGATGGTGATGTCCGACCGCATCGGCGTGATGCGCACCGGCCGCCTCGTCCAGGTCGGCACGCCCGAGGAGATCTACGCCCGCCCGGTCGATCGCTTCGTCTCCGAATTCGTCGGCGAAGTGAACGTCGTCGCGGTCGAGAAGGGGGCCGACGGCGCCTGGCGCTCGCCCGATCTCTCCGGCCCCGTCGCCCTCGCCCTGCCCGAGGCGCTGGCCGAGGCGGAGCGGGTCGAACTGGTGATCCGCCCCGAGTACATGCGATTCGTCGCCGAAGGCGAGCGGGCCGACAACGTCCTCGAGGGCGTCGTCTACAACGAATATTCGCTGGGCTCCCGCGTTCAGTATCAGGTGCGTTGCGGCGAGCGGGTGGTCCTGGTCGAGCTGTCGCGCTCCAAGGCGCTCGCCGCCTCCGTCGACCGCACGGTGCGGGTCGGCTGGGACGCCGCCGACGCCATCGTCGTGGGAGGGTGAGATGAGCGAGCCCGCCCCCGCCGCCCTTCCCGTCACCGCCGGCGAGCGCGCTCTGTCGCTCGGCGCCAAGTGTTCGCTGCCGGTGGCGGTGTTGCTGGCCCTCGGCTTCGCCGCACCGCTGGTGGCGATCTTCGCCTTCTCCTTCGCCACGCCGCGGTCCTTCGACGTCTTCCGTTCGTTCACGCTCGCCAACTACGCCACGCTGTTCGACCCCTCCAACACGGTGTGGCTCTCCTTCGCCTGGTCGATCGGCTTCGCCTTCGCCACCGTCGCGCTCCTGGCGGTGGTCGCCTACCCGATCGCCTTCGGCCTCGATCGCGTCTTCGGCCGCGCGGCGTCGGCGATGTCGCTGCTCTTCGTCTTCCCGCTCTTCGTCTCGGAGAACGTCCGCCTCTACGGCTGGACCCTGTTCTTCATCAAGAACGGCGTCCTCGACGGCACCGCCAAGGCGCTCGCCCTCGCCGGCGGCACCGACGTGCTCTATTCGCCCGGCATGATCCTCTTCGGCATGGTCTACACCTACCTGCCCTTCATGCTCTTCCCCATCACCCTCGGCCTCGCCATGGTGCCCCGCGACATCGTCGACGCCGCCCGCGATCTCGGCGCCGGCCGGCTCACCATCTGGCGCGAGATCGAGCTGCCGCTGGCCATGCCCGGCATCCTCATCGGCATGCTGCTCACCTTCGTGCTCGGCATCGGCGCGGTGGCGGAGGCCAAGATCCTCGGCGGCCAGTCGGTGATCGTCATCAGCCACGACATCGAGATCGCCTTCACCTATTCGCAGAACTGGCCGCTCGGCTCGGCGCTCGCCGTGATCGTCTCGGTCTTCGTCGGCGCGCTGACGCTCTGGGGCCTCTCCCGCCTCGATCTCGACCGCCTGTTGGGGAGGCGCTGAGCCATGGACGACACGCGTTTCCGCACCCGCTTCCTGGTCTGGACCTGGACCGTCTTCGTCCTCGTCGCCCTCTATCTGCCGATCGTCGTCGGCGCCGTCGCCTCCTTCTCCCGGAGCCGCTACTTCGCCTTCCCGGTGAAGGCGTGGTCGATCGACTGGTGGGCGAAGACGGTCGATTCGATCGAGATCGGCATGATCGTCCGCAACTCGTTCCTGGTGGCCGGCTTCGTCACCGCGATCGCCGTGGTGATCGCCTTCTTCGGCGCCCTCGCCTTCGCCCGTTACGACTGGAAGGGCCGCAGCCTGTTCCAGAAGCTGGTGATCCTGCCGATCTTCTTCCCCCAGCCGGTGCTCGGTCTGGCGCTGCTGCTGTGGTTCTCGGCCCTCGGCATCCAGACCAGTTGGATGACCGCCGTCTTCGCCCATCTGGTGTGGATCGTGCCGGTGGTGACGCTGGTGATCTCCATCCAGGTCTACGGTTTCGACCCGACGCTGGAGGAGGCGGCCTTCGACCTCGGCTGCTCGCGCTGGCAGGTGTTCCGCGAGGTGACCCTGCCGATTCTCTGGCCGGGCATCTGGTCGGGCGGGCTCTTCGCCTTCCTGCTCTCGTGGGGCAACTTCCCACTGTCGCTCTATACGGCGGGTGCCGACAGCACCATCCCGAAGTGGCTCTATGCCAAGATGGTCGCCGGCTATACACCGATGGTCCCCGCCCTCGGCACCATGAGCACCCTGGGGGCGGCGATCGCGCTGATCCTCGGCGGAGTGGTGGTGCTCCTCGTCCGGCGTCTGCGCGCAGCCTGAGCCGGGAGGAGCCGCCGATGACGGAAAAGCCGCGTCTGACCAAGAAGGATCGCCAGGATCGCATCGTCCAGGATCTGATGTCGAGCTCGACGCTGCGGGTCTCCGAACTCGCCGCCGAACTCGACGTCTCGACCGAGACGATCCGCCGCGATCTCGACGACCTCGAGGAGCGCGGCCTGATCAATCGGACCTACGGCGGGGCGGTGCGCCCGCTCGGCGCCGAGCCCTCGGTCGCCGAGCGCCATCGCCTGATGGTGCCCGAACGCGAGGCGATCGCCGCCGCCGTGGTCAAGCTGATCCGCCCCCTCGAAGTGGTGGCGATCGGCTCCGGCGCCACCACCACCCACGTCGCCCGCCGCATGTCGGCCGAATGTCGCGACGTGACGGTGATCACCCATTCCTTCTCGGTCGCCACCGTGCTCGCGGCGAACCCGACGATCACCGTGCTGATGTGCCCGGGTCGCTACAACGGCCGCGAGGGCATGATGTGCGGCGCCGAGACGGTGGAGTTCCTCCAGTCCTACAACGCCAACTGGGCCATCCTCGGCGCCACCGGCATCACCTCCGAGGGGTTCAGCGACGTCGAGGCCGACGCCTCCGCCGTCTACAAGGCGATGATGCACCGCGCCGCCGCGACCATCGCGGTGGCCGACCACACCAAATTCGATCAACAGGCACTCGCCATCTGGGGACGTTGGACCGACGTCGCCCGGCTCGTCACCGACCGTCGTCCGCCGGCACCGCTGCTGCGCGCCGCCGAACGGGCCCGGACCGAGCTGACGGTGGTGGGCCGCGACCAGGGATAATTCGGGAGGCGAAATGGGGGACGAGCGGACCGCCGATCGGCGGATCGAGATCGAGGTCGAAGGTGGGCGCGTCGTCGCCTACGAGTACGGCTCCGGGGACGATGTCCTCCTGCTCCTCAACGGCGGACCGGGTCTCGCCTGCGACTACCTGCGCGACGCCCACACTTTCCTCGCCGATCGCGGCCTGCGCGTCGTCGCCTTCGATCAGCTCGGCTGCGGCGCCTCCGACCGCCCCGACGATCCGGCCCTGTGGACCATCGAACGCTACGTCCGCGAGGTGGAGACGGTGCGCGCCACGCTCGGTCTCGGCCGCGTCACCCTCCTCGGCCATTCCTGGGGCGGTTGGCTGGCGATCGAATACACCGTCACCCATCCCGACGCCGTTCGCGCCCTGATCCTCGCCGACACCGCCGCCGATCTGCCGCATCTGATGACGGAGCTGCACCGGCTGCGCGAGGAGCTGGCGCCCGGCACCGACGCCCGCATGCGCGCCTTCGAGGCCGCCGGCCGCTTCGACGATCCCGACTACCTCGCCCTGGTCGAGGCGCTCGACCGCCGCCACGTCTTCCGCGGCGACGACCTGCCGGCGCCGGTCGTCCGCTCCCTCGCCGGCTGGAACACCGCGCCCTACCGCGCCATGCAGGGGCCGAACGAGTTCCTCTACGTCGGCAATCTCAAGGATTGGAGCCGGCTCGCCGAGTTGCACATCATCCGCGTGCCGACCTTCGTCTTCTGCGGCCGCTGGGACGAGCAGACCCCGGCCTGCGCCATGCGCATGGTCGATCGTCTGCCCTTCGTCGAGTTCCACGTCTTCGAAGCCTCGAGCCACATGCCGTTCTGGGAGGAGCCGGAGGCCTACCGCGCCCGCCTGATCGACTTCCTCGGCCGGCGCCGGCCGGTCTGAACGGAGACGCCCATGACGACGACACCCGCCTGGAAGACCCGCAACCGCTCCTTCTACTACGCCGACGCTCCGGCGCCGGCCGACCCGGTGCTCGACCCCGCCTCGACCGCGCTGCTGGTCATCGACATGCAGAACACCTACGTCGAGCGCCCGTCGCGCGACAGCTTGGCGAGCGACGTCGAGCGGGCGCGGTGGGACGCCTGGACGCCCTTCCACGAGCGCATGCGCGAGCTGGTGATCCCCCGCGTCGTCGCCGCTCAGGCGCTCTTCCGGGCCCGCGGCCTCGAAGTGCTGCACGCCCGCATCGCCTGCCGCACCAAGGACGGCCGCGATCGTTCGCTGTCTCAGAAGAAGCCCGGCTTCAACGATCTGTTGCTGCCGAAGGACGAGCACGCCTCGCAGATCCTCGCCGAGGTCGCCCCCGTCGGCGACGAGATCGTCGTCCTCAAGACCACCGACAGCGCCCTCACCGGCACCAATCTGCGCCTGACGCTGGCGAATCTCGGCATCCGCAGCGTCGTCTGCGTCGGCATCTTCACCGATCAGTGCGTCTCCTCGACCGTCCGCAGCCTCGCCGACGAGAGTTTCGAGGTGGTGGTGCTCGAGGATGCCTGCGCTGCCGCCACCCTCGATCTCCACACCCGCGAGCTCGAGATCCTCAACATGATCTACTGCGACGTCATGACCCTCGCCGAGCTCGAGGTCCTGCTCGACCGGACACCGGCGGCGGCGGTTTGACGTCGAACGATGTTGCATATTCCACAGAAAATGTGGAAACTACCACATATCGCGGAAGCGACATCGCACGGAGGTTCGGCGTGTACGACGAGAGGTTCCTGAAGCGGCTGGAAGATCGGCTGCGCGGCGCGCTCCCGGCCTGGGGGCTCGGGCCGGAGGTCGATCTCGGTCTCCTGACGATCTCGGAGAACGCCACCTTCCGCGCCCGCACCGCGTCGCGCGGCGACATGATCTTCCGCGTCCATCGCCCGGACTACCACACCCGCGCCGAGATCGAATCCGAACTCGCCTGGATTCGCGCCCTCGATGCCGAGGGCGGCCTCGCCACGCCGGCGCCGATCCCGCTCGCCGACGGGTCGCTGATCGCCGACATCGACGACGACGGCCACACCCGCCACGTCGTCGCCTTCGAATTCGTGCCCGGCAAGGAACCTTCGCCCGAGGACGAACTCGTCCCCTGGTTCCGCGAGCTCGGCCGCGTCCACGCCCGCCTCCACGCCCATGCCGAACGTTGGCGCCGGCCGCCCGGCTTCACACGCAAGGTGTGGGACTTCGAAACCACTCTGGGGTCGACCCCGCATTGGGGCGACTGGCGCGTCGGTCTCGGCCTCGACGATGCCGGCCGGGCGCTGCTGGCGCGCGCCGTCGCCGAGATCGACCGCCGCCTCGCCGCCTACGGCAAGGGCGAGGACCGCTTCGGTCTCGTCCACGCCGACCTGCGGCTGGCCAATCTCCTGGTCGACGGCGACCGGCTGTCGCTGATCGACTTCGACGACTGCGGCTTCTCCTGGTTCCTCTACGACTTCGCCGCGGCGATCAGCTTCATCGAGCACGACCCGCAGGTGCCGGCGCTCGAGGCGGCGTGGCTCGACGGCTATCGCGAGAGCCGCACCCTCACCGCCGCCGACGAGGCGATGCTGCCGGTCTTCGTCATGCTGCGCCGCATCCTGCTCACCGCCTGGATCGCCTCCCATGCCGAGACGCCCACCGCCGAGGCGATGGGCGTTCCCTACACCCTTGGAACCCTGGATCTCGCCGAAGCCTTCCTCTCCCGTTCCGGCTGACGATCCCGTTTGCGACACCCGAAGACACCGATCGCGGCGCGACGTGCCGCGAAACGAGGACGCTCGTCCTCGCGAGCCCCCGACGGAGCGGCGACATGACCGAGAAGACCCAGCAGATCCTGGCCCTCAACGCCTTCGACGGCACCAGTACCGCCGCCCTCGCCCCCGACGTCGCCGTCTTGGTCGAGCGGCGGCGGCGCAGCTTCGGCGCCACCTCGGTGCTGTTCTACGAGGAGCCGCTGCACGTCGTCACCGGGCGCGGCACCCGCCTGATCACCGCCGACGGCACCGCCTGTCTCGACCTCTACAACAACGTCCCCTCGGTCGGGCATTGCCACCCCCGGGTGGTCGCCGCCGTCCAGGATCAGGTGGCGCGGCTCAACATCCACACCCGCTATCTCTTCGACGTCGTCCACGACTACGCCGAGAAGCTGCTCGCCACCTTCCCGGCGCCGCTCGACAAGGCGATCTTCACCTGCACCGGTTCGGAGAGCAACGATTTCGCCCTGCGGCTCGCCCGCCTCGCCACCGGCGGCATGGGCGTCGTCGTCACCGAGACCGCCTATCACGGCAACACCACCGCGGTGACCGAGGTCTCGCCCTCCTCCTACAAACACGGCCGCCCACCCGCCCACGTCCGCACGGTTCCGGCGCCGCATCCCTCGAACTACGGCGCCGACGTCGCCGGCGGCTTCGCCGCGGCGGTCGAGGCGGCGATCGACGCCATGGCGGCCGACGGCATCGCGGTGGCGGCGTTGCTCTGCGATTCGATCTTCTCGAGCGACGGCGTCTACGCCGATCCGCCGGGCTTCCTCGCCGCCGCCGTCGACCGCGTCCGCGCCCGCGGCGGCCTGTTCATCGCCGACGAGGTCCAGCCCGGCTTCGGTCGCACCGGCGCCGGCATGTGGGGCTTCGCCCGCCACGGCGTGGTGCCCGACGTCGTCACCATGGGCAAGCCGATGGGCAACGGCCTGCCGATCGCCGGCGTCGTCACCCGCGCCGATCTGCTCGAGCGATTCGCCGGCGAATTCGGTTACTTCAACACCTTCGGCGGCAATCCCGTCGCCTCCGCCGCCGCCCTGGCGGTGCTCGACGTGATCGCGGAGGAGGGGCTCGTCGCCAACGCCGCCCGCGTCGGCGGTCGCCTCGCCGGCGAGCTGCGGACCCTGTCGAAGGCTCGCCCCGCGATCGGCGAGGTGCGCGGCGCCGGCCTCTATCTCGGCGTCGACATCGTCGATCCGGCGACCGGCGCCGCCGATCCGGCCGCCGCCACTCGCCTGATCAACCAGTTGCGCGCCCGCCGGGTCCTCATCGGCGCCGCCGGTCCGCTCGGCCACGTCCTCAAGATCCGCTCGCCGCTCTGCCTCTCCGATGCCGACGTCGACCTCTTCCTGGAGGCGCTCGCCGACTGTCCGTTCTGAGCCGTGTCACCGGGTGCGGCCTCGGAGACGACGGTCGGTCTGGACACCGGCGCGCCGACGGGCCACGTTCGCAACCGACCATCGGCACATCGGACCCGGGAATGAAGCGGACCCAGACACGCATCGGCGAAGCCAATCGCGAGAAGATCCTCGACGCGGCCCTCACCCTGTTCTCGCGCTACGGCTTCCGCGGCACCCGCACCGATCAGGTCGCCGAGGCCGCGGGCATGTCCAAGCCCAATCTGCTCTACTATTTCCGCACCAAGCAGGATCTCTATTCGGCCCTGCTCGAACGGACGCTGTTCATGTGGCTCGACCCGCTCGCCCGCATCGCCGCCGATGCCGATCCGGAGACGGCGCTGACCGACTACATCACCGCCAAGCTCGACTATTCGCGCCGCTTCCCCGAACACTCGCGCCTCTTCGCCACCGAGATCCTCCAGGGCGCCACCTGCCTCGAGCCGACGCTGCGGGAGAATCTGGCGCCACTGGTCGACGCCGCCGTCGCCACTTTCCGCCGCTGGATCGACCAGGGACGCCTCGCGCCGATCGATCCGATGAACCTGATGTTCATGATCTGGGCGACCACCCAGCACTACGCCGACTTCGCCGCCCAGATCGCCATTCTGACCGGCCGCACCCTCGACGACGACGAGTTCTTCACCCGCACCCGCGACACCGTGCTGCACGTGATCTTGAAGGGCGTCCTGCCCTGAGCCTCGGCGATCGGTCCCGTCGAACGAAAGGAGCCCCGCGAGAGGGTCGCGGGGCTCCCGATCGGGGTGTCGTGGGCCGGGAGGGACCGGCGTGTCACTCCCGATGCGTCGCCATGGGTCCGCGCGGCGCGACGGCCATGGGGTTGTTGGGATGCTCCCGCCAGGTGCGGTTGTCGGCGCCGACGACGAGCCCGGTGCGCGCGTCGATCGCGCCCGCCGGCAGCGGGTCCATCGAGATGCAGCCGGCGACCGGGCACACCGAGGCGCACAGATTGCAGCCGACGCACTCCGCTTCGTCGACGAAGAAGCGACGCTTCACCCCCTCGAGAGGCTCCACCCGGATCGCCTGATGCGAGGTGTCCTCGCAGGCGATGTGGCAGCGGCCGCATTCGATGCAGCTCGCCTCGTCGATCTTCGCCTTGACCACGTAGTCGAGGTCGAGATGCTGCCAGTCGGTCATCTTCGGGATGGCCGAGCGCGTGATCTGCCGCACCTCGGTGAGCCCGCGCGCGTCCATCCAGTCGGAGAGACCGGTGATCATGTCCTCGACGATGCGGAAGCCGTAGGTCATGGCGGCGGTGCAGACCTGCACCGTCGAGGCACCGAGCGCCAGATACTCGATCGCGTCGCGCCACGTCTCGATGCCGCCGATGCCGGAGATCGGCAGGTCGGCGGTCGCCGGATCGCGGGCGATCTCGCTCACCATGTTGAGGGCGATCGGCTTCACCGCCGGACCGCAGTAGCCGCCGTGGGTGGCGAGGCCGCCGGTCGAGGGCCGCGGCGTCAGGCTGTCGATGTCGACCCCCATCACCGAGTTGATGGTGTTGATCAGGCTGACCGCATCGGCGCCGCCGCGCTTGGCCGCCTCCGCCGGGCGACGGATGTCGGAGACGTTGGGCGTCAGCTTGACGATCACCGGCATGCGCGAGTGCTGCTTGCACCAGCGCGTCACCATCTCGACGTACTCCGGCACCTGGCCGACCGCCGCGCCCATGCCGCGCTCGGACATGCCGTGCGGGCAGCCGAAGTTGAGCTCGATGCCGTCGGCCTCGGTCTCCTCCACCCGCTTCAGGATCGCCTTCCAGGCGTCCTCCTCGCAGGGCACCATCAGCGACACCACCAGCGCCCGGTCCGGCCACGCGCGCTTGACCTCCTTGATCTCGCGCAGGTTCACCTCGAGCTGCCGGTCGGTGATCAGCTCGATGTTGTTGAGGCCGAGGATGCGCCGGTCCGGCCCGTGCCAGGCGCCGTAGCGCGGCCCGGAGACGTTGACCACCGCCGGCCCGTCCTCGCCGAGCGTCTTCCACACCACGCCCCCCCATCCGGCCTCGAAGGCACGGACCACGTTGACCTTCTTGTCGGTCGGCGGCGCCGAGGCGAGCCAGAACGGGTTGGGAGCCCGGATCCCGACGAAGTCGACACGGAGATCGGCCATGGATCCCTCCTTCAGACGTGCGAGCGCAGGGTGCGGTCGATGGAACGGGCGGCGTCGCGGCCGGCGGCCACCGCCTCGACGGTGAGGTCGCGGCCGCGGTTGGTGCAGTCGCCGCCGGCCCAGACCTTGGGATTGGAGGTGCGTCCCTCCGCGTCGACGGCGATCCGTCCGCCGTCGAGCGCCACGCTGCCCTCGCCGAGGTCGCCGGCCTTCAGTTTTTGGCCGATGGCGAGCAGCACCTGATCGCAGGCGAGGGTCACCGTCGCGCCGGTGCCGATCACCCGGCCGGCCTCGACGCGGGTCCGCTCGAACTCGATCCCGACGACGCGTCCGGCCTCGCCGACGACGCGCTTCGGCGCCAGATGGGTGCGGATGAGTACACCGTCCGACTTGGCGATCTCCTTCTCGTGGTCGGAGGCGCCCATCTCGGCGAGACCGCGCCGATAGGCGATCGTCACCTCCTCGGCGCCCAGGCGCTTGGCCTGCGAGGCGGCGTCGATCGCCGTCATGCCGCCGCCGATCACCACCACCCGCTCGCCGACCGGAACCGTGGCGAGATCCTCCGCCTGACGCAACCCGGCGATCCATTCGACCGCGTCCTCGACCCCGGCGAGATCGGCCGGGATGCCGAGCCCGTTGGTGTCGCCGAGGCCGTTGCCGAGGAAGACCGCGTCGTATTCGCTGGTCAGCCCGTAGAGGCCGACGTCGCGGCCGAGCGCCTTGCCGGTCTCCACCGTGATGCCGCCGATGCCGAGGAGCCACGTCGCCTCGATCCGGGCGAAGTCGTCGGTCTCCTTGTAGGCGGCGAGGCCGAATTCGCTGAGGCCGCCGAGCTTCGATCGCGCCTCGAACACCGTCACCTCGTGGCCGAGCCGGGCGAGCTCGTGCGCCGCGGCGAGCCCCGCCGGACCGGCGCCGACCACCGCGACACGGTGGCCGCTGGGGGCGGCCCGCTCGAACATCGCGTGCCCGGCCTCGACCACCGCCTCGGTGGCGAAGCGCTGCAGCCGGCCGATCTCCACCGGACGACCCTCGGCGGCGACGCGCACGCAGACTTCCTCGCACAGCGTCTCGGTCGGGCAGACCCGGGCGCAGGTGCCGCCCAGGACGTTCGACCCGAGGATCGTCCGCGCCGCGCCGAGCCGGTTGCCGGTGGCGATCTGGCGGATGAACAGCGGCACGTCGATCGAGGTCGGGCAGGCCCGAGTGCAGGGCGCATCCCAGCAGAACAGGCAGCGATCGGCCGCGATCCCCGCGGCGAGCGCCGTCAACGGCGGCTTGATGTCGACGAAGTTGGCGTCGAGGACGTCCTTCGGCGCGCGTCCGGCGGCGATGCCCGGGGGTGAGACCATCGTTCCTGTCTCCTCGCATGACGATCGGCGAGACCTCGGCCCTGCGACGCCGTCGCGGCTCCGAGGCGATCGGGCCCTCCCGGACCCGCTCTTTTGACCATTCGATCAAATCTTCAAATCGCCGTCAACGCCGCGAATGCCCAGAAATTGGACATGCACCCTCGATGGGCTTCGGCCGCCGCTGCTGCGTTCCGGCGCCCGCGTCCGGTGATCGTCGCCGGGTGTTCACCCGTTCGAAATACGGAACGTTCTGAACAGGTCTCGGCCGTTGCCGAAGCTTCTCGTCGGCCGATAGGTTGGCGCGATCGACCGAACGGCAGGCCGCCCCATCGCCCTCCGCATCCGGCGGAAGGACCGCGGCGCGTCGCCGATGTCCTGGAAAAATGGCGGAATTCGACCGTTCCTCAAGCGGAGACCGGCTTCATGACTCTGATTTCGAACGCCGTCGGCGGACGTCTGGTGACCTCGACCTCGACCCGCATCGTCGACGTCTTCGACCCGGCGACCGGCGAGGTCACCGGCCGACTGCCGCTGTCGACGGTCGAAGAAGTGAACGCCGCCGTCGAGGTGGCGGCTGCGGCCGCCGGCGATTGGGGGCGTCTGCCGCCGCTGCGCCGCGCCCGCATGATGTTCGACTTCAAGCGTCTGCTCGACGAGAACGTCGAGGCGATCGCCCGCGCGGTCTCCGCCGAACACGGCAAGACCCATGCGGACGCCCTCGGCGAGGTGGCGCGCGGCATCGAGGTGGTCGATTTCGCCTGCGGCATCCCGCACCTCTTGAAGGGCGAGTTCTCCCGCAACGTCGGGCCCGAGATCGACAGCTGGTCGGACCGTCGGCCACTCGGCGTCGTCGCCGGCATCACGCCGTTCAACTTCCCGGCCATGGTGCCGCTGTGGATGTATCCGCTGGCGATCGCCTGCGGCAACACCTTCGTGCTCAAGCCGTCGGAGCGCGATCCCTCCTCGGTCATGCTGGTGTGGGACCTGTTCCGCCGTGCCGGCTTCCCCGACGGCGTGCTCAACGTCGTCCACGGCGACAAGCAGGCGGTCGACGCCCTGCTCGATCATCCGAAGGTCAAGGCGGTGAGCTTCGTCGGCTCCACCCCGATCGCCGAATACGTCTATTCCCGCGGCACCGCGAAGGGAAAGCGCGTCCAGGCCCTCGGTGGCGCCAAGAATCACGCCGTCGTCATGCCCGACGCCGACATCGAAAAGGCGGTCGATGCGCTGATGGGCGCCGGCTACGGCTCGGCCGGCGAACGCTGCATGGCGATCTCGGTCGCCGTGGCGATCGGCGACAAGACCGCCGACGCCCTGGTTGCGGCGCTGAAGCCGCGCGTCGAGGCGCTGAAGGTCGGTCCGGCGAGCGATCCCGCCGCCGAGATGGGCCCGCTGATCACCGCCGCCCACAAGGCCAAGGTCGAAGGCTACATCGACCAGGGCGTGAAGGAAGGCGCCGAACTGGTGGTCGACGGCCGCGGCTTCCGTCCCCAGGGTTGGGAGAAAGGCTGGTTCGTCGGCGGCACCCTGTTCGATCGCGTCACCCCGGACATGACGATCTACAAGGAGGAGATCTTCGGCCCGGTCCTCTCGGTGCTGCGCGCGGAGAGCTGGGACGAGGCCGTCGACCTGATCGACGCCCACGAATACGGCAACGGCACCGCGATCTTCACCCGCGACGGCGATGCCGCCCGCGCCTTCGCCGATCGCATCGAGGTCGGCATGGTCGGCATCAACGTGCCGCTGCCGGTGCCGGTCGCCTATCACTCCTTCGGCGGCTGGAAGCGCTCTCTCTTCGGCGATCACTCGATCTACGGACCGGAGGGCGTGCGCTTCTACACCCGCCTGAAGACGGTCACCTCGCGCTGGCAGAGCGGCCTGCGCGCCGGCGCCGAATTCGCCTTCCCGACCATGAAGTGACACCCCTCGGGCCTCACCGCCCGATCCGATTCCGACGCGACGGCGGAGCAGTCTCCGCCGTCGCGTCGTCGCGTCCGTACGCCCGCCGCCACGGCGCTCGAGTGCGGGACGCCTGCCTGCAATCAGGTCGCCATTTGCACAAAGTTTCGACACGCTCTCCCCTTGCTCACGATTTGTCCATTTGATCAAATCTCACCGGACGAGGCTCGCATCTCGCCGTCCCCGACGGGCGTGACGAACCGGGAGACCCACGATGGACATCAGCCCCAGTGCCGTTCCCGCCGATGCGGAAACGCGCGCCTCGGAGCACGCGGACTACGGGCGCGTCGTCATCGACGCCCGCGGCCTGAACCTCACCTTCGACACCGCCGACGGGCGGGTCGATGCCCTCTCCAACGTCGATCTGACGGTGCGCGAGGGCGAGTTCGTCTCCTTCATCGGCCCGTCGGGATGCGGCAAGACCACGCTGCTGCGCGTCATCGCCGACCTCGAGCAGGCGACCGGCGGGTCGATCACCGTCGGCGGCGTCTCGCCCGCCGATGCCCGCGCCTCGCGGCTCTACGGCTACGTCTTCCAGGCCCCGGCGCTCCTGCCCTGGCGCAACGTGCTCGCCAACGTCACGCTGCCGCTCGAGATCTTCGGCGTCCCCGCCGCCGAACGCCTGGAGCGCGCGCATCGCAACCTCGCCCTGGTCAATCTCGACGGTTTCGAGAAGAAGTTCCCCTGGCAGCTCTCCGGCGGCATGCAGCAGCGCGCCTCGATCGCCCGCGCCCTCGCCTTCGATCCCGATCTCCTGTTGATGGACGAGCCCTTCGGCGCCCTCGACGAGATCGTCCGCGACAAGCTCAACGAACAACTGCTGAAGCTGTGGGCCGAGACCGCCAAGACGGTGATCTTCGTCACCCATTCGATCCCCGAGGCGGTCTTCCTCTCCACCCGCATCGTCGTCATGAGCCCGCGCCCCGGCCGCATCGTCGACGTCGTCGACTGCGATCTGCCGCGCGACCGCACCCTCGAGATCCGCGAGACGCCGCGCTTCCTGGAAATCGCCCACCGTGTCCGCGAAGGCCTGCGCGCGGGGCATTCCTATGACGACTGACGCCGCGGCTCCCTCGCTCTTCGGGCGTCTCGCCGGCGGTTCTGTCCTGCCGCTCGCCACGGTGCTCTTCGTCGTTCTGGTCGTCTGGTACGGCGCGGCGATCGCCCTCAATGCCCCCTTCGCCCGCGCCATGGCGACCGATCCCGCCGGGCTCGACTTCGCCGGGCTGGTCGAGACGACCCTGTCGCAGGAGCGCCCGGTGCTGCCGGCGCCGCATCAGATCGTCGCCGAGTTGAAGAAGACGGTCGTCGACCTGCCGGTGACCTCCAAGCGCAGTCTGGTGCTGCACGGCTGGGTGACGCTGTCCTCGACGCTCACCGGCTTCGCCATCGGCGCGTTGCTCGGCCTCCTGCTGGCGATCGCCATCGTCCACGTGAAGAGCCTCGAGAAGAGCCTGATGTTCTGGATCGTCTCGTCGCAGACCGTGCCGATCCTGGCGGTCGCGCCGATCGTCATCGTCGTGCTCGGCGCCATGGGCCTGACCGGCCTCGTGCCCAAGGCGATCATCTCGGCCTATCTCTGCTTCTTCCCCGTCACCATCGGCATGGTGAAGGGCCTGACCTCGCCCGATCGCCTCCATCTCGACCTGATGCGCACCTGGGACGCCTCGCCGTCGCAGACCTTCTGGCGCCTGCGGGTGCCCTCCTCGGTGCCGTTCCTCTTCACCTCGCTCGAGGTGGCGATCGCCTCGAGCCTGGTCGGCGCCATCGTCGGCGAGCTGCCGACCGGCGCCCAGGCCGGCCTCGGCGCCCGCCTCCTCGCCGGCTCCTACTACGGCCAGACCATCCAGATCTGGGCGGCGCTGTTCGCCGCCGCCATCCTCGCCGCCTCGATGGTCGGCCTCGTCGGCCTCGTCGAACGGCTGGTCCTGAAGGCCATGGGAGGTCGCCGATGAACGAGATCCCGACCTCGCTCACCCCGGCGCTCGAAGAGCCGGTCTCGCCGCCGCAGGAGATGTCGGCGGATCGGCTCGCCGCCCTCGCCGTCGCCGGCCTCGGTCTCCTCGGCTTCCTGGCGCCGTTGACCGTGAAACTCGCCTGGAGCGCCACCGGACTGCCGGGGATCCTCCTCGGCCTCGCCGTCCTCGCCGGCGGTCTCGTCCTGCCGCGCCTGACCGGCGGCCTCGCCGTTCTGGTCTCGGCCCTCGCCACCCTGGCCTTCGCCGTCGCCCTCCTCCTCGTCGTCCATTCGCCGGCGGTGGCGGGCTCGGTCGGGCTCGGCTTCGTCCTGGTGCTCCTCGCCACCTGGCTCTCCGCCTGGTCGCTGATCCAGCGCCTGACCGATCTCGCCTCGGAAGCCCCGCACCTGCGCCGCCTCCTCGATCCGTCGATCCCGCTGGTCTTCGGCGCCTTCCTCTTTCTGGTCTGGGAGGTTGTGACGATCGGCTTCGGCGTGCCGATGGTGCTGCTGCCGGCGCCCTCGCAGATCCTGGTGCGCTTCTTCTCCTCGCTGCCGATCCTCGGTGAGGACTTCGTCCAGACGGTGCTGCGCGCCGTCATCCCCGGCTGGGCGATCGGCTCGGCCGCCGGTTTCCTGGTCGCCCTCCTCGCCGATCGTCACCCCTTCCTCGGTCGCGGCCTGCTGCCGCTCGGCAACTTCGCCTCGGCCCTGCCGATGGTCGGCATCGCCCCGATCATGGTGATGTGGTTCGGCTTCGACTGGCAGTCGAAGGTGGCGGTGGTGGTGATCAACACCTTCTTCCCGGCGCTGGTGAACACCGTGGCCGGTCTCGACGCCAGCGGCCGCATGGAGCGGGACCTGATGCGCTCGTGGAACGCCTCGTGGTTCCGCACCCTGATCTCGCTGCGCCTGCCGGCCGCCATGCCGCACGTCTTCGGCGCGCTGAAGCTCAACTCCACCTTCGCGTTGATCGGCGCGATCGTCGCCGAGTTCTTCGGCACGCCGATCGTCGGCATGGGCTTCCGCATCTCCACCGAGGTCGGCCGCATGGGCCTCGACATGGTCTGGGCCGAGATCGTGCTCGCCGCGATCACCGGCTCCACCCTCTTCGCGCTCCTGGCGTTCGTCGAACGCCGGGTGACGTTCTGGCATCCGTCGAACCGGGGACGGTGACGCCCGGTCGGGAATTCGAGAGGAGACTGCTGGATGAATCGGACGTTTCTCGCCGTGGCCGCCCTCGCGGCCGGACTGGGCGCCACCACCGCCCACGCCGAAGACAAGCTCACCCTGCAGCTCAAGTGGGTGACCCAGGGCCAGTTCGCCGGCTACTACGTCGCCAAGGACAAGGGCTTCTACAAGGAGGCCGGCCTCGACGTGACCATCAAGCCGGGCGGCCCCGACATCGCGCCCCCGCAGATCATCGCCGGCGGCGGCGCCGACGTGATCATCGAATGGATGCCGGCGGCGCTCGCCGCCCGTGAGAAGGGCGTCGCCCTGGTCAACATCGCCCAGCCGTTCAAGCGCTCCGGCATGATGCTGACCTGCCGCAAGGAGACCGGCATCGCCTCGCCCGCCGACCTCAAGGGCAAGACCCTCGGCGTCTGGTTCTACGGCAACGAATATCCGTTCATGGCCTGGATGTCGAAGCTCGGCTACAAGACCGACGGTTCGGCCGGCGGCGTCAAGGTGATCAAGCAGGGCTTCAACGTCGACCCGATCATCCAGAAGCAGGCCGCCTGCATCTCGACCATGACCTACAACGAGTATTGGCAGGTGATCGACGCCGGCATCAAGGCCGACGACCTCGTCACCTTCAAATACGCCGACCAGGGCGTGGCGACGATGGAAGACGGTCTCTACACCACCGAGGCCAAGCTCGCCGACCCGAAGATGGTCGAGAAGCTCGCCAAGTTCGTGAAGGCGACGATGAAGGGCTGGGAGTGGGCGCGCGAGCACCCGACCGAGGCCGCCAAGATCGTCCTCGAGAACGATGCGACCGGCGCTCAGACCGAGAAGCATCAGGTCCGCATGGTCGGCGAGATCAACAAGCTGACCGCCGGCTCCACCGGCAAGCTCGACGTCGCCGACTACGACCTGACGGTCAAGACGCTGCTCACCGCCGGTGGCGAGGCCCCGGTCATCACCAAGGAGCCGAAGGGCGCCTGGACCCACGCGGTCACCGACGCCGCCGGCCTGAAGTGATCCGATCCGTCGGACGGGGAGGGGGCATCCCTCTCCCGTCCGACGTCCCCGGGGGGAGGCGGTGCACCGCGACCCCCTCGTCCGAGTGCCCCGGCGCGGCGTCGCATCAGCGTGACCGCCGCGCCGCATCCATCGTGAGACCCGCGGCCTCGCCCGCCGCCGACGACCTTCCCATCCTCAGGAGCCGATCATGACCATCCTCATCCGTGGTGGAACCGTGGTGAACGCCGATCATTCCGAGCGCGCCGACGTCCTCGTCGACGGCGAGACGATCGTCGCCGTCGGGCCGAACCTCGAGGTGCCGGCGGGGGCGCGGGTGATCGACGCCGAGGGATGCTTCGTCATGCCCGGCGGCATCGACCCGCACACCCATCTCGACATGCCCTTCATGGGCACCTTCTCCGCCGACGACTTCGAGAGCGGTACCCGCGCGGCGCTGGCCGGCGGCACCACCATGCTGATCGACTTCTGCATCCCCAAGCCCGGCGGCTCGATGATCACGGCCTACGAGGAGTGGAAGAAGAAGGGCGCCAAGGCGGTCTCCGACTACGGCCTGCACCTCACCATCACCTGGTGGTCGCAGCAGGTCCACGACGAGATGGATGTGTGCGTCAATCAATTCGGCATCAACTCCTACAAGCACTTCATGGCCTACAAGGGCTCGTTGATGGTCAACGACACCGAGCTCTTCCAGTCCTTCACCCGCTGCAAGGGTCTCGGCGCCCTGCCGATGGTCCATGCCGAGAACGGCGAGATGGTCGCCGAGCTGCAGGAGGAGATGTTCGCCCGCGGCTTCACCGGCCCCGAGGGCCATCCGCTCTCCCGTCCGCCCGAGGTCGAGGGCGAGGCGGCGAACCGCGCCATCGTCATCGCCGACATGGTCGGCGTGCCGCTCTATGTCGTCCACACCTCGTGCAAGCAGGCGCTCGACGCCGTGGCGCGGGCCCGCGCCGGCGGCCAGCGCGTCTTCTGCGAACCGCTGATCCAGTATCTGACCCTCGATTCCAGCCGCTACTTCGATCCCGACTGGGACAAGGCCGCCGCCTGCGTCATGTCCCCGCCGTTCCGGCCGAAGGAGCATCAGGACGCGCTGTGGGCGGCGCTCGCCAACGGCACCATGCAGGTGGTCGCCACCGACCACTGCACCTTCGACAGCGAGAAGAAGCGCCGCGGCTTCGGCGACTTCCGCAAGATCCCCAACGGCACCGGCGGTCTCGAGGAGCGCATGCCGGTCCTGTGGACCAAGGGCGTGGTCACCGGCCGCCTCACCAAGGAGGAGTTCGTCGGCGTCACCTCGACCAACGTCGCCCGCATCCTCAACGTCTACCCGAAGAAGGGCCGCGTCGGGGTGGGCTCGGACGCCGACATCGTGATCTGGGACCCGGAAGCGACCAAGACCATCTCGGTGAAGAGCCAGTTCTCGGTGATCGACTACAACATCTTCGAGGGGCTGGAGCTGAAGGGCCTGCCGCGCACCGTGCTGTCGCGCGGTCGCGTCGGCTTCGAGAAGGGCGAGGTGCTGCTGAAGGCCGGCGACGGCGCCTACGTGCCGCGCACGCCCTTCCCGGCGGCCTCCGTCGCCACCATCACCTTCAAGGACACCTTCCGGCCGCACCCGGTCGACCGCGACGTCGAACTGAACCACTGAGGTGTCGCCGCCCCGACGATCCCGGCGCGGTCCCGAGCCCGCGCCGGCCACCCGTTCCATTCGGAGCCCGTTCCCGATGATCCCGAACCTCAAGATCGATTCCGAGCGCCTGTGGTCCATGCTGATGGACACCGCGAAGTTCGGCGGCACCCCGAAGGGCGGCGTCAAGCGCCTCACCCTCACCGGCGAAGACAAGCAGGTGCGCGACTGGTTCCGCGCCGAGATGGAGGCGCTCGGCTGCACCGTCACCGTCGACGAGGTCGGCAATCTCTTCGCCCGCCGCCCCGGCCGCAATCCGAACCTGCCGCCGATCGCCATGGGCTCGCATCTCGACACCCAGCCGACCGGCGGCAAGTTCGACGGCATCCTCGGCGTCATCGGCGCGGTCGAAGCGATGAAGACCCTCGTCGCCGCCGGCTACGAGACCAACGCCCCGATCGAGGTGGTCGACTGGGCCAACGAGGAGGGCTCCCGCTTCGCCCCCGCCATGCTCGCCTCCGGCGTCTTCGCCCGCGTCTTCACGCCCGAATACGCCTGGTCCCGCGAGGACCGCCAGGGCGTGACCTACGGCGACGCCCTGGAAGCCATCGGCTACAAGGGCAGCGAGAAAGCCGGCGACCATCCGCTCCAGGCCTATTTCGAACTGCACATCGAACAGGGGCCGATCCTCGAGGACGAGGGCCGCACCATCGGCGTGCTCACCGGCGTCCAGGGCATGCGCTGGTACGAGGTGACGGTGAAGGGCCAGGACGCCCACACCGGCGCCACCCCGATGCGGCTCCGCAAGAACGCCCTGGTCGGCACCGCCCGCCTGATCGAGGCGATCGACGCCATCGGCCATCGCCATGCACCCGACGCGGTGGCCACCGTCGGCCTCGTCGAGGTCAAGCCCAACTCCCGCAACGTCGTGCCGGGCGAGGTGTTCTTCACCGTCGACCTGCGCCATCCGGAGGAGAAGGTGCTCGAGCAGATGGAGGCGGACTTCCGCGCCGCCATCGTCGACGTCCTGCCGCCGCTGAAGCTCGATTGGGAAGAGGCGATGATCTGGAACTCGCCGGCGGTGAAGTTCGCGCCCGAGCTGATCGCCTGCGTCGACCGCAGCGTCGACAAGCGTGGGTATTCCAAGCGCCGCATGGTGTCCGGCGCCGGTCACGACGCCGTCTACATCGCCCGCGTCGCCCCGACGACCATGATCTTCGTCCCCTGCGAAGGCGGCCTCAGCCACAACGAATACGAGACGATCAAGGCCGAGGAGGCCGCTGCCGGCGCCCAGGTGCTGCTCGACGCCGTCCTCGAATACGACGCCACCCTCGCCTGAGCGAGCGAGACCGGAGACGTCTCACGGCTCTGTCGTCGGCTCGGCCGCCCTTCCCTGCCTCGGAGGCGGGACGGCCGGCCGGTCCGCGTCGGCGGAGGGATCCCTCGGACCTTGCGCCATCCGCGTTCGACCTCATCAGGGTTCCACCGAAGAGCAATCGTCACGGACTCGGTATAATTTCACATTCGCCCCTGGGCCGCGCGTCGGCTCCGAAGGCGGTCGGTGTCGATCGCCGCACACCGCGTGTGGAGGGGCAGGAGCCGCGCCCCAGCGGTGCCCCCAACGGCGCGACCGAACGACGGCCGCAGCATGAGAGCGAGACGGTGCGGGCCGACCTTCGGCTTCTCACCCGTCCCCCGGATCGGATGATCGGTTGACACACATGAGCATGGACCTCGTCGTCGACGTCTTCGCCCTGATCGGGGTGGCGACGTGCCTCTATCTGGCCGCTCGCGGCCTCTTCGCTTTCCTCGGCTGGGTCGAGCGCTCCGAGATCGAGCGCCAGCGGGCCGAGGAGGCCGGCGCCGTCGCGCGTCCCGCCCGGGCGCAGCGGTCCGCCGCGCCCACCGGTGAAATTCCCGCCGAAGTCGTCGCCGCCATCACTGCGGCGGTGGCCGCCGTCGGCGGCCATCACGTCGTCTTCATCAACGACGTGGTCGGTGGTCAGTCCTGGTCCCACGAAGGCCGCTGGCTCCACCAGACTTCGCACCGCACCCGCTGATCGGCGCGGCGACGGCGGCGAGGCGCCGCCGACCCCGGATCGATCGGTCGAACCCATGAGTCGCCCCATGAACGTCCCCGACACCCTCTTCGGCGCCCTGCTCGTGTCGCTGATCGACTTCTTCCTGTCGATCCTGATGATCTCGGGCATCGGCATCGTCCTGGCGCTCTTCCCGCTCCTCAACCGGATCGGCAGGATCGACGACGAAGCATTGCGCGACCAGCGCCACTGAGCCCCTCCCATCGACCGCAACGCCGAGACGGAGGCGCGCCGTGGATCAACTCTTCGAATTTCTCCAGGCCCTGAAGGACCAGACCGGCCTCGCCCACATCTGGTGGGGCAATCTGGTGATGATGGCCATCGGCGCCACCATGATCTGGCTCGCCGTGGTCAAGCACTACGAGCCGCTGCTGCTGGTCGGCATCGGCTTCGCCTGCATCATCGCCAACGTGCCGGGCTCCGACCTGATCCTGCCGGGTGGTCTGTTCGACTACGCCTACAAGGGCGTGGCGTTGTTGATCATCCCGCCGCTGATCTTCTTCGGCGTCGGCGCCATGACCGACTTCGCTCCGATGATCGCCAATCCCAAGCTGGTGATCCTCGGCGCCGCCGCCCATCTCGGCATCTTCGTCGCCCTGATCGGCGCCAAGGCGCTCGGCTTCACGCTCGCCGAAGCGGGCGCGATCGGCATCATCGGCGGCGCCGACGGGCCGATGGCGATCTTCGTCACCATGAAGCTGGCGCCGCATCTGCTGCCCCAGATCTCGGTCGCCGCCTATTCCTACATGGCGCTGATGCCGCTCATCCAGCCGCCGGTGATGAAGCTCCTCACCACCCGCGAGGAACGCCGCATCGTCATGCGTCAGGCCCGCAAGGTGAGCCGGCTCGAGCGCATCGCCTTCCCGGTGGTGATCGGCATCATCGTCAACCTGTTCTTCCCGCCGGTGGCCCCGCTGATCACCATGCTGATGCTGGGCAACCTCTTCCGCGAGGTGCTGGTGGTCGATCGTCTCGCCAAGACCGCCGCCAACGAGGTGATGAACGTCATCATCATCTGCCTGACGCTGGCCATCGGCTCGACCATGTCGGCCGACCGCTTCCTGACCCTGGAAACGCTGGAGATCGTCTTCCTCGGCCTCGTCGCCTTCGTCTTCGGCACCGGCTCCGGCGTCGTCGGCGCCAAGATCATGAACCTGTTCGTCACCGAGAAGATCAATCCGCTCCTCGGCTCCGCCGGCATCGCCTCGGTGCCGATCGCCGCCCGCGTCAGCCACAAGGTGGCGCTGGAGGAGAACAAGGAGAACTACCTGATCTATCACGCCATGGGGCCGAACCTCGCCGGCGTCTTCGGCACCGCCATCTCCGGCGGCATCCTCCTGGCGCTGCTCGGGGTCAAGTGATCCCGATCGGGCGGCCGCGCGGCCGCCCTCCCGCCGGCGCCGGGTCGGCCTCGGCGCGGCGGGAAACGGCGGCGAGAATCTTCCTCGCCGCCCTCGGTCTCACGCCCTCGGCGTCGCCATGTCGATGACGCCAGCCTGAAGCGGCTCGGTGTCGACGTGATCGATCACTCGCATCGGCACCGGGGCGGCCCGGACGTGCCGATCGAGGACGTCGCCGGAGCGGTCGAGGATCTGATCGCCGCCGGTAGGGTCCGCCATTTCGGCCTCTCCGAACCGGGTGCGGCGACGGTGCGTCGGGCCCACGCGGTCCAGCCGATCACCGCGCCGCAGAACGAATGTTCGCTGTGGACCCGCGGCCCCGAGACCAACGGCATCCTCGAAGCCTGCGAGGATCTCGGCATCGGTCTCGTCCCCTACGGACCGCTCGGCAAAGGCTTCCTCACCGGCGCCATGAGCAAGGACGCGACGCTCGGCGAAGGCGACTTCCGCCGCACTCTGCCGCGCTTCACGCCGGAGGCGATGGCGAAGAACCAGGCGCTGAGAGCCCCGCCACCTCCGGGACCGACGCCGTCGCGGCGGCCGCGTGGCGCTCGGGAGCGCCCGTCACGCCGGGTCGATGAGGCTCGGACGCCTCCCGACGGCACCGACGTCACGGCCCGCCCGGCCGACGCCCGATCGGGCGCGCCTTCGCTCCCGGCGCTTCGACGGGCCGAAACTCCGGGACCTCGGCGTCAGTCGTCGTCGAGCGAGAAGTCGACCATCAGCTCGTGCGCGATCGCTTCGATCGAGCGCCGCAGGACTTCGATGTCGAGGTCGTCGGGCAGGGTCAGCCGTACCCGCGCCTTGAACATCGCTTCGCCCGAGAACGAGCCGCTGACCTGCTCGCTCTCGAACTCGGTGATGCTGACGCCGTGGCCCGCCACCACGCCCGACAGGTCGCGAACGATGCCCGGTCGATCGAGGCCGATCAGGTCGAGGTTCAGGGTACGGCCGGAGACCCGCTCCTGGGTGTCGCTGGTCGCGATGGCGAGGCTCAGGCCCTGGGCCTCGAGCCCACGCAGCGACGCGATCAGGTCGCCCGACCTCTCCGGTGCGACGGCGACCAGCAACATGCCGGCGAACTGCCCTCCGAGGCTCGCCATGCGGCTGTCGAGCCAATTGCCGCCGGCGGTCGCGATCGCTTCGGAGACTGCGTTGACCAGCCCGGGTCGGTCGCGACCGATGACGGTGAGTACGAGATGTGTCTGCATGGCCGTGGTCCTCCGAGGTGCCCGGGCGGTCGGCCGATCGGGAGCGATCGAACGAGGGCAGTCACGACGAGGTAACGGTCGCGTCGCTCCCTGTCGATGCGACCGACCGACCGACGGCCGGTTTCGCGGTCCGGCACCGCTCGATCCGCCGATCTTCGAAGATCAACCTGCGGCCGGGGATGGACCCGCATTGCGATGTCGGAACCACAATGCGACGTTCTCCGGGACGGCGCTCGGAAGTTCCTCACCGATCGAGCCCCCCGGCCCCGAGCGCCGGGTCGCCCCGCGCGCCGTCGAATGGCCTGCTGCCGATTTCACGGACACCGAGTTCGGGTGTCATGATGGAACCGGAGGCATCGGATGGTACGCAGACGGTTCAGCAGAGAGTTCAAGCTGGAGGCCGTGAGGCCGGTCCGGGAGCGCGGCGGCAGCGTCGCGTAGGCGGCGCGGGACCTCGACGGGAACGAGAACCAGCTCCGCAAGTGGGTCAAGGAGTTCGCCTCCGATCCGCAGGGCGGTCGCCTCGGGTCAACGGCGAGGCGGCGGTTGACGGAATTCGATTCATGGCGGGCTTCACCGATTCGGAGCCTTCCATGTCGCGTCCAACCCGATCCGCCTCGTTGCTCGCCCATTTTTCCGCGTTGTCGGATCCGCGCCAGCGCCGGCGGGTCCTGTATCCGTTGCCGGAGATCCTGTCGCTGGTGCTCTGCGCCACGCTTTCGGGCCTGAAGGATTTCGTCGAAATCAGGCTCTGGGGTGACGAACGGCTCGATTTTCTGCGACGCTTTCTGCCCTACGAGCGAGGCCTTCGGGCCACGACACTCTCGACGACGTGATCAACGGCCTCGACGCCGACCTGTTCAAGACCTGCTTCGCCAACTGGATCGAGAGTTTGCGCGACCGCGCCCCCGACATCGTCGCCATCGACGGCAAGACCTCGCGGCGAACCCACGCGCGCGGGAAGGGTCGCGAGCCGTTGCATCTGGTCTCCGCGTGGGCCTCCCGTCAGCGCCTCGTCCTCGGCCAGCAGGTCGTCGACGAGAAATCCAACGAGATCGTCACCATTCCGCTGCTGCCGAAGCGGCTCGAACTGACCGGTGCGCTGGTCACCATCGACGCCATCGGCACTCGGACCGAGATCGCCGACGAGATCGTCGGGTGCGGCGGCGACCATCTCTCGGCGCTGAAGGGCAACCGGCCGGTGCTCCACGCGGACGTCGTCGCCTTCATCGACGATCCGTCGGCCGAGATGCCGGAGCCGGCATTCCAGACCACCGATGCCGACCACGGCCGCATCGAAGAGCGACGCCATGTCGTCTGCCACGAGGTCGACTGGCTGTTCTCGGACCGCCGTTACGCCGACGAGCCGCGCGTTCCCCATCCGGCGATGATCGGCATGGTCGAGAGCCGCATCGAGCGAAACGGCGCGGTCGCGCGGGAACGACGGTATCGTCTCTCGTCGACGCGGCTCGACGCCATAACCTTCGCCGCCGCCGTTCGCGCCCATCGGGGCGTCGAGAACCGCCTCCACCGGGTGCTCGACGTGGTCTCTCACGACGATCTCGCTCGCCTGCGAAGCGGCAACGGCCCCCACAACATGGCCGTGGTCAAACACATGGCCATGAACCTCGTCCGCCATCCGGAAGATCGCCACAGCCTCGAGGTTCGCCGCAAACTCGCAAACCTCACCCCCGACCATCTCGAAACCCTGACCCGCCAAACCTCGGCATTGACCTGAAACGATGCCCCTGGGCGGACTTCAGCCTTCGAGCGAGCGCTTCGCCGCGACGATCGCCAGCGCCGCCTCGAGCACCGCGTCGCGGTCGAGGTTCGAGGTGTCGAGCACCACGGCGTCGTCGGCCGGCTTCAGCGGCGCCACCGCCCGGTTGGCGTCGCGCTCGTCGCGCTCCACCGTCTCGGCGAGGATGCGCGCGTAGTCGACGTCGCGGCCCTTGGCGGCGAGTTCGTCGGTACGGCGTCGGGCGCGCACCTCCGGCGAAGCGGTGACGTAGATCTTCACCTGCGCGTCGGGGCAGATCACCGTGCCGATGTCGCGCCCGTCGAGCACTGCACCCGGCGCGGTGGCGGCGAAGGCCCGCTGGAAGTCGAACAGGGCGCTGCGCACCTGCGGATGAACCGCCACCCGCGAGGCGAGTTCGCCCGCCTCGCGGCCGCGCAGATCGTCGCGCTTCAGATCCTCCGGATCGAGACCGCGGGCGAACTGGCCGGCGAGCTCGGCGTCGTCGAGGTCGAAGCCGCGCACCTCCATCAGCTTGCCGATCGCCCGGTAGAGCAGGCCGGTGTCGAGATGGGGCAGGCCCAGCCGTTCGGCCAGCGAAAGCGCCAGCGTGCCCTTGCCGGCGGCCGCGGGGCCGTCGATGGCGACGACGAAGGAGGGAGCGGAAGAAGTCATGGGGAAGGGTCCGTCAGAAGTCGAGATCGGCGTAGGAGGCCGCCGGCGGGATGGCCAGGATGCGATCGCCGAGCAGCGGCCGGAACGACGGGCGCGACTTGATCAGCCCGTACCACGCCTTGGTGGTGTCGTCGGCCTCCCACGGCACCTCGCCGAGATAGTCGACACAGGACAGCGCCGCCGCCGCCGCCAGATCGGCGAAGCTCAGGCGCTGCCCGGCCAGCCAGTCGCGCGTCGCGGTCAGCCAGCCGATGTATTTCAGGTGATGGCGGATGTTGGTCCGCGCTGCGCGCAGCACCGCCGAATCGGGTTCGCCGCCGCCCTGATCGCGCGGGATCTCCAGCTTGAAGATCTTCTCGTGGACGAAATAGCCGACCACTTCGGCGTCGAACTTGCCGAGGAACCAGTCGACCAGCCGCCTGACCTCGGCCCGCGTCTCGGCGTGGGCCGGCATCAGCCGCCGGTCGCCCATGGCGTAGCCGCGGGTCTCGTCGAGATATTCCATGATCACCCCGGCGCCGCAGATCGCCGGCCCGTCGTTCTCAACCAGCACCGGCAGGGTGCCGGCCGGATTGAGCAACAGGAACTCGCGACGCCGTTCCCACGGCTTCTCGACCACCATGTCGAGCGACAACCCGTATTCGGCCGCGATCAGTCGGACGAAACGGGATTGGGTGGAGAAGGGGTGATGGAAGAGCGTCAGCATCGGAACCGTCTGCGGCTCGGGCGGCGATCGCCGGAGCTCGGCCTCCCCCTATAGGCCCGGCCGCACCGCCCGACAAGCACCGCCGGCGAAGTTCCGGAAACGAAACGAGGCCCGCCGGGGCCTCGTCCGAGAGTGGTGGAGGTGGTGCGGCTCACGCCGGCTTGCGGTCGAACTGGCCGTGCGGGCGGAAGCGCCACAGATAGGCGTCGAGCTCCGCCTCTATCGAGGTCGGCTCGATGCCGAGACCGGCGAAGGTCCGGCCCTCGGCGGTCGCCGCCGCCGAGACGACGTTGTCGGACTTCAGCAGTTCGACCTGATCCTCGGTGAGCAGCGGGTTGGGCAGCAACTGCAGGAACTTCGCCTGGAACTTGGCGAGCGGGAAGGGCAACGGCACCAGCAGGCGCTTGCGATGGGTGGCGGCGAGCACCGCCTCGACGCACTCGCGGAAGGTCTTCACCTCCGGCCCGCCGAGTTCGTAGACGGTGCCGGCCGCGGCCTTGCCCTCGACCGCGTCGGCGATCGCCTCGGCGACGTCGCGCACGAACACCGGCTGGAAGCGGGTCTTGCCGCCGCCGATCAGCGGCAGCACCGGCGACAGCGAAGCGAGGAAGCCGAGCTTGTTGAAGAAGTCGTCGTCGGGTCCGAACATCACCGAGGGACGCAGGACCACCGACTTCGGCAGCACGTCGAACACCACCGCCTCACCGGCCGCCTTGGCGCGGGCGTAGGACGAGGTCGAGCCGGCGTCGGCGCCGATCGCCGAGACGTGGACGATCTGCTCGAGGCCCAGCGCCCGGGCGGTTTCGGCGATGAGATGGGCGCCGTCGTTCATGACGTCGTTGAAGTTCTGCTTGCCCGATTGGGCGAGCAGGCCGACGAGGTTGACCACCGCGTCGGAGCCCTGCATGGCGCGCTCGACCGACCAGGCGTGTTCGCGGCGGATGTTGGCCTGCACCGCGACCACCTGACCCGGGGTGCCGCAGGGCTGCAGCGATCCGGCGAGGTCGGGGCGGCGCACCGCGGCGCGCACCCGCCAGCCGCGACGGGCGAGGGTGCGGACCAGTTGACGACCGACGAAGCCCGAGCCGCCGAAGACGGTGACCAGCTTGCCCTGGGAAGAGCCGTTGAGCGGAGCCGACATGCGCGCAATCCTCGTCGTCGAGATTGGAGACCCGCAGGGTTCTTAGCCTCCCTGGCGTCTCCTGTGAAGCCGGGATGGTCCCACCTTCGACGAAAGCGTGGAAGAGATGTTCGGAAGCGATTGACAAGCGCCTCGGGAGCCCGTAATCACGCCGCCGTTGCCCAGGTGGCGGAATTGGTAGACGCGCACGGTTCAGGTCCGTGTTCCGCAAGGAGTGGAGGTTCGAGTCCTCTCCTGGGCACCAACACCTCAGACGAGGTGAGTTCCACCAAAGCGTTAGACGGCGTTTCCGTCCCACCTTCCGTGGGAGCCGTTTTCGGTGGGACGAGGTCGCCCCCGTCCAGGCGGCTCCGCGCGTTGCGCGCCAATCGTTTCTGATCAGCCGAGCGGGTGTAGCGGTCGACCTCTTTCGAGGTCTTGTGACCGGTGAACGACATGATTTCGCGGTCGCTGGCGCCCTGTTCGGCGAGCGTCGCCGAGAAGAATTTGCGCATCCCGTGCGCCGATCGATCCGTCAATCCGGCCGCCCGACACCAGTCGCGGAACTCGTTGCCGAAGGCCGCCGTCGAGGCGAAGGGGCGACCGTAGTCGGTCGAGAGGAACGTCTCGGCGCCATGCGCCGTCGCGGCGAGCGCATCCCTCAGCGCCTCGCTCATCGGCAGAGTGAGCGTCACCGGATTGCGGTTGCGGTTCTTCCACTGGGTGAAGGTGATCGTGCCGGCGTCGACCATCGGCGGTCCGAGGCGGTGGACGTCGGAGATCCGTTGGCCGAATTCTGTGAAGAGAACGAGCGCCAACCGCGCCATGGTACCGATCGGGTGGCGGGCTTCGAATCGCTCGACGTCGACCTTCGACCATGCCGGGATGCCGCCTGCACGCACCGCCGGGAAATAGGGCATTACGGCGGCCGGGTTGGTGTCGGCGAGGTCGTTCACCACGGCGTGCTTGTGGAGCTGGCGAAGCGCCTTGATCATGCCGTTCGCTGCCCCCGGGGTCTCGACGAGACGATCGCGCACGGCGCGGACGTGACGCGGCAGCATGGCGCATAGGGCAGCGTTCCGAACTCGCGCCCATCCTTCGCCACCATCAGACAGAAGCGGTCGAGGAGTGACCGACGGACGCGACGTGTCGAGGGGTCGAGCCCCTTGAATTCAGCGCTGGCGTAGTACCGCTCACAGAGGGAGCGGAACGAACCGGGCACCGCCGGGGAGGCTTTGCCCTTCCGCTTCGGTTCCGGCTTCACCTTGCCGGCGAGCGCATCCCAGTAGACCGACCAGAAAGCCGGCGTGTCGTAGGTCTCGCGGATGCGGATCTTCGCCTTCCCCGGCGCACGAACGTGCCGGCGCACGTTTCCGTGCCGGTCGACGTCTCGCGAGAGACGGGTCGGGTTCCGCCGCACCATGGAACCATGGATCAGATGGCCTCGTCTCGAGGATTGACGACTTCCGGCTCTTTGGGAGCCGAGGGGGCGGGCCGATCGACCAGCACGACGATTCGACCATTCGGCTCGACTTCGACGCGCGGGCATTTCGACACCCGCCGCGAGCGCGCTCTTGAAGACGCGCGTGATGTCCGACGTCTTGAAGCGAGCGGATTGTCTCGCCATGATCACACCCCCGTCGGGGCCGGCTGGGAACCGAGGGGAACCCGGTTGGCCGGCTGGTGGTGGGTATCGCCGCCGGCGATCGGCGGCTCGTTCTCGCGGCGGCGGATGTCGTTCGCCGAGAAGGCGCCGATCTCGCGGCCGATCCGGTAGGCTTCGAATCGCGCCTGGACGTCGCCGCGCAACAGCGCCGAGAGGTCGTGCTCGATGTAGTAGACGCGCCGGCCGGCCTCGGTGAGGAGGCTTCGCGCCATCGCCGCCTCGATGCGGGCGGCGAGCGGTCCCAGCGCATTCTGGACGAGGGCGCGGGCTTCCTGCTCGGTGTTCGAATGGGTCGCCTTGTCGGTGATGCCGACCGCCGTCGGCGGAACGCCGTAGATGCGGGCGACGTCCTCGTTGGCGAGCTTGCGACTGTCCAGGAACTCGGCGTCGTCGGGCGAGAAGGTCATGCGCTCGAACTTGGCGCCGCCGTCCATGATCATCACCTTGCCGGCGTTCGACGAACCGGAGAAGTCGTCGATCGCGGCGCGGATCTGCTGGCGTTGGGCCAAGGCCAGAGCGCCGGGGTAGGAGACGATGCCCGAGGGCCGCAGCATGTTGCCGGCGAAGGCCGCCGCGGTCTCGTTCTGCGACAGGGCGAGCCCGAGGGCGCCGCGCGCGATCTGGATCGGCGACTGTCCGAGGATGCCGTCGCGGCTCGCGCCGCGGACGTGCAGCACCTCTTCCGCCAACAGCACGGTGACGCCGCCGGCCGGCGAGGAGACGCGATAGCGCGGACGGCCGCTCGCCAGCTTCTCCACCGCGACGTTGCCCCACGGCTCGGGCCACAGCGCCACCACCTGCCCCCGGGCGTTGCGTTCGATCCGGGCGAAGGCGTTGCCGGCGGTGTCGAGGCTGCGAATCATCGTCTCGCGGCCTTCGAAGGCCGTGAGGTTCGGGTTCCACATGTCGTGCAGCACGCCGTAGAGGGCGAGGTCGTCGGCCCGCTCCCGGCCACCGTCGGCGGTGCGGCGGAAGACGAAGAGCCCGACGCTCGCCAGCATCTCGGAGCGGATGCCGACGCAGCGGGCGGCGACGGCGAGGTTCGACAGGACGGCTTCGGCGTTCACCGCCGCGCCGACGCTGCGGATGCCGAAGAACTCGGCGAGCCCCTGCGGATCGTCCGAACGGACGGTCTCGGCGCGGGTCTCGCGGCGGAAGAAGCGATCGAGGAAGCTCATGGGCGCCCTCCCATGCAGGCGAGGCGGAAGCGCGCCACCGCGAGCGGCATCGGCGCGACGGTGACACGGGCGCGGGCGTCGACGGTCGTCCCGTCATAGGCGGGGAACGCCTGGACGACCGACACCTCGAAGAGGTCGACGGCGACCAGCTCGCGCGCCTCGCCGGTCCAGACGTCGCCGCCGGGCGGCACCCGGAAGCCGAAGGACATGCCGCCGAGGTCGCCGCGCTCGGCGAGGGCGAGGACGTCGCGGCCGGCCTGGGTGTCGGGCACGTCGAGCGAGAAGCCGAGGCCGCGGGTGTCCTGCGAGAGCCGTAGCGTCCCCGACCGGGTGCGGGCGAGGACGCGGGAGGGGTCGTGGTCGACGAGGGCGAGAACGTCGCGCCTCTCGTCGAGGCTCTTGGCGAAGGCGCCGGCCCGGATGGTCTCGCGGAACGAGCCGATCCGGGCCTCGGTGCCGAAGAGGGCGGCGTACCCCTCGAGCCGACGCCCTTGGGCTCGGATTTCGAGGGTGCCGGTGCGTTTCTCGAGGGTCGCCGCCATGGTCAGATCTCCGCGAAGGCGAAGGCTTCGGTGTGGCGCACCGCCACATCGGCGTCGAGGAAGGCGTGGATCAGCGAACCGCCGGCCGAGGCGACGTCGGGGTGGTAGGGGTTCACCAGAATGTCGACGGCCGACCAGTAGCCGACCACCAGCTCGGACCACGTGCCGAAGATCAGCCCCGACTTGTCGTCGCCGGTGCCGAGGGTCGCCGGAACCTGGGTGGTGGTCTCGACCCGCTCGCCGTGGAAGAGTTCGGCGAGCGGCACGATGTGCCCCTGTCCGTCCTTGATCTTGCGGCAGACGTTCATCACCGTGGGGTTGGTCAGGAAGGCGCGGGTACCGGTGACGTCGTCCAGCTCGAGCGCGGCGATGAGGTCGGCCGTGGTGTCCGAGAAGGCGGTCGCCGTGGTCACCTTCTGCACCCCGGCGGTGCCGAGGAGGCCGAGCGGCTGGTTTGCGGTGCCGGTGCCGTCGATCGCCGCCGCGTCGAGCGCCTGGGCGAGGAGGAAGCCGAGATCGCGGCGCATGATCTCCTCGATCGACACCGACGACTGCAGCATGAGGCGGCGCGAGACCTGATACTCGCCCGCGACGGTCTTGGGACCGATCGAGGTCTTGCCGAAGGTGACGCCCGACCGGGTCGGGGTGCCCTTCTCGGCGACCCAGTGCGACGAGCCCGAGCCGGTCAGCTTGGGGATCTCGACGAAGCCCGTGAGGCCGCGCAACACGGTCGCGCCCATGCCCTCCACCTCGAGGGCGGGGCGGTAGCGATCGGCGAGCGCCGTCTGCGTGGTGGTGACGAGGGTGCCGCCGGCCGCGGCGGTGCCGACCGTCTGGTCCCGGCGCTCGCCGAGGAGGACCTCGGTCGGCACCATGACGCCGCGCACCTCGCGGCCGCGCGAAAGCTCCTGGTGATACTCGGCTTCGACACCGTCGAGGCGGCCGGTCGACGCCTGCTGAATCGCCTTGGCGACGGAGTAGCCGCGCAGCTCGCGGGCCATGTCCGGACCGGTGACGGTCTCGCCCGAGGCGGCGCGCTCGGCGGCTTCGAAGATGCGGGCGCGGCGCTCCTCGCCGCCGAGGGCTTCGATCTCACCGGCGATGCGGTCGAGGTCGGCGGTCTCCTCGGCGGTCAGCGTCTCGCGCTTCTCGCCCTTGGCACGGGTCTCGATCGCCTTGCCGGCGTCGATCAGGCGGGCTCGCTTCTCCTAGATTTCGTGGGTCTTGAGCATGGAATGGGTTCCTTCTGAGGGCCGGGCGCGTCTCACGACGGGCGATCGGGGGTGAGGGGAGAGTCTTCGTTCTCGGAGGCCTCCAGCTTTATGCGAGCCTCCAAAGCATCCATGTATTCGTCGAATTGGTTTGCGAATCCCATCGCATACTGATCCACAAGCCGCGTGATTTTCGCCTGCAGATCTTCATAGATATCGATGTCGTAGAAGGTCTCGAAGAACCTCTTTATCGATCTATCGAGATTAAAGAACTCAAATTTTTCGTCGTAGTCGGCGAACTTCCACTCCATGCGCGGCATGAGGGGCGCATGAACGATTCCGTTGAGGAAATAGGCCGGTTCGACCCAGAAATTCGTGATGTCATTGCCGGTGTAGCGGTCCGAGTTCTCACCGCTGTCGCGGAAGGTGATCCAATGCTCCTCTTCCGGCTCCGACGGGAACCGACCGCTCTTAATGAAGCCTTCAACCCGCTCGACGCCGCAATCGGCGACGATGAAGGCGGCTTTGACGCTGGTATGCTGCCAGACGAGACGGGATGCGATGTAGATGCGGAGAAGGTCGGCGACCGTGTAGCGCCGCACGTCCTTCTTGCCACGCTTGCCCATAACGGGGTGGAGGAACCCGCGTACCGTCCAATTCTTGACGGTCTGGTCCGGCAATTTGTCGCCCGTGGCCGGCAAGAAGAAGAACCCCATCGTGTCGAGGAGTTCGAAGGCCGGTCGGCGGAGGGTTTCGAGGGTCCATCTCATAGAGTCGGTTTACCATCTACCGATGAGGGGCGCAAGAGTTGGTTTTTGAAAAACCGTCATCGCCGCCCCTTCCGCTTCCGCCCGCTCCACAGCGCCGCGTTGAGGCGGCGGATTTCCTCGGCGACGTAGAACGGCGGCCGGCCCGGCGGGTCGTGGGGGAAAGGCGGGATCGGGTTGCCGTAGCCCTTTCCGCCCTGGGGGCGGGCGGCGAGGCGGGGGTCGAACTTCGCCTTCACCGCCGCGCGCGGTCCCCATTCGCCGATGGTGACGCGCGGCAGGCCGGCAGACGATTCGGCGGCGGCGAAGTCGTCGTCGGCGTCCGTGCCGGACCCGTCGCCGTCGACGGTCCAGCCTAAGTTCGGCTCGCGGTCGTCGTCGGCGCCGATCACCTTGCCGTCGACCGTCCAGCCGAAATTCGGCTCGTGGTCGCCGTTGGCTTCGTCGTCCTCGTGGGTGATTTCGAAATCTTCGTCGGCTTCGAGCCCGTCGACCGGCGCGTCGATCTCGTCGAGGAGGGTGATCGAGGCTTCGGCGAGGAGTTCGAGCGCCCGGCGGATGCCGGGCGTCACCTCGATGAAGAGGCGCGAGACATGGCTTTCCCGTTCGCGGACCATGGTAGGCATGGCGCGGCTCCTGTGGTATCCAGAAATCGTAACGTGGTCACGATATCGATTTCTCGACCCGCGTCAATCTAAATCGTAACGAGGTTACGAATGCTCCCGGTTCAGTGCAAGATGGCGCGAGCCGCCCTGGGATTGGGCGTCAGAGACCTTGCTGCGCTTGCCGCAGTTTCACCGGACACCGTCGCGCGCCTTGAAAGAGGCGAAGAGTTGAAGCCTCGCACGATTGACGCAATACGTGCGGCGCTTGAATATGCAGGCGTTGTCTTCGTTCCAGAGAATGGCGAAGGGGCGGGAGTACGACTTAAGAAGAATTTTTAGGAAACAGCTTGCGAGGCACAGATGAGCGCATATGACTTTCTAAAGGATTTTTCAACCTCAATAATCGCCATATGCGTTGCTTTTATTTCACTTAACCAATGGAGAACATCACACAATAGATTTGTCCTAGATCTATACGAAGAAAGAATGAAACTATATCGAAAAATAGAAGAAAAACTAGACAAAGTCAGTACTTCAGTTCCAATGGACGTCGTTCAGGTGGCGCGTCTTGCCGATCTAAGAATCGAGTCCAATTTTATATTTGGAGACGATATTGTCAAAGCACTGACTGAGCTTGTTGATGAGGCTCTCAAGATTTCAAATCATGAAAATAAAACTGCACGACTGAGCGCTTCGGAGATTGAAAGCACCTTCAATAATCTATTGCGATGGCGAATAAAGCTAAATCCATTATTTATGAGGTACATGAGATTTTCTCATAAAGTGATATAGCGTCACACCACCAGCGCCATAGGCTCCCACTTCTCTTCGCCGCCATGCCGCGCGGCCGTCGCGAGCGCCATGGCCAGCGCCACCAGCCCGTCGATTCGGCCGCGCGAGCGGCTCTTGTCGAGCTTGCGGTTGCCCGCCGGGTCTGCCGTCGCCACCGCGTTCGCTGCGCACCACGTCAGGATCGGGTTGCCGCCGTGGCGGATGCGGCGATCGGTGACCAGCCGCTCGACGAGGTCGACGGCCGGCGAGAAGTCCTTGTAGCCCTGGCCGAAGGGTTCCATCTCGACCACGGCGCCGGTCTCGGTCAACGCCTTCTGGAACGTGTCGATGCGCCAGCGATCGTAGGCGAGCCGACGCAGGTCGTAGCGCGCCGCGATCTCGGCGACGCGATGGGCGACGAAGGCCGGATCGATCGTCGCCCCCGGCGTCGTCTCGAGGTGGCCGGCGGTCTTCCACGCCCAATAGGGAACCCGGTCCTCGTCCTCGCGCTCCCGCAGCGCATTCCCGGGCAACCAGAAGAACGGCACCACGTCGAAGACGCCCGCCTCGTCGGGGAAGACGAGGACGAGGGCGGTCAGATCGCGCACCGCCGAGAGGTCGAGGCCGGCGAAGCACTCGCGCCCGGCCAAGCGCTCGAGGTCGGGCTTGTCGGCACAGGTCATCCATTCCGAGGCGGTGAGGAAATGCCGCTCGGCGCTGACCCGCTGGTTGAGGATCAGGTTGCGGAAGGCCGGTTCCTTGGCCGGCATCCGCCGCGCCTGGCTCGCCTGGCGCCGCACCTCGTCGAGGTTGAGGAAGTCGCCGAGCGCCGGGTTCGCCAGCCGCCACGTCTCCTCGTCCCACGGATCGGCATCGGCCGGCGCCGACCATTCGAACAGGCGGAAGCTGGAATCGTCGATGACGCCGTCGCGGATGCGGCGGCCGTAGTCGACGAGCTGCGACATGGGCGCGACGTCGGTCGCGGCCTGGGTGGAGATCACCACCATGATCGGATCGGCGCGGGCGCCCATGGCGGTGTCGAGGGCGTCGAAGAGGTCGCGGTTCGTCGCCTGCCCCAGCGAGCCGTGTGGCGGCCGCCGATGTCGTCACCTTCAAGGGCCATCGCCTCGCCACGATCAACCCGAGGACCGGCAAGCCGATCGCTCCGAAGACGGTCAAGGACAGTGACCTCGCAGGCCTGAAGGCGGTTTTCGATTGGGCAGTGGTCAACCGAAGGATGGCTTCGAACCCGGCGGCGGGGATCACGTTACGGCTGGGCAAATCGGCGGAACTCCGTTCGAAGGGTTTCACCGATGGGGAAGCGCTGGCGATCCTGAAGACAACCCTGCAAGTCGGGGAAAGACGAGCGAGCCTGGAGACCCGTGCGGCAAAGCGCCGGGTTCCGTGGATCTGCGCCTACAGTGAGGCTCGCGTCGGCGAGGTCGCACAGCTCCGCAAGTGCGACGTGCGCAAGGACGGCGAACACTGGATCATCACCATCACGCCCGAAGCCGGAACGGTGAAGACCAACGAAGCCCGCTCTTTCCCGATCCACACCACCTCGTCGAACAGGGGTTCTTGGAGTTCGTCGCCGCGGCTCCCGAGGGTCACCTGTTCCTGCGCCCCGGCGATGCCGGCGGTGTGCTGGGGCTTCTCCAGGGCGTGACGAATCGCCTCGGCGAACAGGCCCGCACGGCCATTCCGGAATCCGCGGTCGCACCGACGCACGGGTGGCGTCATCGATTCAAGACGATCGGCCTCGAAGTCGGGATCGACCACCGGGTTCTCGACGCCATCCAAGGCCATAGTGCGAGGACGCAAGGCGAGACTACGGCGACGTGACGATGGCCACCAAGGCGGCGGCTATGGCGAAAGTGCCGAGGTATGGGGTGGGTGACGCGTGAGAATCAAAAGAGGCGGACCGGAGCCCGCCTCGATTTGGTGGCATGAAGCCTTGCTCACGGAGAGGCCACACCGCGTTCCTTGCTAGAACGCCTCCTGATAGCATGATTGCAGTGACTTTCAAAGAGCCACGATGGGTTGTAGGTTCCTCGGCAGAGGTCGGGGAGGCAGGCTCATGAACGGAATGCGGTTCTCCTTTGATATCGGAACCAATTCGATAGGTTGGGCGGTTTGGCGGACCGGAGAAGGCATTTTCGGTTCCGATACCGCCCTGGAACTCGCCCGAACGGGCGTCCTCATCTTCAAGGACGGCCGCAACCCGAAAGACGGACAGTCGCTCGCCATGATGCGGCGGGTGCCGAAACAGAGCCGCAAACGCCGAGACCGCTTCGTCCTGAGGCGGAACGATCTCGTGAAGGCCCTGCGCACCGCCGGGCTGATGCCGACGAACGAAGAAGATGCCCATGGCCTGTTCGAGAGCGACCCTTATTTTCTTCGCGCGAAGGGTCTCGACGAGCCGCTGACTTCTCACGAATTCGGCCGTGTTCTCTTTCATTTGAACCAACGGCGCGGCTTTCGTTCGAACAGGAAGACCGACAGGAAGGACAGCGACAAGGGCAAGATTGCGGACGCCTCCAAGAGGCTTCAGGTCCTACTTGAAGAAACCAATTCTCGTACTCTCGGTGAGTTCCTTTGGTCGAAGCATCGCGGCACGCCCAGAACCCGTCAAGCGACGCGCATCCGCGTCGAGGGTGAAGGTGCGAAGTCCCTCTATGCCTTCTATCCCACTCGCGAGATGATCCGAGCGGAATTCGAGAACCTCTGGTCGGTACAGGCCGGTTTCGCGCCGGAGCGCTATTCGGAGGCGCTTCACGACCAACTCTCGAAGATCATTTTCCGACAGCGCGACTTGAAACCACCGAAGATCGGTGTCTGCACGTTCGAACCCCACGAAAGGCGTCTACCCAAAGCGCTCCCCTCGGTCGAGGCTCGTGCGATCTACGAGAAGTTGGCCCATCTGAGACTGTCGACCGGCCCCGTCGACGAGCGCCCGTTGACCAAGCCCGAGCGCGACGTCGTCGCCTCCGCGCTTCTGGCGGGTAAGAATCTCACATACAAGGCGGTCCGCAAAGCCCTGAAGATCCCCGCGCACACCCGCATCAATTTCGAGGAGGCCGACGAGAATGGGATCGATGGGGCGGCGACCGCGAAGTTTCTCTCCAAGCCCGACCATTACGGACCGGGATGGCTGGCGCTGACATTCGAGCGAAGGGATCAGTTCGTCGCCAAACTGCTCGATGAGGTCGATGAGGACCGGTTGGTCGCGGGGCTGGCGGCCGAAGACGATCTCACCGACGACGCGGCGCGAAGGTGCGCAACCATTCCCCTCGCCGATGGATACGGTCGCTTGGGCGCGACGGCGAACCGAGAGGTGCTCGAGGCATTGATCCGCGAGAGCGACGCTCGAGGCTGCGTGGTGACTTATGCCGAAGCGGTCCGTCGCGCAGGGGAGCGGATCGGCCGCCCATGGCATCACTCGGACGAACGAGACGGCGAGATCATGGATCGTCTGCCCTATTACGGCAGGATCTTGCAACGGCACATCCTTCCGGGCTCGGGTGACCCCGATGAGAAGGACGAAGCGGCCCGCTATGGCCGCATCATGAATCCGTCCGTCCATATCGGGCTCAACCAGTTGCGAAAGGTGGTCAACGGCCTCGTCGCCGAATTCGGCCCTCCCGACCAGATTGCCGTTGAGCTCGCTCGCGAGTTGAAACTCAACCGCGAACAGAAGGAGCGGCTCGATCGGGAAAACAGAGCCAACCGTGGTCTGAACGAAAAGAGATCTGCGGAATTGGCGAGGCTCGGCGAGCGCGACACTCCCGAGAATCGGGTCCGACTTCGGCTCTTCGAAGAACAGGCTCGCGCCAACGACGGGATTGCGGAATGCCCCTATACCGGCCGAAAGATCGGGATCACGGAACTGTTCACCGCAGACATCGAGATCGACCACGTTCTCCCCGTCTCTCTCACCCTCGACGACAGCATGGCCAACCGCGTCCTCTGCCGTAGGGAAGCGAACCGCAGCAAGCGGCGACAGACGCCCTTCCAGGCCTTCGGCTCATCTCCCGAATGGCCCGATATCCTCGCCCGCGTTGCTCGATACGCACCCAACCGGCGTTGGCGTTTCAAACCGGACGCCATCGAGCGCTACGCCAAAGACGGTGATTTCCTCGCGCGTCAGCTCAATGAAACGAAATACCTCTCTCGCCTCGCGAAGATCTATCTCGGGAAGATCTGCGACCCCGACCGCGTCTGGGTGACGCCCGGCACTCTCACCGGTCTCTTGCGTGGAAAATGGGGGCTCCATTCGATCCTCTCCGACGACAACTCCAAGAACCGCGCCGATCATCGGCACCACGCGGTCGACGCGGTGGTGATCGGGGCCTTGACGCGGGGTGTGGTACAGCGGATCGCCCATGAGGCCGGCCGCGCCGAGGATCGTGATCTCGAAAAGCTCTTCACCGAGATCCCGGCCCCGTTCGACGACTTCCGCGATCATGTCCGCAATCGTATCCGCTCCGTCACCGTCTCCTACAAACCCGAACACGGGCGCGAAGGAGCGTTGCACGAGGACACCTCCTACGGGATCGTGCCCGAAAGCGATCCCGACTACGCACTCGGCAACGTGGTCCTGCGCAAGCCGCTCAAGGGGCTCACGCTCAATGAAGTCGAACGCATTCGGGACCGCGGCATTCGTGAGCGGCTCACGGCCCTCGCGGCGCCGTTCCGCGGCCCCTCCGGCAAGATCGCAGACGCGAAGGGTTTCGCGCAGATGCTCGAATCCTTCGCGGTCGAGAACGGTATCCGCCGCATCCGCATCCTGAAGCCGGAGGCGAGTGTCGAACCGATCTCGGACCGTGAGACCGGCGAGCCCTATCGCGCGGTCGCACCCGGCGAAAATCATCACGTCGACATCGTTCAGATGCGGGACGGATCATGGCGAGGCTTCGCCGCCTCCGTCTTCGAGGTCAACCGCCCCGGATGGCGGCCGCAGTGGGAGCGTGACCGGCTGGGCGGCAAACTCGTCATGCGATTGCACAAGGGCGACCTCGTCGAGGTCGACGATTCCGATGGTGAGCGGCGGGTGAAGGTGGTCCATCGCATCGAAATCAGCGCCAATCGGATCCGTCTCGCCGCCCACCACGAAGGTGGCAAGCTACAGGAGCGACACGCCGAGCCGGACGACGCGTTTCGTTGGGACCTCGCGACCATCCCGCTTCTGAAGGATCGCAACTGCCGAGCCGTGAGGGTGAGCGCGACCGGTTCGATCAGTCGGAGGGTGCGCAACGTCTGATTTCAGATGGACGGACATGCATCACCCTTGAACGACACGATTGAAATGCTATCATACACCCGCGAAAGGAGGTGGTGGACATGCAATGGAGTATCGGATGTCGAACCCGATCGGGCGCCCGATGCCCGGTTGCGGGCTATTGGTCCGTAGCGGGCCGGCCGAAGTCGTCGATCTTGTTGGCACTCGGTGAAACCGTGCCCCTCTATGACGGCAGGAAGGCCGACTGGATCCTGACCTCTCTGAACTGATTGAATACTAATCAAATCATACCCCGAAATCGTTGTCCGTTCGACTGCGCTGTGGGTGTATGAGCTACGGTTGGGCCATGCCAAACCACGTTCCTTGCTGGACCCCGTCGATCCGTCGGCGGGTCGTTTTTTCTGGAACAATCTTTGCGTGAACTCCCCGCGAGGCCGGTCGATCGTCTCGTCTTCCGACGGAACGGCCGCTTTCTCTCGGGAGATGTTCCATGTTGGGACGCATCGTCGAAATCGAAGGGGAAGGTAGGCGTCTCGGTCTCGAACGCGGCTTCCTGACGGTTTCCGGTCCGGAGGGCGTCCTGGGCCGAGTGCCGCTCGACGACATCGAAGCGGTCATCATCGCCAACCCGGCCGCGAGCATGACGACACAGGTCGTCGCGGCGCTCGCTCGGAGAGGAACCCCGCTCGTCGTCAGCGGTCCCGACTTTCGGCCGAGCGCCTTCATCCTTGCCGTCGATGGTCATCATGACCAAGGCAGTCGCATGGAGGCCCAAGCCGCGGTCGGGCTTCCGGTTCGCAAGCGACTATGGGCCGACATCGTCAAGGCCAAGATCACGGCGCAAGCGGAAGCTCTCGAATACGTCGGAGCGGAGTCCGGTGCGGTGCGCTCTTTGGCGGCGAAGGTGCGCTCGGGAGATCCCGACAACCATGAGGCTCTCGCCTCCCAGCGCTACTTTCCGGCGCTCTTCGGCAAGAGCTTTCGCCGCATCCGCGACGGCGGTTCGACCAACGATCTCCTGAACTACGGTTACACCGTGCTCCGTGCGGCCACTGCCCGAGCGATCGTCGCTGCTGGTCTTCACCCTTCGCTCGCTCTGCACCATCGCAGCCGAGGTGACGCCATGCGGCTCGCCGACGACGTCATGGAACCGTTCCGCCCTTCGGTCGATCTCGTCGTTCGCGGCCTGACCGACGAAGGCGTCACTAGCCTCGAACCGAGCGTGAAGAAGCGTCTCGCGGCGGTCCTCCATGCCGATTTCTCGACCCGGGACGGAAGGACCCCTCTTTCGAACGTCTTGGGGCGATTGGCCGTGACATTGGCGCAGGTCTACATGGGCGAACGCAGGACACTGGCTCTGCCGAAGCCGCTCGTTCCCCTTCCTATGGACGAGGGGGCGGTCCGGTGCGAGCCGTGAGTTCTCTTTCGGGGTATCGTGTCTTGTGGGTGATGGCCCTATTCGATCTGCCCGTCATGACGAAACCCGAACGCAAGCGGGCGACGAAGTTCCGCCAGTTCCTCTTGGATGAGGGGTTTCTGATGATGCAGTTCTCCTGCTACCTGCGCTTCACCGCCGGCAAGGAACAGGCCGAAGCGATCACCCGCAGGATCGGTCGCCATGTCCCGAAGGACGGCAAGGTCGACGTGATTTGGTTCACCGATCGCCAATATGCGGATATCCGCAGCTATCGGGGAAGATCCGACGAACCGAAGCCGGGCCGCCCCGATCAACTGACGCTCTTCTGATTCGCCTCGGATCGGGTCGAACGAAGGCGGCATGGTCCGATTCTGGAAACGGAAAACACGAAAAACCCCCTGAAAACAGGGGGTTCTCCTGGGGCGGTTCTAGCAGGGAACGCAGTGCGGCCCAACCGCAGCCCCGCGCGCACGCGCGGCA